>Ga0268276_1000772_pt1 | contig 35100 bp, 46 predicted proteins | sample saktaG_4_FD_190145 | JGI IMG/M metagenome (GOLD analysis project Ga0268276, IMG submission 190145) | Saline water microbial communities from Sakinaw Lake, British Columbia, Canada - sak_2010_1_5_45m | ecosystem: Environmental > Aquatic > Non-marine Saline and Alkaline > Saline ...
GCTAAGATAAGATTTAAAAACCAATTCTAGTATAATTTATTAGGTGACTTAGGAGTTTAGGGGCTTGTCTCAAGGGAAAGATAGGTTTCATGGAACTTTAAGTTATCCTTGCCTCAATAGTATAGTGTAAGGTGATAAGTAAACTTTATATAGTGCTATTGGGTTTATATTCTATGAAATACCCAACATTCAAAAGGGGAGAAGTCCAGGAGATATACTCAAAACTCCCTAAACCTGAACAAAAAGAGATTCAGGATTTTATTAAGTATGTTTCAATTACTTCTAAATCCCAGAGAAGATTAGACAATAATCAAAGAGGCTTAACAGAGTTTAGGTATTTGATTAAGAAACCTTTGGATAAAGCCACCCTGCAAGACTTAAGAGATTTCTTAGCATTATTAAACAATTCAAATAAGACACAATCAACAAGAAATGATCTAAAGTTCACAATTAAAAGGTTTTTGAAATGGAAGTTTAAAGATTGGAGTGAGAGATTTAGCAATTTAGAAGATATTAAACTGATAATGCGAATTAATGAGGAAAAGATAAACGCAGATACTCTCCTGAAAAAAGAAGATGTTGAGGCAATAATGAAAGCAGAGCCTAAACTATTCTGGAAAGCCTTTTTTATGGCTTTATATGAATCTGGATTAAGGCCTATTGAATTAAGAACATTACTCTGGAAAAACATAAAGTTTGATATTGATAAGGATGAGATAACAGAAATAAACATTTATGCAAGTAAAACCCATAAGGCAAGAAGTGTTTATGTTAAGGAGGCTACATTCTATTTGAAGAAGTTAAAAGAACAAAGCAAAACAGATTTAGTTTTTCCCGCACCAAAGGATGACACCAAACCAATGGATAAAAGCCTTCCTGCTGTTTGGTTAGGGCGAATATCTGAAAAGGTTTTAGGGAGAAGTGTTTATCCCTATATTTTAAGACATTCCAGAGCAACAGAACTTTATACCAATGCGGGAATACCAGATAAGACAGCACAGAAATTCTTAGGACATTCCAAGAGTATGGGCGATGTTTATACTCATTTAAGCAACAAAGATGTTAAGGAAGCAATGAGTAAGACTATTTACAAAATTGAGGATATGCCCCCAGAAAAGAAACATAAGTTAGAATTAGAGATTGAAAACCTAAGCCGTTTAACGAAGCTTTTACTTGAAAAAGAATTAGGTAAAATTGATGACAAAAAATTTAAGAATGAAATTAAGGGTTTAGTTGATAATTTAAAAGTGTTTTAACCTAAGAAATTTCTGAGAAAATAGCCCTCCTGTTTATTTTTTTCTTCTAATTGATTTGTCTAATTTTTCCCTTTTTCTTAGTGTAAGGGCTGTAGCTCCTAGAGTCAATAGTCCAAGGGTTGTTGGTTCTGGAACTTCTGTAAATGATACATTATCTAGATATCCGTCAACAATAACTTTGCTATTCCATTGTTCATCTAAATTATGCCCTCTTAATTTTAATCTATCTAAATTTATTAAATCTGGGGCATCTAAACTTAAGTAAATTGAAAAAGGTCCTTGTAGGCTATTGGTCTTACCATTATAAATTTGCATCCCGACTTTATCCCCGTCATAATTAAGCTCAAAGTGGAACCACTTTCCTATAAAATTTGGTAGACCTGATTGTACAGCCGAATTAATTCCCCCCTCATGCATTATATCTAATCGTGGTTGATCCCATCCTCCTAGAATATGTTCCCATCCCCCAAAAATCTGTTGATTTTGTCCAACTATTCCAAAGGAAGGGAGAGCCCAATCGTTTGGCCAATCAGTTTCAGACATATTTTCATATCCTTCAATATAAAAATCCCAATTAAGTTGAAACGGCCTACCTTTGTATTCTATTTGCACAGATGGTCCATCATACGATGCTCTGAACTTTAAGACACCATCTCCTTCAAAAGTAGTTTGTTCTAATGTTGAATTATTTCCAGTAGCCCACCCATTAAGAGCGGTAGGACTACTAAAGTTCTCAAAATAATCTGCTTTTGCCTTTCCACCAACCCCCAGAGCGATAGCTCCTGAAAGAACGATACTTGCTAATGTTTTTTTAAAGCTCATTTTACAATATTTTTCAATTTAGATTATGTCAAAAACTATAGATTGTTCGGCAGAATTTCCAGCTTTGTCTAAAGCCCGAATGGTTAGGTTATATTGCCCTGTCTTTGAGAAATATAGTTTCTTGAAACAATTTCCATCTTTTACATTACTGCACAAATCTCTCCAAATCAGGCGGGAATTTGAGTAGTGGGGATAAATTAGTTCCCCTAGATTTGTTTCGTTTAGAGTTAGATTAAGTAACAAATACTTTCCCTTAACTGAATAGTTAAAGAAGTTAATTTCGGGAGGAAGTGTATCTACATTAACTTTTATTGGTCTGCTACTTGTCTTGTGTCCAGCAAAATCTTCAATTGTGAAGTTGCAAGTTATAAGTCTTCCTTCAAATTCACTTAAATCTAAATCGAGTGAACAAATGCTATTTTTTCCACTTGGGCAATCTTCTTTTACTGAATTTTTCCCTTCACAAAAGAGAACAATGTTCTTTAGGTTTTCTTCAGTATACTTAACAATAAAACCAGACCCATTTGTAAACTTATTACTTGCAGGCAGTATCTTACTTATCTTTGGATCTTTAGTGTCAATTACAAATGTGATATTAATTTCTTGAGTAGACCACGCATATTTAGATGTCCCAATCCAATTTTCTCCTATAAATGTTAATTTTTGTAACCCTTCCTTGAAAATCTTTTTACTCTCGTAAGATTGGCAATCAGTACACAAAACAACTTTTTTTGGGACTCTGTCTGTATAATCTATGTAACTAAGCTGTTTTATCTTTGTATTCAGTTGGATAGAAAGGTTTGGTTTGGTTTGGTTGTAAAATGAGTTGTTTGAAAGAGATATATCCATAGTAAAATTTGTTAGACCAGTACAGCAAGGATCATTAACTCCTTTACAAACAGGATTGCCACCCCCATCATAGAAACAGACACCAATCTCTCCTCCGCTTGCAGAAACCATTGAGCTTAACAGTAGACTTCCAAACAGTATTCCAATAATCAAATATGTCGCTTTTAACATCGTTATATCGATGTAGTGATTATATATAAATATTCGTATAGTTTAATATGATATTTGAAAACAAAGAGGTTTATTGTATTCTTGAAGTTCTTAAATTACTAGGGAGAGGAAAATCAAAATATTCTGTTATGTTTAAGAAAACACGGGTAAGTCATAGTACCTTACAGTCTGTTCTCAAAGAGCTTGTTGAAAGGAAGTTTGTTTTAAAACACAATAAAGGACATCAAAATGTTGATTATGAGATCTCAGAAAAGGGGCAAAGATTATTACATCTTTTAGTTGGATTAAAAAAGATTTCAAGTTAAATCTATGTAGCTTAACTAAAATTTTAGCATTTATTTTATGTCATTTCCCAATTCTTCAAAAAATTGTCTTACAATGTATAAAAACAAGACCCTCTTTTTTGTTATATTAAACTAAAATTAATTAATAAAGATATAAAATGAGAAAAAAAGGTTCTAAAGATTTAAAGAAAAGAAAGATAAGAAAAGACAAGAAATACAAGTACCGAATGAAGAAAGGAAATTTTCAGCCATATTTTTCTAAGAGGGAAAAAGGAGATCCTGTCAAAATATGGTTCTGGGAAGTAAAACCTATGTCTAAAGAAGGGATTAGAAGGTTCCCTAGACATTTACAACCAACCCTTCATAAGAAAATATATGAAAAATCTATAAGGGTAGATGTAATCCCAAAAAGATTATCTACAAAAAGAGAAATCGAAATACTTGCGTTGGAAGTCCTTGGATACGAAGGGATGTTTTATCTTATGATGTTTTGTAAAAGAAAAAATCAATTTGGTGTATCACCTGTAAAAGTTTGCAGTTTAAAGATAAGCAATTCTCTTAATGGACTGAAAGCAAAATTTCTTGAAAATTTTAGACTTTATAGATACTGGTTTTGGATGGAGGGTAAAAAAAGATTTTTAAAATGAAAGCATGTATATATACGAGGACATCTGCAGAAGAAAAAAATAATATTAGAGATTCAAATAGAACTCAAGAAGAAATTTGCAGGCAAGAAGCTAAAAAAAGAAACTATGAGGTTATTGAAGTTTACTCAGATATCGGAAAAAGCGGGGGTTCATTTAGGAGGAGAAAGCAATTGAAAAAGTTAAAAGAAGATGCAAAAAATAAATTATTCGATTTTATCTATATTCTTGAATTCTCAAGACTGAGTAGGAGGCTTATAGATCAAGAACTTTTTGTTGAAGAAATGAATAACTTGGGGATAAAAGTTATAAGTTGCGATGGGACGCAAGAAGATGAAATAAGGCAGATGCAAGGGGTTATGAATCAATATCAAAGGAAGTTTTTTCAAAAGAGAGTAGAAGTTGAACATCAGTCTAGATTAAAACAAAAAAAGCCTGTATCAAGACCTCCATTTGGTTATAAAATTGAAAAGAAAACAAGGAAATGGATTGTTTCAAATAAAGAAGCAAAGATAGTAAAAAGAGCTTTTGAATTAAGAATGCAAAAAAAAGAAATAAAAGAAATAGCATCAGAACTTAATTTTATTCCAGCAACAATAAAATATATGCTTTCAAATATAAGCTATTGTGGATTTATCAAGTATAGAGATCAGCTTATAGGGTCTCATAAGCAAATAATTTCTAGGGCGGTTTTTGAAAAATGCCAAATTTAATAAGTTCTCCTCATTTAGTCTATCAAATTTACTTGAGAAAGTGGGGAGCATTTGGAGGCTCAAGTATGGGTAATGATATCTATTATCTTAAGGAATTTGTTGACCTTTGTATTCAGGATTTTGGAGAGGATAATGTTGTTGAAATGCTAAAGAATGACAATTCTCCGAATAGCAGAAATTATAATAGGATTGCTGAGAACTGGAAGTCTGTAAAAATAAAGATGAAAAGGTTGGATGTATGGTTGAACAAGGCAAAAGGATATTTTGATAAGGTAGAGAAAAAAGACTATACAAAAATCAATGATAAGGATGTAAGAGAATTTTTGCGATATTCAAGGAGAATACCTTTGATTAAGCCAGACCTATACAGTCTTGCAATATTTCTTGTAAAAAATAGTCCATTACAAAAACAGACAATACCTAGCGAGGCATGGAAGGTTCTAGAACACACCAATCTTAAAAAATTAGATATTGGAAGGAGAATTCCAGAAGCGATTACTTCGCCTTTAGAAAGCTCTGGAGGTGGAAATTGAAAATTATATCTAACATCTTAGAAAAAATAATGGCTCTTAGTGAGGAATTTGGTTTTAGAAAGTATGAGCTAAGGTCTATATGGCAGTTTTACAAAGCTTATAATTTATCGTTAGTTATCCTTGGATTAGATGACACAAAAGAAAAGAAGAAAAATTATCTCTGGAGAAAGCTTATTGATGCACAGATTATTGGAAAGCAAGATAATGAAGCGTATGTAAAACTGCAAAGCTTCATGAAAAAAGATTTTGCAGTAATTACAAAAGCAATAAAAGAGCTTGCGACTCAAAATGAGGAACTAGGATATAATTCTGGAGAACATTGGACGAAGAATGTCTTAGGAGTTCTGTATGGGGAGATTATGGATTAATATGGTTTCTTTAAAGTACCATAATTCAACCCTCAAGCTATTTCTTACAGATGGAAATAGGATAAGACCAGAGCAATTCGGAATTTATGCAACTACGGGGTATGGGAAGTCGCTTTGTGAAGAGGGGATTGTTAATGCTCACTATGATGCTGGATTCTGCTGTATTTATCTGTCTGATGGCGGGAAAGGGGAGGAAGAACCAGGTTACGCGATGTTTTTACCTATTGAAAAATATCATCTTGATATACTAAAAAAAGAGGGGAAACAGCCAAGAAAAGTAGGTGTAAAGCTTTATCATCCATTTACATTCAATATCCCGAATACACTCTTACCCAATTATAATTTTTTCACCATTCCAATAAAGACTTTAGGTAGGCGAGATTTTTCTATGCTTGCAGAAACTCAGGCGGATAGTGATACTATCAAGATACTTCTACAGGCATCTCAAAACCTCTCAAAAGAGGCAGGGATTTATCATTTATTGCATGATATCCAAGAACTTATTAAAGGAAAGAAAAAGCATGAATCTACTTCTCCCTCACAGCAGAATTTTTTCCTAAGTGTTACTGCAGGCACATCTAAATCAATGCAAGACATTAGCAATTTGTTTCAGCCATTTAAAAAAGATTTTTTCCTTACAAAGGAGTCATGCCCTTTTAATATTAATTTCAAGGAGATTTTAGCAGATAACAAAAATATCCATTATTTTAGTACCAAGTACATAAAAGATCCTAAAATGAAAGAATTTGTGATTCTGGCGGTTTTAAATAAGATTCTAGAAAATAAGGAATATGCCAAACACCCTATCCTTATAGTTATTCCAGAAATAAGAAAGCTATGTCCAGATAAGGCAGTAGGCTATCAAAAGTTTTTAAGTGAGGCAATTAAGGAGGCTCTTTCAACAATGAGAAGTATGGGAAAGGGAGGAATTGCAAGTGTTTTAAGCTCTCAGTCGTGGAATGACACAGACCAGAATATCAGAGACAGTCATAGTATAACGCTTCTAGGAAAGTTGAATCTCAATGATATAGATAAAATTAGTAAGATTTTAGGCTATAATAAAGATAGAAGACAGGAGCTTGCAAATCCTCCAGCCCAGGGAGTATGGCTTCAAATTGGAAATGAAGACGTAGACTGGTGGCATTTTTTCTTTCCAAGCTGGATGCATGCTGAACCTGAATATAAATTTGAAGAAATGTTCAAAAAACACTACCCTGAAAAAATGAAGAAATATTCAGAAATTATAGGCATAATGAATAGAATATTCTCTGAAGAAGAAGAGAAATTCAAAGAGAAAGCCAGAAGGTTGGAGGAGCTTGAAAGGAAAAGGGTTGAAGAGAAGAAAAAGGCGAAGGAAGAAAGAAAGGGAATTGAGCCAGAAGAGATGAAGAAGAAAAAGCAAGAATTAAAGCAAGAGCAAAGATTAAAGGATATTGAGCGAGCTTATGGTATGAAAAAAGAGGGTTTAACTCTTATAGATATTGCAAAGAAGCTTGGAACATCTAAGGATTCTGTTAGAAGGTGGATTTTGAAGTTTGAGAATATAAATAAACCAAAGGAACTAGTGAGTCAGAAAGATAGAAACTATTAAAAACTTTGCAGGATTATTTTTTCTATGGAAATTAAGTGCTAAAACAGGAGGACAAATCTCTGAGGAGAGTGTTAATCGTATTAAATTTAGAGTATGCACCTATAAAAAATGATTGCAAAAGAAAATTATCCTAACTTGTTTAAATAAAATGAACAATACTCAAAGTGAAATAGTGGCAGTAGTTTTTGGATTTACCTTTTCAATACCGAATGCAGATAGTCTATTTTTGGATTATATTGCGCCGATAATTCTACAAGAAAACTCTAGTCCTACAATCCCTTTTCTTATAGCATTACTTTATGCAATCTTATTTTTCGCATCTTTTTCTGGCGTCATTCTAATAGTCAAGAATGTTAAAAGAGTATGGTGTCTTAGCAAATCACAACAGGAGTTTGATAGATATATGATTAAAAATACATTGATACTTTTTACTTCGTTTATAATCGCTTTATTTTTTAAAATTAGACTAGGTCTTTGAATTTTTACATAAGCTAACTAATTAAATATGCCTTAATTAATTATAATCTGGTCTGCCTTTACAATTCTTTCTTGATTGATAGTATTGATTTCTTTGATAAACCCCCACTTAACTGCTAAAATATCTGCATGTAATTCTTCAGGGTTTCTATAAAACTTTTGACGGTCTTCTGAAAGCGAATTAAATTTTATTTTATAAAACCAAGATTTTAATTTCTTAATTAACTTAATGGTTTTGTCTGCATAAAAATGAGCGGTTTCATGAGCTATAAAACCTATAAAAGCATTGTCACTTAACTTATTAGCTTCTTCTGGAACAATATCAATTAAGCCTTTCCCTTCATGATAAAATCCATAGGGCATCCCTACAATATCTCTATCAGGATATTTTGAATGATACATATAGTCACAAATTAGAAGGTGATATCTAAAAATTTTTTTCTTTACTCTTTTTGGGAATCTTGAATAAGCTTGTGAGCATAGGATTTTAAACCTGGATTTAAGCATCATGGAGTTATATGGATTCCAAGCCTTCTCTAGTTCTTCATTAAATTTCATGATAAAAGAATAATCTAAGAGTTTAAAAAAATATCAGTGGTACAGTAAATAGATAAAGCCTGATAATAGAAGTTTGAAGTTTAATCCTCGATAAACCTCTCAAGGCTCAACTTTTTACCTAGCTATAGATGATAATTAGAAGATTATAAGAAAAAAGAGGACTCTTCTTTTTTAAAATAATAGTATAATCCGTCTATGATAAGGGGTTTTGTGGAAAGAACAAAAGAATAAACAACAAATAAAATACTTTTTTAACTTCTCATGTTTCATAATGCGTATGGGCAAATTCACCTGTTTATTATCTTATTGCAGTGTTATTGACTTATTATTCTTGTTTATCAAAAAAACCATTTTTATGATATGATAAAAAAATCTCTAGGACTTAATGTTTTTTAAAGCGGATGAGACACAACCCATAAAATAGTCTTTTGTTCATAAATTAAAACTAATGTTCACAATAAAATAAAAGAGTTTTTGATTTTTTTGATTTTAATAGCAAAGATTAAAAACACAATCATCTTCAGGTTTACATGAGCAAACAAGATAAATGGATGAGATGGTTTTTGATAACTACATTTGTATTTTTATCTTTAGGAATAGGTTATGTAATGTCTTATTATCCTTATCCTGCTAGTTTACTGTTAAAGATTGCATATGGTGTAATTGCAGTTTCTGTGATACTTGGAATTTGGGCAGTATATGTCCTCACAAAATAATTATCTCCTGGTTCATTATGTTTAATTTTAAAAGCCCTCATACTTTGAATTATTATAAGCCCAATTGCCCTTAACTGATCTTGTAAGACCTTATTTTTATTTTTTAATACCTGAATAAGCCTAAAATCTTCTAGGGGCATTAGAACCTCTAAAAGATGCAAGTCTGATTTATTCATCTGCTATAACCTCTTTTAATTCTTCTCCACTCAGTCCAGTAGCTTCTAGTTCTTCTTTTGTAAAACTAATATCTACTCCTGAAACAAGTGTCCTGTCTGTCAGAGTGTCAGGTGTTTTGTTGTTAGTAGTGTCAGGTGTCAGGTAAGTGTCAGTATACCATTTATTTATTTTATCTTCGGAATACTTACACTCTGACACTTCTGACACTATTTTTAATATATTTTCAATCTTAAAGATTTCTTGCCTTATCAATAATCCTGATACATCAAAAAAGCTCATTTTGTAACCTCTTTGATTGCCCGTAGGATTAGATTTGAAACGAGTAAATCCCAGTTCACGTATTAAAATTCCCGCCTTTGTATTTGATATATTGTAAGGATTTGAGCCATGGCTGTTCAGTTCTGAAACAAATTTATTCTTAATTGCTTCAACAGATAAAAAAGTTTCTCCAGAATATTTACTATAAATCTTTAGTAAAGACTTAGCCATTAATACCTCCCAACTTTCTTCATCAAAAGAATCATCCCGCACTTCAAACAATCTACTTAAAAATTTCCCTGTTTTGATTTCTAATTCAGGGTTAATACATTTAGCCAACGTAATTAAAGGCTTAGCTAGAATCCATTGTCTATTAGCCAAACCATAGTTATTTTCAACTTCTAAAAGGGCTCTTTCAAATTGTTTATAATTTAAAAGGCTACAGATATACATCTTATTTCTTGCTTCTGAGAACTCTGGGTCGCTTTCTGTTGGTATTTCTATATTTCCCCTCTTGTCTTTTTTTGGTGCCTTAATCATGTGAAGAGCAACACTTCTTTTTTCTAATGCCCCTTTGAATGGGGCGATAGAACCCGCACTCAAATCTCCCGCTGGGTCAAACTCATCTGTTTGATTGATGTTTTTATCATTCTGTCTTGGAACTGTATTTCCTTTTTCATAACTCCCATTAAGATATTCTACTAGTTCAGAATCTGCAGTATTCTTCTTTTTTGAATCATCAAAAAGTCTTTCTACCTCCTCAATGAATAAAGTTGCTTTGTTATGATGTCTATATCTGAAAAAGTTTGCAGGTGTTGGGCATAAAAACTTCTTTCCATTAAAAGAAAGATTTGCCCCAATTCTCATGCCTTTACTTTTTGCTGTTCCACTAATCCCTTCATGTTTGAATATCAAAAATTTATCAACTAAATCCCAGAAATAAGATTTCATATCTCTTAAAGCGAGTAAAGAATACCAATCCTCCTCAAAAACCATAGAGTTATCATAGAATTTTTTAAAGCAGTTAAATACCTTTTCAAAAGTGTAATCTTCTGGATTAAAATCTTCAACACAGAATTTTTTAATAGAATCCAAACTCCACCTATTTCTTTTTAGGGTCATAATTGAATCAAAAGCAAAATCAACATCTGCAGGTTTATTATTTTCTGTTAAAATCTTCCCAGTTTCAAGAATTAATGCAGGATTTAATTCAGTTGTTTGAATTAATCTTCCTTTTTGTTTTTTAATAACCAATTCATTTATCCTTGCCCCATGATATCTAAATTGTTTCCCCCCTATTCTAATTTTCCCAACTGCATGGTCTAGTCTTTGAGGTAGTTTTGAATCATCTAAGATAAATTTATCCATTTCTTTTAGTTTATTTTCAACTCTCTTTTTATCATTCATTTCTTTTTGAATTTTATTAAAATCATAAAAGTTTTCTTTTGGAAGTTTTAATTCTTTGATAATCCTACTCCAAAATTTTTTAGGGATTCCAAATGCTATAAAATCTTTACAACCTCCAACAGCATTAACATTTCTTTCAATAGTTCCCTTATATGATTGATAAATTTTTTCTTCAGTTTCCATTTCCACCAACCTCTTTTATTAAGTCAATAGAGCTTTCTTTTAAACAAACCCTAGAATTAGTTTTATCAACTAAAGTTATGGAATTTTTGTCACAATCAATAACTGTACCGACATAAGTAAATCTTGTATTAAGAATTATTTGAACACGCTTAGATAGATAGATAGATAAATTCATTTAAAAAATTAAGCTATTATTGGCTTTAGCTCCTGTTTATTTAATTGAATTCCAATAGTTAATTCTTTAATTGCCAGATCAACTAGCCTATAATTGTATCCTGCTTTAATTAATTCTACTCTAGAAAAACCATTTAAAAATAATTCTTTGATATGTAGAAATATTGGGTTATCCATTTTTTTCATCCTTTAAACTTGATTGGAACCCTCTTTTTTGTGCTTCTAAAATTAAAGCTCGCATTAAGGAAGAAAAACTATTATAATTCCCAAGATTCATTAATTTGTGTAATTTATCTTTTTCTCTTGTTTCAATTCTGAAAGTGATTTTGTTTGTCTTGCACATTTGATCCCTCCAATGTTTTAATTCTAAGTAAAATCTTCTGATAAATAGACTCTAGAAGGTGGTGAAGTTCTCTGTCTGATTTTGAATTAGGGGTTTTCATCGTTATGTTCATTGACAATTTTTTTGCAGTAAAAGCAGATTGCTCTTCTTGCAAGACTGGCTTTAGAGCTTAGGTCTATTTCTACTGCTTTTTTAATCAGCTTGTCAATAATCCCCCTGTTTTCATATTGAATTATAATTGTTTTCATAACAAAATAAGATAAAAAGTATTAAAAGTCTTTTATCCATTAAAATTAGGATAAAAAACATCTCCATTAGTTTAAAAATGAAAGAAGAAATATTATATTCCAGATATCTTAAAATTTTTTATAGATGTATCTCTTCAGATAAGTTTCTTACATTAAAAGAGATAAGTTCTATGGCTAAGAAGGATGAAAAAAATCTTTCCAAGAATTATTTTTCTAATTTAAAAAAATTCGGGCTTATTATCACTCTTCCAAAGTGCGATTTAAACAAAAAATCTATGGAGTTATTTCATAAGAAGAAATGGGAAACAAATACTCGGGGAAGTTATTATTATTTTACAAAGGAAACCTCCAAAATAAAGAGATCTCTTGACAAGATTATGTTAAGATTTGGTGATACTCTAAATAATAGGAAGGATGTATTATTAAAAGTGGATGAGTTACTTTGTTCCTTGAGCTTATACGAATGTTTATCTTCTGCTAAGCTAAAGGATAACTTTTCTGAAAGACTTAAGAGAGTAATAACTATGTCAGATGGAGGCAGGTCTAAAAAGGAAGTTGCTAAATATCTTAAGGAAAGCGAAAGTGGACTGTTAAATCGGACAAAGTCTGAAGAAGCTCTGAAGCGTTTATTTAACCCCCATCTTATCATCAAAAATGAAAAAAGTTCAATAAAATTTGAAAAATTATATAAAATGATTATAAATTTTGTTATAACTGGAAATACTGAAGGAAGGATAGACGATAAGACTACTATGATCTCTGCTTACCCTATTATGCTTGAAAGAGTATTTAATTTAAAATTTCAGACTGAGGAGTTCTTAAAATTCTTACAAGAAAGTATTGATCTTGAAAAGTTGGTTGACTTATAATTGGGTGGTAAGTGTTATATCCTTCCCATATTTTTGGGCGGAGTTTACTATTTATCTTGTGAGAAGAAATAATTCCTCTTATGGCTCAAATGATGAAAGTTGTTGTGATATCTCTAAGAAACAGGGTAAAAAGTTTTGTGTACAATGTGGTAGAAAAATATATTTAGCGTGGCCTGCTGGATTTTTATGGTTACTTTCATATTGGCATAATGTTAATGACCTTATGGATGCTTATTTTACAACACTAATTCAATTACCTTTGATTAACAAATTTGTAGAAGGTTATATTTATTGGATTATTGTTGCAGTTATTGGATTTGGCATTTGGAAATTGGTAGATCCGTTTAGTTAAAAGACAAATTTAAATAATTGGTTTGACAATAATTAATATGAAAAAAAGAACCAAATACATACTATTGGTCCTGTTAGGGATTCTTTTAATTTTAGCCGGCTTTGAAGGCTTTGCTGAAAAGGAGTTTATTAACTCTATTTTAGCAGAGGTAACCGGGGTGTTTTTTATAATTTTAGGGACTATAATGATTAAAAAATGGAAGGGAAAAGAAAAGGAAGAACCAAAAAAAGAGTTTAAGAAAGAGAAAAAGGAGTATGAAAGAATAGAATTTAAAAGAAAATGTAGTGTTTGCGGTAAGGTTTGGCATTCTTTAAACGAGAGAGAGGCAGAATTACAAGGGGAAATAAAAAAGTCTAAGGGTGCACTAAAGATTGCGGGATGGGGGATGCTTGTTGGAGATTGGTCTTCCGTAGGCTCTGCGGAGCAAAGTAAAAGAAATGTACTTGAATTAGAAAAGGAATTAGATCGACTAAAAAGTTGTCCTAAATGCAACTCTCATAATTATACCGAGAAAAAACAAAAATTAAATAGTTAATTTCTAAAGACTTTTATAGTTGGATTTACTAGTTCTTTTATGCCGAAATCTAAAGAGAAACTTGAAGAAGAATATTACAAACTTGAAGAAATGATGAAAGGTAAGGACTGTAGGGGAGTTTTGGATTTGGTGGAGTTTCTGAGAATTAGAAATTTTAAAGCACAAGTGCCTGCGGAAACTGATGAAAAATTAATAAAAGAAAAAACGCAAAAAGCAATTGAAATAGCAAAGTGTGAAAATCCAGAAGAAATAAAGGATCCTAAGGAAATAAAGGAGGCATTAAGATTATTATGTGAATTAGAAGGGGTTGAGGTTCCTATTGCTTCTGCAATATTACATTTTGCATATCCTGATAACTATGCAATTATGGACCGATATTGTTGGTTGCGGGCAATAAAGGAAGCAGAGGGAAGGAATTTAAATAAGAATTATGGAACTAAGAAAAAAGCAAGAGAGAATTATATTATTTATTTAGAGATTATTAAGAGATGCAAAAGAAAGAACGAAAGGTTAAGAGACATTGAAAAAAGGTGGTTTGATGAGGGAAGAAAAGCTAAAAAATGAAACTCCAATAATGATAATCTTAGGAATTTTACTTGGAGTATTCTTTATTCAAGCGATTTGGTTATTCTTTAGTTTGCGGGGTTTAGATAGTATTTTCTTTGGTATTATGGTTCTTATTGGTTTGATTAAACTTGTGAGGAATTAGATACTTCTTCTGCAAATATGATAAAAAGATTGAAGGAAGTAAAAGGATAAATTATATTTTATTGATAAACTCTTTTATTATTGTTAAACTTGTATTTTTTGTTGGGATTTTCTGGAATTGGTTGGGATAGTTAAAGCAGCTGAATCACAGGGATTTTAAGTTTTTTTAGCAGCATATAAATGTTTTTGAAATCCAATAAATGTTTCTCTTATTTTTTTAACTCCGCCAAGCAAGTCAGTAGCATCTTCAACTTCTTGATACTTTAATCTCAATAGGGGTGATAATTTCTCTAAATCTAATTCTTCAACTCCAGACTCCACATATTTGGTCAAAACAAAATCTAAAAATTCCTTTTGATTGATGTCTAGATCTTCAAATATCTTATTTTGGGATTTTGCAACTCTTTCTTCTCGTGAAATTGGCTTTTTTGCAGAGGCAATATACTCCAAAACATCAAATAAATCACTCTTCTCAGCACCCACAATAATTTTTTGAGCTTCTTTTAGTACTTCTACGCCATATCCGGCTTCTTCAAGTTTTAGCAAAAATGATTTTCTTGTTATTGGACTACTCCAAATATCTCTTAATTTTTGTTCATTTTTAAATAATTTAGGTAAGTCACCAAATAAATTTTGTAAGAATTCAGTTGATGAAATCGGTTTTCCATTTTTGCTGATGAAATACGTTGTGCTAATATGCTGGATTTCTCTTTCTTTTCCATCTGCGAGCTTAATCTTTATTTTCTTTTTCTTTCCCTCTAACTCTTCTTCATAACTTTCTGGGTATTCATCTCCTTTTTCTTTTATTTTCATTGGTTTTGCTATTTTTTCTGTTAAAACAGGTTCTAAAGGTTCTCCGTCCCATTCGGGATCATTAAAATTTCTGTAAGCATCAACAAAATCATAAATTGTGAAAAATTCCTTTTCATCAAATAATCTAGTTCCCCTACCTACGATTTGTTTAAACTCAATTATTTGCTTTACAGGTCTCATTAAAATAATATTTCTTATATTTCTTGCATCAACCCCTGTTGAAAGTTTTTGTGATGTTGTTAAAATTGTAGGAATTGTTTTTTCATTATCTCTAAATTCTTCGAGGTATTGATCTCCAAGAGCCCCATCATTTGCAGCTACTCTGACGCAATAATTTACATCCTTGCTTTTCTTATATTGGTTTATAAGGTCTCTAACAACTAAAGCATGGTCTTGGGTTGCACAAAAAACAATTGTTTTTTCATTCTGATTTATTTCGCCCATAAAGAGTTTTACTCTTTTCGCTTCTCTTTCCTTTATTTCAATTATTTTATTAAAATCTGTTTCTTGATAGATTTTTCCCACCTCCACTTCACCCTCAACAACATCATCATCAGATGTATATACATATTCGTCTAAGGTGGTCTTAAATCTTCTAACTTTAAATGGCGTCAAGAATCCATCTTCAATTCCTTCTTTTAGTGAATAGGTATATAATGGATTTCCAAAATACTTGTAAGTATCTGCATTCTCTCTCCTTTTAGGTGTTGCTGTTAAACCAAGTTGGACTGCTGGGGAGAAATATTCTAATATCCCCCTCCAATTACCTTCATCATTTGCTCCTCCCCTATGGCATTCATCGATTATAATAAGATCAAAAAAATCTTTAGGATACTGTCCAAAATAAGGGCTATTATCTTTTCCACACATGAAAGTTTGAAAAATTGTAAAGAAAATGCTTCCATTTGTTGGAACTTTACCTTTTTTGTTTATTTCTTTTGGTTTAATCCTGACTAACGCGTCTTCTGGAAAAGGTGAGAACTCATTAAATGCCTGATTTGCTAAATTATTTCTATCTGTTAAAAATAAAACCCGGGGATGCCTAGAGCCATCTTTCCTTAGATTCCATTTTGAATAAAAGAGTTTCCAAGCAATTTCAAAAGCAATAGCTGTTTTTCCAGTTCCCGTAGCAAGAGTTAATAATAGTCTATTTTTATCTTCTGCAATAGCATCTAAGGTTCTATTTATTGCAATTTCTTGATAAAATCTTGGCTTATTTTTTCCTCCGAATTGAATCGCATTAAATTTATCTTTCCATTCATTTTGAACTCTAAAGGTCTTATTCCAAATCTCTTCTGGGGTTGGAAAACTTTTGACTAATGCTTCTTTCCCAGTTTCCATATCTATTTGATAGATCTCTTTCCCGTTGGTTGTAAAAGTAAACTCAATTTGTAGTTTTTTAGCATATTCTACTGCCTGGGCTCTACCTTCCGTAACATTCAAAGAACTTTTTTTAGCTTCAATAACTGCAAGTTTTCTTCCATTAAACTCTAAAACAAAATCTGCGAATAGGGGTTTTGCTCTATTTCCACCAATCTGTATTCTTCCAGCAGTTATGGGATACTCCCTTCTAATTTTAGTATTTTCAATAATTCCCCAACCACTTTCTTTAAGTTTTGGTTCAATTAACTCTGCTCTTGTGTCTTGTTCGCTCATGTTATTCTTTAACTAACTCTCCGTTAAAAGCTTTTTGTAAAATTGATTTTTTCAGTTCTTCTAAATCCTTTAATTTTTGTTGATAAATTGCTTCTAGTTTCTTGGTTTCTGCTGAAAGGGCGTCGAGCTTGGAGACTATGGATTGTTGTTCTTGGAGGGATTTTGGAAAACTAATTATGAGTGTTTCCCACTTTCCTTTATTGATAATTGGTAAAGTTGCCTGAGCAGCATTATGCATTACTTGTTCAAAAAAAGATTTTGTGCTTAATGCGTAATAAATAAATTTTGAGGAAAATTCTTTCTTGACTGTCAATGAGTTTATTTGTTGATTACAAGAAACATCACGGTCAATAAATCCGACTTTCCCAATAGTAGCACCGATGCAAACCATCAAGATTGAACCCGCTAACATTTTTCTGCCATTATCTAAACCTTGCTCGCTCAACCCCTTGCTGTCATATTGTATTTCACCGTTACCAGAGATATCAATGTCAGCAGGTGTTATAAACGGAATGAAATCTCCGTAATTTTTTTTGTCTATAGTTTTGGGTGTTGTCCCCGTTTGTGTAATACCTATTTCTTTAAGCATTCTTTCTTCCCATCCTTTGCCTTTATTCTCAAAAACGCTTTGTAAATGACTATCAAAAAGCTCTTTGGCGTTTTTTAAGTTTTTTTCAGCGTTTTCTTTTGCTTTGGCTATTTTTTTAAAGGATTTGTCTAGGATGAAAACGATAAGTTTTTGTGTGGCAAGTGGAGGGACGCCTATTTCTTCTTCTGAATAATCCTTAAAATAAATATGAGGAATAGTCGCACCATTTCGATGTTTATTAAAATCAATTCTTTGTAAAAAATAATAAAGATAGCTAATGTCAATTTCTTTCTTCGGGATTAAATATTGTAGAGTTCCAATAACTGATGAATACGCTGGTTGTAATGTCAATCTTCCAATGCCTGCACCATCTTTAATTATGGATATATAAGGCTTATCTCGATGATAAAAGCTAACATTTTTTATTAATCCACTTGCACCAAAAATGGAATATTTCCCGCTTTCATTATCTAACTGATTTTGAGAAACATTAGAAGATGCCTTGTCACAAACTTCCCCTAGCTTCTTGATTACCCAATTACTTTTCATTTTTAATCCAGTCCTCGAGTAGTTTTTTTGAGTTGTTAAAGTCTTCATCTAATTTCGAAAAGTCTGGAGTTCGTTTGTAGTATACTAAAAAAATATAGCCAGAAATAGAAATTAAAATAAGAGAAATAAAGTATAAATAAAGACTTCCATTAAATAAAATAAATATCATTGATAAAGCCAAAGCGAATAAAGAAAATAGAATTAAATTTCTAGAATATCTTATCAGTTTTCCCTCTTCATTCATAGAAATAAAAGTCATATTTTCTAATTGTTTCAAAGAAGCTATCAGCTCGGTCTCAAAATTGCCATTATCTAAACCTGCCAAGAAGTTCTTATCTAATTTAAACCAATGAACCGAGGGATTTCCAACGACAAAATATTTTAATAAAATTACAATAGATAAAAATTGAGGGATTAGTGGAAATAAAATTAAAGGATTATTAAATAAGCTAGTTGTGAAAAGGGTAACTGAAAGAATTGGCAAAAATGTAGAAATTATCAATAGAAAGTCTATCATGCCCTTTGCCTTTCTCTCCCTAACATCATGCATATGCTGATAAGAGCTCCAAAACAAATGAAGATTTTCCCCCAACCTCTTAATTTTCTTTTCTTTAGTTTTCATATTGTTTTTATCGGAATTTTATTTGTTTCAGACCCTTTTTTCTTTCTTTTAAACCAATTTATAACTATCAAGGCAAATTCATTCTTTAAAAATAAAAAGCTCAATATTTCTATGCTGAATACTATATTTAATGCAAATGATATGTCATATTTATTTATGATTGTATTATAAATCTTTAGATAATTAGTATTTATCTGTTCAAATTTTTGATTAAGTTCTCCTATTTGGATTTGAGTAATGTTGTAGTATCCTTTTATTTCTTCTATGTCTTTTTTAGTAATATTTTGTTTAATCAATTCTAGATAGTTATCCTTGCATTCTTGCAGAAGTTTATTGGTTTGGTTTACTGTTAGGTTTAGAGAAGTTATTGTAATCTGATTCTGGTCAATTTGCTGTTGGTAGGGCTGACATTTGTCTTTAATCAAGGTATCATTAGTGTACGAAAAAAGAAAAATAACAAGAAGAACAGAGAAAAATACAGAAACAAGTCCTAAAATTGCCTTTATCGGATCTATATCTGCCATCTCTAAACTATCTCCTTAATTGAGTTAAGAATTTGCTCGCTTTCTTTATCTAATCTTTTCATTTCTTCTAAGATCTCTTTTGGTTTTCTTAATTGTGCTTCTTCTTTCTTATTAGGGTTTTTTACAGATAAGTCAAAGGTATCTGGATTTATGTCTGCAATATCTATAGTCCAAGAATTTTTAGAATCAGCCTTTGTCTTTTGGAGTTTAATAAATTCAGCCAAATCATTTTCACTTAAGGGATTAGTTTTACCTAAGTTTCTATCTAAATTAAGCGAATAGTACCATACCTTCTTTGTTGATGTTCCCTTATCAAAAAATAAAATAACTGTTTTTACTCCTGCACCTGTAAAAGTTCCTCCAGGCAAGTCCAATATCGTATGTAAATTACAACTTTCAAGCAAGTGCTTCCTTAATGAAACAGAAGCATTATCGGAGTTAGATAAAAATGTATTCTTAATAACAATACCTGCTTTTCCGCCTGCCTTTAATATCTTAATAAAATGTTGCAGAAACAAAAATGCTGTCTCCCCTGTCTTAATTGGAAAATTTTGCTGAACTTCTTCTCTTTCCTTTCCACCAAAAGGTGGATTTGCTAAAACAATACTATATCTATCTTTTTCCTGTATATCTGAAAGATTTTCTGCCAATGTATTAGTATGAAGGATATTTGGAGCTTCAATTCCATGAAAAATCATATTCATAATTCCAATAATATAAGCCAGCGATTTCTTTTCTTTTCCATAAAAAGTCTTTGTTTGTAAAAGCTCATCTTGTTTTGTGGAACGGTTTTTATTATTTTCTTTTAGATATTCAAACGCTTCGCATAAGAAACCAGCAGAACCCACTGCACCATCATAAACCTTATCCCCTATTTTAGGATCTACAACTTTAACAATTGTTTTAATTAATGGTCGTGGGGTGTAATATTCTCCACCATTTCTTCCAGCATTTCCCATGTTCTGGATTTTAGACTCATAGAGGTGCGACATCTCATGTTTTTCAGAGCTAGAACGAAACTTCAATTGGTCTATAAGATTAATTATCTCTCTTAAGTTGTATCCACTCTGGATTTTATTCTTAATCTCACTAAAAATCTCTCCAATCTTGTATTGAATAGTATCTGCATGTTCTGCGTCAACTTTAAATTTTTTTAAATAAGGGAATAGTTTTAAGTCAACAAAATCTTTCAAATCATCTCCGCTGAGTGCTTTATGGTAATCAAGTTTTCCTTCTTTATCCTTTGGAACTGCCCAAACATCCCATCTAAATTCTGGAGCAAGAATTTCTTTATACTCTTTTCCATCCAACTCTGCCTCAGTTCTTTTCTTTTTTTCAAGATCATCAAGATATTTTAGGAATAAAACCCAAGAGGTCTGTTCAACATAATCCAATTCACTTCCGCAGCCTGCCTCTTTCCAGAGGATGTCATCAATATTTTTGAATATTTGCTCAAACATAATTTTTCTCCTTTTTAATTATTACCGGCGATTTTATCAAATTCATTTATATCATATATCTTTTCGCATATTCTTTGGTATAATTCTGTTCTTTCAATTATCTCCTTTTTCTTAAAGTTTGTATATGGCTTGAATGGCAATTTTGAATTCTTGATAAACTGCAAAAATGTCGGGTTTTTATTATAACATTGCTCATTTAGGGTTTTGGCTAAAATGTTTTGTCCAAAATAATGTGGAAGTTTTTTACTATAAGGTAGCTTGCCATAACTTTGATTGAAACCCCGGGGTAAAAGAATTAATGCTCCTATCTTATTTCGATACTCTTCCCAATCATCTCTTTGATCAAATTCCTCTTTATGTTCCTCAAAAATGTCTGACCAGATATGTTCTACTTCAAATGGCTTTTTTAATTCTGGGTCAATATAAGCTTGAAAGTTACTAGGGATGCTACAATTATCTTCTATGTATTTGGTTATCCTAGCTAATAAAAAGTGGATAAATCGTTTATTCTGCCCATTTAATCTTAAATTCTTCATACCTTCCAGATTTTGTTCAAATTCCGATGCTTTCTTTTTTAAAATCTCTGCAAGTTGTTTGATATTGACATTCCTTATTTCCTTAACTAGACTAAACATTGTATATCTAATTGCACTGTAACCTAAGGTCCTAAAGTTGATGGATCTAAAAACAATGAACATTTCCAAAAACTTAGAGACTAATGCCAATTTTTTATTAATTGTTTCTTCATCATCTGAAATTTTGATTGGAGCCATTAATATGGGAGGATATAATGTGAACCCTCTTTGGTAGATATAGTAAATACTCTCTAAATTTTTTTGGGGGTTTTCTGCGGCAGAATTAATTTTTAAATAAAGTTTAATATAAAAATCAAAGTCTTGTTTTATGAATTTATAAAAATCCATTTTATTTTTTAATCCGATTTTTTCCTTATTATCTCTCACCCAGCTATGAAATCTAGTACCTATTTTTTCAAAATCCTCATTCTCAGACCCTCTTTTTCCTTGTCTAATGCTTTCTGCATATTTGGCCCTTAACCATGATTTAAAAAACTCTAAGTCTTCTTCTTTATCTATTTCTTTAAGTTGCAATATTCTTTTTTTCCATAATTCATTAAGCTCTAATTTGTCTTCTTGCGAATCTAGATTTGAAATTAAATATCCCTTTAACATCTCTGCGGAAGTAAGATTTAACCCACGATCATTCATCGTTTCAAAAATAGTATAAGCATCTTCATCCGAAAAAGTAGATATTTCTACAAAAATTACATTTTCAGTTAACCAATCAAGAAAATAAGGTAAAGCGTCTCCTTTCAGCTCTTCTGGGAAAAGGTCTACGATATCTCTATATCTCTCAACAATATTTTTGACAGACTCATTTTTATCTGAAGCATCATAATCCCCCCGGGTATACAATGAGCTAATACACTCTTCTCTGTCATCTACTTGCAAATTAAATGATTTTTTAGCAAATTTTTCAGAGAAGATTAAATCTTTTATAGGTACACTATCTTCTCTATCTTTTTGTAAATTATTTAAGTAAATAAGTAAAAGAGTTAAAGAAGTAAGTCTTTGTTGCCCATCGATTATAGATCTCTTTCCATCTTTTGAACAGATAACAATAGAGCCTAAATAATATTTGCCATATTTTTCCACATCTTCTCTAGTATGGGCATTTTGATAATCTGCAAGAAATCTACTAGTGATATCATCAATTAATTGTTCAATCTGCCTTACTCCCCACTTATATTCTCTTTGAAATACATCTATATGGTATTTGACTTTATCTAGGATTTCTCTAACACTTCTGTCATTTGCATCTATTATCTTCTGAGATTCCATTTTTTTATGAATCTAAGGTTGTATAAAAACCTTACTTAATTGCCTCCCCCAGTTTATTCAATATCCAAATCATAGCCATAGTATCAAGATGGCAGTACTTTAATAAATCTGCCCTTATCTTCTTAATCTCTGCATCTGTCGCCTTTTTCCCATTCAAGCCATGGGCAGCATAAAAGAATTGCAAACTCGCATTTGCCCCATTAGCTATATCCATTCCTTCGTAACTTTTGCCAGTTAAAGCAGGCAAGACATTCTTAATTGATGCAGAGCCTTGTTGTTTATGGTCGTAATAATCAAAGCTTCTGAAAGGAGAAAGAAGGTCAACCATCCTGTCGGTTATCTCAGCAATAGTCTCTTTTTGCTTTGGAAAGACTTTTGCTAACTTTTCCAAAACTCCTTGTTCAAAGCATTGATTATAAACAATTATGCTTCCCTTTTTCCCAATTGCTTTTTTAAGCTGTTTTAAGAATTCCTTTCTTGGGTCTTTACTGCCTTCAGCTAAAAAAGAATAATGTTTTGGCTCCTTATCTTTCTTTTCAATTACATGCAATGAAAACTGAAAAGGGACCTGTTGATATGGGCTCTGGTGGTTATAAATTGGAATTGTTGTCTGGAATGTTTCAAAATCTAAAAAATAAAGAGGATATTGCAAAGAATCAATAAACTTCTTTATATTCCCTTTATTCACATGAGGCTCTTCACTCTTAATACAATAATGCTGAATTTTCTGCTTATCTGTTAATTCATAGCCTTCTGGAATATCCCTTATAGAAACAATTCCCTCTTCCAAAAGCTTAACTGACTTCTTCCCACCATAGTATAAGTCAAATACATTATGCTCTGGCAAAGACTTCCAACATTCAGGCTTTAATGCACATTCATAAGGAGAATTGCAACAACTTCCAATTTTCATTTCTGGTTCAGAAGAATCAACGACTTCAAACATAATCTTTAAGTTTTCTTGAACATTCTGGATTTCTTCTTCAACTTTCTCAGTTATATCCTCTTTTACAAACAACTTTTTTATATTGATTTTTCCTTTTCTTACATATTCATTGTTTATATGTAAAATAAAGCACTTGTTTATTATGAGGCCTGCTTTTTCATAACAATATTTTTGGAAAGCTACATCCGAGACATTTACATTCTTGACTTGAGTAGAACTTTTTACCTCAATGATATCCCATTTATTTCCTTTGACTGGTTTTAAGATATCTGCTCTTGAATAGACTCTTTCTCCTTCTGGTGAAAAAGCAGCTTCAAACAGTATTTTCCTTGGCTTACTCTGAATAAGCTCTTTTGTTTTCTTGAGATTCTTTGTAAGATCTTCATCTGGAATATCTATACCCCTTGGGAATAACTTCTTAGCGTACTCTCCTATAATCTGTCCTTCGTCAAAAATATGTTGCTGGGATTCGTCAGTTTCTGGAATTCTTTCTTTTGCATGAACGGAAACCCAAAGGGATTTTAGGCATTGCAAACCCGTTAGATACTTTGATTTTGAAAGAATGGGCATGTATTTGGTTGTTTGGATACTTCTTGCCATGTTAAATTCCCTCCAACATTCTAAGGTGAAATGCCTTAGAATTATTTAATTTTAATTTTAAGTATTCTCTTATTTCATCTTTCGTTGTTTCATTAAACTTCTTCAAAAATTTCTTCCAATATCTTCTTGCTTGTCCCGAATTGTGATAAATACCTATAATTTTCCTTTTTGAAAACAATTTTGAACAAAGGTCATATGCAGGATTGCCAATTGTAATTATTTGCCAATCTGAAGGGGTTGTTTTAACTTCCTTTTTGAGAAAATTATTGGCGCAAATTATCTTAGTCTCTTTAGTAAGATTTTTTTTCTTTTCCGCACATTGACATTTTACAATCTCAGTCCAAAGAATAGATCCATTAAAACCCAGCTTATCAACTACCTTCCTAACAGGATTATAATAATTTTTGCCATCAACTCTAAGCATTTTCTTCTCAAAAAAACTTTTATAACATGGGTAATTACGCTTTTCCTTATCTAAAAACTCATTTTTCTCATACTTCTCATCTGCGACCCCTGGATTCATTCCAACAACAATAATCCCTCCTTCGCCATGTCTCTCTTCAAAATATAAGCATCGGGGCATAATCCCTTTTTTCTTATCTTCTTCATTTCCACCACAAACGCCTTCGCAATTATTATTGCATTTAACGAGATCTTCTCCAATTTTATCAATCTCACTAGAAATCTTCTTTATAGCTTCTCTATCCATATTAACCCCACACCGGCAAACTATAAAAACCTTCTCCACCATTTATCTTTGTTTGGATTGCTCAATGCTTTTATCTTGTGATAACCTATCAACCAAAATATTAAGCTAACAATCGGCATGAATAATGCGCAGTAAGTAAAAAGAAATCCATAGGTCTTAAAATCCCTTGAACTTTTGATTAATGGTCCGGCTAATTCTTGCCATTTATCTGTGAAATTTGTTGAGTGCTGAGAGTCATAAATAAATACATTACTTACGCCTTTTATTGATGCAGAATCCATACTGTAAGACATTTCAAATAAGAAATATGAATTAACAAAAAGAAAAACCCCGATGAAAAAAAGTAAATAAGCAAAATTCATCCAAGCTTTTGCCAATTCTATTTTTATTATTAATTCTTTTTCTTTCATTTAATTCTCCATCACAAATCTTATAATCCCAGCCTTAAACTCCTTATTTTCCCGAACAAGAGATTTTACTATTTCTTCTTTTTCCTTTAATTTAATTTCTAAGTTTTCGATTTTAACGGTTAATCCTGCTACCTGGGCCTGAAGCTCTTGTTCTTTTTTCATTTCTTCTTCCTCACTTGATATCCAATAGCCCTAAGATAAGATTTAGCATATTCCATAAAGCAATCCCATGAACAATAATCAGTAGTCCAATTAGCATAAGAATTGATTAACTTAACATTTGAATCTCTATGTTTAACTTTTCCACAATTATCACATTTGAATTTAGTTGTTTGTTTTTTCATTTTACTTTTTTAGCTTCTTTTAACAAATATTTCTCCCAGCACTTTTTTGTACAGAACAACTTTTCTTCTAAGACCATTTTATCATCAGAAACAATAATGTGATAAGAATAGGCATTTAGACAGATACCAATATCTTTTCCACAAACATCGCATAGAGACTCGTCTTTTGTTTCTTCTCCATCTTGATTTGTGATAGTTAAATCCCCTGAACTAATTGAATTAGAAATGGCATTGGCTACTTCCCTAGAAATGTTACCCTTTTTATTTTCTTGAGATTCCTTATATACCCTAGCTCTTTCAATGTATCCTTTTTCCCGGGTAATCAAAATTCCTGAGGTCAATAAAACATCTAAAATTTCTTTAATCTCTTTTATACTCATCTTTTCATTATATCTTTTAACATCATCTTTAAGAAAATTAATTAAACTCTTTAGATGCAATACCGTACCTAGTCCCTTCTCAAGACTAAGAATGCTATCAAACACTATTACACTTTTTAGAATTTCTTTACTAGTCATGGTCAAATTTTTCCATTCTCCTTTCATGTCTATCGTCATCCTCAGAACGCTTAAAACCAATTACACTTCCATCCTTAAAATCAACCTTGATTGAAATAGATTCTACTTCTTCTGCACCATATAGAGCTTCTCCAAACTTGGAGACTAATCCTCGGTCTATTGCTTTTGTTATTTTTGAAAATTTCAAAGTCTTCATTAATTTATTAGAAAAATACTCTTTTTAAATATTTCTATTTTAAAGTATAATAATATACATATATGTAGAAAGATATATAAATAATCTACAGTTCTATTTCCTATGGAAACTTATATAAATGAAAATCTTCTCTTACTCTAGAGGAAACACAAATTAAAAACAAAGAAATGGGGAAAAAAGTTCTTATTGCAACAGTCTATCATCCAGAGCCGGTTTTATTAGCATCAACTAGGCTAGGCCCTGAAAGGCTTATTCTTTTAACGAGCAAAGATTCAGACAAGATCCAGGAAGCATCCGTAAAGCTTATACAGGATTCATTAGGAAAGGTTATTGATGTCAAAATTGTAAAGATTGACCTTTATAACATAGTTGAAATAGCTAAGAAATGCGTAGAAATTATAGACCTGCAGCCAAATGAAGATGATATTTACCTAAATCTTACCTCTGGAAGAAAAACACAGGCAATGGGCTTATTATTCGCAGCCTATGCGCGCCACGAGAGAGTTAAGAAGATTGCATATAACCCTGAAGAGGATAAGAACAGCTCAATCGTTTATTTGCCTAGGTTAAGCTTTAGGTTAACTGAGAGCCAGAAAAAGATATTAGTAGAAATTGGGAAAAATAAATATGAAAGTATCGTGGAATTGGCTGACAAGATTGAACTTTCCACAGCTATGCTTTATAGGGCTATTGACGAATTAAAAGAAATGGACTTAATTTCTACTGAAAAAGGTATCGAACTTACTGATGCCGGGAAGATTGCGAGGTTGTGATGGTAAAATCTGATCGTGGAAGATTTGTAACGGGGATGACTGGCGTTTATGCAGTGGCAACTGAACTCTCCGCAAAGGGGTATATTGTTACAGTCACTTCAAGAAATGCCCCTCATGTGGATATTATGGCATCTACTCCGGATTTTAAAAAAACATTTAATATTCAGGTTAAAGCTTCTTGGGGCAATCCTTCTTTCTGGCTTTTAAATGAAGAATCAAAAAATGTTTCTTCAAATAATTTGATTTATGTTTTTGTAAATTTAAAAGAAAATAAAAATCCTGATTTTTACATTGTTCCAAGTAAAATTGTTTCAAAGAATGTAGATGTATCAAAAAGAAAAAATAGTTGCTGGTATTCATTCCAACGAAATATTAAATATAAAGACCGATGGGATTTTTTAAAATAAAATGAATAGAGAAATTTATAAATTTCTAAAAGAAGTTGCAAAAAAGAGAAAAGGCGAAAAGGGGATTATATATTATAGTGACCTAGCAAATGAGTTTAATCTTCCTTTTGAAAACTCAGAGGATAGAAATAAATTATTTGAACTAATTGGAGAAATAACACAATTTGAATTTGACAATGGGAGACCTTTACTTTCAGTTGTTGTAGTTCATAAAGACGATACGCGAATGCCAGGAGATGGTTTTTTTAAACTTGCTTGTGACTTGGAAGTTTGGGATGGTAAAGAGGATAGGTTAATCTTCTTTGGTAAGGAATTAAATAAAACGCATAATTATTGGAGTAATCATTAAACTAACAGAGGAATAAAAATAAATAAATGCTTTTAAAAATGAGAAATAAAACCCCTATAAGGGTAATCTTTGGAATATTACTTGGAGTTTTTTTATCAGACAGTGTGGACAGTTTTAGCAGATTTTAAATATATAATATTATTATAAAACCAATGAATAAAACGATCTATTATTTGAAGCGTGTTTTTGGGATCTATTCAAGATCTAATACCACTTTTAAAAAAATGATATTATTCTTATTACTTCTACTTATCTTAGTCCTATTTAGTCTTTTTAATATCCCCCCATTATCTTCTTTTGGACTGATAATAATCTCAATATACGTGATGATCTTTGCATTCATTTCACCTGAATGGTCTCCAGATATCGGAAAAATTATACTCACGCTTGGCTTAGTATTCTTAATAATCGTTATGGTGTTTACATGGCTTAGTGGCGGGAATATTCCTTATACAAACATGAAAGCAGACAACAATACAATTATAGCTTTATTTACCATTATCCTAGCCATAGCAACAATTATCAATGTAATCACCTATAAGCAGTCAATAGGTCTTTCAAGACTTACAGAACTAGATTTTAGCTTAAACAAAATACTATGTGTAGAAATTGAAAATCTAGGAAATTATCCAGCTAGGGGTATTAAGTTAACTACCCAGATAAAAGATAAAGATATATCCGAAGGAAGAATCAAAAGGAAGATTATAGATTCCTTCTCTTCTCCAGAGTTTGATAAACATTACTTATCTTCAAAAAGTAGGTATGCTGAAAGACTTAGAGATTACTTAGAAAAGAGATTTAATCTTAACTATGATGTGGTCAAAGAACAACACACCTCTAATAAAAAGAAGAAATTTAGGATAATGCTAACACTTAATTATCACTCAGATACTTTCTTCAAAAACCCAATACCTATAATCAAGGAATATGAGGTTGAAGTAGACTCTAACGGAATGACCAAAAAAGAGGTCAAACCTTCAAATAATCCCGACTTTTAGATGCTGTCGCTTACTTTGACAGTCTTATTTACTTAAAGGCATATGAAAGTTTATATACTTGAGGAGCTTTAAGAAATCATAGAAGAGACAAGGAATTGTTAAACTTTTTCTTGTCTCTTTGAGCTCAAAGAGACTAAATTAAACATCAGAGTTGTAAGCAAAACTTATTCTCGGTGTATTTTGCCTAGAGCATTAAGGCTTTAAAAATGAAAAATAAATTCAAAAAAGGGTTTACAATAACTCGCTCAGTATGCTTCAATGGAAGAAGGAAGGTTGGAATAGATACCAATATTCTTCGTAGATTATATGATCAACCCTATCTTTTGGGGCGAGAAGCTTCAAGAATATTTAACTTCAATGATTTGATTTTTTCACATGTTATTTGTCTCTATGAGTTTGTTCGGTATCTAAAGAAAAGGGAAAATCTAAGTAAGGAAAAAGCAAAAATAAAAGCAAAAGAATTTTTCAAGAAAAATAATGTAAGATTGATATACCCTAAAAATTGTTTTGTTTCTGAACAGGAATCAAGATCTTTTGAGGAAGAAGTGAATAAAAAGCTTAAAGAGGAAGGTAAAGATTATTTAGACTGTCATTCACCTGATAGTGTTATTCTTTTAGCTTTTAAAAAATGGGGTATTAATAAAATTTATTCTACAGATGAGGCTTTTAGGATTGGAGCCCAACATTTGGGAATGGACGGGTCAGGTCTTCCTTCTTTTGATAAATTACTCCGAGACAAATTGAGAAAAGATAAAAGATTTTCAAAACGTTAAAAACTGTCTAACTCTTCCATCATCTTATTAAAGTTATTTTTATGTTTTTTACTTAATTCTTTCCATGATTCTAATCTTAAAACTTTTGATTCTTTACTTAACTCTTTACTAACTTCTTCATCCAAGTCAACTCCTAAAAGGATCTCAAAATCCATTAAAGCATTTTCTTTTTGAGCAACATCTATTCCGATCTCTTGAGCACATTTTCCAGCTAGAGCCAAGATCTCATTATGTTTTTGTTTTATGAATTGCCCAAAATCGCCGAAGTTATTTATTTGTTCTTGCATTTTTTTAACCTAAAAGTTTAGAATGTTTAATTAGAGTATTATACACTTTTAAAGTTATGCTGTCTAAGATACTACTGATATGTAGAGAAATGTCACGAGCAAAACCACTTTTTTTCATAGAGTATACTATACTGAGAGGTATTTAAATATTATGGTACTCTCGTCGTTAAGAGAGTTAATTTATCTGAGAGTTACAAGTAGGAGTCACCATTCAAAAATCCATAGTGATTGGGATTACTAAACGGCAAATTCTATGTGTAAATGAACACTTTTATTCTGTTCTGGGTAACGGGGTGTTTTTTCTAAACATTTTTATAATCTTAATCTATAAAGGTTTTATGCCATCAAATAAAGTTCATTGTGCGATAAGCAAAAAAAGAACAGAAAAAACCTACCAAGAACTTCATAGGTGGATTGATGACAATGAGGACGATAGAAGTGTTAATCATAGAAGCAAGAACCACTATTATTCCAATGAGTTAAGAGAATTTGTTTTTAAAAAATTTGGTGGGAATGAGGCAGTTTCAGAATGGTTGTTTCACATAGCCCTAGATAATTTAGATACTTCTGTTTCAAATGATTGGAATTATTTGAAAGTCAATAATAACTTTCACAAGTTTGGATTTGAACCCGATGGATTTATTCATTATGGAGAGGAAGGGTTGAGTGATGATGATATGGAAGAAGAGTTTCCTGATGATTTTGAGGAGGGTTGGGAATGAGTGAAAATAAAGAATTAGTTCTTTCAGAGGAAGATAAATCAATGTTAATAAATACTATAAATAAAAAAGGTTTTTTCTTAGAAGAGAAAGCATATAGAATTTTAGAACAAAGAAGTGGAATGTTTCAATTAAGAAAGAATTTCATTCCTGAAGGATATAATGAACGATTTGATGATAGGGTTGAAATTGATTTGGCTTTTGAGCAAGGAGATAAAGATTTGATTATTGAATGCAAAAAAACAGATTTTGCTTGGATTTTTCCAAAATCTTTAGTGGGTTCAAATAATGTAAATTACATTTATGAGATAGGAAATAAAATTTCCATAAGGTCTTTTGAAGAAGATAGGTGGAAAGCGTGTTATTCAGAACCTATGGCAATGATGATAAATCCCGATGGGACATTAATTCCTGAAAATAAAGGAAAGGAATTTGTTAAAACTTCCACAAGGCAAGAAGACCCAATTCATCGGGCAGTTCAGAGGGTATTGGTTCAAACAAAAGCATGGAGATGGAACAAAACAATCTTGAAACCATATTCTTTTTATGTGCCTATTGTCCTAACAAATGCGAGGATATTTTTCTTAGACTATGAATCCTCCCAGATAGATAAAAATAGCAACTTGATAAATTATAATTCGTTAGAAGAAGTAAATGCCTTAATTTATAATTATCCCGAATTTCTTGGTTTGCCAAATGCGAATGATGAAAGGACAATTAAAAGCGTGTTTATTGTAAATATAAATCATTTCACAGAGTTTTTAGATTGGCTTATGCCACAGTTTATGGGGGATTTGAATCAAAGAAAATCAAAGAAATAAGAAGATGATTAGTTCATTTTATTAAACAAAACATTTGTGAGTTTTTTCCGTAAAATATTTAACCTTACTAATCCTTTAATCATCATGAAAAGCTTAAAAGGAGGGTTCCAGAAGGGCATCTTATAAAACCTGATTAAAGAGCGTAGCGCCATTATTGAGGATTAATTGGATATTGAGCTTGTTGGTGAAATTGCTTTCAATAAAGTTTATAAATTGAAAAAATAAGTATAGTTATCCTTAAGAGATTAAGGAAAGTTAACACTACTAAAAGTTAACAAAATTAGTGCCTCAATAGTATAGTGGTTAGTACACGGCCCTGTCGCGGCCGGGATCCGGGTTCAATCCCCGGTTGGGGCGTATGGGTATTTTGTGATATTCAAGGGCGTCTTTTTTATTTGCTGATTTCTTAATTTTTCTTCTGTCACAAGGCTGTGACAGAATTATTTTTTAGCGAGTTTCCAGAGATATTCAAAATAAGTCTTTAATCCATCAGCAAGATTTTTTGAGTCTACCTGAATAAAGACATTATCAAGACTTATTGAGATTAGTGTTTTGTTACCATAGACAATGAATACAACCGGTGTGAAAAGCTCTTTTTTTGCATATTTTACTTGCGTGAGTTTTATTTTGTCCAGCTGTTTCCCAATATCCTTAGTCAATTCATTTACAATAATCTTACATTTAATGCCTTTTTCAGCTCTTAATCTGTGAAAATTCACAACAAATCTTTCAAATTCAGGTTCAAATTTAGATATACCCAGAACATAATATTCATCTCCTTTTTTTAGATTATTCAAAATATCATCAAAACTTGTTTTTGCGCCTTTAAGACCCTTGAATACTTGCGTTTCTGATCCAAGATTTTTCATTTCTCTTTTTAATTCTAAATCTGGAATGAGTTTCTCAAGCTCTTTCTGTTGTTCTTTTAGTTTGTCTTCTCTTTCTTTTACATAATCCAATAATCTCTTAGGAGAAGCGGCTTCAAAATATTTAACATTTGATTTGACAACAGATGAGACAAGGCCTTTTTGAACAAGTTTTTCTAAGAGTTCATAGACTTTTGAAGATGCAACACCAGACTTATCCACTATAGGCCCTTTTGAAGAGCTTCCGATTTCAAGAAGGGCCATATATACTTTTATTTCGGAGTCTGTGAGGCCTATATTTCTAAGGATGTCTAGTTGCATGAGTTGTCAATGATTTTTTAGTATAAAAACCTTTCTAAATAAAGCCCCCTTATGGGGGTGCTTTATTTTATAAATAAGATATTATAAAATTTTTTATGATAGAAACATATTTAAACTATTTGACTCTTTTTTGTTTTAAAGAGAGGCATTAATGAAAACTAAAAATTTAGTTATTGTGATCATTGCGGTGATTATACTTATAATTGGAATCTATGTTTATTCAACACATTCTACAAACGATTCTGAAAAGGTAACTCTTAAAGTGGGATACTTACCATTAACAGACCATTTACCCATAATGGTTGCAGATGCAAGACACATGTTTGCAGATACTAATATTGAACTTGTTAAATTTACTGACTGGGCTGCTCTTTCTGAGGCACTCGCTTCTGGACAAATTGATGGGGCACATATTTTGAATACTCTTGGAATAAAGATGGTTACTAATGGATTTAAGGGGCAAACAGTTGTATTATCTCACCGGGGAGATATTGCTTTGGTAACAAAAGAAGAAATTACGGAGGTTCAGCAATTAAGAGGAAAGACCATCGCAGTTCCTTCTCATTTTTCATCTCATTATTTTATGCTATATCATTACTTAACTGAGAATGGGTTTAATGTTTCTACTGATATTCGATTATTAGATGTTGCTCCTCCGGATTTTGTTTCTACCATGGCGGCTGGAGGAATTGATGGGTTTATTGGTTCTGAACCATTTCCGGAATTAGCAATTTCAAAGAATATTGGAAAGATTTTCAAGAATTGGGATGAGATGGAGATTGAAGGATTAAATGGATTAGATTGTGTTGTTGTATTCAATCAGCAAATGATTGATCAGCATCCAGAAGCAGTACAAGATTATGTTACCACGATAATCCAAGCAGGACAATGGATTGAAGATAATCCAAAAGAAGCTGCAAATATCACTTCGCCTTATATGATGAATATCGCTCCAGCATTGCTTGAAGATGCAAAAGCAATAAGTACCTATGATAATCTTTATCCTAAGGCAGATGAATATTCAAAATTACAGGATTATATGCTCAGTATTGGTGCTATAAAATCTTCGATTAATATGACTGCATTTGTTAATACAAAATTTGCAGATAAAGCTTATAAAGACTTGGGCTTAACTATTAATTAATATGAAAGAGAGGTTAAGGTTGAGAATTGGTTATCTACCGATAATTGATCATTTAATTCTTGGAATATCTGCTAAAAGAGATGGGTCCAAGTTCCGGAGTATACATCTTGAACCAATAAAATTCCATTCGTGGCCTGAGCTTGCTGATGCTTTAGAGAAGGATAAAATTGATGGAGGTTTTATTATGGCTCCGTACGCAATTTCATTAAAGTCTTCAGGATCTTCATTGAAAACAGTACTCCTAGGGCATCGGGAGGGGCTGGGATTAGTGGTTAGTAACAAAATTCATTCTTTAAAAGATATAAAGGGAGGAGTTATAGGAATTCCAGATGATCTCTCAACACATAGTCTTCTTTTGCATAAATATCTGTCAGATAATGGGATAAATTATTTTAAAGATATAAAAACTGTTGAGTTAGCTCCTCCGGATTTTGTTAAAAATCTTACACAGGGAAAAATTATTGGTTATTTTGGTTCTGAGCCTTTTGGGGCACAGGCAGAATATGAACATGTTGGAAAAGTTCAAATATTATCTAAAGATATAAAGAAACATCATATAGATTGTATTTTGGTTTTAAAAGAGAATTTATTAAAAAATACAGCGGCTATTCAGGAATTGGTGGATAGTTTAGTAAATTCGGGGACTTTTATGTATGAAAAACCTACAGAAGCAAGCAAGATTGGTTCTGAGTTTTTAAGTCAACCTCCGTCTGTTCTTTATGAAGTTTTAAATGAAAAGAAAAGAAGAGTGAGTTCGTGGGATTTACTTCCTCTTGAAAAAGAATTCGATGAGATACAGAATTATATGGTTGACAAAATGAATCTTCTTAAAAAGAAGATTGATATCTCTAAATTTGTTGACTCTAGTTTCGCTAAAAAATCATATGAAAAAATAACCGTAAATCAAGGTATTCGACAGAGAAGGAAAATTTTAAGAGAAAAAATAATTTATCCTCTAATGGTATTTATTTCTATTCTTCTAATTTGGCAGTTTGCTTCATGGAAGTTAATATCTTCATCATTATTTCCTTCGCCGATTGAGGTTTTAAGAGGAACCGTAGAAATAGCTCGGAGTGGCGTTCTTTTTGTGAATATATTTACTAGCTTATATCGAGTTTTTGTTGGGTTTATTCTGGCAGTTATATTTGGAATTCCAATTGGTTTGCTTTTGGGAACCTACAAAAAATCCAGATTTGCTTTTGAGCCCCTAATACAAATAATTAAGCCGATTTCACCAATAGCTTGGATTCCATTGGCGATATTTTGGTTTGGAATTGGGAATAAGCCTGCAATATTCATTATATTCATAACCGCTTTTTTCCCAATAATGCTTGCTTCTCAATCAGCTGTAAAAAATATCGATGTTAATCTCATTAAGGCAGCAAGAAATTTTGGAACAAAAGGAAAAAATATGATTACTAAAATAATTCTCCCTGCTTCATTTCCCTATATTATGGTAGGTATAAGAATTTCTTTAGGAATTTCTTGGGTTATAATTGTAGCCGCAGAAATGGTAGGCATGCATTCGGGGTTAGGGTATATGATTTTAGATGCAAGAAATTTTTTGAGAACTGATTTAATAATTTCAGGAATGATTATAATTGGTTTAAT
>Ga0268276_1000773_pt1 | contig 35098 bp, 21 predicted proteins | sample saktaG_4_FD_190145 | JGI IMG/M metagenome (GOLD analysis project Ga0268276, IMG submission 190145) | Saline water microbial communities from Sakinaw Lake, British Columbia, Canada - sak_2010_1_5_45m | ecosystem: Environmental > Aquatic > Non-marine Saline and Alkaline > Saline ...
TACAAAAGACCAGTTCTGCAATTTCAGAGGGATTCAACAATAAAATTAAACGGCTTAAAAGAATGGCTTATGGCTATAAAGATATTTACTATTTTAGGTTAAAAATACATCAACATTGTGGACTCTTAAATCCTAGACTTGCAACATGATTACGAAAGAACCTAAAAAAATACTCGTTGGCGGACAGGCAGTAATTGAAGGCGTTATGATGCGGGTGCCCGGCGCATATGCCACTGCGGTTCGGAAACCCGATGGCACTATTGAAACAAACCGTCATGAATTCACATCGGTGGCGGAAAAGCACTCCCTCCTGAAGCGACCGATTTTACGGGGAATGGTTTCGCTGTTTGAATCTTTGAAGATCGGGTTAGGCACATTGCAGTTTTCCGCAGATGTGGCCATCCAGGCCGAAGAGGAAGCCCAGGGGAAGGAACATAAAGAGGAAAACAAGTTTGTTTCCGGGCTGACAATGGTTTTTGCCTTGCTGCTTGGATTTGCCCTGTTTGGATTTCTGCCGTTGTACATTACTACAGAATTACTCAGCATTGGAAAAAATGCATTTGCCTTTAATATAGTCGCCGGACTGTGGCGGATCGGTTTTTTCCTGGTTTACCTGTGGGTTATTTCGCTGATGAAGGATATTCAGCGGCTTTTTCAATATCACGGGGCTGAACATAAAATTGTATTCATGTTTGAAAGCGGTAACGATCTGACTGTGGAAAACAGTCAAAATTTTGAGACCTTTCATCCCCGTTGCGGTACCAGTTTTGTTTTTATTGTACTACTGGCGTCTATTCTGATGTTTGCCCTGATTGATACGGCAATTATTGCCATTGTAGGCAATATTACACTTCCGATGCGTCTGGTTTTTCACCTGTTGATGTTACCGATAGTTTCCGGAGTCGGGTATGAATTTTTAAAACTGACCGCCAAGTATCAGCACTCCTGGTGGGGCCGTAGCCTGTCAGCGCCGGGTTTATGGCTGCAGCGGATTACAACAAAACCGCCCAGTGATGAACAACTGGAAGTGGCAATTATCGCCCTGAAAACGGCGTTTGGTGATTCTTATGATAATTATGTTGGTCAAAAATTTGTCGCGGAAGCAGTTGAGTAAGAGATGATTCAATGAAAGAAAAACTCCTGGAAATCCAGCAGCGTTCGGAAGAATTATCCCAGGAATTGGCGAAACCGGAAGTATTTTCCGATCAGGATCGCTATAAAAAACTGGGCAAAGAACATAAAGACCTGCAACCCATCGTTGAAAAATCGAAAGAATATCTGGCTGTTCTTGGAAACCTTGAAGAAGATCTGGAAATTCTTAAAGGCTCCGACAACGAACTGAAAGAGCTGGTCTATGGAGAAATCGAGGAGATAAAAGCTCGCGAAGAAGAACTTCAGGAAGAGTTAAAAATATTGCTTATTCCCAAAGACCCGAATGATGATAAAAATGCCATTGTTGAAATTCGTGCCGGCACCGGAGGCGACGAAGCTGCGATTTTCGCCGCAGACCTATATCGCATGTATATCAAATATGCCGAACGGAAAAACTGGAAAGTTGAAGAATTGTCCAGCAATATGATCGGTATCGGTGGTCTGAAGGAGGTCATCTTCTCACTCAATGGAAGTGGTGTTTATGGAACGCTGAAATTTGAATCCGGTGTTCACCGGGTACAGCGTGTTCCGGTAACCGAGACTTCGGGCCGCATTCATACATCTGCCGCCACGGTTGCGGTGTTACCGGAAGCCGAAGATGTGGATGTTGACATTGATCCATCGGAACTGAGAATCGATACATACCGGGCCAGTGGCGCCGGCGGACAACATGTGAACAAAGTGGAATCTGCCATCCGGATTACCCATTTACCGTCGGGACTTGTCGTTACCTGTCAGGACGAAAAATCTCAGCACAAAAACAAAGCCAAAGCGCTGAAGATTCTACGCAGCCGATTGCTGGCCAATATGCAGGCTGAACATGAAGCCGAAATTGCCGCTCAGCGGCGCTTGATGGTCAGTACCGGCGACCGTAGCGCTAAAATAAAGACCTACAATTTTCCCCAGGGCAGAGTTACGGATCATCGGATTTCGCTGACTCTGTATAAGCTGGAATCTGTCATGGTGGGCGATCTGGACGAACTGATTGATGCCGTAAAAATTGCCCACAATATGGACCTGTTGCAGCAAACGACGCCGGGTACCTAATTTTATCTAAATAGTAAACATTCTTTTTTGATAAATCAGAATATCCCTTGATACCAGGGAAATCCCGGTTAAATTTTACTGTCAATATGGAAACTTCTACTGCAAAAATCTGGCGTGTCGTTGATCTGTTGAAATGGTCAAAGGAATATCTCGCCGCCAAGGGGGTCGAATCCCCGCAAATCGAGGCCGAATGGATGCTGCGGCATGTTCTGAACTGTTCCCGCATGGACATTTATCTGAATCATGAACGGCCATTGCGTGCCGACGAACTGGCAGCATTCAAAACATTGCTGATTAACCGGGCAAAAGGTATCCCGGTTCAATATGTGTTGGGCTATACTGAATTTATGGGACACACATTTACGGTAAGCCCGGCGGTTCTGATTCCCCGCCCGGAGACAGAACTGCTGGTTGAAAAAGTGCTTGATTTGTTAAAGCAAATACAGAGTCCGGAAATATCTGTTCTGGATGTTGGGACAGGCTCCGGTTGTATTGCCATATCCATTGCGATTGGTTGTGAACGATGCCGGGTTTCGGCCCTGGATGTCAGTCCGGCAGCATTGCGGGTTTCCAAAGAAAATGCTGAAAACAACGGGGTGACCGATCGAATAAACTTTCTTGAAATGGATATTTTGACCCATTCACCTGAAAATAAATCGTTTGATATGATTGTTTCGAATCCGCCCTATGTTGCCGGAGATTATTGGAACAATCTATCTGACCTGGTCAGGAAGAATGAACCGCAACTGGCGCTATATCCGGGAGAAGATGAGTTGATATTTTATCGGAGGCTGGCAAATCTGGCCAAAACACATCTGGTTGAAAATGGTTGTCTGATCACTGAAATCGGTGGCACCTATCAGCAAGCCGGTGTCTGTCGGGTATTTACGGATAAGGGTCTCAGAATTGTCGAAACAATAAAGGATTATTCCGGTCAGGGCCGAATAGTGATAGCGGGAAATTAATGATAAAAAAGATTCTGGCCTATATTCGTCTGATGCGCCCTCTGAACCTTTTTCAGGGCGGTATTGCCGTGCTGGTTACCGGAACACTGATGGACCATTTCCCCGACTGGACACTGATTCTTTTTGCGATTGGGATTGTCTGGTGTTTCACCGGGGCTGGCAATGCCCTCAATGATTATTGCGATGCTGAAATAGATCAGATCAACCGACCGGAACGACCGATTCCGCAGGGGATTATCTCACGGAAAGCCGCGCTGGTTTATGCAATCGGTTTGTTTATTGCGGGTTCTCTGCTGTCCCTGCCGCTGCTTATGCCGCTGCTGATGGTCATAATAAGTGTGGCATTAGTGATGCTGGTCAGCTACAGCCTTTATTTTAAAGTGCGGCCCTTTTGGGGAAATTTAATGGTCAGTCTAATTTTGGGAATGGCATTTTTGTTCGCCGCCACTGTTTTTGGCGATATCCGCAAAGGCATTCCGCCGTTTTTTCTGGCTTTTGGCTTTAACCTGATCCGGGAGATCGTCAAAGACATTCAGGATATGGAAGGCGACCGAGTTGTAAACGCCCGGACGATTCCGTTGTCAATTGGTATTCCATCAACACGTATGTTGATTTTTTCACTGACAGTTATGTTAATGGTTGGCGCATTGATCCCTTATTTTTTTGAGATATACGGGAATTTTTATTTACTGGTATTGATTTTTGCGGTTGAATTTCCTCTCGTTTATTTTTTATATTCACTCAGTCAGGACAGTTCGGTTGAAAATTGCGGTCGCTTATCGTCGTTATTAAAGGCGGATATTTTTTTTGGATTACTGGCGATATTTTTAGGAAAGTATTAAATGGTAACGTTTGTTCATCTCCATAATCACTCTGATTACAGTCTGCTGGACGGTGCCCAGACGGTCGAGGGTCTGCTGACCAGGATTAAAGAACTTGGAATGCCGGCGGTTGCTCTGACGGAACACGGCAATATGTTCAGCGTTGTCCCTTTTTACACTGCCTCCAAAAAATATGGCATCAAACCGATTATCGGTTGTGAAGTCTATGTCGCCGAGAAGAGTCGTTTTAATAAAAAACCGAAAAGCCAGGGTGGTGTCGGGTACCATCATCTTGTTCTGCTGGCCCAGAACAATCAGGGTTATAAAAATTTAATAAAGTTGACCAGTCAGGGTTACCTCGAAGGATTTTACTACCGGCCACGGGTGGACCGGGAACTGCTGGTAAAATATAATGAAGGACTGATTGCGACTTCGGCCTGTATTCAGGGCAAGATTCAACGGCTGGCGTTAAAAGGAGACTTGGACAGGGCGAAAGAGACGGCTCTGGACTATGGGGAAATATTCAAAGACCGGTTTTATCTCGAAGTTCAGAATCACTCATTAAAAGAGGAAGAGCGCTGGTATTCCATCTCCAAAAAACTGGCCGAGGAAACCGGTTTACCACGGGTCGCTACAAATGATTCGCACTATGCCCGCGCCGAGCACTGGGAGGCCCACGATGTTCATTTTTGCCTGGGGCTGGGCAAGGAGCTGAGCGATCCGGACCGCCTGCGCTATGAACCCCATGACTACTGGCTGAAATCCTATGATGAGATGTGTGCCCTGTTCCCAGGCGATACGGAGGTCATTGAAAACACTGTAAAAATTGCGGAACAGTGTAATGTTAAACTGGATATCGGAAAGAATTTTTTACCCAATTTTCCGCTGCCCGAGGAAAAGCGGAATGAAACGGCCGACGAGTATTTAAAAGAATTGGTTTACGGGGGGCTGCAAAAACGCTATGCTGAGATTACTCTGGAAATAAACCAGCGGGCGGACTATGAACTGGGCGTCATTGAAAATATGGGATTTGCCGGCTATTTCCTGATTGTTCAGGACTTTGTTCACTTTGCAAAAGACAATGATATTCCCGTGGGGCCCGGCCGTGGCTCTGCCGCTGGCAGTATCGTTGCCTACGCACTTGAAATTACGGACATTGATCCGTTGAAGTATACGTTGATTTTTGAGCGGTTCCTGAATCCCGACAGGATTTCCATGCCGGATATTGATATTGATTTTTGCGATGAAAAACGCAACCGGGTGATTGATTATATAAAAGACAAATACGGCGCTGGCAGTGTCACTCAGATCATTACATTCGGCAAAATGAAAGCCCGGCTGGTCATCCGTGATGTCGGGCGGGTCATGAGTATGCCGCTGCCGGAAGTTGATCGTATTGCAAAATTGGTTCCCGAAGGCCCCAATATTCGACTGAAGGAATCCCTGGAACAGAGCCGGGAATTGAAAGAGGCCTCAACACTCGATGATGAGCATAAAAAGCTGTTTGATATTTCCCTTGTGCTGGAAGGCATGAACCGGCACTCTTCCACTCACGCTGCCGGTGTGGTAATCGCTCCTGGTGATTTGACCGATTACGTACCGCTGTATCAGTCATCCAATGGCGATATCACGACGCAGTACGATATGAAAAGTATCGATAAAATCGGTTTGCTGAAGGTCGATTTTCTGGGGCTGCGGAATCTGACAGTTATTGACAATACTTTGTCCGCACTTCGGAAGCGGGGCATTGATCTGAACCTTGAAGAGATTTCCGAAGATGATTCCGAAACGTTGGCTCTTTTCGGTGAAGGCCGGACAATCGGGATTTTTCAGTTTGAATCCGCCGGTATGCGCGACTATTTAAAAAAATTGGAGCCCTCAGGGATTGAAGACCTGATTGCCATGAATGCCCTGTATCGTCCGGGCCCGATGGATATGATTGGTGATTTTATCGCCCGTAAACAGGGGCGGGCAAAAAGCACTTATCTCCATCCGAACCTCGAACCGATCCTGAAAGATACCTACGGCATTATTGTGTATCAGGAACAGGTCATGCAGATTTGCAGCGCTATCGGCGGACTTTCTCTGGCGAAAGCCGATCTGATGCGCCGGGCCATCGGAAAAAAGCAGAAAGCCACCATGAATGAATTGAAAAAAGAATTCATTGAGGGGGCCAAATTAAAAAATATTCCCGTTGCGCTGGCTGAAGAGATCTATGCCTTAATTGAAAAATTCGCCAGCTACGGTTTTAATAAAAGTCATTCCGCCGCGTATGCGGTACTGGCGTACCGGGTGGGATATTTGAAAACCCATTTCCCGGCTGAATTTATGGCCGCCAACCTGACCAGCGAAATGAACAATACCGACCGGGTTGTCATTTTATCCAACGAAGTCCGCAGCATGGGCTCTGACATTCTGCCGCCCAGCATCAACTTTAGTGAAGTTAATTTTACCCCGGAAGACGGCGGAATCCGGTATGGACTGAATGCAATTAAAAATGTCGGTGGCCGGGCCGCAGAATGTGTTGTCGCTGTCCGCAAAACCGATGGACCGTTCAAAACATTGTTCCAGTTTGTCAGTGCACTGGATCTGAAATGCGTCAATCGCAAAGCCCTTGAGAGCCTCGTGGCAGCCGGGGCGACGGATGATCTGGAGGGCAGCCGTTCCCAGCAGTTCGAGGCAATTGATTCAGCGATCCAGTATGCCCGTGGTTTTCAAAAAGAAAAAAATGCCGACCAGGTTAGCCTTTTCGATTTAAGCGCCGGCAATCTGAAATCGGTCATGCAGGAACCCAAGCTTCCCGATATTCCCCGCTGGGATGATAATGAACGCTGGACCAGGGAAAAAGAGGCGGTCGGAATGTATCTTACCGGTCATCCCCTGCTTCAGTATAAAACCGAAATTGAGTCCTTTTCAAATTATGATTTTACAGAGCCTCTGGATAAACTTGATAAAGCAGCGATACATCTTGGCGGGTTGGTTTCCGGTATTCGGAAACTGCAGGACCGCAAAAACCGGCAGATGGCCTTTATTACACTTGAAAGTCTGAACGGGACAGTCGAAGTTCTGGCATTTGCGGATATTTTTGAAAAGTACCGTGAGTATATTCAGATGGAAAAACTGGTATTTGTACACGGAAAAGTGAGCAGTCGTGGGGGTGATTCCGGAAAAATTATTGCCGAAGAAATCTGCCCTCTTGAGGGTTATATGGATAAAAACTCCAAGAAAGTTCACATCCGGTTTAAAGATCTGACTATCGACGAAGGAAAGTTGACTGAAATCCGGGAATTGGCTGAAAAATATCCCGGCGACTGTAACCTGATTATCCATATGGCTTATTCCGATGATACGATCAAAGTCGTCCGCAGTGAGCTGAAAGTCAGTCCACGGAAAAAATTTATCTCCGCGTTGTTGAAACAGCTGGGTGAGGATAATGTGTGGGTGGAAGCATGATCGCGGTTATTCAGCGCAGCAGGAACGCCTCGGTTAGGATTGATGATCAGGTCATTGGAGAGATAGACTCCGGTCTGGTTGTCTTACTGGGAGTATTTCAGGATGATGAAAAACCGGATGCAGATTTTCTGGTATCCAAAATAATTCATCTGCGAATTTTTTGTGATGTTGATGGTAAAATGAATCTATCGCTGAAGGATACCGGCGGCAGTTTATTGGTGGTATCGCAATTTACCCTGTGTGGTGACTGGCGCAAAGGCCGCCGTCCGAGTTTTATCCGGGCCGCGGAACCGGCCAAAGGTGAAACGCTATACGACTATTTCATTGAACGGGTCCGAATGGAATCCGTACCGGTGGCTACCGGTCGGTTTGGAGCCATGATGGATGTGAAACTCACCAATGACGGACCGGTAACATTTGTTTTGGACAGTCAGTTAAACTAGAGCAGAAGATGCAGATCAAGGACAACTCATATTACAAAATGCCGATCACAGATTGGCCGGAGTCTGAACGTCCACGGGAAAGATTGATGAAATATGGGCCGATGAAGTTAAGCGAGGTAGAACTACTGGCCATCCTGATTCGTTCGGGATCCGGCAGCAACTCAGCACTGGATGTGGCCCGTGAACTCATGAGTAAAGCCGGCGGATTAAATCAGCTGGCCCGTTTGGATTATAAAGATATTCTGCAGATGAGTATCAAAGGAATAGGTAATACCAAGGCTGTTACCATTGCGGCAGCGATCCAGCTGGCCCGGCGATTACAGATGGAGGAATCGGCGTCTCCGGATAAAATTCTGCGGTCCTCTGATGAAGTGGCCAGACTTTATATCCCGAAACTTCGAGATCTGAACAAAGAAATATTTATGGTCCTGCTTCTGGCCAGTAATAACCGGCTGCTCAAAGATGTGATCATTTCCGAAGGAATTCTGAACGCATCGGTAGTGACACCCCGGGAGGTTTTTCGGGAAGCGGTCGTGGGCATGGCCGCCGCCGTAATCCTGGTCCACAATCATCCCAGCGGAAACCCAGAACCCAGTCGGGAAGACATCCAGTTGACTAAACAGATGACAGAAAGCGGAAAAATGATGAACATACCGGTGCTTGATCATATCATTATCGCCGGTAATCAACACAGTAGTTTTGCGGATAAGGGATTGCTGTAATTGATTTATTAAATAATGGAAAAATGATTGTTTTATCAGCAATTGATTATAAATTTCCAGATGATGTTATTTACCAAAGGAGTCACATATGGATTTACAGAATAAATCCGAATTGGAAATATATATAGAATCTCACGGGGGAACCAAGCTCGGCCCGATTCTGGCCGATCTGAATCTTCAAAATAATCTGGTTGACGATGCGGTTGCACTCTGCCAGAAAATTATTACGGAAGATCCCGGTTCGCCATATGGCTATTATTTAATTGCCCTGGCAGAAATCAAATCCGGAGAAATAGCAGACGCAATTGAACATTTGAAACAGACAATTGACCTGGATTACGGCTTTCTGGACGCCTATTATCTGCTTGTAGAGATTGGGAAAAATCAATTAAGTCCGGGGGCGGTTAAAGCCTGTTATGAAAAAATTATCGAGTTGAATCCCTTTGATGATAATGCCCGAACCGAGGCCGACCGGATTTCCGAGGATGCTGACCGGGAATCGTTAAAAAATATCCAGTTGCCGGAAATCAAAGTTTATAGGACTATTTCACGTGTTGCGACAGAAGTAAAGCCCGCAGAGCCGGAATCTGAAAAAGACTTGGAACCTGAGATAATTCAAGAACCCGAACCTGTCGACGAAACTCCGTCCCAAGTCAGTTTAAGTGAAGAAGAAGCACATCTGGGGCCGATGATTCCTGACGATGAAGACGAACCGGTATCGGCATTTGAGCCAGACGATGAACCGCAACTGGATGAGGAAATATCCGAGGATCAGGAACCTGTTTTTGAAACCGAACCTGAACCGGTGCAGAAAGTTGTTCAGCCGCCGGCGTCAATCTCCGGAAATTCTTCTTCCGCATTAAGTGATATGTTTGCAAAGCTCCGATCAAAACCACTGGAAGAGGTACAGAAAGAGAACTGGTCGCTGCCGGTAGTCGAAGCACCCGCGCCGCCGCCGAATCCAAACGATTTGGTAAAGATCCCGAACATTAAATTTACTGTTCCGTTAAAGGACGAAATAGATCCAAAGAAAAAATTGGAGCAAATCCATAAGGAGATTGGATTAAAACCGCTGTCCGGTACTCAGGAACCGGATGAAAAAAAAAACAACCCCGATGAAGCAGTCATAGAATCCCCGCAGAAATCGAGTCTCGATCAAACTCGTAGTTCCAATAATATATCCGTACAATCAAAAGATCTCAGTAACGGTAAAATTGAACTGAAAATACCGATTCCGACATTTACCCTGGTGGAAGTGTTTAAGAAGCAAAAGTTGTATGATGAAGCGTTGCAGCTGCTGGCTGTATTGGGGAAAAAATCTAAAAACCCCGAACGAATCGAAAAAGAACGCAACGATATTATGCAGCTTAAAATGGAAGAGGAATAAGCGGGATTACTTTTCTTCGCCGATATATTTAATTTCGTAACTAATATCGACCGATTTACTCAGCATAGCCGAAACCGAGCAGTATTTTTCCTGGGACAGTTTGACGGCTTTTTCAATATTTGCTTTGTTTAAATTTGGACCTTTGAATATGAATGTCAGGTGTATTTTTGTAAACACTTTCGGGTGCTCATCCTGGCGTTCGGCTGTAATTTCCACCTGGAATTCCTCGGCCGGAGTCCGCATTTTATTGATCAGTGATTCAATGTCTAGCGCGGAGCATCCGCCCAGGGCCATCAGCACCATTTCCATCGGTTTTGAGGCGGCTTCACTGCCGCCAAATTGTTTCACAGAGTCCAGCACAACCCAGTGATTGGAGTCGCCCTTGGCGATGAACGTGGACCCTTTGGCGCGGTAAAGATTTATCTGCATAACTATGGTCTGCCTTTCTTGATAATGATGTTCATTTCATCAATGATTTTGTCAATATCGTTGATATTTTTTGTTTTGGCTAAATCTTCAAGTGTGCCCCAAACCGGTTCACCGCAGACGATACAGGTCCCAAAGGGAATCTTCGATCAACCCCGTATTCTTTGAGCGGGCGAATTAATTCGGGATAATCGGTAAGGATGTCTTCAATATCCGATGCTTTGGAAATCATGGTCGGGGAAATATAACAGCTACTTCGCGGATTCTTTATCAGATTTGCTCACGTCGTCGATATTCAGAGAGATGAATAGTTTAGTGCAAACATCTTCAGGGATATCATCGCAATTATCGATAGTCTTATACAGGTTGACGGTTTTCTTGACCTTATCAACATATACCTCGCAATTGGGGCATTCGGCCAGATGATCCTGAATCTGTTTACATGGTTCAGAATTGAGATCGCAGCCCAGGTATTCACAAATCTGTTGATAGAGTTCGGTGGTGTTTTTCATATCAAACCTTCTTTGTCCACTAATTTTTCGAGTTCTTCCTTCAGAAAGTTACGGGCACGCATGAGACGAATTTTAGTGTTTGATGGTGTGATCTGGAGAATTTTACTGGTGTCTTCAGTCGAAAGTTCATGGAGATCGCGAAGAATGAAAACCGTACGATAAATATCCGGCAGTTTTTCGACGAGCTGGTCGAGTTTTTTTCGAAAGTGTTTTTGACTGACCTGGTTGAAATCGAAGCTTGGCCATTCGGCGGTTTCGGTAGAGCTGATGTACTCTATGTCGGGATCGTCAATGGATACATGCTGGTATTTGTTGGGCTTTGATTTCAGTTTCCGTAAACCGATATTGACGGCAATGCGGTATAACCAGGTGTAAAAGGAAGAATTTCCTTTGAACTGGTGAATTTTTTTCACCATGATCAGAAACGCTTCCTGAAGTATATCCTCGGCATCCTGCTCGTTACCGGTCAGGCGCAGACCCAGGTGGTAAATCCGGCTGCGATAGTCTATTACCAGTTGAGATAATGCCTGGCGATCACCCTTTTGGGCTCTTGCTACGAGTTCTTCTTCGGTCGTTTGAGGTTTCGTTTCCAAAGCGCTGTAATTTAGCAAAAGGAATAGGAAAAACCATCATTGAATTTGTCTCAATTGTAAAAAAGCGTTAGATGTTTATTGCATAAGTTCTTTGATTTTATCTGCTCGGAAACCGCCCCATCGAGAGATACAGTTTCGTTAATGATGGATTTGGGAACGCCGTGGACATGATATTTTTAGGCCAGATGGGGAAATTCTCTGGCCTCTACCATATCTCCGGTAATGTTCTTATTGGCAAGTGCAAGCCCGGTAGCTGCCGGGACAGCCGCCGGACAATAGGGGCAGGTCGGAGTCACAAAAACTTCAATACGAACCATCTGGCTGATTTTTTTAATTTCGGCAAACATCGCTTCTGAAAAACCATGGTTATTATTGGAAATATCGATAATGTCTTCAATAACACTCATAAATTCATACCCTGATGGGATTCCAAAAAAACGAACACCGGGATTTGAGCCGTTCTCAGCAACGAGAATTGTGGCCGGAATTTTGTCAATTTTATATTTAGTGACCTCTTCCTTGTCGATTTGAAAATTGTATATTTCCAGGGACAGTTTATCGGATAGTAAAACGAGTTCTTCTCCCATAGGGACTCTTCGAGCATCAGTTGCCTGGTCTCCCGGCAGTAGCCGCATTCAATGGATTGAGTGAAGTGAATAATTTTTACCTTATCGGTCATTACCGACAGTTGTTCCTTAATAAATTTCCGGCCTTCGTCTTTCAAGAACATTGCACAGATCCTTTTTTCTGACAGATTAGATGAAGGAAAGAACGGTACGTTACAAAGTGAACTAGGGATTATTTGGTGCGCGTTTTAATTCATATATAAGGAATCTAAAAGGGTATAATTAATGACTATATTGGATTTTTTTCTCCAGACAGTCAGAGAGTCTGCTACGATTGATCGCGATCTGTTCCGGGCAAGAGTTGTCCGTAGATCACTTTCAACCTCCTGAAGAGGATGATAGGTGCTAATTACATTATGCCGAAAGAGTATCACATAGCGATTATTTAGTTTTATCCAATCAGAATGTTTACCATCCTTCAACAAGATAATTGCTTGTCGAATAGGACCAGATATTTCCTGATATTCACGGGTAAATCTTCCAGATTCCAGAACCCCAACTTTTGGAATACCGTAATCGTGAATCAACTGTTCAAAAGGAATATTGTCCTGGAGGCATTTTTGACATAGCATTGCAGTGGTGCTGTCACTTACAACGATCTGAGAGTAATTGACAGTTGTTTTCTTAATAAATTGATTTTCTTTTAATGAGTCATAAGCAGCTATAACCAGGACAGAATCAAGACTGTCAGGATCGATGAGGTGTCTGGACAGCATCATGGTACGATATTTTAAACCGGCAAAAATATTTTTTTCAAAAATAACAGCGTTTTCCAGCGATGCTTTGGTATGCAGGTCGCGGCGGATTCCTTCCCGGACAAGAAAATAGTCCTTAATTGTTTGTTCGGTCATAATCTTCAAACTACCATAAAATGACTTGACCGGTTGATCCGTAACCCAGTCAAGAAACTCATTTACGGTCATTTCGTGATCGGGAAAAGTGATGATTGGATCATCTAGAATATCCTGGATTGATGGTGAACCTGAATTTATTTCCGGGCTGTATGGTAATTGCATAAGCATTGGAGATACTTGCTGATCGGGGGGATATTGTTTTCGGATTTCCTGCATCACAATGCTCCACTGGGGATTGTGGATTACTGCAGTTTTATCGCCCATAAAATTATTGACAAATGAGTAATACAGTTTATCCTGTTCCTGTTTTTTAAATTGATGTGATAACTTTTCCCGAGACTGATCAAAATCCGATTGGGTAAGTAGTGGATTATAGACCCGGTTTTCCAGCTTCAGGATATGCCAGCCGAAGCGGGACTGGACAGGTTTCGAATAGCGACCGTGTTTCATTTTAAAAAGGGTGTCTTCAAGAAATGGATCCAGGTCGCCATATGAACACCAGCCGAGGTCGCCGCCATTTGGTTTAAGCGTGGAATCTTTAAATGTTGAATAAGCAATCTCCTCGAAATCAGTGCCAAGTTGCAGTAATTCATAGAGTGAATCAATTTCTGCTTGGGTTTTGGCAAATAGGTGACGAACATGTAGCTTCTGACTGGTATAGGAAAACAGTTTTTTAAGATCGGATTCGTCCGGAACGGGAGTTTTTATTTCGACTTCCTGCTTGAACAATTCCACCTTGATTTTTCGACGGGTTGTACGCCGGCTGACTTTTTCAACGTCCTTTTGGGTTATTTTTCCTGTTGTAAAACCATTCTGGGCCAGAATATAGGCGTCAATTAGAAAATCCAAATGCTGTTTGCGTTTTTGTGGAGAATCATGAGTATTTCCGTATAGAATGGTGTTGAAATAATTTTCTTCAAAATCTTTCAGGGAAATAACGTCGGAATTAACTGAAGCAAGGATTTCAGAGTTTTCCGGTTTTGAGCAGTGTACTCCGGATATGCACGATGCTATCAGTAACAGAAAATTCACACAACTGATGGATTTGAAAAATATTTTCACTGTTACTCTTTTCTAATTAATTCAAAACCTTGCTAAAATTAACAGAATGCCTGATGTATCAAAAGATTTTAATCGACAGGTTAATCCGTTTTTGCACAATTGAACAGAAATTTGTTAAGACTTCTAACTAACTGCAAAAAAAAGCCTGAAAAACGGCGTTTTTTAATTAAAACACTTGACTTTTCCCGATATATTCGATACTCTAATCTTAAATTATGTTGAGCAGTTGATACATAGAAACAATTTACCGTGATTGACTTAAACAATCGCTGATAAAGGTTAACCAAACAATAAGGAGGATGTTATGAAAAGATTGTTAATGTTGGTTTTCGTATTGACGCTGTTCTTGAGTCTTTCCGTCTTTGCGGCGGAAAACGGAGAGAACGCTTATGTCAAAGTCTGGGATTCTACCAACGACGATCCCACAGCCGGACTATGGGATGTCAAATATATGGGAGATATGGACGGAGACGGCTTAAAGGAAATTTTAACGTGTAGTGATGAAGCTGGCGCAACACTCTATCTGTATGAGTGCTCCGGAAATAATGATTATACTCAGGTATGGTCCTACGTCATTTCTGAGGTGTTATGTAACGATAGCTATGTGTTGGCAAAAGGTGACCTGGATGGCGATGGTCTGGCAGAAATTGTTGCCGGTGTAGCCACATCGAATGTAGTAACCCAATTTGGGATCCATATTTTTGAATGGGACGGTATTGAAGGCAGCGACACCTATACACTTCAGACGATGTACAATGTGAACGAAGCCGCCGGTGGCGGCGGATCGATCACCGTTCTTGAAATTGCTGATTTTGATGCCGATGGTGTCCAGGAGATGTTTATCGGTGAAACCATCAATGATGACTTTTTTATTGTTTCCCTTGATACTACAAGTGACTTTGAGTTTCCAAGCTGGATCGTCGAATTTGAAGATCGCCTTGACGATGCCGGCGATTATACACCCTGGGGCTTTGTTGCCGGAGATTTTGACGCCGACGGTCTGACCGAATTGGTTAGCACCGAGTGGGATTTCAATGGATTAATTGTTATCCAGGTAGATGCCGCAGACACCTATTCACGGGAACTCTGGTGGAATGATATGACACCAGGAGTCGATGGAGCTGCTCTACGTTCATTATGTGCCTATGATCTGGACGCTAATGGATTTAAAGAATTAATTCTCCCTTCATGTACCGGTGGTATCATTTATACAATAACCAATACCGGTACGTTTGTTGGTCTGGACCAGGTTGCGGGCGCTCTGGATTCCTTAACAGCAATTGATGATATCAATGGCGCTGCTTTAGGTGATCAGGATATGTTTCTGGGAAATATTGGTCAACCGGATTTGTATCTGACTGGCGACGATGGCGAGATTACGGATCTGGAATACATTGGTGGCGATTATAAAGATATGGCCAGCTGGGAATTGCACTCGGTATGTGTGGATACGAATGTTCGTTTTCAACATGTTGCTATTGGTGATTTTGATAGTGACGGGCTGAAAGATTTTGTTGTCGTCCATAAAGATGACGGTCAGCCGGCTAAAATTCGTATTTTTGAAAAAGAACCGCTTGAACAGGGTCCATATACAATGGTTACTGAAATGGATAGTTCTGCTTATCTATATCAAACCAGGGGACTTTGTGCCGGATCTGATTTGGATCAGGACGGAAAAAAAGAGGTATTTGTAACCGATTATCGTGGTGGATTTATTCATGGGTATGAAGTCGTTGGCGACAATACACTTGAATATATCTGGAGCTCGGATTCGATTAAGTCAAGTGCTGCTTCGCCAAACCGCAACGTTGTTACTGGAGATATGGACAATGATGGCATTGGGGAAGTTATTTTTGCCGTAAGTGGTAATGCCGGTGATGGAACAAATAAAATGGCCGGATTGAATTTTTATGAGTGGGACGGCAGTACAGACAACGGATTTACTGTCTATGGCAGAACCATGATTGAAGATGCTCTTGATGGTGATCGCTGGAGATTTGAAGCAATTCAGGCTCCATTTGATGTTGATGGTGATGGTGATATGGAAATAATGCTAGCGAACAACGGTTCTAGTAATGAGATTGGTGACCGTTTTTATATTGTTTCCATCGATGGTACTTTTGAGAGCGGATTTTTCTCTGCAACAGTAGAGGGATCTTGGAACCAGGCGACCGAGGCATTTATAGGTTCTCCTTATTTTGCCGATTACGGAGACCTGGACGGCGATGGAACGCTGGAAATCATATTTGCGGCCTGGGATAATGGCGGTTTATTCATTGTTGATGTGACGGGCGCCGATACATATGAGAAGCTCGTATACATTCTTGCCGATCCATTAGCGCATGATGGCGTCGCCTATGGTGGTACGTCCATTGCGGATTTCGACGGTGATGGCCGGGATGAAGTAATTTCACCAATGTATACCGGTGGTGGTGAAGATTATTATACGACAATCTTGAACATTGATGGCGTAATTGCTGATGCAACAGCAGAAAATAACGTAGGAATGGTTCGGGGTCCGTGGTTAGGCGCCGGTATCGGGCAGTGCGCGGCCGCTGATTTTAATGGCGATGGAAAATATGAATTTTATGGTTCAAATTATTCTGCCAATACAATGGAATTCAGCTGTGTTGGTACCGATCCGACAGTTCCTGAATCATGGGAAGTTAAATCCTGTTTGTCCTATAATGGTGACAATTTTGGTAAGTCTTCCGGTGCTTTTGCTATAGATGCGGCCGACGATTTAGATGGTGATGGCAACCCGGAAATTGTCGTTGGATTTTTAGATATTGCCGACCGCACCACCTTTTTACAGGTTGCAGAATATACCGGAGGAACTTTTATTGTTAAGGATTGGAAAGTTATCACACCGGCAGACTACAAACTGTCGCAGAACTTCCCGAATCCTTTTAACCCGACAACCCAGATCAACTTTGAGTTGCCTCTTGCCAAAGACGTAACCCTGAAGATCTATGATATGCTGGGTCATGAAGTTGCCTCACTGGTGAATGAGCACAAACAGGCTGGTACTTACACCATTACCTGGAATGGCAAGAACAACGCTGGTATGAATGTTTCTACCGGAAACTACATCTATCAGCTGAAAGCCGGTCATGTGGTTAAGAGCAAGGTTATGACGCTCGTTAAATAGAAATACTGAGTTTATCAGAAAGACGAAAAAGGGCGCTTTTACAGCGCCCTTTTTTATTGATTTGGAAATACAACTAACAGACAACCATATTAATAGTAACTCTCCCAAATGTCGCAGATAGAATCTGATGAAATTAAGCCATTTAACTGAAAAGCCTCTAACAGAACATGCGGTCAGTTATTTCATCTCGCTACAGGTTTGTACCCAGTAGCGGAAATATAGTATAACAATACAGTTCCTAAAGAAGAAAACGTTCCGTAGCAAAGCCACGGAACGAGAGTAAAAAGAAGAAGGCTGATAAAAAATAGTCGTTAAAAAGACAGACCAATCGAAAAGCGGTGAACATTATTTAATATTCCAAAATCAGAATATGCATAGTCGAAGTGTAACGATGCAAAACCTCGGATACTGTAGTGAATTCCGCCGCCAACTGCTATGGTCTCTTCACCATCTTCAAGGAAAAGATTGGTGTAACCGCCTCGTATAAATAGAAATTCTTTTAACGAATATTCAAAACCGACATTCATACTTTCCAGATTGTCACTGGGGTGCATTGCATCTGCGGCCACGGTCAGACGACTGATTCGGGTTTTAAGAAGATCCATAGCTACACCGAGACGTAGTGTCAACGGCAGAGACCAAGAATCAGTATTGAGATAGGCGTTTATTCTATCGTTGTTTCCTTCAATATTGGCGTCAATATCGTGTTTGACCAGGGCGTCTTTACCGGACAATGTCATTTTATTTCCAAAGTTTGAAATGCTCATTCCGATGGTCATTCCGTTTAAACGGGTTTTAAAAAGGGTCCCGATATCAACAGCAAATGCGCTGGCGCTCATGTGATATATATCTTGCTGGATATACTTTCCGTTAAATCCGATTGAAAAGCGGTCCGTCAAGTTCCGGGCATAACTGATTCCGAAGGACATATCGTTTACCGAGAAGAGTTCACCGGTTCCTTCCGGTTCCAGAATCGTCCGAATTTCCATGTCTCCCATATTTAAACCGGTATAGGATACCCCGAATGCACTAGCGTCATCGAGTTTAATTACCATACTGGCAAAATCGTAATTTATGTCCGCGAGCCACTCTGTATGGTTTAAAAGCACTTCGTTTCTTTCCAGTTTAGCCATTCCTGCCGGATTCCAATAAATAGCACTGGCATCATTGGCCACAGCGACAAATGCTCCGCCCATTCCAATAGCACGGGCACCGGCTTCGATTTCCAGAAACGTAGCACTGGTGGTTCCGACCTTGGACACATTTTTGACAAACCCGGCCTGAAGCGAAGTCGTTATCACAATTGCCATCAATATAGAGATCGCTTTATTTGTTTTCATGAGTTGATCCCCTTCTATTTAATCACTGCGAATTTACCGATTTTAGTACCTATTTCCGGTGCATAGACATGGAAAATATATACTCCGTATGCGATATCCAGACCGTCCTTGGATGTTAAATCCCAGGATTCCGAGCCATTATCAAGTGTCGAACTGTGATAAAGCGTCTGTACCAGATAACCTCTCAATGTGAAGATTTTAACAGTACATTCCTGAGGCAGATGGATGAAGTCGATTTTTCGGGTTCCACGTCCGGAAGTGTAGAGATGCTGAGGCTCCCAGGATGCCGCGATTATGTATGGATTGGGCACAACCGCGATATCATCCAGCTGGTCTTTGGCTTTTTGCACATCTGTAAATGCAGCATCGGTTGTAAAAGAATACACATCGTCCGACCTAAAAGGTTTACTGATTCTCAATGTGAATGTGTCACCCGGTTTGGGAGCGAAAGTGTCCCATGTTTGCCCATTATAGCTGTCAAAACCCTGATGATTTCCTACCCATAACACATCTCCATCGGCAAAGAGCGAATATATGTTTTCAGAACGAATCAAGCCGTCACTCAGACGAATTTTCCGGGCATGACTATCATCTGCCGGAATACCATCGGCAATACTGTATATGGTGATACCTTTGTCTGTTCCGATCCACAGGCTGTCCTGATAATCAGTAACACTGCGCACTTTCCCGGATGTCAGCAGGCTGGATGGTATACTTGTCCAGCTGTACTGGCTGGAGTTAAAAACGGCGATTCCACCTTCAGTCGTAACGATAATTCCCCAGGAATTCTCGTAAAAACCGGTGACAATCTTATTTGGTAAAACACTTAAATCTATGGCATTTAACATATTACCGTCAAATGTAACAACACCACTTGCTGTTCCAATCCAGATTGTTCCATCCTGATCTTCAAAAATTGAGCGGATGTCATAGGATGTCAGTTGACTGTCAGCCGCGGTATAAAACTCAAAATTACCCGGTCCCATATAGCGTGTCAGTCCATTAGCAGACCCCATCCAGACCTCTCCGTTACTGGCTGTCAGGATGGTTTTGATATTATAATTTCCCGCTGCAACCGTGTCAATTTCCGGACTACTCTGCCTTGATGTTGAACTGACACCGTTTATATGAGCGATCCATAAACTGTTATCCACATATTCTGTAATGAAATTAATGGACAGGTTGTTGAAAGATCTTTCACTCTGTGGAACCCATTGAGATCCATTATAATAGCTCAACAATCCCTGGTCGCCTGCGGAAACTGCCCACAAGTTGTTCTGAGAATCTTTAAAGATCTGTTTGATATTGGGAAGTGTGCTTTTCATTTCCATTTCCCATGTCCCCCTATCGACTTTTGTAGAGGTGATATCGTAGCTGGTGATAATCGGTAAGATTTTGTCACCGTGGGACAGTTGGCCGCTGGTATTTTTGTTAAAATAAATAAAATTGGAACTGTCGCCGCTTGTTATGTCCTTTACCCAGAAATTGGCTTGTTTATTGTTGAAGGATTTAAATTGAACACTGTCGGTAACGATGATCTGGTAATCGTGAGGTATCGTCACGCCAGCGTTTGAGTATTTTTTGGTGGCATGTGTAAAAAGAATGGATGGATTGTTCCACATACTGGCACTTTCCATTACCCCGATTGGACTGGCCTTAACCCTAACATGCATACCGTATACAAAGTCATTAAACACTTCTCCGTTTATCCAGGGGGAATCGATTATCAGGGTTTCGGGATCCGTAGGATAGGTCACATCAAATAGCGAATAACATGTTGTAGCCCGCTCGCGCTCTTCATCGTCCCGGAAATCAACATTCGGTTCGCCAGGATAATCAGGATTGCCGGGAATACCGGGAGTCGGAACTCCATCGCCTTCACCCTCATCATTGGTACCGGCAATACCGTCAAGACCCACATCGTGGCACAACGTTTCACCGGGGTCGAGAACACCGTTGCCGACATCTGAAAAGGATTCACCAGCTTCGCTTTTTTGGTAAAGGCCGTCGCCGTTCGTGTCAACCCAGTTAATTTTGTGATTGTTCTCGGTTCCCCAGTCATCATAAACTGAGTCAACTCGAGTGCTTAAGGTTGTGTCCCAAGGAGTGCTGGTACTGTCAATAAGAAGAATTGTTTTAGTGATATATTTGAAATCCAGAGTATCAATCAGGCCGTCGCCGTCATTATCAAAACGGTCGATCAGATTGGTGTATTTATTATAATTGTCATGAGCCGGATCGGGATTATATTCCGGGTTGTAGCCGGTTTCAAGAGAATCCGGAATTAAATCGAGACCGTAATCCCGAAAGTTTTCGCCATCATTCCAGATTCCATCCGGTATATCATTCCAGGCGATCCAGTCACCATCATTATCGATACCGTCCGTTTCCGTATCCTTAAAACGAATTTCGAAAGTTGCTGCATTGGGAACCAACAACTCATCAACGAAATCTATACTAACGATACCGGTTCCGATAAATGTTGAGGAATCAATCGCAGAAATTGCCGGACTGGTATATCCGGCTACCGGTGCATTTGGTACAACGACAACGGTGTTATCGTCTGTTGCAATGACTTGACCGGTTACATCAGTATAGAGGCGTTTGGTACATTCCGAGGGTTGCATTGGAGGAAGAGAATCCCGTTTGACCCAACCATTTTTATAAAAATTTTCATAATATCCTTTATCATATGAACATACGGCATAATAGTATGTCTGTCCATTTCTCACGGTTGAATCCACAAATGAGTATTGCAAACCGGTGTCCTCGCCTAGATCGAACTTGACGCCGTTGTAATCAACTGGATGCAGACCGGATAAACCATTTTCAATGTCAAATTGGGCAACAGGTTTATTAAAAGTTAAATTACCATAAGCGTCTGAAATCAAGCGGGATTCAAGAAAATTCGGATCGGTTGCCCGATATATCCGGTATCCTTCAAAATCTTTTCCGTAAATATGATCTATTGAAGTTTCGGCAATTTTATCCCAGTAGAGAGTCACTTTATGGTCGCCAGCGACAGCTGAAACTTTTGGTTTTCGGGGTGGTTTGGCGAATGCATAATCTGCATCATAAATCTGCTGAATAACTTCTGCATTTCGAAAAATATCCTTTTCGTCTTCACCAAGTACCATTGCGACGGAAAATTTCCGCCGGCTGTTGACAGAATCATTCAGTGCTGATGGCAAAGAAAAGTATCCGGAACCATAAAGAAAAGTCAGGTCAACAGTGTTCTGGATATTTCCAAAATTATCCGGCCTGGCTGCCAGCCAGATCAGTTCATCATTTGCACATAAAATAGCCGGCCAAGGACCCGCGGAAAAACTGGTCAATCCGATCTGATCAGATTCACTATTATCGGTGTATTCAAAATTCGGCTCGCCGGCATCCGGGACACCATTATTTTCAGAACCATCCCAGTCCGGACCGGGGTAATCTCCATCGTTTGGTCCAATACCGTCTGAACCCTTATCGTCTAATACCGGATCCCAGTCGCCGTCGTTATCAATACCATCAGCCTGGCTTTCATCAATCATATTATCGTAGTCGTTATCAATACGATCAAGGGGATTTCCCGGAGACTCGAGGAATCGCCAGCCAAAATATGCCGGTTTAAAGCCACCTTTGACATTACTCCACATATTATGATCCCATTGATATACAATGGAGTTGGGTCTGTCAAACCAGGCATCATCATCATGTTGGTCACCATCGTCACCGACGTCGGCATCACCGTACATGGCAAAGACAGTCTTTTCATAGTTAACATCACCGGTGTTGTTTATCCAATAAGTCCAGATAATCAAATCTTCGGCGGCCGGATGGGCCCACTGGTAACCGCGAACGTCTACCTGAAAAGCCAAACCCCGAATATTTCCTTTCATGATGGAATATTCAACACTTGCTTGATCGGTCCGGTTGCTGGTGGCGAAATCGGCACTCAGAACAAGATAGTTTGAGTAGCCATCCGCATTTACATCGCCGACCGCCGTAATTGAATAGAAATCGGCGTTTTCTTCTAAAGGTCCGTTATATACTTTCACGACATCATTTCTGCCGTACACTTTGATAAGATCTGGATCAAAAATGTAATCATCGGCAGTTAAAAAAAGGGAATTTCCATCTACGGTTATATCGCCTGTCAGGCGGCGATAATTTTGGCTGCTGGATGGATAAAAGGGAAACTCATCATTGTCATAATCATTCATTGCAAAGTAGGTTTCCAGGTCACCACGAACGTATTTACCGTACTGGCCGTTCCAGTATCCACACCAGCTTTGATCTCTATCGGGCCAGCTATCGGGCCAGGATTCCGAATCATCACTCATGGCAATTTTATCCTGTAACGGATTAGCATACCCAATGATGGGATCAAAGCCTAACTGGCGGCCATTTTCGTCTTTATCCATTTGGTTCCGCGAATCAACCACAATACCATCGGAGAAAATGTGAATGGGTAAACCGTCGGCATTATAAACTTCAGCTCCGATTATCGGTGTAAATTCGGCAAAATAACTACGCCCGGAACCCTTCGGATAGATGCCGGAATTCAATCGACCGGCAATATTCCAGTTACCGATTCCGCCAAAATTATAGAAAAGGGTCAGAATCAAATTGCCATCCATTATTCCGTCTTTACGATCAATGTATGCTTCGGTCTGAGTACTTTTTCCTAATCCGAACAATCCGGTGGTGGATTTAACTTTCCCATCAGCAGCTACTAACGCACTAACTCCTATCAGAATAAGAAGTAAAATCACATAGAATTTCTGGCAGCGATTTATCATGGGTATTTCCTCTTTATTTGAATTGAATTTCCGCACCAAACTTGATTTGTCGTGGAGGAGTGTAATAGTCAGGGCGAATATCATAGCCAACATCAGTTTCCTGGCCATCACGGATATTGTAATCTGCCCGGCCGGTTCTGGCAAATACATAGCGGGCATTTCGGCGGTCAAACAGGTTTGTGATTTTACAGGTAAGAGCAATTTGGTATTTACCCAATTGCAGTTTCTTGAATGTCTTTACATCGACATTATACTGGGCCGGTTTTCGATCACTGTTTTTAAACGTTTCCGGATCGCCTTCAACATTTGATGGGGTATATGGCAATCCACTGCCATAGTAACCCAGAAAACTCACTCCCCAGGAACGCGGGTCAGAAATTGAAACGGATGCGTTTAATGTGTGGCGTTGATCCCAGTCAAGAAAAATAAGTTGTTTTTGAGGTTCTGCGCCAGCGGCCACATCCCAGAAATTTGCATTGGGATCAGACGCATTTCCCTCTGCTATACTATAGGTATAATCAACAGACGCTGCGATCAGTCCTGTCCGGCGTTTATTTAGGGCAAAGGTTATGCCTTTGGTATTTCCAAAATCATAGTTGATATACTTGGCATAAAATGTACCGGCAACATAGGTTTCAATCACTTCGGTACTGGTTAAATTACGGACATCCTTATAAAAACCGGTAACATCGAATGCCATATCGGGAGTAATCTGCTGTTGTAAACCGACTTCATATTGGACCGTACGCTGGGGCTCTAAGTCGGTATTTCCCATTGTGCTGGTATATCCGGAGGAAACTTCAAAATCAGGGTTGTTATACATATATGTCAGAGATGGCATCTGGAGAAAGTGACCGTAGGAAAAGTGAATTACACCGCGATCTGTAATGGGATAGGCAATCCCAAAGCGTGGACTTATCTGGGTTTTTGGTTTGGCATCCTTAAACCAGTATTCCAGTCGTTCTTCGGTAGTTTTATCGACTTCCCCTCCGTCCTGCACACCATTTCCTTCACTACCGTCTACGTCAGGCCCAATGTATCCGGGATCATCCGACCCAATTCCATCTGTGCCGTAATCCCAAAAACGATTTTTGGGATAAAATGGGGAATACGGATTTGGATCCCGTGGATCATTTAGAATCTTACCATTTGAATTAAAATATTCATATCGCAGTCCGATATTGACAATCATGTCGCTGAACTCCATTTTGTCCTGAATATATACCGACCAATCATAGGGAGTATGATAGGATTTGTCATAATTGATGCTGGACTGATAGATCTCTGTGTTTGGATCGGCGGGATTATAAACAGGAATTGTGGGCAACCAATCCGTGTCTTTATTTACCTGAACTACATAACTTAAACGGTCAACAGAAGTTGTTTTATATTCGAAACCCCATCTTATCAGATGGGTCATGTTTATCTGGCTATTAAAATCAAATTTTAGGGTGCGGTAGATCGAGGTTCGATAATAATGACTCATTGACATTCCACCTAAATAAAAGGCATAACCCGAAAACAGATTAAACACCAGGGGATCCGTGTTGTACTTGGTAGAATCTTCAGGATCGTCATTCCAGTAGTATTTATACGTATTTTCGGTATAGGAATATTTCAGGGAATAGTAGGTTCTGGAAGACAGAGTGTGATTCAGTGTTAATATTCCGTTGAAATTGTTTGAATAATAGGTGGGCCGTCCGTCCGGATTATATTTGTATAAATGGCTATAGGTCTGGTATTCAGTCTTGCTGCCTTGACAACTGGCGATCAGTTTCAGGTTTGATGTCAGGCGAAAAGACAATTTTCCCTGTCCCGAAAATTGTGTCGACCAGTTCATAGCAATGTCTTTCTGGTTCCCAAGATTAGCTGTGTCCAGATCCCATTGCGTATGAGTCGAGTCCAATACCCAGGAGTCGGGATTAAAATACCGCTGGCCCCAGAGATAACCCAATTCGTTATTATAGCGGCCCGAGGCAAAAAAGGAGAATCGGTCTTTGAACAGAGGCAAGGGTCCGCTGAGACTTCCCTGAATATCGGTGATACTGCTTATCTGAAAATCATCGCCTTTGTAATAGATATCGGTGTCTTTTGTATAATAGTCTCCCAGGTAAAAGGACATATTGCCAGTGTAACGGTCAAAGTTGCCCTCTTTGGTGACGATATTGATGATACCTGACATCGCCTGACCGTATTCGGCATTAAAAGTACCACTTACGATCTGGAGCTCTTGAATTGCGTTATTCTCAATTTCTACCCCCATAGTATTGCTGTAAGGATCAGTGACTGAAATCCCATCAATTAAATAGGATATTTCATTCGAACGGCCACCGCGAATATGCAATTCGCCGCCGCTGCCTTCAATGATGCCAGCCTGCATTTTGACGACTTCTTCGAATTCCTCTACCGGCATTTCATCGATATCTTCACTACTGACAATGGCTTGTGATGAGGTCACATCCATCTGTATCATAGATCGCTGAGCTGTTACAACAACCGATTCCCCAAGATCGAGAACTGTCGATTCCATCTCAATCTTTACATTTGTCGTCAAATCAATCCGTACGCGCACATTTTGGACGATAACCGGTTTAAAACCGATCATGGATGCTTTCAGATTGACAGTTCCCGGCGGAATATTAATAATGATAAAATTGCCCTGAGTGTTACTGGCTGCTCCCATGGTTGTTCCTTCAATTACGACATTGACTCCCACCAAAGGTTCACCGGTTTGTGAATCGAGGATACGCCCTAAAATTTTTCCGGAAATTCCAGCGTAACAAATATTGACCGCCAATATCAAAATTACCGTGCTTGCCCAACGTATCCGCCTCATTTAACCTCCTCGGTATATATCATAAACTAGTTAGTTAGCACACCGCACATACAATTGCAATTATAGTTTAAAAGAATTGAAGTTAATTTCAATGGTAAAAACAGGGCTGGAAAAAAATCTTCAGACTATTTTAGAAATTATAATTAATCTGGTAACAAATACGCAAAAATGTTGTATCAGAATGTGAAAAGAATCGCAAATCGCTGTGTTTTTTCTAGTTTGTCATAATCCACAAATGCCCAATCGACCCCCAGTTTCATCATATTGTAAATGGGATAATTTATACCGGCGCCGAATGTTGGCGAACCACTACCCAGAAAATCAATAGTTTTACCGGCAAATATGTCGTTGCCGAACTGCCGAATCCCAGCGCGTAGAAAAATGATCTCATTCCAGCTGATTTCTGTTCCAAGATTGAGATATTCATCCACATCGTTTGGATGAACGGCGTCGACAGCGGCGGTGACGCGCATAAATTCATTGTGGATGATATCCATGGAGACTCCAACCCGAAAAATCAGCGGAAGCGACCAGAATTCGGTGTCAAGATGTGCGTTAATATTGTCATTGTTACCACTAATATATGGATCCGCATCATAAGTGATCAGAGCGTCCTGACCGGTCATCTGCATATCTCCGCCGAAATTGGATATACACATACCGATTTTCATATCATTGAATCGGGTGCGGAAGAGAGAACCAACATCAATGGCGAAGGTACTGGCGCTCATATGCCAGATCTGTTCCTGAATATATTTAGCATTAAAACCAATCGAGAAACGGTCGGTCAGGCGTTTGGCATAAGAAGCCCCGGCTGAAATTCCCGATACGGTAAACATTTCACCGGTCCCGTTCGGATTTTCTTCCGTTCTGACCATCATCTCACCCATTGTCAATGATGTAACGCTGGCGCCAAACGTACCATACTGGGCCATAGGAATGACAACGGCTCCGTAATTATGAGCAATGCCGGCCAGCCATTCGGTGTGGTTCAGAAAAACCTGGTTGCCTTTCAGGTCCGCAGCACCGGCCGGATTCCAAAAAAGTCCGGAAGCATCATTAGCTAGAGCAACAAAGGCATCTCCCATGGCACTTGCCCGGGGACCAACACTTATTTTTAAAAATTGCGCACTGGTTGTGCCGACCTTGGATTGGGCCATAAGCAATCCGGGAAACCCAAAGCAGATTAGCAGAAGGAGGGCATTTTTGGGTGCTTTCATAATCATATCCTTATTCTATTAGTTTATTTAATGATTGCAAATTTACCGATTTTTGTACCGCTCTCAGTTTCCACATGATAGATATACAAACCGTAGGCAATTTCAAGATTGTCTTCATTAAGAAGATTCCAGGATACGGCACCGCTGTAAATATTGTTATCAATTCGTATTTTTTTGACCAGTTCTCCATTCAAAGTATAAATTCGGATAGTACCGCTGCTTGGTAAATTGATGAAGTAAATTTTTCGTTCACCACGTCCTACAACGAAATCAGGTTTTGGTTCCCAAATAGCAGTCGCGACATAGGGATTAGGAACAACAGCAATATCACAGAGCTCATTTTTCAAGAGTTTTTCGTCAACATATGCCGCTGTCGATGTGAATTGATAGGAATCCAGACTTGAAAAGGGTTTTTTTGTAAATATACGTAGCTTGTCACCAGGTTCAGGATTGTAACTATACCAACCATCGTTAGCAGAATAAAAATCGAGACCATACTTGTTGCCAATTACAAGCCGATTCAAATTATCAACATACAGCGCGGTAACATTATTATTGGTTAACTCGCCGGTCTCAAAGGAATATCGACTGAAATTCCAGTTCCCGGGATCTAGGGGGCTACTATAAAGTCCGGTCTCAGTGGTACTTCCGCTGACAGCAAGATAAATTGAATTATTATAGTATGCAATTGAGAGTATCTTTGCCTCCGGTAGTGTTGGTGATGAAATCGGAACCCAACTACTCCCATCATAATAAGCGACACCTGCTTCCGTGCCAGCATAAATCGTCGAATCTATTTCAGCCAGTTTGATTACTTTGCTGCTATTCAATCCTATGTCTGTATAAGGTGTCCATGTACCATTTTTTATTTTACTCAGTCCTTGGTCGGTTCCGATCCATATCCGGTTTTGTGAATCACGTAACATGGCATAGATATTTAATGAAGGCAATTCATCTGTGTCGGGTGTCAGATCATAGGAAAAGCGGCCGTTTTCGAAAATAGTAATGCCTGCTGCTGTTCCAATCCATAGTTTATTATTTGAATCATTCACCAGTGCCCGGACATTCGGATTGATCAAGTATTCGTCGTTTACTTCCAGAATTTCATAACTATTCCAAAATTCCAGGCCAGTCCCTGTGCCAATGTATATATCCCTGTTGTGATAGGTGAACGCGTTTACGGCTGTTGTCCTGCTCCATGTGGTCCAGGTATTTCCGCTTAATTTTGCCATTCCCATACCGTCGGATCCAAACCACAGATTGCTTTTATTGTCCTGATATATTGAAATTGCTTTTTCAATAGGAGCATTAAATTTTATTTCCCAGGTTCCTTTATAGGTACTTCCGGCAAAAACAATAGGAACAATCTTGTCACCGGATAGAATATTACCGGAGTTATCCTTGGCGAAATATACTACATCAGCTGTGTCTGCGGTCGTCAGCTCGGTGACTAAAAATCCCATGCTTTTTTTGTTGAATGAAACATCCACGATAGTATCCTTCATCTCGATCTCAAAATCGCCGGGGTATTTATATGTTTTCCCGGCATTTAAGTAAAGGCCAATAGATATTTTATAATTACAGTCACCGGAGATCCAACCGGTGGATTCTTCGAGAATTTTGGTATCATCATTCCAGACCAGAATTTTTAGTCCGTCAATATAAGGATTGTTATCTTCACCGTTCATATATGTGGATTTTTCGATCAACAGTTCCGGATTATCCGGATCGTTGATATTGTATAAATCATAGTATCGTGTTTCACGCATTAATTCATCAAAGTCCAGAGAATCCAGCACACCGTCATTGTCGTTGTCTATGGAGTCCATTGACGTATCGGTAAACCGGATTTCATAGCTTTGATTGTCTTTTATGGCTGTTGGATCAATTACTGATACCGAGATTTTTCCGGTACCTCCAAATTCAGTATTCTCATTAGATAAAGTTAATTCAGGCGGTTGATATCCGGCAGAAGGCGCCCGGGGGGTAACCATGGCAGTATTATCGTCGAGGCGGATTTCACCAGTAATCGTTCGCTCAATACTTTTTGTACATTCGGTTGGCGGGATATTATTTACTACAGACCCGGAATCATAAGCAACTACAGCATAATAATATGTCATTCCATTCATGACGGTTGTGTCGGTCCAGGAATGTTGTAAACCGGTATTGTCTCCCATGTAATAGTGAATTCCGTTGATCTGTTCGACCGGGTGGGGCCCTTCCCAATTATCAACTAAATCAAACTGAGCGATTGGCTCCCATAGTTTGGGATTTCCCTCTGCGTCGGTTATTGTGAAGCAGTCATTGAAGCCAAAATCGGTTGAGCGATATATCGCATAGCCGGCGAAATCAAATTCATAAACAGGGTCCCGTGAGAATTCGGAACGAGTGTCCCAGTAAAGTGTTACTCGCCCATCACCGGGAACGGCAGAAACAAGTGGTTTGTCCGGTGCTTTAACGAAGCGGTATCCGGCATTATAAATCTCCTGAACAATACCGGCGCTGTTATACAGGTCTTTTTGATCGTAGCCAAACAGTAGGGCAATTGAGAAGCGGCGAGTGTCACCCGGATTCATGATGATCGGGCCTGATGAGTAAAGAAAAACATTATCGGTCGTTTGACTGAAACTGGAATCGATGATTTCTGCTCTCATCATATTGTAGAAGGCCACATCCTCGGAGGGATAGATTTCATGATATCCTATAACATTGAATGATGTCAGACCAATCTGGTCAGCTTCATCAAGATCGGTTTCATCAAAATTGGGTTCCCCGGCATCGGGAATACCATTTGCTTCGGTGCCATCGGTGTCGGGACCGGGGTAGTGTGTATCCAATGGCCCGACCCCATCATGTCCGGTATCATCATTAATGTCTTCGCCCTCATCCCAGGTACCGTTACTATTGTAATCAGCAAAAGCCATCCAGTCGCCGTCATTATCGATGCCATCCTGCATGGATTCATCGAACATGCCATCTTCATCGTTATCGATTTGATCGTAGGGCTCACCAGGGCTTTCCAGGAATTTGTAGCCGAAATAACCCGGCATAAAACCACCATCACCGCGGAAATCATGGTCCCAGGCATAGACCATATCAATTTTTTTATCATAAGATGCATCATCATCACCGTAGTCATTGGCGCCTCCAACATGTGGATCACCAAACATACCAAATACGGCATCGCTCAATGTCTCTGTTCCCACGTTGGTAATTTCATAGATAAAGAAAATACAATCCTGTGCCAGAGTATGCGCCCATTGATAGCCGCGAGACATTGTCTGAAGTCCCAGGCCGCCGCGCTCATAGTCCGTTGTATCGGGGTAATAATAGTTACCTTTAATGTCCGAATGATAAACTTCATCAATTACTCCGTTATCTAGAGAATCCTCGTATACACTAGGAAAATCATAATCTGTGAGGTTAAATTCTTTGTTATAATAGTCGTCCATGATGAAATAGCTTTCCTCGTCGGCTGTCGTAACATTATACCCATATTCTCCGGGCCAGATATAATCCTGGAAATCATTGTTCCACCAGCTGGCTGGCCAGGAATCCGGTTTCCCATCATCGTCCGTATCGGATGACGGATTCATAGCAATATTACTTCTGGTAGGATCATTGTATCCGGAAAGAGGCTCCCAGCCCCAGGAAGCACCGCCGGGAGATATATCACCACCGTCATCGAGTGATTCGGTTAATATATAACGCAGTGTATTGCTTTTGGTTTTAACCTTCGATCCGACGATAATTCCAAATTCAAATCCATATCCTTCATTACTGCCGATGGGCCATTCCAAAGATGGCTCAGTAGTTGGTTTTCCAATAGTGCCATAATTGTAAAACAGGGTGCGGACACGGTTGCCCTTATGAATACCGGAGGCACGGTCGATACGACCACTGGCCTTGGCAATGTAATTTTCAAAATCGTGATACCGTTTCCAGTCGGCCAATGATGATTTTTTGTCGGGTTTTATAATAATTTCCTTGGTTTCAGGATGGACAAATTCTTTCTGCGTTCCGGCGTGTAGAAAAACTCCAGTCGCCAAATAACTTATTAAGATGAATTGTTTTAAATACATAGGTCTCATTGAAACTCCTCTACGAGCATCGGCTCGCTGAAAGGTATGGATTAGTGTATGCTTGCTTCTCATTTTATAATATCCGTACTTAAAAACCGACAGATAAACCAATGCGAACTTCACGCGGAGATTGATAGTACCAGGAGTAATTCAGGTAATCCGACAGATCGTGCCTGCCGTATGAATCCCCCTGGTTGGGCATATATGTTGGGGTTAGCGAATAAGTTGCGCGCCCTGTGTCATCAAACACATAACGTTCGTTCAGCTTATCGAACAGGTTATATATTTTTATAAATGCCATCACCCGCATTTTGTTAATTGTAAAAGTTTTATTGGCGTACATATCCCAAGTCATCTGGGACGGCTTACGCTGACTGTTTTCTTTGTCCAGACGATATCCCTGAAACTGCGGCGTATAGGGCAGTCCGGAATAGAGACGGCCAATGAATGAAACATTCCAATCCTCAGGTCCCATGGTTACATTCAGATTCAGTGAATGTGTCTGATCCCAGTTCAGAGGCACTACCTTTTTTTCACTTTCAACCGGCGGTTGAGTCTGGTTGTCGTAAAAAACAGCTAATGGGTCCGAAGCATTTCCTCTGGCGACCTGAAACGTATAATCGAGGGAAGCACCAACAAAACCAATTTTTTGTTGGTCCAGTGATAATGAAACACCTTTAACATATCCGTAATCCTGGTTGGTGTACATGGTATATTTATCACCGGCGCTATACAGTTCAAAAATTGCACTGCTTAGCAGGTTTTTAATATCATTATAGTAACTGGTGATTTCCAGTCGCAGACTCTGAGTTAGACCCTGGGAAAAACCAATTTCGTATTTAACGGTTTTCTGGGCATTCAGGTTGGAATTGCCGAGGGAACTGTTAAATGCTCCCGAAGTAATTTCAAATTCCGGGTTAGAATACAGATAGGCATAAGGCGGAATCTGAAAAAAGTGTCCATAGGAAAAGTGGATAGTTCCCATATCGGTAATGGGATAGGAAATTCCAAGTCGTGGGCTAATCTGGGATTTCTGTTCTGCGGCAACCAGGGCCAAATCATCCAGGCTGATCCGGTTTTCAATAATCAGGAGCGTATCGCGCATATCGGCAGGGAAGTAATAATTTGAATTGAAGTAATCATAACGCAAACCGATATTAATAATCATGTCTTCCAATTCGATTTTATCCTGAATGTAGGCTGAAAAATCTTCCGGGTTACGGGAATATCTATCATAAGAGGTGCTGGTTTTAGAAGAATATATTGTTGGTTCCCAGCTATTTACCTCGTTGACATAAACCGTGTAGGTTTTGTATTTCATGGTATGCAGCTTGGCTTCAATACCGGCTCTGAACTGATGAACTTTATTCATCTGATAGGTTAAATCAAAATCAAAGGCATTGGAAAGATTTGTTCTGGAAGTATATCCGGAATAAACTCCTCCGCTGTAGAATTCGTATGACATAGAGGTTTGAATTATATTTGGAAAATAGCCTGCATTCTGCCAGTTGTCAAAAACATAGGTTTCATCAGTAGAATATACTTGTGATAGCTTTACAGTATAGTACATCTTTTCAGAAAGACTATGGCTGAGATCGAGAATCTGGGTCAGATTACGGCGATGTCGGGTTGGTTGGCCGTCGGGATTATATTTATAACGATGGTATTCGCTGTATGTTTTATTGTCAATAGTAGAAGTCAGAATATTGTATCGAAGTTTGAGTTGGGGGGTCACCGACCAAGTAAGTTTTGTCTGAAATGACTGCTTGTCGTAGGTGTTCATAGGCACATACGCACTGTCTCCGGAGAAGCCATTATTCCATTCACCGTTCCAGTCATAGTCAGTAAAATATTCTCCGTCTATAACACCGTTATTGTTTAAATCATTAAACGGATCAACACCGAAATCAAACTGGCCATTGGCATTAAGATCAAAATAAGGCTCTCCGCCATCAAACTGATTGTTGCTATTGAGATCCCTATAATTTTCAAAAATGTTAAGTTGATCGGCATAAGGGCTTTGTAATAGCGTAATCGCTGTTTGGGGCTGAACAAACATAACGTCGTTGGTGTTATGTTCACGCATACCGTAATAATACCCTTCATTATAGTATTTTCTATACGAAGTAAAAAATTTCAGATTCTTTTTTAATAGCGGTACCGGACCGCTTATATTCATTTCCAAGTTAGTAATATGACCGGGGTTGACATCATCAATATTCATCCAGATATCATTGTGCTGACTGACATAATCACCGGCATAGGCCGAAATATTACCGGAAAGTCTGTTCCCACCGTCTTTGGTAACAATATTGACTATACCAGACATGGCCTGGCCGTATTCGGCGTCAAACGTACCGCTGACAACTTTCAGTTCCTGGATAATTGAATTTTCTACTCCTACCGGCATACCGCCAAAGGAAGGATCAGAAACCGATATACCATCGACCAAATAACCAATTTCCGAAGAACGACCGCCACGGATATGGATCTCGCCGCCAGCCCCTTTGGTGATACCGGCTTTGGTACTGAGAACATCACCGATAGTTTCTACCGGTAGTGCCTCCAGCTGCTTAGATGTTACAACAGCCTGTCCCGAGGTTACATCCATTTGAACGACAGGACGTGTGGCGAAAACCTCAATTACTTCACCCAAGTCGAGAACGGACGAGGACAAACGAATCTGCTGTTGGGTAGTCAGATCAACCATCACTTCAACATCTTTGACTTTATAGGTTGTATAACCGATCATTCCGGCAACCAGATTGTAGCGTCCGGCTGTGATGTTTATGATGTAGAATTCACCGTTTATATCAGTTGAAGCGCCAAGATAGGTATTTTCCAGATATACATTGACACCCATTAGCGGATCACCGGTTTGGGAATCGACAACCCGGCCGCTGATTTTTCCGGTCGTGCTGCCCATCAATATGAGGGAATACAGAAATAGTAAAAAAGCTAGCTTGCCAACACTTTTCAAAGCAATTCTCCTTTATAGTGATTCAATCATAATTGAGGTTAAATTAAACGGGATGGTTAAAAAAGTCAATGTATTAACTTAATTATTTCAAATACCATTAATATCAGGGTTTGAGAATTGTTGGATTCATTTATTTTTAGGTATATAGCAAAAAGAGATGCTTAATTTAATTAAAAATATTTTGATAATTACATCCTCTATTTTTTCTTGAAAAATATCCCCGGACGATTGCCTTTGGGGATGATGATCATGGTATGATTGCCGATCGTTACGGTGCGGTCATAATGTCCAATGATGGTGATGCGAACTGGTATCAGGGAACTCAACCTGACACATCATCTTCCTTTTGGGCAAATGGCGTTGTAACAGTTCCGGGAACTGATGTGATCTTTGCCCTGTCGGATAATGGTGTTTTCTATACCTCGGATCTGGGTGCAACCTGGAAAAAGATGGCAACTCCGACAGTTACCGATGATGATTATTACACATCTGCCGTTTTTCTGAGCAAAGATTTCGGATCACTACTGTCCCGTTAAAAGTTGAATAAAAACAACTGATTAGAATTATAGTTAGGCATATTTTTGTAATCATTTCCCGTAAGTAACTGATATATCGGAACTTTTTCAAAAAGTG
>Ga0268276_1000778_pt1 | contig 34994 bp, 26 predicted proteins | sample saktaG_4_FD_190145 | JGI IMG/M metagenome (GOLD analysis project Ga0268276, IMG submission 190145) | Saline water microbial communities from Sakinaw Lake, British Columbia, Canada - sak_2010_1_5_45m | ecosystem: Environmental > Aquatic > Non-marine Saline and Alkaline > Saline ...
CCCTTTATATTTTAAACAACTCATCGGTTTGATAAATAACACAGGTCAAAGTTACAATAATTTTAGTCAAATTTTAAATAATGGTTTTACTTTTTCAAGTAGCTGTGGAGGACCGGCGATCAGACCATTTGGAATGAATGGATTTTCGGAATTGTAGCGGATTGGATTTAGGTTCCGGTTGATAAGCACCCCGCCTGCATTACGGACAATCAGATCGGCCGCGCAAATATCCCACTCATTCTTTGGGCGAAGACTGATCGTCAGATCGCTGTGGTTAGCAGCGGTGTGAACCAGTTTATTGGCAATACTTCCGCTGACGATCAGCATTTTAAATACATTTTCATAGGGCTTCCAGAGTCCGGATTTGGTTTCGGAACGGCTTACATACACCGTTGCTTCGTGCAGTTCCGAATTGGCGCTGCAATGGATTTCATTTCCATTTAACCGGGACGCAGACCCGGTCATCGCGGAGAACATTTCTTTTGTCAGAGGATTATAAATGACACCAACGACGGGTTCACGATCTATTGTTAATGCAACCGAAACTACAAATTCCGGGATGCCGCGAATAAATTCGATCGTTCCATCCAAAGGGTCTACCACCCAGACACGCTGTTTCGAAAGGCGGTCGGTGGAATCTTTGGTTTCTTCGGAAAGCCAGCCGTCACCGGGGAATTCTGCCAAAATAACGTTCCATAAGAATGTATCGGCCTCCGTATCCGCGGTGGTTACGGGATTATTAAACCCTTTGTCACTGATATGATAGTTGTTGTTATAGTATTTCAGAATTATTTTTCCGGCTTCCCGGGCCGCGCTGATTGCCAGATCCAGTTCCCGTTTCAGGTTTTGTGTTGTAATGCGTTATTCTCCTTGTGGCAAAATTTTCACCGGACAGTTACAGAGTTTTTCAAAGGTTTTGGCGTCAGCAATTGATCCGACGATACTGTTATAGTGAATCGGAACAGCGATCTTCGGTTTAATTAACCGGACAGCGGTTGCCGCTTCCTCGGGCGTCATTGTATAAGTTCCGCCCACCGGTAAAAAGGCCACATCGACGTTAATATTCTCCATTTCAGGAATAATGTCGGTGTCCCCGGCATGATAATAACGGATATTGTTTATTGTCAGAATGTAGCCGACATTCCGGGCATTTTTCGGATGGAAGGCCTTGTTTGTGTTATAGGACGGCACGGCTTCGACTGTAATTTTGCCGAATGTTAAGGTATCTCCGATGTTAATTGTGCGAAAAGTACCGGGCAGGGATTTTTTTAATGATGCAGGAACCACAATAATAGTCTCGTCTGTCCGAATTTTATCAATATCGGTTTTGGAAAGGTGATCGTAATGATCGTGTGTTATCAGAATCAGGTCGGCTTTTTGAGGATTTCCTTTTAACTGATAGGGATCGATATAAATGATTTTTTCGGCTTTGAACAGCAGAGTTGCGTGGCCCAACCATTTAACAATCGACAACATATTTACCTCCTATCCTTTCTATTTCAATCTGATATTTACTAAATAATCCCTGTTATATCAAGAGCGTTTATGTTTTATATTGCTTACACAAACATTAACTTTGGTTCGTGTTTTGTTCTGATTTTTGTAAATTGTCAATGTAATTACGGAAAGCCGAATGCGTCATTCTAATTCAAAAGATTTTTTCTCCGCCCTTGCCGATCCGAAGAATTTTTGGGTTATTGTCATTGTCGTTTTTATCAATCTGGCTATTTTTGTATCCGGCCGATTATACATTAATCCATATTTATCCCGCAAGCCCTGCGTGACATGCGGGCGCCCGGACACAAAGGCCGTTACGACCCTCTGGCAGTATGAAATAAATGTCATACCGGTTTGCAGGGATGTCAAGCTCTGGTACTGTAAACGACATATCCGGAGTGCGCCGGAAATAGTGAAAGTGATTCCATCAGAAAAAGATACGATCCCTAAGCGCTATATTCAGGCGGTGATTGGTGGAGTTCTGCAAATGATGACATTATTTTATGCATTGGTGCTGTTGCGGTTTGATATGAAACTGTTTTTTCTTAGTCCATTGCTGATTGGACTGGCTTTTCTGCTCGGGAATACGACCTCGTCCCTGAGTTTGACGCTGCTTTTCGGATCAATTATTGTATTACCGGGACTTCTCTTTTATATTTGGTCAAAACAGGGAAATATCTAAAAACCGGAGACTAATATGGACCTCGATTATATATTTCGCCGCCGCAGTATTCGCAAGTTTAATGATGAGCCGTTATCGGATTTACAGATTAAATCTATTCTGGAAGCAGCTATGGCTGCACCCTCAGCGCATAATAACAAGCCCTGGCACTTCATCGTAATTCGGGAGCGAAAAACCCTGGACCGGATCGCGGAAGTACATCCCTACGGCAAAATGCTTTTCCAGGCGCCGTTGGCTGTTGCTGTTTGTGGAGACACGGCCGTTTCGTCCAAGCGCTGGGATCAGGATTGCGCGGCAGCGACGGAGAATATTCTCCTGGCATTACCGGAGTTGGGATTGGGAGGGGTCTGGCTTGGGTATTATCCCCGCAGTAATGACGAAGATTTTCTAAAAGATATTATATCAGTCCCGGAGAATATTAAGGTTTTCAGTATGGTGGCCATTGGTCACCCCGATGAAGAAAAAATCCCCCGTTCCCAATACGAAGATATAAAAATCCATTTCGAACAGTGGTAAAAGCATTAATACAAGAGGGGTACTATGAATAGAACAGAAATAGTTATTATCGGTGCCGGTTCAGTCGGTCTGGCCATTGCCAGACGTTTATCCACAACTGGTAAAAAAATTGTGTTGCTGGAAAGACACAATACTTTTGGACAGGATACGTCGACACGCAACAGCGAGGTCATTCACGGCGGCATGTATTATCCAACCGGCAGCCTGAAAGCCAGACTCTGTGTGGACGGCAATCGCATGTTATATAAACTCTGTTCTGTACACAATATTCCGCACCGGAAAACCGGAAAATTGATCATCGCCAATACCGAAGATGAGCGACAAAACATCGAAGAAATTTATCATCAGGGAAAAATCAACCGGGTACCGCATTTACGGATGATTGAGGAACAGGAAATTAAACGCCTCGAACCGAACATTCGGGCCAAATGGGCGTTGCTGAGTCCGGAATCCGGGATTCTGGACGCCACGGAATTGATGCGGTTTTTCGAGCGGGAAGCACTGGCAAATGACGTAACTATCCAATACAATCATGAAGTCATCGGCCTGGAAAAACTGAAGGATAGTTACAAAGTAATGGTCCGCCGGGATAATGGTAAAATTGAAGAGATTATCTCCGATGTTGTGATAAATGCGGCCGGGCTTTATGCAGATCAAATTGCCGCAATGCTTGGAATTGATATAGTAACCAGCGGTTATCGGATTTACTGGGTCAAAGGTGAATATTTTGATGTGAATAAACGGCACAGCGGGAAAATGAGCCACCTGATTTACCCGACCCCAACACCGGTGAGTTTGGGAATTCATGTGAGACTGTGGCTGGATGGCTCTTTTGCGCTGGGTCCCAATGCTCTTTATGTGGACGAGATTAACTATGACGTTGATCCGACGCATCTGGATAACTTCTTCAGCGATGCAAAAGAGTATCTACCCTTTCTGGAAAAATCAGATTTAACACCCGGTGTGGCCGGGGTTCGCGCAAAATTACAGGCGAAAGGCGAACCGGCCCGTGATTTTGTGATTCAAAATGAAGTGGACAAAGGTCTGCCCGGATTTATCAATTTGGTTGGCATCGATTCACCGGCGCTGACCGCCTGTGCGGCGATTGCCGAAGAGGTGGCTGAAATTTACAAATAAATAGGTTAAATAAAATGAGATATCCATCAAATTTTTACAGAAAGGTATTGTCGTCCAATGGGCCTGTCTCTCGTCGATAAATTGGGGTTACAGTCCGGTAGATGGATGGTGATTATTTTTAGCAATAAAAAAAGCCCGATTTTTAGGTCGGGCTTTAGGGTGTTATGTTCTATCCAAGTTACTATTTTATCAGCAGGCACTTCTTAACTGCTGAAAATCCATCAGCCTGGATTCGGTAGAAATACATGCCGGTACTAACAATCCGAGCATCCCAATTCACAGAATAAAATCCGGGCTCCTGTGTCTGATTTATTAGTTTTTCGACAATCTGACCAGTCATATTATAAATGGTCAACGAAACATGCGATGTTTTTGGAATACTGTATTGAATAACAGTACTTGGATTAAAGGGATTAGGATAATTCTGGTGTAACGTATATGAAAATGGAAGTTCTGCAACTGTTTCAATTCCAAGCTGCCCAATAATAGTAAAATGCCAGGTTTCATTACTCCTGGTTGTATCAATATTGTCCGTGACAAAGACATTCCATCTGATACAAACATCTCGGGGAACTGCAATGTCAAGAATATTCAGGTTGATAAAACTGGTATCACAATTAGTAACATACTCAAAATTCTCGCCACTCAAACTAATTCCATAACTGAGCAGATCATTATCAGTATCAATTGAATTTTCCCATTGAAACACCATCACCGTATCCGAAGAATTTACAATGGAGTCCGCCGGAGTAATTAAACTAAAAGCCGCTGGCGGATCGTTTAAAGCATTTACAATTAATATAAAATCAGTTGTATCACTTAACTCGGTGTCGCTAACGATTACCTGGATTTGAGCATTACCACTCCAATCTACAAGGGGGATAAGTGTAAGATAATTTTTAGCCAATATCAGCTCTATCGCGGATGTATCGCAACTGGCCATAAATATCAATGAATCACTATCCACATCAAAAGCCGTCAATGCCAATTTCAGGGAATCATCTTCAAACATGCTTGTATCCGGTAAAGCCGTGATAACCGGCGCATCATTCACCGGTTCGACAATAACGATCAAATTGGTGGTGTCAGACAACTGGCCATCGGATACAATTACTAAAAGTGTATCACTACCGAACCAATTCAATGTTGAAGAAAAATTGATAGTATCAGCAATAATTTCCGTAATTACATCATCATTGTCCAGGATTGTCCACACCAACACTGAATCCGCATCATTTGGATCTTCCACATAATCAAACAAAGATGATATATGTAATTTCAATGAATGATCCTCACTAAAAGCGACATTCGGCAATGTCGAAAATTCCGGAGAACCATTACTGATTCTTATCATTCTGGAACTTAAAGTCTCTTTCCCGGAACTGGTAACCTGGCACATATAATGTCCGAATTCAGGTTCGCCAACCGAATAGAACGTCAGTGATTGGGATATTGCATCGGCAATTTCAACATCATCAAGTAACCACTGATAGGCGTCACCCGTTAATATCGCATTCAAATCTAGTTGTCCACTAAGAGCGTGACTGTCGTTAATGACAACATGCTGTGTAGATTCGCCATTCAATTCTGTCCGGCTATTTGCCCATACGCCATTATTGGTCATGTTTCCAGTTATATTTAATATCATTGGATTATAATAATCCCGGATCACACCATTGTTAATGATATCTCCCAGAACATTTAGTGTATAGCCGTTGTAATAATAGTTCTGCAAGGTGTCTGTGACGGTAGTAATGCCTTGAAAAATTACACCATTGCTGACTTGAACTTCACCTTTGAGTGTGGTCCCGTTCAGTGTTGTTTGATAAAGATAGGCAAAATTATTCATAAACAGAGAACCACCATTGGCAATGATTATTGCGTTTTTCAAATCGTAGGTATAATAATCACCGGTAAAGGACAACTGATTTCCCTGCAGATCAAATTCGGCGCTGTCCAAATCCATATAGCAGTTGTGGAAATGCAGGTCGGTATCGGCGATAATCGCACTGCTAGAATCGGTATCATATAAATATTGACCTGAAAAGCAACTACTGGACGATAGATGTTGTGGATTATCACCACTTAAGTTGGTTGTATTATTCATCCAGGTCCCATTATTGGTGATATTTCCAACTATATTTAATGTCATTGGATTATTATAATCCCGGATCAGACCGTTGTTTATGATATCCCCCTGGACATTCAACGTATAACCGCTGTAATAATAATTCTGTAAAGTGTCTGTGACGGTAGTAATGCCTTGAAAAATTACACCATTGCTGACTTGAACTTCACCTTTGAGTGTGGTCCCGTTCAGTGTTGTTTGATAAAGATAGGCAAAATTATTCATAAACAGAGAACCACCATTGGCAATGATTATTGCGTTTTTCAAATCGTAGGTATAATAATCACCGGTAAAGGACAACTGATTTCCCTGCAGATCAAATTCGGCGCTGTCCAAATCCATATAGCAGTTGTGGAAATGCAGATCGGTATCGGCGATAATCGCACTGCTGGAATCTGTATCATAAAAATAGCGACTTGAAAACGGGCTGCTGAAGGTCAGATGTTGCGATGAATTACCGCTTAAGTTAGTTGTTCCGTTAATCCAGATGCCATTATTCGTAATGTTCCCATTTAAATTCAAAGTTAATGAATAAGAATCATTTGCATTTCTAATCAGTCCATTATTAATGATATCTCCATCAATCTGTAATACATAGGGATCGTAACAATCATTCTGAAGCGTATCTGCCACGATAACGATACCATCAAATATTACATTCGCGTTGACAGCGACAATACCGGTTAATGTAATATCCGTTACCACTGAATTCATCAAACATGCATTGTGGGAGTAGGCGCCATCGTACCATGAACCATTCATGTATAACTCACCATTTTCTCCAACAATATTGGCATTATTAATGTATCCATTGGTTAATGATAATGTGTATCCTTGAGTCATAAATTTATCATTATTGAGATTAACAAAAGTATTGTTAAAAAACAGATTCGCGTCGGCAATCAATGTATCGGCCGAATTTTCACTGACAAATTCTTTACAGGAAAACAGACCGGAACCGGACAAATGCTGTGTCTCTGCTCCATTCAATGTCGTCAGTACGTTTTTCCACTCTCCATTATTGGTGACATTACCACTTATTTTCAAAACTAAATGGTAAGTACCGTCATAGGAATTTTCGATGGTACCGTTGTTGATCAGATCGCCGTTTACATGCAGCACACCGGCCCAGTAATCCCTGAGGATTGCCCCGGAATTAACCGTCAATTTGGCGCAGGCGGTAATAGTCTCAGGTACTGGGGTATACACGGTCACCAATCCGTTGATAATTACGGTATCGGCAGAATTGGGGACTGCCCCCCCAACCCAAATACCCTCGTTTTGCCATTTTCTGTCACCATCTTCTCCGCCAACAGATTCGATAACTGTAGCGTTTAAAATCACACTTGATAATAGCAGAAACACATTAAAGAAAACAAGATGGTAAGCATTCAATCGTCTCATAGTTGGGATCTCCTTCCTCCTAAAAACATTAAAAATAGCCACACCCACAGACTTACGTTCTCGATACGATATGGCATTTCAGTAAATATCATCTTTTTCTTTTTCAATTTTGCGGTTTATTTTACTAAATCAATAAATAAAATAGTGTTAGTTCAGTCACAAAAATAATAGATTGGTAAAAAAACATCACTAATAGTTTATTCCCTATAGATAGTTTTTAATACAGGGTTTTTTAACATTTTTTGTCCTGTAGTCAGAAGTATTCTAATTTTTAAATTTTCATCTTTTGTTCAATTTTGTTTTGTTAATTATCTATAATAACTTTTTCTAAAACAATACTTTATTGGATCAAACATCTATTTTTATGAATTATTCAGGTTAGGTGATTACTATGAAAAAATTGTAAAAATTAAAAAGAACACTATCAATAAAGAAAAACCTCGATTTTCTGTAGGGGCACAGGGTACTGTGCCCTTTTTTATTTCCAAAAACGTTTCCGCAAAACATCAAGTGACGATAACAATACCGGCCCGATGAACAGATCGCCGAGCAGCGCTGTAAAAATGGCAATGCCGGCCAGGATGCCGAAATCCATCAGTATTCGTGTTTCTGAAAATATGAATATTAAAAAACCGGTGGTCAGGATCAGTGAAGTAAACATCAATGCCCGGCCGACACCGGTCAGAGCGACCCGCATTGCCTTGTGAATATCTTTGGATCGCTGATATTCGTATTTGAAATGGGTGAAATAGTGAATCGTGTCGTCAACGACAATCCCGATTGCAACCGATGCGATGATCGCCGTTGCCATATTCAAACGGAACCCGGCCCAGCCCATTAATCCAAGAATAAATACTATCGGGAAGACATTGGGCAGAAGACTGAGAAACCCCAGTTTCGGCCCGAAGATAAATAGCATTAAAACAAGAATTACGATAAGCGCTGTCCGGAGACTGGTGATTTGAGTATTGATGATATTACCGGTAAGTTGATTCACAAGATAGTCAAATCCGGTTACCTGAATCTCATAATCATTGAAATGTAACTCTAGAAATTCATCAATTATCGCGAATAGGAGCTTGTTTTGAATATCGTCCATCTGTTTGGTGATGATAGAAATACGGGCAATATCATAATCCGTCGTTATATATTTGTCGATCTCTTCACCACCGGAAATTTCATACATCAGCAGGCATTGAGCAACGGCTTCCGCTGTCTCGGGGATCCGATAATAGGTCTCATCGTCGCTGTTTAGAGAGCGGTAGATCAGTTTCAGATAGTCTGCTGCCGAATAGGAAACCGATACTTCTGGATGAAGCGCCAGGCGTTTTTGCAGCGCTTCAATGTCTCTAAGTAATTTCGGGTTTTTAAAGCTATCGGTGTCACCGTGTATGATTATTTCTGTACTGGAAACACCGGACAGATGTTGATCCAGATATTGGGTGTCCTGATATAAATTTGTGCTATGTTTCAGGTATTCAATCATCGAACCTTCAATCCGGATTTGAGGGATTCCGAAAGCCATAAAGATAATAACGGCGGTAAATGCGGCGATGACAATCACCCGGTGTTTTTCATTGATATCGGCGATTTTGTTTAGACAATTATCCACAATGGTTGATTTCTTAAAGACAGTTTCTGTGTATTTGGGCGTTAGCCACAGAAGCCCTATTGGTATCAGAATAATGGATAAAATGAATGAACTCATGATGCCGATTGCCGCAAAGATTCCCAGATTATTAATGCCGGGAATCGGGCTCGTGATCAGGGATCCGAAGCCGATTGCTGTTGTCAGGGATGTAAAAAAACAGGGAGCACCGGCTTTTGTCAGGCTCGCGATAATGGCCGCTTTTTTGTCCTGCAACGTAGTAATTTCCAACCGGAATTGGCTGATCAGGTGCACCGAGTTTGCCAGCCCGATAATCGTAATCAAGGCAAACAGGGTTGTCGAAACCGGTGTGATCGGCGAACCAACAAGACCCTTGAGGCCCATAACCCAGATAAGGGCGATAAAAACGGTCAGCAGTGGAAAAAGTATTGATGAAAGATTTCTGAAAATAATCCAGAGAAAGATAGCTGAAATAAGCATAGATAAGGGAAAAAAGAGACTGATATCCTGGTCCATTAATTCGTTAATAGCGGCGTCAGTTATGAGTTCACCTCCTAAATGAAACTGTCGGCCTGTGTGAGCAGTTTCCCGTAGCAGAAGGTCTCTGATTCCGGTATCGATTTCCCGGTTGAATTCCCCCAGACTTGTATTTTTATCGGTGTTACGATCCAGGATTAGCATAATAGCCACGGTCTGAAAATCACAGGAAACCAGGGTGCCGTAAATAAATGGGTTGCGCTGTATTCGGTTTTCCAATTCCGAAACACCAAGATTTTTATCAAACAGATAGTTAATTTCCAGGCCATAATCGGTTCCGACAATGTTTTCCACGGTTGTAAGGCTGATCGCTTCGCGGATGTGGGGCAGTTGAGCGAGAGAGTCGGTCAAATGCTGCAGATAATTAATTTCGTCACCCGCAAATGGTTGTTTCCAGTTGTATGCGACTATGATAAATTGGCTCTCATCGAAAGTGTCCTGAAATTCACGATACTGAATCAGGGTTGAGTCGTCCTCAGAAAACCAGGTTGAAGCGTCGTCTCTCATCTCCAGGCCGGTTACATAGCGGATGAAAAAGGCCGTAAGTGCGGCAACTATCAGTAACAGTAGAATACGAAAACGTAGAATGAACTGAGCGATCAGATTCATGGCGTTGCCTTAATGTGCCCAGGCTGGCATTTGTCCCAGCACAATGCCAAACAGTGGAATTGCAACCAGGTACGTAATTATTGTAACAATAATAACTCCTATTAAATTCAATACTACACCGTTTTTGGCCATTTACGGGATGGTCACGCAGCCGGAACCAAAAATAATGGCATTGGGCGGTGTCGCAATCGGTAGCATAAAGGCACACGAGGCCGAGATGGTTGCCGGGATCATCAGCAGGTATGGATGAATGTGCATCGCCATGGCAGTCATGGCCAGAATAGGCATGAATATCGCCGCTGTGGCTGTATTGGAAGTCAGTTCTGTTAAAAATGTCAGCAGAAAACAGATGGCCATAATCATAATGATCAGCGGCATGTGAGAAAGCAGCCCCAGGTGTCCGCCAATCCAGCCGGCCAGTCCGGAGCATTTAAATCCATTGGCCAGTGCAATGCCGCCGCCAAAAAGCAGAAGAATGCCCCAGGGAATCTTTATCGCCCACTCCCAGTCCAGCAGAAACTCTCTTTTTTTGAGACTGACCGGAATTGAAAATAGTAAAATCGCAGACCCAATGGCAACGGTGGCGTCATTGACATGGTTTTCGATGTCCAGCATGTTTGACCAGCCGGGGATGGTAAAGGCGCCCAGCTCAATGTCTTTCAGGAAAATCCAGGCCAGCGCCGTTAGGATGAAGATAAGTAAAACGAGGCGTTCACCAATATTCATTTTACCCAACTTTTTTAATTCATCCTCGATAATGCCGCTGCTGTCTTGAAGGCCAGGTAAATTCACTGGCTGGAGCACCCGCGTCAGGAGTATCCAGGTAAGTGGAAGGAAAATCAGCACCAGTGGTAAACCGACTCCTATCCATTGCAGAAAACTGATCTCCGGCGCTCCGGGGAAAAGTGTGCGGACGGCTCCGGCGAAGACAATGTTGGGCGGTGTACCGATTTTGGTCCCGATACCACCAATACTGGCCGCATAGGCAATACCCAGCATCAGTGCAATCTGGAAAGATTTAAGATTTTTTTGATCAAGATTATTACTGTTTTCCAGCAATCTGCTGATCTGGACAATGACCGCCATACCAATGGGAAACATCATCATCGTAGTTGCCGTATTGGAAATCCACATGGACAAAAAGGCGGTAGCAACCATAAAACCGAGAATGATTTTGTGGGGACCCGATCCAACAATCCTGATAATGTGAAGTGCAATCCGTCGATGCAGATTCCATTTTTGAATTGCCATCGCCAGGAAAAATCCACCCATAAACAGAAAAATGTTGCTGTCTCCATAGGATGGAACAACTTCTTTGAGGGATAATACTTTCAATATTGGAAATGCCAGGACGGGGATCAGTGCGGTCGCCGGAATCGGAATGGCTTCGGTAATCCACCACCAGGCCATAAGAATAGCTACCGCCAGAGTGCGTTGTGCAATTGGTTCCAGGGTGTTGGATAATGGCAAAAGGAGAATCAGTAGAAACAGGGGAATTCCGGCCAGAAGTCCGATTTTTTGTCTTATTGAAGCAGTGTCGTTACCGTTCATCGGAATCCCTTCCTGTCTAATGAATTAACCGTTCAAAAGATTACATATTCTGACGCAGGAAACCAACAGGAAGATGCAGAGTCAATAAGAAAATTTGTGAATTTAGAAAAAAAGTGATTATAAAATATTCAATACGGCAAAAAAATGGGTGATTGTTCCTCCCAGCACAAACAGGTGCCAGATGGCATGCCCGAAAGGAATGTTTTTAAAGATGTAAAACACCGTACCCAGCGTATAGGAGAGACCACCGACAATCAGAAAGATAAGAGAAGTTCGGTTCAGGATATGAATAATCTGCGGCATGGCAATGACGACCAGCCAGCCCATGGCAATGTAGATAAAAACAGACAGGATGCGAAACCGATGGATATAAACGCTTTTAAAAATGATTCCTGTAATCGCCAGTCCCCAGATAATGCCAAACAGCGCCCAGCCCCATACGCCTCGCAGCGATACGAGTAAAAAGGGTGTATACGAGCCGGCGATAAGCAGGAATATGGCCGAGTGATCGATGATCTTCAGAAATACTTTAATTTTTGTGTGTTGAATACTGTGATATAATGTCGAGGACAGATACAGCAAAACCATGGTACTGCCAAAGATGGAATAGCTGATCACATGCCAGGCATTTCCTTGACTGGCAGCCTGAACTACGAGCAGAACCAGCCCGGCGATAGCAAGCAAGGTGCCGACCCCGTGTGTAATTCCATTGGCGATTTCTTCTGAAATAGTCGTTGTTGGAGAAATTTTATTGTTTTGGATCAAATTTTACCTTTTTAATTGCTTTCGCTGTTTAAGCGGCTGTCAGTTTTGTCACCACCTCAATATGGGGAGTGTGCGGGAACAGGTCAACGGGCTGTATTTTGTCGATTGTATAATGTTTCTGTTCCAGCAGCATTTTAATATCCCGGACCTGGGTGGCCGGATTGCAGGAGACATAGACGATGGTTTTGGGATGTAATTGCGCGACGACATCAACCAATTTCGGGTGCATCCCACCCCGGGGAGGATCGACGATCAGGATATCCGGCTTGGGAAGATCGTCGAGTATCTCGGGATTTTTCTGAAACAGTTTGTCCAGATCGCCTTCGATAAACCGGGTGTTTTTAATATTGTTCAGCGACGCATTGACCAGGGCGTCTTTAACAGCATCTTTAACGATTTCAAAACCGATGATCTCTTTAGCGTCCCGGGCCAGATAGAGCGCAATACTGCCGGTACCGCAGTACAAATCCCAAACTGTATTTGTTTTCGAAATACTGGCATATTCCCGCACGATCTCATAGAGTTTTTCCGCCATGATGGTATTGGTTTGAAAAAATGAAGCCGGGGATATTTTAAATGTCAGAGCGCCAAGCATTTCAAGAATGTGATCGTTGCCAAAAATAGTGTGCTGTTTTTCACCAACCGTCGTTCCTGACCAGCCCCGGGTAATGGTATTGACGACACAGCTGAGATTATCGAGTTTTGCGCTGAGTTCATTCACCAGGGGCTGGAAAATCGCATGCTGATCATTGTTGGTGACGATATTGATCATCAGTTGATTGGTATTATAGGCTTTACGCAGGACCAGGTGTCGTAGAAATCCGGTATGGTTTTTCTGATTGTATGCAGCGAGTTGATTGGTTAGTGCAAATTGCCGGACGGTTGCTAAAACAACCGCCGTTTCTTCCGGAGCGATCAGGCAGTCATTCAGGTCGATGGCTTTCCAGTAATTGCCAGGAGCCCGCAGTCCCAGTGCAAAATTCTCCGGTTTATAGGTTTCGAAATCGTCAATCAGCCAGCGCTTTTCAGAAAAGGCGAATTCCATTTTATTGCGATAGCGGAAGATGCCTTGTGACGGCACGGGGGGCAGTATATCAACAGGTCCGAAACCGCCGAGATGGCTGTAAAGATCGATGACCTGTTTGTGCAGGTAACGGATTTGTGTTTCGTAATCGAGATGCTGATGAGCACAGCCGCCGCAATGATCAAAATAGATGCAGGACGATTCTTGAAATTCCTGACTCTGTTTGATAATGTTCAGGATTTTAGCTTCGGCAAAACTGGATTTAACTTTGATAATCCGGGCATTTACCCGCTGTCCCGGCAAACCGTTTTTTACAAAGATTACAAAATCGTCGATATGGGCGAGTCCGGCGCCGCCGTAGGCCAGATCGCTGATTGACAATTCAATTTCCTGATGTTTTTTAACCGGTTTTTCCATCGGCGCGTAATTTAGGGATTGAATGGATTGTGGAATAGTAATTATTGGACAACTTTTGGATCGATGTCGTCAATTTGGGACGGATCCATATTTTCCTGAGCGTATTTCAGGTAAAGTTTTTCCTGAACAAAAATCTTGAACAGCTCGGGATCGATGTGTTTATCTTTAGCCATAAAGCCCATGATCTTCATGGCTTCGGAGAGGGTTTTCCCTTTTTTATACGGACGATCGCGGGCGGTGAGCGCCTCGAAAATATCCGCTAATGCCATCATGCGGGACTGAGGTGATAACTGGTCTTCATTGAGACCATACGGGTAGCCGGTACCATCGAGTTTTTCGTGATGCCCGCCGGCATATTCGGGAACCCGGCGCAGTTTTTTCGGGTACGGAAGTTTTTCCAGCATAGTAATGGTCATAACCACATGGTGGTTGATAATTTCACGTTCTTCGTTGGTGAGAGTGCCCTTGGGAATGCAGAGATTGAGAATTTCATCTTCATCCAGCAAATCCCGGGTTTCATTAACCATTTCAATTTTTTGTTGTCCAATCTCCTTTACCCGCTCCTGTTTCTCGGGGGCCATATATTCACCCCCGATATTGGCGGTGGTAATGAATGCGATATCGTCATCAATTGCCCTGATTTTTGCCCGGTAACTTTCCTCAACCGTTTCAATGTTTTCCAGTGATTCACCCCTGGCCACCTTGATCTGGTGCTCCAGTAGTTCGATTTTGGCATCGCGTTTCAATATCTCAAAACGGGCACTAACCGTGTTAATCCGGTCATAAATCGTTTCCAGTTTGGTAGATTTGTCGACGACATATTCGGGGGTTGTGATTTTTCCGATATCATGCATCCATGATGCGATGCGTAATTCTTTTAATTCATCGTGATTCAGAAAAAGTGGCGCGTATATGCCGTAATCGATGTTGTTTATATTTTCCGCGATCATCATGGTCAGTTTCGCAACCCGTTCAATATGACCGCCGGTGTAGGGTGATTTTTCGTCAATCGCGGACGCAATTACCTGGATGAAGGATTCCAAGAGCAGTTCCAGGTCATGGATGAGACGGGTATTGGTAATGGCGACGGCGGCCTGGGACGCGAGTGAAATAATCAGGCCTTGGTCGGCATTTGTGAAGGGAATGGGTTCATTGGTAACAGGATTGAGTGCATTCAGTAATTGCAGAACACCGATGATTTCGTCTTCGTGATTGCGCATGGGGACGACGAGCATGGATTTGGAGCGATAGCCGGTTTTACTGTCAAATGCCCGGGTGCCGGTGAAATCAAAACCTTTGACGTCGTAAACATCGGGAATATTGATTACTTCGCCGGATAAACCGACATGTGCAGAAACCATGGCGTGATTTGGCTTGCCGTTTTGGAGATAGAGCCGGACCGGATACCAGTCGATGGTATTTCCGGAGGTGCCCCCCATACGAATATTCAGCGAGCCGGTCTGCACGATTTCGAAACGCAAAGATTGTCCATCATCATTCATCATATATAGAGTCCCGCCATCGGAATTGGTAAAATGCCGGGCTTCTTCGAGAATCATCTCAAGCAGCTTGGGTAGATTCCGTTCCGCGGACAGTGCTGCACCGATTTTTGATAAATCCTGTATCTGGTTGCAAAGTGCCGAAAGATATTGTTGAACCTCTGCAGGGCTTTCCTGGATTTTTTCTCGTAATTTTTTATTTTCGATCTGACATAACAGATCGGAATTCTGGATTTTTTTATGTTTAATCGGATTTGATTTCATTGAATGAATTTTATCTAATTTGCGAACAATTCAAAAAGAAAAATTGTTTTGTTACTTGTTTATCATGATTCGTCTGGCGGTTTGTCTGATCCAGTCTCCTAATTTGACATCCTTCCTTTCGGTTAGTAACCAAATCAGTAAAATTGTTACAATGCACAAAATCGACAGAGCGCCGACATAACTCTTTGGCGTTCTGGATACTATCAGATTTTCAGAAATCTTCACTGCTGTGAAAATCAAACCCGTGTACAAATAGGCGGGTATATTATTCCGCAAAAAGCAGGCAATTGCGATCCATAGCCAGGCAATAATTGCGGCATAAGATATGTAAAGGACAATATATTCACGAATATTATCGTAGGAATCGGGAATAAAAATGGCCAGCAGTAAGGCAACAATGATAAATTGGTTCGATTGCCGCGGGATGATTTTCCGAATCCAGAATATTCCGATACCGGCGACCGCAGCAAAGATAATTCCACGGCTGACAATTGATAAAATTGCGTGTAATGGTGATAAAAAATAATTGATCGAACGAGGCATTTGAAAATCCGGTTGAATGACAGTCGGTGCAACATTAATTGCCAGCCAGTATGTCAGATGCTGGATTGCAAAAATTCCGACGCTGATCAGGATTGCGGAAAAAATAGCGTCCCGGGAGAAGTGATACCGGCAATCCCGTTTTAACGTCGTCTGACACCGGGGATATACCGATAAAACCAGAGTCGTTAGCAGGAAGATAATCAGGGTAATTGTCAGAATCCGGAGCAGTGTTATCAACACCCAGAAAACTGTCCAGACCTGAATTCCCCAGCTGGTGTTATAATTGATCAGTGCTATTGGATAATTAACCAGCTCAAGGATTAGCCAGAAACAGCCCAGGATTGTACTGATAATCAGCGGTGTTTTCCATTCTACAGTTATGGATTTCATCTGTCTGGTCATTACGAAAATTGAAAGGATTGCGATCAGGCACAGCGCGGCGATCTGAATCCCCAGCCGCAGGGAATCAAAAAATGTTTTGCGGGTTTTAGCGTGTTTCCATTCTTCAGGAATTTTATAAAAAACAGTGAAGCTCGAAACAGCATCGCCGGTGACGATCGTTTTAAAGCGCAGAGTTCCATCGCCAACGTTAGCCGGATGAAGGTCTTTGGCTTCCCAGATAAAGGTATGCTCGGTGCGGTTCGGCAGCTGCCGCGAATAATCTTCCACCAATTTAAAATCCGACAGGCGCAAACCCCGACCCGCAAGAAACTCCTTGGCCCTGAAGCGGGCGGCATCCTTGTCCAGCGAAAATGCTTCGGCGGACTCCGGGAGAAGATGCTCAAAACTGATCACGGATTTTTCACTGGGATGAATGTAAATATCGTATTCTTCCTTGTCCAGCGGGCGGTAAAAGCGGACTTTCCACACCACTGAATTATTCAGATGGCGAGCCAGAATGGAATTGAAATTTTTAACCGTGCTGTGCTCAAGTATATAGCGCCCATTTAAATCGGAGTAATTATTGATCAACACCATTGTATTTTTGAAATTGTCCGGGTCAACGCCCCTTTCCTGTAGAAAATCCATGGCGGTTTGTTTAATTTCCGAACGGGGCACCGAATACTTATAATAATCACCGATTATTTCAAAGGGGATCCATTGTACCGCGATAAATATTATGATCATAACCAGGATTGTCTTTAGTTGTTCATGCGATAATTTTTGATAGGCTGTGACGTAGGAAGGACAGGTCTCTTCCGGCCCTGTCGGTGTTTGTGCTGACTTGGGAGGCGGAACGACTGTTGATAGCAGGGTGTCGGAATCGGCGAATCCTCTGTTTTTCAGGTACAGGATAATGTTATAAAGCAACGGAATCAGGATAACACCCAATGCAATTGAGGCGCTGATAACATGATAGGGCTCACCGGTTCTGAGCAGCAGCATGGATGAATAAATAGCATCGACCATATAGTGCCAGACCAGAACGGTCAGGATACCGAATTTCAGAAAAATAAAACCGATAATAATACCAAAAACAGACACTTCAAAACCCCTTATCCAGAAGGGTTGGTTGGGATAATTCGCATGGGCAAATCCCCAGATAACGGCGGGAATCAGAATTGCCAGAAGTTTGGATTTGAGTAGTTTTTCAATGAACGGGATCGCAAAAAGGCGAAAGGAAAATTCTTCGAGCACCGCCGGCAGAAATCCGCCGATCAGAATTAGTATCCAGGGGAATGCCGTATTCAGTGTGTCGGAATAAGAGATGTTCGCCGGGGACCAGGCCCCAAATCGTTTTGCGGCCAGATAGAAAAGTGTCTGAAACGCCATGAATACCACTGCCAGGGTAATTCCGACTGAAATACTGAAAAAGGCATGTTTTGTCTGCAGGCCTTTTCGTGAAAACAGCCGCCCCAGCGGAATCCGGCCGGGATAGCTTCGTGCATAGATTAGTTCACCGGCTCCGGTAAGAATGGTTATAATTAATGCCAACAGCAGCGATTGCAGGAAAATGCTGACGAAAAAATCGCCGTAAAAAGCGCCCATGCTCTGGTTGATGTCCAGATGAAATTTATAGAGCGGCAGCAGGTTCAGCTCGGATAAGAATTTCAAAAAAAATGCAATCAGCCCGAAAGTGACCGATGTTTTGATATTTATCTGTTTGCGGCTCAGATATATAATGAAGAACGCCACGATTGTGATCATCAGAATGATAAAGAAAACATCGGCGGTGGTGGCGGTGGTGGCGTTCAGTGAGCGCAGACGTTGATAACTGCGTTTCCAGTCTTCGGGAACATGCAGATATTCCCGGTATTCGCCAATCTCATTTCCCTGAACCGTAACGTCGAACCGGTAGGTGGCGTCGTATATTTCCACATTTTTATTTTTATAGGTAAAGCGGTAATCCACTCGATTGGGTTTAACTTCGGTCTTGTCCTCGATGAATTCCCACTCTTCAGGATTAATCTGAATGATTTCAGTTAAAAATTGATGGCTTAATCGCCGGGCCTCATCTATCGACAAAAGATCGGCAGGAACCTCTTCGGGTATTTTATGAAGAAACTGAGTGATTTCGCCTTTTGGGGTGACACCGATAAAAATTTCCTCACGACTCAGGGGTTCAAACCAGCGATTGGTCCACTGCCAGATCCGAAAGCGATTAGTCAGTAAATCTTCGGCGTCCTCAAGCCCCACCTCTTTTTCGATAAATGTTTTGGCCGTGTTGTCAAATTCAAACGCGGAAGCGTGAATTTTTGCGCCGGGATCAATGTCCATTTTTGCCAGAAAGTTCAGGGCAATGCTTTGGGCTTCTTTCCGATTAACCTGGAAGTCGATGGCGTGTTCGGGAAAGGCCCGATGATAGTTGGACAATTCAAAATATCCGGCGCTTGCGATAGCCAGCAGACAGATCAGAATCAGGAAGAAATCTCTGGTTTGTAATCTTGTATTCACGCTAACTAATATAATAAATTTTGAGAAAATAACATGTCAATAAAATGAAAAAGACTCCGCCGGAAAGCAGAGTCTTTTTTACAATATTTTTGTCGCTAAAGAGAAGGAATTATTTTCTTCCTCTGGCCATCTTTGCACGAGAAACATCGCCGTCTTTATCAATGAAATACAGATAACCGGCTTCTCTTTTAACGCCACAGCTGTTAACGACTTGAGCGCCGCCGCCTTTTTCGCCGCCACGGGCCATTTTTGAACGGGCCACATTACCATTTTTGTCAAGATAATAGAGGTATCCTTTTTCCTTCTTTACGCCACATTTTGATACTTTTTCTGCCATAATAAATTCCTCCTTATTGGTTGATTACGTTTTTTACAAGTCGATCTTATGTTACACGACTGAAAGTTAAATGTCAAGATATTTCCGTCGGTAAGATGTCAAATCCCTCTTAAAAATCATTTTTTTAATACAAATTCTCAGTCACTGATCATTTTTTCGATTTCAATTGCTTTAGATCGGCGGCCGGCCCGGATATATCGGTTAATGGCTTCTTCAAACAATTCGTTGGCTTTACCACTGTGTCCCAGTGTCTTCTGCTCTATACCCGCCTCTTTGAGATAAAGGGCAGATTCTTCCCAGCGGCCTTCCTCTTTGAGTGTGTCTGCCAACTGGATAAAATCCGGTTTGGCGTCGCCGGTTGGATGTTGTTCGCCTTTCAGGGCAGCATTCAGTGTAGGGATGAGTTTTTCGTAGATCGCAGACTTGGCATGGATATCATAAGCTCCCATCGACAGGTATTTTTCCCGAATTTCAATGGTCAGTTCTCCGGTAAGGCCGATGACGGGAATATTGGATTTGGTTTGTTTCATCAATTTTAATGTTTTGTATCCGTCGATTCCCGGAAGATTGTGGTCCAGAATTACGACATCGTAGTCATTCTCTTTAAATAAAGAAACAGCTTTTTCGCCATCCTCTGCTTCAATAATCTCATATTCCTCAGAACCCAGATATTCGATCAAAGCATCGCGTAAAAGGGCTTTATCATCTACCAGAAGAATTTTTTTAACAGCCATTTTCAGATCCTTTCTATATCAGTTTGAATTTTATCGTAAAAGTGGTTCCCTGTCCGGCAACACTTTTGACATATATTTCGCCTTCGTGATTTTCAACGGCCTTTTTACAGATCATCAGGCCCAGGCCGGTACCCTGTTTTCCGGCCCAATGGGTATAATCGGGGCGCCAGATTTTCTCAATTTTATCTTCGGGAATCCCGACGCCGGTATCGGATATATCGACGATTGCAAAACCATTCTCACGATAGATTTTTACCGTCAAAGTGCCCTTGCCGTCCATGGCTTTGAAAGCATTTTCAACAAGGTTGACAAAAACTCTGATCAGATCTTCTTCGCTGGCGCTGATCTTCAGTGCTTCAGCGGAATATTCTTCAATCAATTTGACATCGGGATTTGCTACCAGCTGGGAATCGGTAAACAAGTGGATTGCCTCTTTGACCAGGGCGTTCAGGTCGACAGTTTTTTTATGGCTTTTATCAATATCGATAGCCTGGCCCAGATGTTTGAGTTTTTCTCCCAGCTCTTTGAAAAACCCCATCAGCGTAATGATTCCGTTTCCTTTTTCAATGCCCTCTTCAGCAATTTTCAGCACCCGGTCCCGGCACTCTGCCATGGTTTCGGGACTGTTTTTATTCTGAATGGTGTCAAAACAGTGTTCGACTTCATTTTTGAAGCTTTCGATCTTGCGTTGCAAGGTCTGGAGTCGTAGCATCAGTGAGGCGTAATAGCTGCCGGACATGTCGTGGCCGACACTTTTTACAATTAATCGGCTTTCTTCTATAGCGCGGCGACGCTCTTTTGCCAGTTTTTCGTTCTCAATCCGTTCTTTCTGCCAGGCATACCCCTTTTCAATGCGTTCCAGGAACAGGTCCGGGTATTCCACAACCGCATGTTTTTGGATAAAATCTCTGGCGCCAAGGCGCAGGGAATCCACTGCGTTTTCGATCGTAATTTCGCCCGTCAGTACAATCACATAGTTCCGCTGGACCAGCTGCTGCTTTTCAAGCTCCGCCAGAAAATCAAGCCCGGACATATTCGGCATACGAATATCCAGCAGAACGACTTTGAACTGTTTTTCCCGGAGAAAGGCCAGGCCGGCTTCAGGATTGGTATTATATATGATTGACCAGCCATTATCTTCCAGGGTTTCCTGGATACTTTTACAGAATGGTTCGCTGTCATCGATCAGTAAAATATCTTTGTAAAACATAAACTATCTTTCTATTGGTATTTCCAGTGTCAAACGCAAATTCGAATCATTTTCGTGTAGGGTTATTGTGCCGTTGTAATCGTTTCCAACCAGTTCCCGGACCACTTCAAGGGAAAATTGGTAGGGGCTGTAGCTTTTTCCATCACCAAACAGTTCGTTCACGGATTTTTTATGAATTTCAACTCCGGCTATATTATCGGAACCGGCGATATTGGTAACGAGTATTTTGTTGTCCTTTACCTGGGTTTCGATCCACAAAGTCGAGCCGTAATGTTCAAAGCGTGAGATTATTAGTGAGATCAGCGTGACCAGAACCTCGGTTATTGCATTGGGGTCCACAACCAGTTGAGGAATGTTGGGCTCTTCACTTTTATTACGCTGAATTATAATTTTATAGGAAAGTATATCGTTTGTGAGATACAGCAGGGCTTCATCAAGCAGCTCCTGCCAGGTACGCTTGACATGGATAAAGCCGGCCTTCGTGGAAAATTCCTGCAGGACCCGGACCTCATTGGCTACATTTTTAAGATTGACCAGAATCTGTTCAAACCGCTCAATACTGGATTCAGGGGATTCGGTTTTGCCGTTTTTGATTTTTTTCAGGTAATTGCCGAGACTCAGCTGGGCTTCCGTTAATGGATTGACGACATCGTTGGGAATCCGCATGGCCAGGGTCCCTAGGGCGGTCAGGCGTTGGTTTTTCATTGTGGAGACCGCCGAGTACTTCATCGAGTCTAAATACTGGACATTTTCGATAGCTACAGAAATCATATCGACCATAATCTGAAGATACTGTTCATCATCTTCAGTAAAAAACTTATCTCGTTCAGCGCCCGGAAGTTTATTGTAGAGTTTGATCGCCCCCTGGGTCTCATTCTTGATATTAATTGGCATGCCTAGAAAGGTCAGCCGGTCGCCAAATTTCAGATGGTCCTTAATGGCTTTTCGGTATTTGCCTTTGTAGTCAGGCAGGGTCAGTACGTTTCGTGAACGTATGGTGCGGTTTTCTTTTACAATTGTCCCGGTCAGTCCTTCACCAACTTTATGTTCAGCGACATTTATTAGGTCTTTGGGAATTCCGTAGCCACCCTTGAGGACCAGTGTGTCTTTGTCGGTTTTTTTGCGCAGGTAAATTTCACAGGTTTCTGAGCCGATGGTTTTGGCCGTGTTTTCGGCCACGAATTCCAGCAGCTCGCTCAATTCAAAAAACGACAGCACCTGGGTACCGACTTTCATCAGCAATTCGAGGTATTCGGCCTTCCGCCGCTCACGCCGCAAATATTCGGAATTGTCAATCGCCATTGCCACATAACGGGCAATCAGAGAAAAGACTTCGAGATCGGAATTTGTAAAATTTTTATCATCAGAGGCCGTCCGGAAGAGACCGATAAAGCGTTCCTGATAGCTGAGTAGCGGGACCGCCATAAAGGATTTTGCTTTTTGGTGATCGGATTCGGTGAATTTGCCGACCCAGTGCAGGTTTTCGCCCAGTTTTCCCAGATCGGCATCGGATTTTTTGTTCAAATCACGAATCAGAAGCGGCTTCTGATTTTCGAACACCCAACCGGTCAACCCTTCATTCCGTTTGTAGATGACTTCATCGGTTGTGGGAGTTGACAGGCCGCTGGTTTTGACCATACGAACCACATCGTCCTCGTCATCATACAGGAAAATAGAACAGCCCTTCCATTTGAAAATCTGAGGAATTAAATCGACGCTTTTTTCGATGATACCGTCCAGTGATCGCTCCCGAAAGATTGAAATGACTTTCAGTACCTGGTCGATGGTCAGGGCGCTGATATCTTTTTTTCTGCTCATGTTGACAATATCCGGTAGATTTTCAGTAATTCAGGATCCAGCGGTTTTTTCTTTTCCCAGGATTCCGGCAGAGAAGTATAGGTAACATGATTATTGGACCAGCCCACCATAATATCGGTCTTGCCTTTTAACAGTGCATGGACGGCGTGGTAGCCTAAACGACTGGCCAGCAGACGGTCGGATGCGGTTGGACTGCCACCCCGTTGGGTATGACCCAGAACGCAGACATGACAGCCGACATTAAAATTTTCCTTTAACTTTGTAGCAATTTCATTAGCGGATCCCAGCTTGTGCCCTTCTGCGACAACCATCAGGCTGCTGGTTTTTCCCGCCTTTGACCAGGTTTTGATCATTTCACCGAGGTATTCGAGGCTGGTATCGGATTCCGGAACAAGAATTTCTTCCGCACCGCCGCAAATACCGACTTCGAGGGCAATGAAACCGGCGTGGCGCCCCATGACTTCAACCAGAAAAATCCGGTCGTGGGACGCTGCGGTATCACGGATCTTATCAATGGAATCCAACGCTGTGTGGACCGCTGTGTCGTAGCCGATTGTCAGGTCGGTGCCATAGATGTCGTTATCGATGGTGCCGGGAATTCCAACCACATTGATTCGGTGCTCATCATATAATGCGTGGGCACCATGGAAGCTGCCGTCTCCGCCGATAACAACCAAATCATTGATATCCCACTCTTTGAGGACATCGGCGCCGCGCTTGCGGCCGGCTTTGTGTTGGAATGCTTCACTGCGGGAGGTTTTCAGAAAAGTGCCGCCCTTTTGAATAATATTACTGACAGAACGACGAGACATGGGCATCACTTCTCCTTCGATCAATCCCTCAAAACCGCCGTAAACGCCGAATACATAAATGCCTTCATCAATCGCCGTGCGTACCACGGCCCGGATGGCGGCATTCATGCCGGGGGCGTCTCCCCCGCTGGTCAATATCGCAAGTCGTTTTATTTTTTGCATGGTTATCCTGTAGGTTTATCTAAAAAGCGCAGTAATATACATCGAAATAGCCCAATATTTCAATAATACTGATTAGGGGGAGAAATTATTATTCGTGCGAGATTATTGATTAAGTGATTCCTTATCAGTAAATTTGCTTGATATTTTTACAATAACCAAACAACCATAAAAGGAGTTTTAAAATGAGTACGATAATTGATGTAAATGCCCGGGAGATTTTAGATTCACGGGGCAATCCTACCATTGAAGTGGAACTGTTGACCGAGAGTGGTTTTTACGGCCGCGCTGCCGTTCCCTCCGGCGCCTCCACGGGTGAACATGAAACCGTGGAACTGCGGGATGGTGATAAAAGCCGCTATATGGGCAAAGGCGTCTTAATGGCTGTTCAGAATGTAAATGAAATCATCGCCCCGGAAATCATCGGCGAAGATGTGCTTGATCAGGCATATATTGATAATCTATTGATTGATATCGATGGAACACCCAACAAGGGCAAACTGGGCGCCAATGCAACTCTCGGCGTTTCGCTGGCCGTTGCCAAAGCTGCCGCCGATGTCGTCGGCCTTCCGCTTTATAAATATATTGGCGGTACCAATGCCCGTGTCCTGCCGGTCCCGATGATGAACATTCTGAATGGCGGCAGCCATGCCGATAATAACGTTGACTTACAGGAATTTATGATTTTTCCGGCGGGCGCTACCTCGTTTCGTGAAGCGCTGAGAATGGGCGTCGAGACATTTCATCATTTGAAATCTGTATTGAAGGCCAAGGGACTGAACACGGCCGTTGGCGATGAGGGCGGATTCGCGCCGAACCTGCGCTCAAACATTGAAGCCATTGAAATTATTCTCGAAGCAGCTGAAAAAACAGGTTATAAAATCGGCGAAGAACTCTTCATCGCTCTTGATCCGGCATCATCTGAGTTTTACAATAAGGAAACAAAACTCTATGAATTAAAATCGGAAAACCGTTCCTTGTCATCAGAAGAGATGGTTGCATACTACAAGGATATGGTCACGAAATACCCGGTTGTTTCCATTGAAGACGGGTTGGCCGAAGACGACTGGGACGGCTGGAAATATATGGTAAAAGAGCTGGGCGATAAGATCCAGATTGTTGGTGATGATCTGACGGTGACCAATGTCGAACGACTGGGACGTGCTATTGAAGAGAAAGCGATTAATTCAATACTGATCAAATTAAACCAGATCGGCACACTGACGGAAACACTGAATGCCATTAATATGGCTCATCGCAGCGGTTTTACCACCGTTATCTCGCACCGCTCTGGTGAAACGGAAGATACGACCATCGCTGATCTTTCCGTAGCCATGAACGCCGGCCAGATCAAAACCGGTTCCGCCTGCCGGACCGACCGGATCTGCAAGTACAACCAGCTGTTGAGAATTGAAGAAGAACTGGAAGATGAAGCCATCTTCTGGGGATTAAATATTCTGAAATAATGGCAAAAAAAACATCCAGAGTCCGGTACAAACACAAGCCTGAGGCTGAAAACATCAGGCGCTTGTACTGGATTCTGGGTGTGTTGTCCTTTGTTACCCTGTTCATAATTTTTTTTGTCATTGGTGATTATGGCCTGTATCAGATTTATGTGCTCAATAAACAAAAAAACCGGATCACAGATCATATTGCCGAATTAAAACTGGAACAAGACTCAATGCAAGCCGAACGGAACCGCCTGGAAACAGACATGGAATATATTGAAAGGCTGGCCCGGGAGCGGTACCGGATGGCTAAAAAGGGAGAAAAGGTTTTTCGGGTAATCGAAAGGCCGGCCCAAAAATAAGATTGCTTTATCGAATATTCTTATTAATTTTTCCCTATAACGGTTATGCAAGGAATAAGATCATAGAGGACTGTTTATGGATATCGCCACTCTTTTCGGGCTAGCTACTGGAATTGCTTTAGTCGTTTATTCGATTACAGCCAAGGGTGGCTCGGCGGAATTTTTCTGGAATCTACCGGCACTGTTGTTGGTTCTGGGAGGAACACTCGCAGCAACATTTGTAAATTATCCGCTTAAAAATATTTTAAGTGTATTTAAAGTTTTAAAAAATGCATTCCGCAATACAAAGGGTGGATACCAGAAGATAATCGATCAGTTTACAGACCTTTCGTCAAAAGCGCGGAAACAAAATCTCATGTCACTCGAGGGAGAACTGGATAAAATAGAAGATCGCTTTATGCGCAGCGGAATTGAACTGGCTATCAACGAAAAAGATCAGGATCGCCTGCGTAATTATCTGAACCTTGAACTGTCTAATATGGAAAAACGGCATACTATCGGGCAGGAACTGTTTTTCTATATGGGTATGTATGCCCCGGCCTTCGGGATGGTTGGTACCATTGTTGGTCTGATCGTAATGATGAAAAATTTTACCGGTGGCGGTATCGGAGCGGACGTGGGAGCCGCTGCCGGCTCCTTTGAATTTGATATTGCCACCAAAATGAAGGAACTTTTAAGTGGTATGGGTTTGGCCCTGCTAACGACATTTTATGGCCTGATTCTGGCAAATTTACTATTTATCCCTCTGGGGGGTAAATTAAAACGGCGCTCGGATGAAGAAATAATGATGAAAGAATTCATGATTGAGGGAATCATGTGCCTGCACAATCGCGATCACTCCATGATCGTTCGGGAAAAATTGAATACCTTTGTTCCCAGCAGTGAACGCAAGGCTGAAGATGCGAAAAAAGGCAAACAGAAGAAAAAGTAGTCAGGATTAATGGTTCGTCGGATGATATTTAAAACTAAAGTCATCTGACAGACCACGACGATAAATAACATAGTTTATCAGGTACTGTTGTCGGCAGTGCCGTTTTTCTGTTGGATTGAGTTGAGGATATGAGTGTAACAGATGGAATGTTGATCTTGTTCTGACGATGTGTCGAAAATTGATTATAGTGCTTATTCTGCTGCCGACATTCTGTCTGGCGGCCTTTGAAGTACAATCGATCAACACTAGCTCAATTGCCCTGGGCTCGATAACTTCATTATATATTTGTTCGCTGAACCCCGCATTTCTGACTGAGCAAAAATCCATGGTGATGCGGGTCGATTACGCCCGTTTATACGGCCTGACCGGTCTGGATTACTACCAGGCCCAGCTGGGTTGGAGTTCCATTAAACAAAAGTGCTTTGGTCTTTATTTGCAGAATTTCGGGAACACGGTTTATCAGGAAAAAACAGCCGGGATCAGCTACGGGCAAAGCCTAAAAAATATATTATCTCTTGGCTTAACGGTTCACTTGTATAATATTGCTATTGCGGGGTATCAAAGCTCGACGACAATTGGCCTGAGTCTTGGCTCGGTATGGAATTTAAGCGAGCAAATGCAAATTGGGTTGTTGTTTCAAAATATAAACAGCCCGTCCATATACAAATGTTCCGATCCTCTGCCGGAATGTTTTTCACTGGGCGCCCGGTATGCTCCTCTCTCGAAAATGGAAGTGTGCGGCGAACTGTTTAAAGATACCGAATTCCCATTTTCACTGCGAGTAGGTGCAATTATTAAACCCTTTGATTTTATGGATCTGAAGTTCGGCACCCAGATCAATCCGGACCGCTATTCCGGAGGGATTTCAATATACTGGAAAAGTCTCTCGGTTGATTTCGCGTTTCAGCATCATCAAACATTGCCCTATACCCTCTATTATGGTATTGGGTGCGGTTTTAAATGAAAACAAGCTTTCTGGGGATTTTGCTGCTTTGTAGCTTGGTGGTCTTAAGTGGGGATATTTTATCTGTTGATGCATTGAATATCTCATTATTCCCGGAAGATATTTCCGAAGAAGACCTGGAAATATATCTTGAAGCTTATCTGAACAATCCGCTGAACTGGAACCGTTGTAGTCCGGCGGACATCGAAGCCTTGCCGTTAAATGATGATCTCATAGAGCAGCTAACCGGCTTTAAATATCGATATCCACAAGTGGAGAGCTGGAAAGAATTTCAATCGAAAACAAAACTAGAAAAGCAGGAATTGAATGTTGTCCAATTCTTTTTTATTCTGGAATCAAAACAGCATGAGTCAGACATTCAATTCATGAATTACACGTCGGTAAACAAGAATAATACGGTGGATTTACATAAGAGTTTAACCCGAGGAAAAGTCGAGTTTGGCCGACGGTTAGCGATTGGTTTTATCACCGAGAGAGACCAGGGCGAAAGAACACTTTGGGATTATCGAAACCTCAGTGTGACGACGAGGCCCTTCTCCGGTCAATGTGTCCTTGGCTTGTCGTCCTTCAAGTTGGATTGGGGGCATGGACTGCTGTTTGCCCGGAGCAACATGGCTTTTAAGGGCAGCTCGGTTGCCGGGAATATTCTGGCCGGGACACCGCGGTTCGGTGCGTATTCCGGTTCCGATGAAAACCGTTATCTCCAGGGCGCCTATGTCAGTCAGCAATGGAAACATTTGGCGTTGTATTCCGGTGTCTCAAGTCGCCGGCTTGACGCCACGATTCAAGATTCAACCGTACAGTCGTTTCGTGAAACCGGCATTCACGGCACTGATTCCGAAATAGCCGCAAAGGATACATTAGCAGAAAACACACTGTGCGGAGGTCTGGTGTATACAGACAGCCGATTTCTGGGTGGAATTCTGGTTTTTCAATCGCGCTACTCCTTTCCGGTCCGTGATTATTTCAATCAGTACCGGCAGAGCGGTTTCTCGATCTATCAGAAAATCGATTTAGGTGACTGGCGGTTTTCGGGCGAAGTCGCGGCTTTGAATTCTGAGGAATATGCAGTTGTCCAGGGTTTTGTTTTCCAGTCAAACCAGTATACTCTGGGTATTCAATACCGCTATTTTTCCGATTATTTTTCAACTCGTTTGTCTTCAGCCATGAAAGAGTTTTCCGGTTCCGGCGGTAATGAACGGGGAGTCTATTTGGGGATGCAGTGTAAAATTAATCAGCGAAACCGGGCCGGAGGGTATCTTGATTTTTATTCTGAAAACAGGTCCTTTGAGAAAGGCGTTGAACCACTTCGCGGTTCGGATGCAGTCATATATCTGGATCACCGCTGGCCAGCCAAACATTTTATCAACTTTCGTCTGAAGCGGAAATTGTCCATTGGCAGTAGTGCAAAATATCAGACAACTGTTTCGGCCCGATACTATTTTCAAAAAAATGTTTCAATGTCGTTCAGGGGCATTGTTAATGAAATCAATCACGATAGAGGTATCGGAACCAGTTTATCGCTTTCTGTCAGTGAAATAAAAACAATGGATCTGACCGTGGGCACAACGCAGTTTTATTCGCCGGTCTATGATACCAGAATTTATCTGTATGAACCGGGGATTCCGTTGCGTTTTAATATGGTTTCACTGTACGGTACCGGTTATCGCTACTTTATTATAATTCAGAATCGCTTTCGGAATAAGCTGACTGCCGCATTATCGTTAAAAACCCAGGCCCGGCGTCTGGTTACGGAATCAGAGTTCATGAAAACTTTTCTGGTGGAATTCCAGATGGTGGTTGATTTATGAAGCGGTAGTTCGTAATTTCCCCCCGATTGTGATGAAGATAAAATTTGTAATACTATTTATAATGTTGTCGGGAATGCTTGCCGCTTCGGTATCGGAGAACCTGCTTGTCAGTTATCCGGTACCAAAGAACACGGATCATCCGATTAAAATCCTGACTGTTGAGAAAACCCGTTATCTGTCAGCACAGGATTTTGCGGAGGCTTTCGGGATCAGAACATATTACCGCAAAGAGAGCGGAAAAATTGTCCTGTTCTTTGAAAAAAACAAAATCAAATTAACAGCCAATAATTCATTTTTAATGTTTGACGCTCAGGTATTTCAGATGCCCGGACCGGCGGTGCTAATTGACGAACAGATTTTTGTACCGGCCGTTTCGTTTTTGACATTGGTCAAGCAGAATACGCTTCCAGAATTACAGTACGCAATATCCCCGACTGCCGAGACAATCTATGTCAATGAAAACCGAATTGACCATTTCAGCCGGGCGAAGACTCCGGGCGGTAAAGTGGCGGGTATTTCCGATCTGACAAGTATTCGTTTTGAGGAAAAAGCCAATGGGGTGGCGATTCGGATTAAAGCCCCGGGCACATTTACGGATTCCGATTTTTCGACCTTTTTTAAAGGGGAAGATTGGCTCTATCTAACCATTTACGGAGCTAATTGCGACTCTGCGACTCTGTCCTCAATTTTTCCCACAAATTCATTCCAAAAGGTCGTTGCGATTCCAACCGGCTCCTCGGTTCAGATCGGATTTCAATTAAACCGGCAATTTAAATCTGCCGACGTTCATTTTGATATGCGGACTAACGATATTCTGCTCTCCCTGTTTTTACCGTTAAATCGTGATATTAAACGTAAGATTGAAGAAGCCAAGACCGCATGGATTATTGATACTATAGTCCTTGATCCCGGTCATGGGGGTAAAGATCCGGGGACCCCGGGGCGCTGGGGTTACATGCATGAAAAAGACATTGTGCTGGACGTGGCCTTGCGGGTAGGAAAGCTCCTGGAAAAAAACCGGAAAATTAAGGTTGTTTATACTCGTAAAACCGATGTGTTTATTCCCATCTGGAAACGGTCTGAAATTGCTAATCAAGCTGACGGAAAATTATTTATCAGTCTGCATGTGAATGCAACAAAAAATATTTCAAACGCAGAAGGTCTGGAATTTTATCTGCTACGTCCCGGAAGATCCGAAGAAGCCATAAAAATTGCAGAGACGGAAAACTCAGTGATTCACCTTGAAGATGATGCGGATAAGCTAAAATACCAGGGATATGATGACATTACTAACATTCTGGCAAATATGGTTCATTCAACAAACATGAAAGACAGTGAGCTTTTAGCCAGTCTCCACTCCCGGAATTTCACCCAAATGGTCGCTCAAAAAAACAGAGGAGTAAAACAGGCCGGTTTCTATGTTCTGGTGGGCGCCGACATGCCAAAATTACTCTGTGAGCTTGGCTATAACACCAATAAAGAGGAAGCGAAGAAACTAAACAACCCCAAACATCGCCAGAAAATGGCCGAAGCGATATATAAAAGCATATTAGAGTTTAAGGAGTTAAGTGATAAAACCATCTCCGGCTAAATCAGATTTGAATAACAGACCGATCGGTGTGTTCGATTCCGGTCTGGGCGGATTGACCGTTGTTAATCAGCTGATTCAATATCTTCCGCAGGAATCGATTGTCTATTTCGGTGATACGGCCCGGGTTCCTTATGGTACAAAAAGCCCGGAAACGATCCGGAAGTTTGCCGTTCAAATCACCCGGTATTTACAGTCTCAGGGCGTTAAATTGATTGTAGTGGCGTGTAACACCGTATCCAGTGTTGCCATGGAAAATGTGGTTGAACTCAGTTCTGTTCCGGTTATTGGTGTTATCCAGCCAGGGGCCCGGGCGGCGTTGCAAAAAAGCAAAAACCGGCGGATTGGTGTCATTGGAACAAGCGCCACTGTTTCCGCGGGTAAGTACAATTCTGTGCTCTCATCAATAGCGCCGGATGTGGTGGTTTTTGCTCAAGCCTGTCCCCTTTTTGTGCCGCTGGTTGAAGAGGGCTGGATTGACTCTGAAGTAACGGAAATGGTTGCCCGGATTTATCTGGAACCGTTGATACGGCAATCCATAGATACCTTAATTCTCGGCTGTACCCATTATCCGATCATTAAGGACACCATCAAAAAGATTGTTGATAAGGACATTGAAATTGTTGACAGTGCAATTCAAACCGCACTGGAGGTCCGGGCGGTATTGTCCTCAAATAATTTACTGAACGACTCCGGAACTCTGCCTGAACATCTGTATTATGTGAGCGATTTCCCCCAAAAATTTGAAGATATTGCCCGCCGCTTACTCGGACAACCGCTGAAAAATATCCGGCGGATTTCTCTGGATGATTGTACTGGATGAACCTTCCCGAAAAGAACATTACTATTCAACAGAAACTGGATTATTTATATGCCCTTGATGGTAAAGGAATTAAACCGGGCCTGAAACGGATATTGGAATTTCTGGACCGAATTGGCAATCCCCAGAAACAGTTGACCACAATTCATGTCGCCGGGACAAATGGTAAGGGCAGCACCTGTGCAATATTAGCGTCGGTGTTAAGCGCTTCCGGTCTAAAGGTTGGCTTGTATACATCACCCCATCTGGTTCACTTTAATGAACGGATTCGAATAAATGGAAAAAAAATCAGTGATACTGAAATCGTCGAATTTTTGGACAGGTACCAGCCCATCATTGAAGAGGTCGATTCCACCTTTTTTGAAACAACAACAGCCCTCGCGTTTGAATATTTTAATAAAAACAAGGTCGATATAGCGATTCTGGAAACTGGTCTGGGTGGACGGTACGATGCAACCAACGTGGTTAATCCGCTGTTGTCGGTAATTACTTCAATCGGCAAAGACCACGAAGAATTTTTGGGTAACACCTTGGCAAAAATTGCAATGGAAAAAGCAGGTATTATCAAATCCGGCACCCCGGTCATTTCTGCAAAGCAGCGCCCGCAGCTCAGGCGGATACTGGAAAATGAAGCACAAAGGAATCGGTGTCATTTCGTTTATGCTCCCGATTGGTGTCAAATAAAAGTTCGCAGACAATATTCTGACCGGCAGCTTGTAACGATTGAATCGGACCATTTTCATTTTGATGAACTTAAATTCCCGTTTTTAGGTGACCATCAACTTATCAATTTGAAAACGGTAATGGCGGTTCTGAATAATTTACAATCGCTTCAGATTAACCCGGCTGCAGTTGAAAAGGGCATTGCTGCAACCCGCTGGCATGGGCGCCTGGAACTGCTTTCCCGGAATCCGTTGGTCTATTATGATGTCGGGCACAATTTACACGGGATTCGGCAAGTTGCCCAAACTCTCGAAAAAACATTCCCCGAAAAAAAATTTAAATTGCTGATCGCACTTGGATATCACAAAAAAATCGGATCATTAGGAAAAATACTGTCGAAAATTATTGCCGAAGTCGTTGTTTCAGAAATCCCGGGCGCCAGGTCAATTCCGGCAATAACATTAGCTGCAATAATGAAACGCGATTTACCCGCTGTGACTATCAGCGTTGAACCCGATCTAAGGCTGTCACTTCAACGAATTATGAAATCGCTCGGGGCAAAGGACCGGTTGCTGATTTTAGGCAGTCATTATTTTGCACCGGCGATTTATGATTTTTTTAAAATAAATGTTTGACAATACCGGAATAGTGCTTAAATTTTTTAAGTATGAATTTTAGGCCGCGTTTTTAGACCTACCGACTTTATGAAAATAACTTTTAACTTATTCTATTAATATAGGGAATTAATAATGGAGAAAGAACTGACGATTACGTCGCTTCAATCTATGAAGATTAAAGAGCTGACCGGTCTGGCTGTTAAACTGGAGATTCCGGAACATACAGGTTTAAAGAAAATGGACCTGATCAATAAGATTCTGGAAGCGAACGCAAAAAAAGAGGGACGAATATTTTCCCAGGGCGTCCTGCAGGTTATGGATGAAGGGTACGGATTTCTCCGTTCGGAAGAATTCAGTTATTTGTCCGGCCCCGACGATGTGTATATTTCACCGTCGCAGATCAAACGATTTGGGTTACGCACAGGGCATATCGTTTCCGGTCAGATCCGACCGCCGAAGGACAATGAACGGTTTTTTGCATTGCTGCGCGTTGACGCGGTCAATATGATGAATCCGGAAGAGGTAAAATCCAAGAAACCATTCGACAGCCTGACACCGCTTTACCCGGAAAGCCGGGTACAACTGGAAACCGACGGCAAGAACCTTTCCATGCGTGTGATGGATCTGCTGTGTCCAATTGGCAAGGGCCAGAGAGGACTGATTGTTGCCCAACCGAAAACCGGTAAAACTATCCTGTTACAGCAAATCGCCAACAGTATTACCACAAATCACCCGGAAATCATTCTGATCGTACTCCTGATTGATGAGCGCCCGGAAGAGGTCACGGATATGGAACGTTCCGTTAAGGCCGAAGTGGTCAGTTCGACCTTCGATGAACCACCGGAACGCCATGTCCAGGTTTCCGATATGGTATTGGAAAAAGCCAAACGCCTGGTGGAACTGGGTTTTCATGTGGTAATTTTACTCGACAGTATTACCCGGCTGGCCAGGGCCCATAACGCGGTCGTTCCCCACAGTGGAAAAATTCTTTCCGGTGGTATTGATGCTAATGCATTGCACCGTCCGAAACGGTTTTTTGGTTCGGCCCGGAATATCGAACATGGAGGCAGCCTGACAATTATTGCGACGGCGCTGATCGATACAGGCAGCCGCATGGACGATGTGATTTTTGAGGAATTTAAAGGTACCGGTAATATGGAACTGGTACTGGATCGGCGACTCAGCGACCGGCGTGTTTTCCCGTCGATAGACGTTAACCGTTCCGGAACCCGGAAAGAGGAACTTCTGTTGTCTTCGGCGGAACTTGCCAGAGTCTGGGTTCTGCGTAAATTGCTCAGTGAGATGAACCCGGTGGAGGCCATGGAGTTCCTGCTGGAACGAATGAAGCGGGCCAACAGCAACCGTGAATTTCTCAAATCCATGAATCAGTAGACCTGATTGTCACGGAAACGATCGGATTTATTCACTTGATTTTTTAGACATTAGCGTTGTATATTTGCACGCTTTATACAATGATGACTTTAGAGTAAGGATCTCACATGAAATCGGATATTCATCCCAAATATGAAAAATGCACTGTAAATTGTGCCTGCGGGAATACATTTGAAACCCGGTCGACAACCGGTGATCTGAAAGTTGAAATTTGTTCGGCCTGCCACCCGTTTTTTACCGGAAAGCAGAAG
>Ga0268276_1000779_pt1 | contig 34912 bp, 42 predicted proteins | sample saktaG_4_FD_190145 | JGI IMG/M metagenome (GOLD analysis project Ga0268276, IMG submission 190145) | Saline water microbial communities from Sakinaw Lake, British Columbia, Canada - sak_2010_1_5_45m | ecosystem: Environmental > Aquatic > Non-marine Saline and Alkaline > Saline ...
ACACTTCTTAACCATCTGTTGAGTTTCTTTACAGCAATAGGTCTAGATAAATCAGGTCCTCTCAAAGAAGAAAATATAACACTCTGTTGTTTCCATGGCAATTCAGCCATCCAAGCTTGTAGCACAAAACCCTTATTCATACTTTTTAATTAATAATTCTATTTAAAAGCATTATTGTGATTTTTCAAAACAATTAAATAAAACCTATGCTTCTCTATTTAATGGATAAATCTCAGTTAATCGGCTTACTGAAGAGTGAAGGCTTTTCAGAGAAGATAATCAATGCATTTGAAAAAGTTAAAAGAGAAAATTTTGTTCCGGAAAATTTTAAAAAACTAGCTTATGAAAATATAGCTCTTCCTATAACAGAATCCGAGACAATCTCCCAGCCATCAACAATTGCAATTGCCCTTTCAATGCTTAAACTTAAGGAAAATCAGAAAGTTCTTGAAATAGGTTCTGGATGCGGTTATGTTCTCGCTTTAATATCAGAGATAGTGAGAGAAAAAGGAAAAGTTTGCGGAGTAGAAATTGTGCAAAGTTTAGCAGAAAAATCAACTCAGAATTTAAAAGAATATAAAAATATTGTAATTTACAACAGAAATGGAAAAATTAGGGCTGAAGAAGCCCCTTTTAACAGAATTTTAATAAGTGCGGCTTTTGAAGAAGTTCCTAAGGAGATTTTAGAACAATTAGAGGAAAATGGAATGCTTGTGGCCCCTGTGGGCCCTGGATTTATGCAGACTCTTACTTCAATAAGAAGAATAAAAGACAAGTTTGTTGTTGAGAAAGAGATACCGGGATTTATTTTTGTTCACTTTGTTGAATGATTGGGTTTATTTAAATTGGTATTAAAAAGAGTTTAATTATCTGTAATATAATCTTGTAATCAGTTATAATAAAGGTTAGTATAATATCATCAACAATCCTGTTTTATGGATAACTACTTCTTTTAACCTCATTCACAAACTCTATTTATGTTTATTTCATTTCTTGGGTCTATCCAATTTTCAGATATACTAATTACTGCACCTGTTACTGGAGTTTGTCTTACTAATTTATCTTCATTACAAAAGATTTGATAATCTTGACAATGGGTTTCGTTGCAAATTGCTTTTGTCCAGGAATAAGAATCTTTAGATATAACTCCATCAGTTGCAAATCCAGAAATTTTAAAGTATATAAAAATAATTGATAAAACTAAAACTATTGATATAGCTATTATCCTTGTTGTTTTTTTCATTTTGTAGAATATTTTTATAGGGGAATATATTTTTCATCCTCATTTTTAATATAATTTCTTGCTTGCATAAATTCTTCAATTGCATTGGCCCAATTAGGATTATAATATAAATTCATCATTCTCTTTGGGGTTAATAATTTCTCTTTCTCTAAAATATCATATATTAAATCCTTCAATGTTTTTTCTTTTATTTCAGAAGGATTGCATTCAAGAATTTTATCTAATTTTTTATTAAATTCTTCTTTAGGAAAATTAGCAGGATACTTCTTCATATCCTCAACAATCTTCTTTACATCCTCTGTTCTCTTTTCTGTAGGATGTCTGTGATTCCACATCCAAGCTCTATGATAACCATTATAGTTCTCTTTTACTTCTGGTCTTTCAAGGTAATCTTTCATATATTTTTTTCTGTCTTTTGTCTTTTGTTCCATCTTTAGATTTCATTTATGAATTTTCACCTTTTTTAAATATTATTATAATTAATTAAAAAAGAAAAGTCCTCGCTTTCGTTGCGGGTGTCTTCATCTTTCTGACGAAAGAAGAAGGGAGAAAGACTAAATAAAAAATAAAAAAAGAAAAAAGGAATTTAGTAGTAACTTTCTCCGAATTCTTCTGACTTTTGTGGTTTCTTTCCTAACAATACAATCAAGACAACTAGCAATACCAAAAAGATTATTGCTAATACGACTGTCAAAACAACAATTGGATTTACAGATTTCGCTTCAGCCTTTAAGTTAAGAGTAACTTGGCTAACAAGCTTTTCACTAGAGAAGACACTAACATCAAAGTTATAATCTCCTTCTAATCTAGCCTTAGCAGTTACTGTAACTGTCTTGCTTGTTCCTGCTGGAACAGCTACAACAGCAACATCAACGCTTGAAGAAATTTCTCCATTTGATGCTGTTATAATTTTGTATAGCTTTAAACTGTTTGTAGGGTTTATAAGCAACAAAGTGTACTCAGCATTTTCACCAACTGCAACTGTTTTTCCTGTGCTCATTACAACAACATTTTCAGACAAATCATTTTCAACAAGGATTTGCTTTGTAACATTATATGTTACATCGTCATTTGTAACTTCCACTTCAAGAGTATAGATTCCAGCTTTAGCAGTGTAAGGAACTTCTAAATAAATTCTTCCACTAACTGTATCTTTCTCATCACAGTCTTTAGTGCAATTCTCTATTGGAACTAAATCTCCAAAATAAGATGTTTTTTTAACACCTAAAATAGAGATTCCCACAGTTACATAAACATCATCCAAGTCATTATAACCAACATTCTTCAATACAATATCAACTGGGAATGTTTCACCAGCTCTAACTGATTGAGATGTAGTTATAGACTTAACAACTGGGTTGTATGAGGGTCTTTGAACTCTCAAAACTAAATCTTTATATTCTGATTTGAAATCTCCATTCCATATTTTTATGTTAAGAGTTACATCATCAGAAAGATCATCTTTGAGTTCAAAAGGAACTTTAAGGTTTAAAGTTTTTTTGTATGTATAGCCAGCTTCAACATCAAAAGAAGTTGAGACAGCATTTACATCAACTTTATCGCCTTCTATTTCTGCTCTTACTCTAACATCAGAAGCATCTGCAAGAGCTGTAAAGTAAACTTTAACAGCAATTGTTTCGCCTGCAACAACACTTACACTATCTAGAATATTGACTCCATCAACTTCTATTACTGTATAGTTTGCTATGCCAGAAGCACTAACTGTAGCAACCAAGAATAAAGCGATTGCGATTGTACAAAGAGAAACCAAAATTTTCTTTGTATTCATTTTTGCTCTCATTTTATTTAATTATGTAGAAAGTTTTTTTCTACAATATCTTAGATTTTATCTAGTTTATAAAGCTTACGATTGTAGTAATTAAATAGTTACATCATAGTAACTATATGTCTGGACAAACAGTGAATAATTCTCCTTTTACTTTGTGAAGAAAGGAATTCATGTTACTAAGTGTTACGAAAAAAAGAGGACACGAGGATTTAAACCCCCGCGTTTAAATTAAAAACTTAATAATTGAATATTGTTACTTGTTGCCGCAAAATTTTTAGCAACAATAACTTGACACCCTGCGTCTTCTGCAGATTCTATAACAGAGCTTGTGACTGTTCCATCTAAAACTATTGCATAAGGCTTTTCATTTATTCTTCTGAGACTTCCACCAAATCCCCTTGAAGAGATTTCTTTTATCTCTTTAAGAGATTCATCTAAAAGAATTGCTTTGCCTGAGCCTTCATTTTCTTTTGAAAGTTTCTTTAGTTTTTCTTTTTCCTCATTGCTTAATTCATTTCTTTTTGAAGGGGTTTCAGTTTTTTCAGTTGATTCTCTTCTCTGCATTCCTTCTCTTCTAAGAAATTCATTTAATGGGGTTTTCCTTCTAAGAATCATAAGGATTTCTTTTCCTGCTAATTCTTCAACTTCCTTTCCATCAGGCGCAACAACAATGTAATCAATGCTTGCATTGTCAGATACATTTTGTACAATTAGCTTTCCGCCCCTGTCTCCATCAACAAAAAGAGTTATTTCTTTTTCTTTTCCAAGCTCTTTTATTGCATTTGGAAGTTTTGTTCCATTCATTGCAATAACATTGTTAACTCCTGCTCTTAAAAGATTTATAACATCTGCTCTTCCTTCAACAACAATTATTTCTCTTCCAGATATATTTCCGCATGGAAGTTTTTCCTCACCATACTCTTGTATGTTTGCAGTTTTTGCAGAATCCTTTATTTCATTTGAAATTTCCCTTGAGTCTGTTGAACCTTTTATTTCAGACATAAGCTTTTTGGCTCTTTCAAGAATGTAATCTCTTTTACTACCTCTTACATCTTCAATTCTTTCAATTTCAATTTGAGCGTCGCTTGGGCCTATTCTTTCAATTGTCTCAATTGCAGCAGCTATTAGAGTTGTTTCAGACTGGTCAAGAGCAGTTGGAATTTTTATCTTTCCAATTGTCATCTTGTCCCTTCTTTCCAATTCAACTTCAATTCTTCCTATTTTTCCTTCTTTCTGCAATTCTCTCATTTCAAGTTCAGCTCCCAGCAAGCCTTCTGTCTGTCCGAATATAGCTCCGATTACGTCAGGTTTTTCCAAAGCTCCTTCAGCTGTAAAATTCGCATGTATCATGTATTTTATTGATACTGGACTTATTTTTGCCATTTTTTGATATTTATTTTGTATATTTAATTTATTGAAATCTATGATTTCTCAGAAAAATATCGCTAATTACTAGCATTCCACAAAGGCATAAAGCCTACCTAAGCATCCTTAGGAATTTCCTAACTTTCAACTTTCCTTAAGTCAAATTAGACTATCAAATTTGAATGTGATGTGATATCGTGATAATAATTGAAAACGATACTTTTCCAATTTATACCGTTAAAATGGTTTAAAAACTTTGCCTATCAAGTTTTTAGACCGAACGAAGTGATGTCTAAAAGCTCTTCGGTTGCAGTTTTTAAGATATAATTGTGTTTAATTATTCAAGTAAAATCCTACAGTTATTAGTTATTCTAGATTATGTTGTGATTATATTATCAAGACTAATTAATAGTATAACAAGGTTGTGGGCTTAGGCGATAATTATTTTCTCACATTAACTAAATTTTCTATGATTAATAATTGAAGACTCTCTGAACTTCCCAAGCTTTTCATACAAGTCAAGAAGCTTTTCCTTTATTTCCTTTCTTTCTGCATCTGATATCTTCATGCCCAGCATTTTTTCATAAACTTTTACTGAATGATTTCTCTTTGACTCTTTCTCATATGTTTCTGCCTGTTTTCTGTAAAAGTTTTTTATGTCTTCATAAATATCTGCTTTTTTTATTATTGTAACCTCATCCATTGCTTTTCGCATTATTGAATCAGCTTCATCAAAGTTTCCTCCCCGAATATAGGATTTAGTTTCCTTTACAAGACAATCCACTCTTTCCTGCTGAGAAGTTGCAAGTATTGCCAAATTGCTGTATATTTTTGCAACATCACTGAACATTTTCTTTGCTTCATAAATTTCTATAAGTTTTGTAAAAGCAAATTTCTTTTCATGTACCGGGGGCTTTTGTGCTATAAATCTTGTTAAATAATCAATTTGAACAAAGTCCCCTTTTCCTTTAAGCTCTCTCTCAATTTCGCTTCGCGACATATTTTTACTGAGCATATTTAATAGAATTTTAATAGGTATTTAAGCATTATTGATTTGTATTAATTCTTTGAAAATGTTCTTAAAGATGAGTAGAGTTCTTCTTGTATAAACTTCTTATATTGTTCTTTGTTTATCCATTTTTCTTGAAATAATCTTTCATAATTCTTTAACCTGCTTTCTTTTGGAAGCTCTTTTATAGTTTCTAGATGACTTTCTAAGGAATAGCCAGATTTTAATATTTTATACTGGATTTCAGCAAAGACTTCAAGTTGTCTTTCAGGAGAAAAATTATCTACTTTCATTCTAACTAATATAAAAGTGAGAGATATTTAAAGATTTTCAAAATCCTTTCAAGAACTCATATAAATATTTTATTAATTGAATTAGAAATAACATTTTAAATTTTTTAGAATTTATTTGTTTTTTATTTTTTAAAGAACCAATCACCTTATTTATTTGCACATTTTTTCCAGCTTTTTTATAATGCGGCTGTGAATATGTTGATAACCAGTATTAAATGAAATTTGTACTTTGTTCTCTAATAGATATCTTCCATCTTTTGCAGAATAATTTGGACTAAAACCGACATTAACCTTAATATTATCTGCTGGCGATGAATTATATGTAAAACCTTCAAATTTTTCAGTCTTTTCACTACGATTAATTAATGGACTGCCAAAAATGTTGCTAAGATATTTAGAAACTTTCTTGTTAAATTTATCAAGACTGCAATCAAATATCTGTTCTGCCATTTTTAATGTTTTTTTGTATATTTTTAATTTATATCAGAACTATTCTCTTAAGTCAATCACTTCTTTTTCTTTGTAATTTCCAAGCACATACCGGCAGCTACTGTAGCTCCAGCATCTCTAACTGCAAATCTTCCCATATAAGGATTGTCCTTTGCAGTTTCCAAGCATAAATTTCCTTGAGGTTTTATTCTTACTTTTGCAACATCCCCGTTCTTTAAGAAATCAGGATTCTGTTTTATAACCTGTCCAGATTTAGGATCTATTTGTTCGATTAATTCTATAAATTGGCAGGGAACTTGTGCAGTGTGAATATGGAACACAGGAGTATAGCCTTTAGCTAAAACAGTTGGATGATTAATTACAGCAATTTGAGCTATGAACTCTTCTACAATTGATATTGGATAACCTGCTTCACATATAACATCTCCTCTTGCAATATCTTTCTTTCCTATTCCTCTAAGATTAACTCCAACATTCATTCCAGCAGGAGCCTCTGATAAAGTTTCATGATGAGCTTCAATAGTTTTAACTTCTCCAGCAATTCCTGTTCCTGTTCTTCCAGGAAGAACTACTATCTTTTGCCCAACTTTCATAATCCCAGTTTCAATCTTTCCAACAGGAACAGTTCCTATTCCTGTAATTTCATAAACATCTTGAACTGGCATTCTCATTGGTAAATTTGTAGGCAATTCTGGAGCAGGGAATATGTCCATTTGTTCCAAAAGAGTTGGTCCCTTGTACCACGGCATCTTGTCAGATTTTTTTGTAATATTATCTCCTTTTAATCCGCTAACTGCAAGGAAAGGTGTTGCATCTGGATTAATTCCAACTTGTTTTAATAATTTAGAAACATCTTCTTTAACCTGTTTGAATTTATCTTCCTTGTAATCCACAGCATCCATTTTATTGACTGCAACAGCAATATTTTTTACTCCCATAGTTCTCAAAAGCCACAAATGTTCTGTAGTTTGTGGTTGAACTCCTGCAGGAGCAGCAATAACCAAGAAAGCAGAATCTGCCTGTGAAGCACCAGTAATCATATTTTTAACAAAATCTCTGTGTCCGGGAGCATCAATAATTGTTACCTCAAATTTTTGAGTGATTAATTTTCTGTAAGACAAATCAATTGTAACTCCTCTTTCTCTTTCTTCCTTAATATTATCCATAATATAAGCAAATTCAAATCCAGCTTTTCCGTATTTTTCAGCTTCAGCTCTTAATTTCACCATTTCCTGTTCTGTTACAGAGCCACCATCAAACATCATTCTACCGACGCAAGTAGACTTGCCAGCATCAACGTGCCCTACGAATACAACATTCATTGTTGGTTTTGTTCTAGCCATTTTTGTTCCTTATTTTAAAATGGGTTTAGCGAAACGTTAGTTTCAGCCTAGCCATAGTTTAACTTAAAAAAAGTGCATTTATAAACTTTTTGCTTTATTTTTAAGAATATTTTGTCATAATTTTTGTTATTTTAGTGTTTTTCGACGGAGAATAATGCTTTACAAAATCATTTCAAAAGTTCATCATAACTAACAGTTTTTTCTAAATTGTTTTTCTTTTTTATTTCTTGATTAATTTCCAATGAATCTGTCTTTTTGTCTTGATATTTATTCTGTTCCTTGCTTGAGTTTCCATTATAATAGAGAAGAGCCAATTTAAGCAGGCCCAATTTAATTATCCAGGGAACAGTTAGATAAGCAGTTTGTATTCCAAAAGTTTTAATTGCTTTTTTATCTTCAGGTTTCTCAAGATTATAATAAGGGAAAGGTTTTTCTTTTCTTTCTTTAATTTCACTTAAAGTATGAACAACCAAACCTACGCCCGGAATATAGGATAATGTTTTTTTCCAATTCATAATTCCTCAAAAAGAAAGTTGTTTTATAAATTTAATTATGATTTATTGATTTTCAGCAAGTCCTTTCCTATCCCTTATCTTTCTTATAACATCGCCTTGTAAAGATGAAGGAATTTTCTCAAATTGCTGGTCCAACAGTGAAGATGTTCCTCTTCCCTCTGTTGCTGAACGTAAATCACTTGACCATCCAATCATTTCTGCTACTGGAATTTTTGCTTTTATTTGTGCTAATCCCATTTCTTGAGTTATATCAAGCATTTGCCCTCTTTTCCCCCCAACAAGTTTTGTAGCAGCACCCATAAAACTTTCTGGAACTTCTATAACATGAATTTGCATTGGTTCAAGCATTGTCGCATTTGCACTTTTCATAGCATCTGTTATAGCTTCTCTTACAGCAGGATAAACTTGTGCAGGCCCCCTGTGAATTGCATCTTCATGAAGTTTAATATCATCAAGTGTAACTTTCATTTTCATGCAAGGCTCTCTTGCCAAAGGCCCCTGATCCATAACCATTTCAAATGCATCAAGAATCATTTCTATTACTTCTCCTATATGGACTTCTCCTCTTGTTTCATCAAAAAACATATTCCCCTTGTATATATCTTTTACATTTCTTATTTCATCACTTCCCCATCCTATTTTTGAAAGGGTGCTCACAACAGATTCATTTTTCTTTTTCATTCTTCCCTCAGGAAGCTCTCCGATTTCAATCAATTTAGATAATTCTTCATCTAAAGGTTCAACTTTTATGAAAAAACCATTATGTTTATTTGGACTTCTTCCTTCAAAAGCATATCCTGAAGATTTTCCTACTGATTCTCTATATACAACAATCGGATTTGAAGTTTTAACCTCAAGTCCCTTTTCAGTTTTAATTCTGTTTTCTATAATTTCCAGATGCAATTCCCCCATACCTGAAATTAAGCTCTCTCCGGTTTCCTCATTTATTGTAACTTTTATAGAAGGGTCTTCTTTTGAAACTTTTCTTAAAATCTCAATAAGCTTTGGTAAATCAGCAGTCTTTGTAACTTCAATTGATTTTGTAATTACAGGTTGGAATATATGCCTTATTTCCTCAAAAGATGTTTGCTCTTTTTCTGTTACAGTTTCTCCAACATCAAGATTCAATCCACTAACAGCCAAGACATTTCCTGCAGGTATACTTTCTAATTGTTCTGGTTTTATCCCATTATAAATAAGAACCTGCTGTATTTTTCCAGCGTGTTTTGCATTATTTGCATAAATATTCATTCCACTTCTTATTGTCCCTGAGTATAATCTACCTGCAGAAATCTCCTTTCCTGAACGAGGGTCAATAACAATTCTTGTTATAACAAATGCAACTTCCCCATTTTTGTTACATGTAAGCAAATCTTTTCCGAAATCACTATTTGGATCTCCTCTCCATATTTTTGGAATCCTATATTTTTGAGCTTCTATAGGATTAGGAAGGTGCTTGATAGCCATATCCAATATAACTTCATAGAGGGGAGCATTTTCCCAAACCCATTTATCTCTTTCTTCTTGCGACATAGTGCCGTCGTATAATTTATAAATATCTTTAAAAGTTATTTTTTTCTTTATCATGAAAGGAATAGATAGTGCCCAATTTTCTCTGGCAGAACCAAATGTAACACTTCCATCTGAAACATTAACTTTATATTTTTTTGCAAATTCTTTTTCAGCAATCTGGTCAATTAAATGATTAAATCTTTCAATTATTTTTGCAAATCTTTCTTGCATTTGTTCAGGTGTCAACTGCAATTCATTTATTAATCTGTCAACTTTGTTTATGAACAAAACTGGTTTTACTCTTTCTTTAAGCGCCTGCCTCAAAACAGTTTCTGTTTGTGGCATTATTCCCTCAACCGCACATACAAGAACAAAAGTTCCGTCAATAGCTCTCATAGCTCTTGTAACATTCCCGCCAAAATCAACATGTCCGGGGGTGTCAATTAAGTTAATTAGATATTCTTCTCCATGAAAATTATGAACCATAGAAACATTTGCAGCATCGACTGTCAGCAATCTTTCCTGTTCATCAGCATGCTGCCATGTTGCCATTCCCTCTTCCAGGTCTCCTGCATTTTTGGAGGCCATCATTCCTGCAGCAGCCAGCAAATTGTCAGTAAACGCGGTTTTGCCATGGTGAATGTGTGCACTCGTCGCCACATTTCTTATATTTTTTTGATTTGATATAAGTCTTTTAATTTTGTCTAGACTAGTTTCTTTGTCTGCCATTTTTACCTCGCACTATCCGCCTGTGATTCTGATTCTTTCTTCTTTCTTATAGCAAAACTTTCACCATTATTTTCAGCAGCCATCATAATTTCTTCTGCTAAAGCTTGGGTGATTGTTTTTTTCTTGTTGAATGCTTTATCCCCTGCTCCGTGAATAAGATATTTTAAAGATAAATTAACTCTTCTTATAGGTGAAACATCAATTGCTTGGGGATATCTCGCTCCTCCATATTCTATAACAGTTATTTCATCTCTTGGCGATATATTTTCAATAGCAGTTACAAGAACTTGAACTGGATTTTTTCCTGTTTTCTTTTCTACAATCTCAAGAACATCAAGAATAATTTTCATATTTTTAGTATATTTCCCTGTTGCATTTCCTTTTTCTATTTTGTGTTTTTTACCTCTGTGCCCTCCAACAGCAAGCTTGTTCATCAATCTTTCAACAACATTTACTTTCGTTTGCCCAAGCTTAACAACATTTCTTCCCTGGCTTTTAAGTATTAATTTGGGTTTTAGATTAATTACAGCTTTTAATCCAGGATCTTTTACCTCAACTGCAGATAAATCATATTTGTCAAATATTTTGAAATTTGAAATTTGTTCATTCATTTTATCTTCTACCTTTTTGTATCTTACCAAGCCATAATCTTCTCAATGGTTGATCATTTACTTTAATTACAGAATATCTAACCCCTGGAATATCTCCTTTTGAACGTCCCTGTTTTCCACCTATTCTTTCAATCATTACTTCATCATGTTCATCTATAAATTTTTGTGCAAGATTTCCTGGAATGAAAGCAGTAACGGTTCTTCCATTTTTTGTAAGCTGAACTTTGCAACACTTTCTCATTGCTGAGTTTGGCTGTTTAGCTTCTTTTTGAACTTTTGAAAGAACAATTCCTTTAGCCTGATTTGCTCCCCCTAAGGGGTCTGATTTTGCATAAAGATTTAGAGTTCTGACTTTGTATTGTCTGTCTTTCCATCGGAATTTCTTCCTGTCCTTCATCTTTTTAAAAGCACTTTTTAGTCCCATTGTGGTTATTAATTAATTAGAAAATTACTTTAAAAAGGTTTGCTTAGATTTGGTAGAATTAAATAATCCTAAAATCTTTTTTAAAAAAATCTTTTGTTATCTTCTGCATTTCAATTAGTCTTCTTTTATCTCTTCCAATTAGTGCTGCCTTGCTCTGAGAACCAGCATTAAGAATTATTTCATCTGTACCAATTTCCAAATCTTTGAAAGTAACCGGACTGACAATTAATTCTATAAATCTCCTTATATCCCCAGAATTTTTTGGAATTGGAATAACTTTTATTCTTCTTTTTACAATTTCACTTATTCTTCTAAGATTTCTTACATCAGGACCAAGAGCTCGGGAAACAAATTCTTTTGGGACACAGAAAATTACAGCATTGTTATAATTAAAACAATAGCGGGTTCTTATGCCTGTTATTTTTTCAAACAAATTAAGATATCTCAAATCCTGCATATCAAGAGTATTAACCATTTTTATTACAAAAGAAGTTGTTTTATAAATTTATTGTCACTTGTTTACTTTTTCAACAATTTTTGAATCAGCAGTTTTTTTATCTGCTTCCTTTTTTGTCAAAGGTCCTATGACTCTGACAAGTAATCCAGGCAATCCTGTTCCAACAGGAACAGGTTGATTTAATATTATATTTTCTATAACGCTGAGTAATTTATCTCTTCCCCCCTTAATAGTTGCTTTCACAAATTGCGGAACAGGAGTTTCAAATGTAGCTCTTGCCAATATTGAAGATTTCTGCGCTATTATTCCCATTCTTGTAACTCCTTTAATTTCTCCGGAATTAGTCATAGCATCAGTGACGAGCTTTAAATGCCTTATATCAATATCCAAGCCCTGCGATTTAAGAACTTCTTTTATTTCATTCATAAGCAATTCTCTTGCAACCTCAATTCCATATATTTCAGTAACTTCATAAAAATCATTAGAAATTGTTTTATCTTTATTAACTTCTTTTAAGGCTGTAATTTCTTTTAGATTTGTCCCTAAAGTAACTATGACAAAATCTTTATCCCTTTTTACAACTAAAATTTGCTCCACTCCTTTTGTTCCAGATATTATAGTCTCCTTAAGTTTCTCTTTAAGTTTGTAAAGTTCTTTAAATCCAAGACTTTCATCCACCTGCAAGCTTATTACGCTCTGTTTTTCTTTTATTTTAAAACCCATTTCATTCAACTTCTCAACTATTTTTTTTAGAGATGAATGAGTTTGTTTTAATCCTTCCTTGTCTATTTTTATTTCAATTTTTTTCTCACTGAAATCAAGATTTATTTCTGAGGAAATTTCTTTAAGTTTAACTTCCTTTATCTTCTCAGCAACAAATTTTGAACCTTCTTCAGTATTATATTCCCTATTAAGATATATTTCCATTTTCGGAGAGGAAGGTTTTTTCCTTGCATCAAATATTTCTATTAATCTTGGCAAACCTGTTGTAACCTGCATTTCAGCTACACCTGCCATATGGAATGTTCTTAAAACCATTTGAGTTGAAGCTTCACCAAAAGATTGTGCAGTTACAATTCCTATAGCTTCTCCTGAATCTAATTTTTCCTTGAGATGCAATTTTGTAACATCAATTCCGTCGTCTCCGTATTTAAATTCAATTATATTATTATTGCTGTCTCTTATTGTCTCATCATATTCAACTCTCAAATCTTGAAGAGCATTTGCAAGTCTTCTATAAAGATAACCAGATTTTGGAGTTCTCAACCCTGTATCCATAAGAGAATCTCTTCCTGTTATTGCTTGAAAGAAAAATTCGTCGGGTTTCAATCCTTTTATGAAAGAGCTTTTTATGAATCCTCTTGCTTTAGGAGACAAATCCCCTTTTTTGAAAAAAGATAAAGTTCTTTCATTATAACCAAAATCCACTCTTTTATTTCCCAATGCCTGTTGTCCAACGCAGGAAGCCATTTGAGTAATGTTAAGAATATTTCCTCCGCCTCCAGATTTTATCATGCTGCTCACAGGATTTGTTTTAGGAAATTCTTTTTTTACTATTTCTCCAATTTTTGTTCTTACTTCATTAAGTGTTTGGAGCACTCTTATTTCTCTAGATTCTTCTCTTGTTTTTCCTGGAATAAGTTCCAATGAATCTGTATTATAAGACTCAATTATTTCATGGGCTTTTTTCTGAGCCTTTTCAATAATTTCATCACATACTTTAAGAATATCTTCATTCAAATCCAAATCATTAACTGAGATTGTTATTCCTCTGTCAGATAAATAATTTTTTCCTAAATTGAATGCTTTTTTTATAATTTTGAAAGTTTCTTCCCTTCCTACTACCTTATCAAGGACTTTCACTAATTCCCCATCCTCACTTCCAAAAGCGGTTTTATCTATAATCCCTTTTGTTATTTCTCCTTCTTTTATTGATATTGAATCATTTGAAAAATTAAACTTAGGGAATATTTTTGAGAATATTTCAGTTCCCGAAATAGTTTTTTTTGTGATGTGTGCGTCAATATTTGAATTGAATAATAGTTGATTTGCATAATCTGATGAAAATTCTTCGAGTCCCAAAAGATAATTTCCTGTTATTGCATCGGAGATGCATCCAATAAGACTTGTATTATTTTTTGGAGATATTAGATTTCTTTTTACATCAAGAAGTATCTTTGCCTCGGCTCTTGCTTCTTCATTTTGAGGAGAATGGATATTCATTTCGTCTCCGTCAAAATCCGCATTGTATGGAGCTGCAGCGGCAGGATGCAATCTGAAAGTTCTTCCTGGAAGGACTTTTACAAAGTGTGCCATAAGGCTTCCTCTGTGAAGACTTGGATGTCTGTTGAATAAAACTATGTCACCATCCTGCAAATGTCTTTCAACCTGGTACCCCGCAGAAAGTTCATTTATTATTTCTTCTTTTAAATCAACAGAAATTTTTTTTCTTTTTCCATCAGTTCTTATAACATAATTTGCACCAGGATATTCTTCTCCTTTTTGAATTAATTTTTTGAGTTTTTCAATATTTAAATCATTAACAGTCTCAGCCATAGTAACTACTTTAGCAATTTCATAAGGAATTCCAACTTCATTTATGTCTATGTATGGATCAGGTGAAATTACTGTTCTTCCAGAATAATTAACTCTTTTACCTGCTATATTTTTTCTTATTCTTCCTTCCTTGCCCTTTATTCTTTCTGTAATTGTTTTCAGAGGCTGTCCGCTTCTGTGTCTTGCTGGTGGAATTCTTGTTACTGTATTATCAAAAAATGTTGTGATATGAAATTGCAATAAATCCCATAAATCTTCTATTATAACTTCCGGAGCACCTGCATTGAGATTTTCCCACAATCTCTGGTTGGCTCTTATAATATCAGAAAGTTTGTGTGTTAAATCATCCTCACTTCTTTCACCTGATTCAAGAATTATGCTTGGTCTCACAGTTACAGGAGGAACAAGAAGCGAAGTTAAAACAGCCCATTCAGGTCTGCATGCAAGAGGATTAACAGCAATTTTTTTTAATTCTTCATCAGGAATTTTAACAAGCATTTCCCTTATTTCTGTAGGGAATATTCTTATCTTTCCCTTGTAGAAAGTAGTTGGCTTATCTAATCTTACTCTTTCCTGAATTGCCTGGCAGTGGGGACATTTTTTTGAATCCTTTGCTTTTTTAGCCCTTTGGCTCGGAGTATATTTATCCAGATCTTTATCATGTAACATTAATTTTCCACATTCCTGACAGAAACATCTGAGGCCCATTTCAATTAATGGAACATATTTAAGATGAATTAAGGATCTTGCTAAATCAATGCTTCCAGGATGCCCCAAGCATTCTTTTATTCTTCCCCCACATGTCCTACATCTAACTCCTGGGTCAACTGCACCTAATCTTAAATCCATTAATCCCCCATCAACGGGATAACCATCAATATCATAAAGTTCTGGTGTAACTATTTTTGCACATGAAAGTTTTTTGATTTGGTCAGGACTAAGTAAGCTGAATCTCATTTCCCCTATTTTTTTTCTTATTGGTTTATACATTTTAATTTTTTTCTTCTAATTTATTTTTATTTGGATAACAACATAGAACATTGTCTAAATATTCAATTCCACAAAAATAGGGGCATATTGACACGTTTTTTATTGCACATTTATGTTTATTACTTTTATCTTTTTCATTCCAAGGGCATTTCATTTGTTTCCAATGGGTTTTATCTTGAGAGGTTAAATCAATATCCATATTTGCTCCATCTAATTTTTTTATTTCCATTTTATTCGTATTTGTTTTTTAATTCAAAAGTTGTGTTTATGTGCAATCCCTGCAACTCCCCTAAGAGAAGTTTGAATGCATATGAAACTTCAACAAGTTCAATTTCCTCACTGTTGCACATTGGGCACGAAGTTTTTCCCCTTATATTATCTTCAATTGCAATTGTTCCGCATTTTGTGCATATAGGAAGAACAACTTTATCTGAATCATATCTTTCTTTTAGCAATAGTGAAGCACCATGGGCAACAAGAGCTTGCTGTTCCATTTCTCCAAGTCTCAATGCTCCTCCTTTAGACCTTCCTTCAATAGGTTGTCTTGTGAGCAAAGCAATTTTACCTGAAGCTCTTCCATGCATTTTATTTCCAACCATATATTTTAATTTCAAATAATATAAATCTCCAACAAAAATTCTTGATATAATCTTTTTTCCTGTGATTCCATTATACATTGTTTCTTTTCCGTCAAATCTGAATCCCATAGATTCAAGCTGTTCTTCAAGTTCTTTTTTACCTGCTCCTGAAAATGAAGTGCCATCAACAATTTCTCCTTTTAAAGAACCAACTTTTCCTGCAAGCAATTCAAGCAAGTATCCTACAGTCATTCTTGAAGGCAAACCATGGGGATTGAAAATAACATCTGGTTTAATTCCTTTTGAAGTGAACGGAACATCTTCCTCAGGAAGAACCATTCCTATTACTCCTTTCTGTCCGTGTGCAGTTGCAAATTTATCTCCAAGTTCAGGGATTCTTTGATCTCTCGTCTTAACCTGAATAATTTTATTTCCTTCATTATCTTCTGTTACAAAAACCGATTCAACAATACCTTTTTCTTCCTGTCTCATTGCAACACTTGATTCTTTCTTTGTTCTTATAGAAATTTCTCTTGCTTCAGAAAGAAATTTTGGGGGAGACATCTTTCCGATCATAACTTCTCCTTCATTTACTTCTGTTTCAGGAGAGATAATTCCATCGTCTTCTAAAAATCTGTAACTCGATTCCATTCTATAACCCGAAGCATCTTTTTCAGGTATAGCAATTTCGTCTTTTAATCCTCCTGCATAATTCATTTCAATTGCAGAATAAGGCCTGAAATAAAAACTCCTTCCAACTCCTCTGTCAAGACTTCCTTTGTTTAATATTAAAGCATCTTCCATATTATATCCCTCATAACTCATTATTGCAACAACAAGATTTTGCCCAGCAGGGTAAGTATTCAAAGTGTCATAGATAAAACTTCTTACTATTGGCTTTTGAGGATATTGAAGGATACTAACATCTGTATCTAGTCTGCATAAATAATTTGCAGCATACAAACCAAGAGCCTGTTTTTGAGTTTTACTTCCCCTGTTTAATCTTGAACTTTGGTCATGATTTCCATAAGGAACCAAACTTGTAACAGTTCCAAATAATGAAATAGGATCAATTTCAAGATGGGTGTGTTCTTGAGTGAGACTTTCTTCATTCAAGGCTACAAGAGCATTCTCTTCTTCGGCAGCGTCGAGATATTCAATTACTCCATTTTCAACAAGATTACTCCATTTTATCTCTCCCTGTTCTATTTGAACAAGATGTTCGCTTTTCAATTTTGAAATTCCATTTTCAATAATTATTAAAGGTCTCAAAACTCTTCCTGATTCAGTTGATATGTAAACAGTTTTTATTCCTTCATCTTCTCTGAAACTCATCTGTATAGGAAGTTGATTTTCTCTTCTTTTTTCTTTTATTTGTTTTACAAATTTCTTTCCGTCATTAATAATTCCTATAAACATTCCATTGAAGAAGATATCATAATTACCAATTCCTTCTTTGTCAAGTCCAAGGGTTTCTAACTCTTTCATAAATTTATTTTCATCAAGTTCAACACGTGTTGAGACTCTGCTAAGTATTGCAAGATTTTTTCTAAGTCCTATTTCTGTTCCTTCAGGAGTTTCTATAGGGCAGAATCTTCCATAATGAGTTGGATGAAGAGTTCTTGCCATGAAATTTTCCTGATCACCTGGAAGCATGCTTGAAACTCTCTGCAATTGTGAAATTGTTGCAAGATAATTTGTTTTATCAATATTTTGGGTTATACCGCTTCTTTCACCTGTCCACGAACCTGTTGCAATAGCAGATTCAATCCTATGGGAAAATAAAGTTGATTTGGCAAGGACTTTTATAGAAAAAAACTTTTTTCTTTTTGAAGACTTTTGGAGGGAATATTGGATATCTCTTACTAAAATTCCGAGATTAACTCTGAACAAAGTTGCAAGCAAATCACCTGACAATCTTACTCTCTTGTTTGCATAATGATCTTTATCAGTTCTTAATTTGGGATTTTCCTTGGAAATCAAAAATTGCTTTATGAATTTGCAAAGAGTTACTGCTTTTTTTATTCTGTCTTCTTTTTTTTGTCCTATATGGGGAAATAAATAAGAATCAATTCTTTGTTTAACTCTGTCGAGAATTTCTTTTTTTGTTCCTTGTAGGTTTGTTTTTTCAGCAATGAACATCATGGCATCTTCTTTTTCAGCCATACTTGCAAATTCGTACAGATTAACTATAACACTGTCTGTTTCCTTTCCTATATATTTTGAAATGTCTGATTCTTTTGTTAATCCTAAAGCCTTGAGAAGAACAACTGCAGGAATATCCTTAAATCTGCTGAATGAAACATTAAATATTCCTTCTTTGTTTTCAGTAATTGTTACAGGAATTCTGTAAGTTCCTTTTAAAGAAAATAATTTTAATGTAAGATCGCCTTTTTTGTTATTTTCTATAAAAGGCTGGTTTTCTGCAAGGTCTTCTGCCATAATCATAACTCTTTCGTTTCCTTTTATTATGAAATATCCCCCCGGATCCAAGGGGTCATTGTAATTTTCTATTAATTCTTCTTTTGACATTCCAACAGTATTGCATGCTTTGCTTTTTACCATAACAGGAATTCTTCCTATTTCAACAACTTCTGAATCAATCTGCCCTTCTTTTTTAACAGTTAATTCAAGAGTTATAGGAGCAGAATAAGTAAGATTTCTCAATTGGGCTTCTGCAGGAGTAATCAAAGAGGCGCTCCCATCTGCTTCAGTAACTTTTGGTTTTCCAACTTCAATTTTTCCCAGGGTAATTTCAAATTCTTCATTATTTACTGTCTCAGAAATTTCATTGACAATTTCCTGAAGTTTTTTTTCAATAAAATTGTTAAAAGAAATAATATTTGATTCAACAAGTGAGTGTTCCTTCAGATAATTTTTAACTATTATGTGTCCTTGTTTTTCCATTATAAATCCTATATCACAACCCTAAAATACAAATTTATTTTATCATCCTCTACTCTTTCAATTTTTATAATATCTCCGACGATGCAATCTTTTGGCAAGGCAAAATCAGTGATGAGGATTTTTGGAATTTGAGATTTAGACACATTAAATTTGTTTAGCAATTCTTGAGCTTCTTTTTCATTGAGTTTTGTATGTTTAGGTTGTAGAATGTGCATCTTTTTGTGTTTGGCATTTAATCCCCAGCACCAAGGCCACAGGATAAATATTTAACAACTATGTGATAATAAAAGATACCAAAAATTGATTTAAAAACCTTTGCTTTTTTCCCTTGTATAATAGAAAAGTAACCCCGAACTGAAATTAGTAATTTCGTTTGCGGTTCCATAAACAAGTTTATGGCCCCGAAGGGATTTGAACCCTCGACACCTGGATTAAAAGTCCAGTGCTCTAACCAGACTGAGCTACGGAGCCAGATTGTTTTGTGTTGCCCAATATCCAGGATGGTTTGTTCGTTAGAACTTTAACCAGACTGAGCTACGGAGCCTTGTTGTTTGTTTTGCCCTGTATTATTCAGATGGTTTGTTCGTTAGAACTTTAACCAGACTGAGCTACGGAGCCTTCTTTGACAACATTTTTATTAGAAAATAGTTTATAAAATTATCTCAAAACAATCTTTAGCCAACAATAGTTTATTTAAATTAGGGTAAGATAAGTTTACTATGGATATTGGGCAATTATGTCTAAAAAAAGAAGAATTGCCTATATTTGGGAATGTTCATAAAATTTTCTTTCAAATTCCAATACATCCCAAACTTTTGGATGAGAACATAAAAATTGATAGAACAATTGCACAAAAAATCTTCCCCCAACTAGCAGAAGAATGGTATGAAGAGTTAAAGAATTATATACCTTCTGGTAGAGAAGAAATGGAGTGGATTAATAATACTTTTTCTAAAAGGAATTCAAAAGATAATTGGGAAGAGAGAGTTTTATTTATGAACAATGGTTTTGTTCAGGGTTTTTCTATAAATAAAGAAAAAGATGGAGCTCTTTACTTTGATAAAAAGGAACTTAACTATAAATCGTATGCACTCACTTTTATTAACTTTTCAGAAGAAAAGTATAAAGAATTTGCACATGAAAAAGAAAAAAGCAATATTTTTGTTTATTCACATCACAACATTGATAGCTTTTCAAAAGCATTATTTTTAAGAAATTGGACTATAAAATATATGAATGAGGTTTTTAGGCAAGTATTTTAATTATAGAATTAATTATAATTATCTTAGTAAAATCACATAATCTATTAGGTAATAATGGTATTGAGCAACTAATAATAAAAAACTATCTAAATAATTAAACTCCCCATAAATCAAATATATTTCACAAGAACTTTTTTAATTTCTCACTAAAATCTTCTTCACTCATTGCACCAATAAAATTTGTTACAACTTTTCCATCTTTTAGCAAAACAAAATTAGGAATTGATGAAATATTAAACTTTTGGGCAATCTCGTGCCCATCTTCAACATTAACTTTTCCTACCTTGAGTTTTTTGTCAAATTTATTAGCAATGTCTTCAACAACAGGCCCCATCATCACGCACGGCATGCACCAGTCTGCATAAAAATCAATTAAAACATTTCCTTCTTTTATAAATTCATTAAATTTCCCGTTAGTTAATTCAGTTACCATTGTTTTTATAGAAAAAAAGGTTTTTTAAAAGTGTTGGTTTTGAAAAGATTTATAATTTTTCTTCTATATATTTAAACCTGGGGACTTTTTCTCCATTAAAATTGACTTCGTCTAAAAAAACATTTTTCTTTCTAACCCAGATAGAGTTATTTCCAAATTCTTTTGAATCATAAAGAGCTTGATAGATAACCACTTCTTCTAAGTTCTCCTCTAATTTTCCTAAATGGAGTAATCTATACAAAGGACCCTTGTAATGCTGATATGTCCCTCCAATAATTAATTTTTCTATTATTATAATTTTTCTTCAATGCCTTTTATTCTTGTTCCTTGTAAATTCTTGTGCATTGTTTCGTCATAATTTTTAATTTGTTGATTAACTTTTTTACACTTAACTCCTTGATAATCCAATTCAGGACAGAATCCAACATAATGACATTTAGGTGAAATAAGACTTGGATAAGGGATATTATCTTTTACAATTTTTGCTTCTTGTTCTGTTATTGATTTCATTTCAGCTTCTGCAGTTCCGCATAATCTCAAAGAAATATATCCTGTTGTTAGATTATACAAATCAAAATTTTTAACATTCATCATTTTAATTCCTCTAGGAATTATTGCAAGAGCTTCGCTTTCTTTCACCCCCGATCTAACCAACCGATTATAAACTGCAACAGAATCTGCAAATGCTGTTTTCCATGTTTTAAAATTCTGTTCATCTTTTTCTACAGAACTAGGAATAGAAACCATAGGCAACCAAAAATCAACATTTTTTTCTTCTAACCATTCATATTCTAATCTTTGACTAGCTCTATTAATAGCATGATAAATTGATTCTGTATCTTGAGAAAGAGTCCTGTGCCTTTTCACTTCTCCCCAAACTCTCCATGGAATATTAGAAGCAACTCTTATATTCATTGTAGTATTAAAATCACCAATAATATCTTCTAGTTCTCCAAGCATATTTTTCCATCCTTTTTTAACTGATTCAGAATTTGAGAACATTTTATTTCTTCTTTTGAAATATTCTCCTAATCTTTTATCCAATTCAGAACTTCTTTTAACATCCGCAGAAATTAATTGAGAAGAATATAATGGATTCTCAAAATGATTCTTTTCTCTTGATTGTAGAATTTCTTCTGCATAATTTTTATTTAATCCTTTAACATCTCTGAATATATTTGGATGAACACACCCTGTTCTAGGCGCTTGCTTTCTTGCTTCATAAATTGTTCCCATTCCATGTTCTTTAACAAAATTTTCTAATTGAGAAATAACTTCTTTTCCTTCTTCTGGCATTGCATCTGGATCTTTTTCAGCAAGTTTTGAAAAGTGAATTAAAGTTTCAAGAGGCATAAACATAAATCCTCCCCCCCTGTGCCCATACTGAACAATTTTAGCTGCTTCTTCTTTCGGAACTCCCCTATCCTGCAAAGTTAAATAAGTTTCAATATTCAATTCAGATCTTTGTAAATACAAATCAGTTAATTCTTTGCCTTTATCTGCAATCATTTTTGGAATAACAATTGCTTCTTTAGTAATTGGAACTCTTCTCCCAGAAGGCATTAATGAACTTCCAAAAACAGCAGTTGTAAATATAGAATCTACAAATTTTGAACTGTCTCCTTCTATAAATCCCCAAAATCCAGGAGTTGTAGCCATTGAAGCATGCCCAGAACCCCCAACCTTTATAAGCATTTTTCTAACTTTATTGCTTATATCAATATCTTCTTTTTTTAAATCAATTAATTCTCTCAATGCCCCTGTATCTTTATAAGTTATGTTTGCTGCACCATAAACAAATTCATCAGGAGTAATTACTCCTCCTTCTTTAAGATGTAATTCAGGACCATAAGAAACAACATCTACTTTTGGGTTTATCACTGTAACCATCTTCTCTGGAAATAATCTTCATTTATAAATAGATATTAAACTTGAAAATACATATTATATATTATACAATCTGTTAGATAAATATTTTCTAATATTCTCTTTATTGTGCATTATATCACAATCACTGCAATCCCAAATCTTGCCTTCATGATTATCAATGTATTTTCCTTTTGGAGAATTTATTTTACATCCACCTTCTTTAACGCTTGTATCATAATTTGGGCAATAGCAAAAAAAGCAATTTAATTCCTCTAAATTATGGCATTTTTTATTTTGTTCATAACAAACGCATTCATCAGGATTAGTTTTCTTTCTCTTTTCGAAATCATAATCTTTAATTAACTGATTAATTCTTTTCTCAATAAATTTCTTTGCTTGTGCATGCATTTTAATTAAAAATAAGATTATATTTCTGATTCAATTATTCATCCACATTTACCTATACTCCAACCACATTCATTGCAGATTGGGTCACTACACCCGCTTTCTTTATGGTGTTTCTTTGAATAGCATTCTGGACATTCAAATTTCTCATCTATATTGTCGTATATCCTATGTTCTGCAATTTTTCCATTGTGATTATTAAATTTCTTCTTTATTCTTTTTATTTTTTCTTCATCTTTTATTTTTGTTAATTCCTTTTTATTAACAACATTTAGTAAATTATTTTTTTCATCATATTTCACTATCCCTCTTGATAAACAATAATGCTCAAATGCCAAGCCAACTCCGTGCGAGGGAGAATTAATTCTTGTAGGCCCGATGCCCTGTATTTTATCACCTGCTACAGATTTCCATTCTTTTATCATATCTGCCCAATCAGGGTCATCAGATTTTAATCTCCCAGTTCTGTCAAGGCCAGATTGTCCAAATTCACTTGATTCTTCTTTTCCCAAGGGTTTGGTATTCTGGAAAAATCTAGCAGGGAGGATATAAATTTGTTTTTTATCATTTTCCCAGAATTCTCCAACTATTGTAAGATGAAAAGTATCATCTCCTCTTTTAATATTATAATATTTTGCATCATGTCCTTCTTTTATTGCCTTTGAACCTAATTCCACATCAATTAAAGTTACTTCTTCTACTTTTTCTTCTAATCCACTCGTTAAGATTTGATGTTCTCTACTTTTATCTCTGTAAATCGTAACTCCTTTGCAACCTAACTTATATGCTAATAAATAAGATTTTTTTACATCTTCTTTTGTTGCTTCAAAAGGAAGATTTATTGTCTTAGAAACAGCATTATCTACATATTCTTGAAAAGCTGCCTGCATCTTTATATGATCTTCTGCAGAAATAATTCCAGAAGTTTTGTATATTCTTAATATTTCAGGGGGAACATTTGATATTTGATCTATTCTTTTTCCTTCTTTTAATTCTCTGAAAATTCTTTCTCTTTCAAATGAATCAATTACAGAATTTTCCAAATCTCTTTTTATTGTAGGGCTTATTATTGGGCTTTTATTTCCATCAGCATCAGTGTGAGTATAAATAACACCAAAAATTGGTTCAATACTGGAAGAAGTGTGCCCTGCTATTTGGCTTATTGTTCCTGTGGGGGCAATTGTTGTTCTTGTTGCATTTCTCATTGGTTCTCCTCCCCCATAAATACTTTCTTTAAATGCAGGGAAGACTCCTCTTTCTTTAGCAATTTCTATAGATTCATCTCTAGAAATATCATTTACAAATTTCATAGTGTCTCTAGCTAATTCTCTTGCTTCTTCAGAATCATAAGCAACTTTCATCCCAATCAATGCATCTGCCCACCCCATTACACCTAAACCTATTTTTCTTGTTTGGTGTACCATCTCAGTAATCTTTTCTAAAGGGAATTTACTCATATCAATAACATTATCTAAGAAATGAGTAGAATGTCTTGTAACTTCTTCTAATCTTTTTTTATCTACTTCCCCATTTTCAATGAAATTTGCTAGATTAATACTGCCTAAATTACAAGCTTCATAAGGTAAAAGAGGTTGTTCACCACAAGGATTTGTAGATTTCATTTTTCCAAGGTGGGGTGTTGGATTATATTTATCTATCTTGTCTATAAAGATTACTCCTGGTTCTCCAAGTTTCCAAGCACTATCAACAATATAATTAAAAACCTCAGTTGCTTTCAATTGCAATTCTTCTTTTTCATTAAATCGTGCAGGTAACCCGGCAATATTTTCTATAGGTTTTCCTTCTTCATCAATTTTAAAGTTAACATCTTTAATACTTATCTTGTTAAGATTTACAGCAGTCATTATTTTCTCCAAATCTTTTTTTGTAACAGGATTTCTTTCTCCTTTTTTAGGATTATATAATGTATACCAGCTATCATTCTCAACATGTTTCATAAAATCATCAGTAATTGATACAGAAAGATTAAAATTAGCACAGTTGCCTTCAATAGTTTTTTCATTTATGAATTGTATTACATCAGCGTGGTCAACCCTCATCATTCCCATATTTGCTCCTCTTCTTGTTCCTCCTTGATTTACAGCATGGGTTGTAGCATCATATGCGCCTAGAAATCTTACAGGTCCAGAAGAAAGACCATAAGTTGAGGATACAATATCATTAGCCATTCTTAAATCACTCCAATCAAAACCAGTTCCTCCTCCGCTTTTGTGAACCATTCCAGCATCCTTTTGAGTTCCCAAAATACTATCCATATCATCTTCAATAGGCAATACAAAGCAAGCAGATAATTGTTGAAGCTTTCCACCAGCATTCATTATTGTTGGAGAATTAGGCATAAAATCCATAGAAGTCATCAAATCATAAAATGTTTTAGCAGATTCATGCGCTTTCTCCTCGCTAGCACCATAAGCAACATCTGCATAAGCAATATTAGAAGCAATTCTAGCAAACATCTTAGGAATATCTTCTAAAATGTTCCCATTTTCATCATTTTTAAAATATCTTCTTTCTAAAAGAGAAATTGTCCTATCATCAAATTTATCTATTCTATTTTGGATATCTAACTCCAGTAACTTTCCTTCTAATCTCTGTGTTAGATTTTTATCATAGGTCTCATATAATTTCTGATTACCAACACCAATTTTGTAGTTTTTCATCCTATGATAACTCCCTCAATTCCTGTTTAAAATCTTTTATATCCTTGAATTGCCTATATACAGATGCGAATCTTATGTAAGCGATATTATCAACTTTTTTGAGCTTTTTCATAACTATCTCCCCAATTATAGAACTTTTAATTTCTTTCTTCCCTAATTTTCTTATTTGCTCTTCAATTTCATTTATCATCTTTTTTATTTTTTCTTGTGGAACAGGTAATTTTTCAAAAGCCCTCTCAATTCCTGTCTCAAGTTTTTTTATTTCAAATTTTTCACGCCTGCCATCTTTTTTTATAACATACAAATCACTTTTCTCTATTTTTTCATAAGTTGTGAAGCGTTTTTTGCATTTCCCACACTCTCTTCTCCTTCTTATCCCGCTAGGAGAATCTCTCTTGTTTGTTACGCTTAATTTTGTATGTGCACAGTAAGGACAGTTCATTATTTTATACCACCATACAACAGGTTGTATGTTTTAACCCTCTTTATTACCACAGGTTGTATTTAGTAAACTATCTTAAAATAAGAACTATTTAAAGATTTAGAACTATTAAAAAAAAGTAACACAAAAAAACAGAAAATAAAACATTAAATTAACATTGATTCAATTAAAATTTGTAGAAAATCTGTTTATTCACTCACATCAGTCCGTTACAAATGTCCTGAATACTCATTACCTGAATTGAATTATTCTGCCAAGTCAAAATACTTCCGGTTTGAGTTTGTCCTTGCGCTACATCCTGCAAAGATTTATTATAACCTAAACTAAAAACATTATTTAACTTATTATTATCATAATTCTTATATAGAAAATAACCCCCGATTATAGCCAGAATTATTACCGCAGTAATTATAATAGCCAGAATTACTCCTTTATTTGTTTTTCCACCCGAGTTATTCATTGTAATATGTATAAAAAAGCCTATATAAATATTTCGTTTTTTTAAGATATAAATTATAAAGCAAAACTTTTTAAATAAATTTAACCTTAGATATGAAAGGTGAAAATGAATTATATATCTGAACTGTTTACACAACTATCTGAACAATGGGGTGTTTCTCTCTGGATACTTGTTGTAATTATTATTTGGTCTGCTGTATGGAAACTTCTTGCGTTATGGAAATCAGCTAGAAAGAAGCATGTTGTTTGGTTTATATTGCTAGCACTTATAAATACAGTCGGTATATTGGAAATACTTTATATTTATGTTTTTTCTGAAATGAAAATGAAAGCAGAAGAAAAAGAAGCCCCAAAAAGAAGATTAAAAAGAAAGAAAAGAAGATAATTACACTTTCCACTTCAACCACAAACAATCTTTATTTCTTCTAATATTTTATGAATTTCTTTTTCATCTAATTCAGTTTTTTTCATCAAATCTTCTGTAGAATAATTTAGAAGATTTTTAGCAATGACAATTTTTGCCTGAAATAATTTTTCCTTTGTACTTTCATTAATTGTCTTAAGGATTGTGATGGGATATAATTTTTTTGAGTCTACAAGCTTTTGCAGACTTTTATTTTTTGGGAAATTCCAGCTTGTTATTTTTAGTCCAACTCCTCGAGCATAATCTTTTGCATCTTGGGAGCATTTTGTGTTTGTTACCAACCAGGGTATGTCGGGCTTGTTTCTTAAGTCAAGAAAACGCGCATAAGTATAAAGTGCAGGATGCAAACTTGTAGAAGTTCCTGGCTCGTTATGATATTTGCACTCAATCATGTATCTCTTTTCTTTTTCAGCAAGAATATCCACTTCATGAGTTATTATCTTTCCTTTTATAAAATTTCCAACTTGGGTGTTATATCCATAATGTTTTAATATATCTCCAAAAAACTGTTCAAATGGAAAACCACTTGGTCCAAGAGCCATTATTGCCCTCTTGAGATCATATCGTGCATGTATTTCAGGAAAATTTTTAAGTTCGCGCAATATAATTTTAAGAATTTCCTGTGTTGTCATATTCTTATGATATTCTTTTTTTACAACCCCTATAATTTTTTTAGCAAGATTTCCAGAACCCCCGGCTTCAATAATTGTATGATGAATCTTTCGCGAACTAAATTTCTCTTCCAATCCAGAAGCCTTTATCACCTTCATAAATAAACTAAATAATTAGCATATTTATAGTTTTTGAAATAAAAAATAAGTTTTTTGCAATTATTTTCTGCTGCATTTTCTATCTTTTTTACTTTTATAATTTTCTATTGATTTATTTAAAGCCTCTGTTGCAAGATAAGAACAATGAATTTTTACAGGAGGAAGTCCTCCAAGAGACTTAACAACATCTTTGTATTTTATTTTTTTAGCTTCTTCCAAGGTTTTTCCTTTAGCAACTTGGGTAATCATTGAAGAAGTTGCAATTGCGGCAGCGCACCCGAATGTTTTGAATTTTATGTTTTTTATAATTTCTTTTTTTGATTTATTTTTTCCAACTTTAATGTAAACCCACATTATATCTCCACAAACAGGGTTCCCAACTTTTCCAATTCCATCAGCATCCTTTATTTCTCCCATGTTTTTTGGGTTCATAAATAGTTTCATAACTTTTTTGTTGTAATTCAGTATCATTTTAGTAATCCCTCTCCTCTCAAAATTTTATCATGATTATAAGCCAGTTTCATTTTTTTAATTTCTGAAGGCTTAAACCATTTTACTTCAGAAGTTTCGTCTTTAGGTTTAGGAATACCTTTTATTATCTTTGCATAATGAGGAATATCAACACTATGAAATTTGCACATTTTATTTGGAATGTTTTGATAAATATTTGAAGATTTTTTAATTATCTTAACATCCACACCCAATTCTTCTTTGACTTCCCTTTTAACAGTTGTTTCAATATATTCCCTATAATCCATCATCCCTCCAGGCAAACCCCAAGCATTTGGATACGTAAAACTTTTTGCACTTCTTTTTCCAAGAAGAATTTCTTTTTTAGAATTTTGAATTATAACAGGCACTCCTACATAAACAAATTTTTGTTTTATGAGCTTTGAAATTAGACTAATTATTGAGTCTTTCATTTCTTTTTTCCTCCAACTTTCTTATTTAGCTTCTCAATTAATTTATCAATTTCTTTTTTGCTCATCCCATGCACTTTGCAACCTTCTTCAAGAGTTTCTCCCATAGCCATTGGACAGCCAACACAACCCATTCCAGACTGAAGCAAAAGTCCAGCTAACTCTGGTTTCTCCATTAATAATTCATGCATATCTGTTTTTCTTGTGATTTTCATCTTATCAAAGGACTAAACCTCCTTAATTTCTTTACAATTCCATGAATTTTGCTTAAAAAATAATTTACTTCTTCTTCAGTTGTGTATTTGCTGATTGATATTCTTAGTGAGCTGTTGGATTGCAAAGGTGTCAAACCTAATGCTTTCAAAACATGACTTGTCTCAAGAGTATTTGACATGCATGCGCTTCCTGTTGAAGTGTAAATTTTTTCATTCTCCAAATATCCTCCTATTGCCTCTCCTTCAATATTATTAAAAGAAACATTAATATTGTTGCACAACCTTTTTTCTCTTGAACCATTTAAATTAACTTTTTCAATTTTTAATAGTCCATCAATTAATTTATCCCTTAATTTTTCCATTCTTTTTACATCTTTATCACTTGAAATTTCAACTGCTTTTGCGAATCCTACAATTCCTGCTACATTTTCAGTCCCACTTCTAAGTTTATTTTCATGTCCCCCCCCATGAAATAAAGGAACAATTTTAATTCCTTCTTTAATGTAAAGTGTTCCAACTCCTTTTGGACCGTGAATTTTATGGGAATTTAATGTAGCCAAATCTATATTCTGCTTTTTAACATCAATTAACACTTTTGTAAAACTTTGGCAGGCATCAGTATGGAATAAAACTTTTCTTGCTCTGCAAATCTTCCCAATACTTTCTATGTCCTGCAAGGTTCCTATTTCATTATTTCCATGAATTATTGAAACTAAAAATGTTTTATTATTTATTTCCTTCTTTAATTCCTCTAAATTAATAAAACCCTCCTTGTCCGCGTTCAAATAAGTTACTCGCACACCTTTACTCTCAAGCCATTTGCATGTTTGAAGTATTGAGTCATGCTCTATCTTTGTTGTGATTATGTGATTTTTCTTAGGGTAATTTGCAAAAAACAATCCTTTAAGTGTGAGATTATTTGATTCTGTTCCTCCAGAAGTAAAGATTATCTCACTAGGATTCGCTTTTATTGATTTTGCAATAATCTTTCTACTTCTTTCAAGAGATTCCCTTACTTTTATGCCTACATCGTGTTGTGAAGAAGCATTGCCATAATTTTCATTAAAATAAGGAAGCATTTCTTTTACAACTTTTTCATCAACTTTTGTTGTTGCTGCATTATCAAAATATATTTCTTTTGTCATTTTTTCTTTACCTTCCATACACAAAAATAAGGTGTATTAACAGCAAAATTATATTCTTTTGGAAAAAGTTTTTTTGATTTTTTTAAAGGGAATGTGTCTTTATAGTCTATAATATCAAAATTATTTTCTATTATTGTTTTTATTATTGTTTCATATGTTTTATGAAATTTTGGCATTCTTATACGTTTAACTTCTTTTTTATATAATATATTTCTCCAACTACTATATATTTTTCTTTCTTTAAAATAATCTTGAAACTTTCTAATAAGAGGATTTTTATTATTTGCTTTTATAGTCATATCTACAACAGGATTTTCTATTGAAAAAATAAAATAACCTTTTTTCTTTAAAATCTTTTTAACTTGCTTGAAGATTTTCTTCCAATTATCAATATGGCTAAGAACTAAAGAAGCAACTACAATATCAAATTTTTCATTAAATGGGATATTGTATCCTGATCCCAGTCTTAAATCTAAATTGGGATTTTCTAATTTTGCAATACTTAACATCTTTGGGCTTATATCAAATCCTTTAATTTTTGCTCCTTTATTTTTTAGAATTTTTGTAAGAATCCCCGTCCCACAACCAAAATCTAAAATTTTTTTACCCTTGACATTTCCTAAAAGTTCAAGAGTTGCTGGCATCTCAAGCATTTCATTGTAAAAATGTCCTTCTGGACATTTTTTAGTTCGAAAATTATGATAATATTCTGCTATAAGATTATATTTATTTCTCGCTTCTTGTTCATCTGGCTTCATTTTCTCCTCCCACAATTTTTTGCCAAACATGAATCGCACGCACAGTTTTCTTTTGAATGTTTATCAATCAATTTAAGCATTGGAATTATTGTCTCCTTATTCAAGGAATAAATTCTCTTTTTCCCATCTTGTTCTACGTTGACTATCTTGCATCTTTTTAATAAAGCTAAAGCATGAGAAACTTTGCTTTGTTCTACTTTCAATTTTTCAGATAATTCTCCAACAGAGCTTTCTTTCTTTTTCAATGCAGATATAATCTCTATTTTAAGCGGATTTGCCAGATTTGTAAAAAACACGTGGTATGTTGAATTGTTCATATGAAATAGATTTCATAGGTATTTATAAATGTTTTGAAAAACTGAAATAAGACTGAAAATCAGAGATTTTCGTCAATGTCAATTTATTTCATAAATTACCATGGGCGCGGAGGGAATTGAACCCCCGAATGACGGGCTGGAGCCGTCCAGTTTACCACTAGCCTACGCACCCTCAACAATTCAAAATTTCAAGGGTTTTTATTGTTTTCTAATAGAATTATTAAATCTCACTTTATTCGTTTTATCTCATCAATTTCCTCATCTGAAATTGAACACCCTTTGAATTTAAGGGCATAAAGAACAGCATCAAGAACATCTCCTTTTTTTAAATTAATTAAGTTTTTCTTCCATGCAACATACATTAATTCAGCAGAACGAATTATTTTAAATCCCTTAAAATGTGAAAAATCTTTTTTTACGAGAATCATTTTGGCATGAAGTTTTCTTTCAAGCAAATCTTTAAGATTTTCAGGCTTTTCAACAAGCATCCTTGTTGTTCTTTCGTCAATAACAATAACATTTTCTATTCCTTTTTCGTGAAGAATTTTGCTTAATGCAAGACAGGATGCCTCTCCCAACTGCATTATGTTTATTTTATTCTTTGAACTTATGAAAAGTCCATTGGCTATGTTCATTATTTCTTTTGTTCTATTACTTATTAAAGAATTATTAATTCCATAAGAGTCTGCCATTTCCAATACTTTGTCTTCAAGAAGTTGTTGAACTTTTAAAGCCTCAAGTTCGAAATACTTTATTTTAAGAGGTTTGTCAATAACTTCGGATTTAACCTGTTCTGTGATTAAAAAATTTCCATTAAAAATTTTTTTAAGCTTTTGCAATTCATCCAGCAAACCATTCAATGACAAACTTATTAATGCTCCGGCGTCGAAAATTATTACCTTTTTTGTATATTCTTTCATCTTTTTTTCATTCTGATCTTAACTCCTTATAAGCAGGTTTAATAGAAAGTATTTTGATTATGTAAATCATTGAAATTCCCGCAAAAATTAAACTCAAAGTCAGTGCCGGCCAGGATTCAGTTATAAAAGTGCTTATAATCAAACCTGCTGCTCCGAGAAAATTAAGCAAGTGATAAATTACATAATCTACCTTCAATTTTTTAGTTGATAGCAAGATATATGCCAGCATAATAAAAATAATTCCAATCCAGCCAAGAACAGAATAAATATCAAAAATCATTCAAATATTTCCATGGCAAGTTTAATTCGTTCTTTTGTGTTCATTGTTTTATTTTCAGGAACATCTGAAATTCCTGTTCTTCCAACATAATCTGCAAGCTCATACAAAGTTATTCCAAGGAGATTTGCTGTTTGCTCCATTGAAATTCCGTGCTCATAAATTCTTGAAGCCTTGTTTATTTCAGCAGTCCTTAAAACCTCTTTTATATATTTTTTTAATTTTCCTGACAAATTATCTATAGAACCCCTTATAGTTTTGAAATCTTCTCTGAATTTTTCATATTCTTTCTTTTCAATATCTTTTATAGATTTTTCCAAAAATAAAATTATTTTTTTATAAAATAAATCCCATCCTGGAAGTTGTCTGTAATCCTGCCTTTCAATTATCTTGCTCAATGAATAAACTATAACTGCAACAGCAATATTATCAGAGTCCTGGGTGAGAGAAGAAGTATTAATTGTCTGGTTGCTTAGGTTTTTAATCTTAAAAGAATCATTATTCTCAATTGCTATCCTTGTTTCTCTTAAAATTCTTAAAATGTTTGCCTCTTCCTTCATAAAATACAAAAGAAAAAAGATTATTTAAAGCTTAATATCCTTCAAAATGCATGAAACAAATACTCTTAGACACAAATTTCATTTTAACTTGTATAAGGCAAAAAATTGACTTTTTTGAAGACATTTATCTAATGGGAATGCATATAATTATACCTAAAGAGGTAATAAAAGAACTTGAAAAACTCAAGAAAGAATCAGCACTCAAACTTCTCAGAAAAGAGAAAGGAAAATTCAAGAGGATTTTTCTTTCAGGAAAAAATGTAGATAATTCAATAATAAGATATGCAAAAGAAAATCCAAGTGTAATAATTGCTACACTTGACAAGGGATTAAAAACAAAAATTAAAAACAAAAAAATGATTATAAGAGGCAGGAAGAAGTTAGAAATTATTTGATTATTAAGAAATACCTAAGAAAAACCTTTAAAGACGAGAAACCTCTTCGATGTTTTTAGCTAAAAACCTTGACACAAGCTTTTTAAACCAATTTTTACTCTAATTTTCATATAAAATGTTTTATCTAACTGAAGTTGAAGATTATGTAAGAGTTGAGCCGAAATTATTCGGACTTCCTACTGTGGAAGCTGTTGATAAACAGCTCAGGGAGATTTATTCTAATCATTATAACAGGGAGCTCGGGAGATCTGTTGTAGTTATAGACGTTCTTGAAGTTGGAGAGGGAGTAATAATTCCAGGAGACGGCGCAACATATTACAATTCAAAATTCAAACTTCTTGCCTGGAAACCTGAATTGCAGGAATTAGTATATGGAGAAATAGCAGAAATAACTAAATTTGGGGCATTTATGGATATGGGGGTTATGAGAGGAATGATTCATATAAGTCAGACAATGGATGATTTTGTGAGCTTTAGTAAAACTAATCTTCTATCTGGGAAAATTTCAAAGAGAAATATAAAACAAGGAGATATGTGTATAGCGAGAATTGTTGCTATATCACACAAAGGAGAAGAGCCAAAGATAGGATTGACAATGAGACAACCTGGATTGGGAAAACTTGAATGGATAAAAGAAGATGATTTGAAGAAAGAAAAAGAAGCAGAAAAAGCAGAAAGAATAGCTAAATCTGAAGCAAAGGGCGATAAAAAAACTAAAGACAAAAAACAAGGAAAGAAAAAATGAATTTAGTTGATACATTAGCAAAAAAACGAGTATTAAAATTTCAAATTAATGACGTGAATAAAGATTTTCAAGAAACTTTTTCTTTTATAGAAGAAACTCTTTTAAACAATAGTGAGGGGATTCTTAATTTAGATTCAAAGATAAATACGCATTCAGCAGAAACTTTGACTGACTATTTAAAGAGAAATAACAAAAATTATAATTTTGAATTAAACTATAATGTAACAAATTATGAGATAATGTTTAAGAAAGAAGGAGAAAAAAATTAAAATGGCAAAACCAAAAGCTTGCAAACTATGCAATACAATTGTTGAAATGGGAGATAAATGTACAAACTGTGGTTCAAAAGAACTTACAGAATCCTTCAAAGGAAGAGCAGTTATATTAAATCCTGAAAAATCTGAAGTTGCAAAAAAATTATCTTTAAAACAAGGAGGAAATTTTGCTATAAAAACACGCTAGAATGGAGATAAAAGACATTCATGAGACTAAAAATCTTGTTTTCGACAGGAAAGAATTGCACGCAAAAATAATATCAGAAACTTCTCCAAGCAATAAGGAAGTGATAACATTTCTCTCAAAAAAACTTTCTGTTCCTGAAGAAGGAATAAAAATAAAAGGAATTTATGGGGAATTTGGTTCAAATGAATTTAAAATTAAAGCAAATATTTACAAATCAAAAGAAGACAGAAATAAAATAGAAAGAAAAACAAAAAAAGAAGTGGGAAATGAAAAAAAAGAATTTGAAGAAGCTAAGAAAGTTAAGGCAGAAGAAAAAATTAAAGCTGAAGAAGCAAAGAATGTTGAAGCAGAAAAGGAGAAAACAGAATAATTAAAATGGTAAAGAAAATTATAAAAAAAGGAAAGAAACCCCACAAAAATAAGCCAACAAGCAAGAAATATTCAAAATATAAAATAGATGGAGACAAAATTACAAGAACTTTAAAGTTCTGCCCAAGATGCGGTCCAGGAGTATTTTTAATGAATTCTAAAGGAAGACTTTACTGTGGAAAATGTCATTATACAGAGTTTGAGGGAAAAAAAGCTGAAGAGAAGAAAGAAGATTAATTTTCACCATTAAATTTACAAGCAAGCAAATTATACTTATGAATGTAATCTCTTACATTATAACCTTCTTCAAGAT
>Ga0268276_1000781_pt1 | contig 34880 bp, 35 predicted proteins | sample saktaG_4_FD_190145 | JGI IMG/M metagenome (GOLD analysis project Ga0268276, IMG submission 190145) | Saline water microbial communities from Sakinaw Lake, British Columbia, Canada - sak_2010_1_5_45m | ecosystem: Environmental > Aquatic > Non-marine Saline and Alkaline > Saline ...
AGGATAGTTGTTTTTCAGAATTTATATACCAGCAGTGGTTATTGTAAAAATAACTGTGTTTGTATAAAATCAAATAAATGCATTTCAATAAAGTTAATAAGTAATGAACAATTTATGTCAAAAACAACAAAAATAATTCTTTACGTAATTTTAGTCGTCATTTTAGTTGGAGGGATTTGGTACACAACAACTAGAAACAGTGCGATGCAAGGCGCTATCAAAATCGGTTTGGTTCTTCCTTTAAGTGGCGACCTTGCGATTTATGGAGAAGGAGTAAAGAATGCAGCCTTGCTTGCGGTAGATAATAGTGGGATTAAGGATAGGATTCAGTTGATTATAGAGGATGACGCGAGTTGCGATAAAACAGGGGATGTTAGCATAGCCCAAAAATTTGTAAACATAGATAAAGTTAACGGAATAATTGGGCCAATGTGTTCCTCGGCTACTCTTGCCATATTACCGATTACAGATCCCTTAAAAAATGTTGTAGTTAGCCCCTCTGCGACCTCAAAAACCATAGTTCAATCCGGGTATAATTTCTTTTTTAGAACCATGGCATCCGATGCAGCTAAAAGCATTGCAATAGCAAATTTCGCCTATGAAAAGGGATATAGAAAATTAGCTTTAATTAATGACGCCGCAAACGATTCTTTTATCCAGGAAAAGGAGGATGCCAAGGAAGCATTTGTTAATTTGGGGGGAGTGGTGGTTGCTGAAGAATCTTATCATACCAATGATGTGGATTTCAGGACGCAATTAACAAAAATTAAGAATTCTAATTCGGATGTTATCATAATCGGGGGTTTCCCCAAGGAAGCGGCGTTCATCGTTAGGCAAGCAAAAGAAATTGGAATTAATATCCAAATTATGGGAGCGGGACCAGAAACTGGCACGCCAGAACTGATCACCATTGCCGGAAGTGCTGCAGAGGGCTTTATTTTCCCAGACGCAGAAACGCCGACAAATAAAGAGCATTCCGATTTCCTTGCCTCCTATAATGCTAAATTTGGCGAGGACGCTCCTGGGTATGGATCAGCAGAGGGTTATGACGCTACGGCTCTCCTCATAAAAGCTATAGCGGGGAGTAACGGGAGTGGAGACGATATAAAGGCACATCTTTATAATCTAGGTCAGAATTATTCTGGGGCCAGTGGTTTAATAACATTTCAAAAAAATGGAGATGTGCAAAAACCAATGTCCATTAAGATCGTAGAGAATGGTCAGTTTGTGCCGTATAAAAAATAATTAATTAAATTAATAAAATATATGTCGAAAGCAACGAAAACAATTTTCTACATAGTTTTAGCCATTATTGTCGTCGGCGGAATTTGGTATGGAGCGAATCAGAAGTCATCGGATAAAGGGATAATTAAGATTGGAGCGATCCTGCCATTAACCGGAGAGGGTACTCCTGATCAGGGGCAAGCTTCTCAGAAAGCGATTACTCTCGCCATTGATGAAATCAATGCCCAAGGTGGTATTAATGGGAAAAAAGTAGAAGCGATTTTTGAAGATAGTCAATGTCAGGCACAAAGTGGTGTGACAGCGATAAACAAACTAATCAATGTGGATAAAGTCGCTTTTATTATAGGAGATATTTGTGACTCTGTAACCGGAGCGATAATGCCGATTGCAGAGGCAAATAAAGTTGTATTAATAACACCCGGTTCAACTTCACCAGCAATCTCGGATGCCGGTGATTATATATTTCGTTTTTGGTTTTCTGAAAGTGATTTGGGCGGCATGGTTGCCGACACTGCCTACGGCATGGGTATAAAGAAATTTGCCATATTATATATCAACAATGCATGGGGTGTAGCTCAGAAAGATGGAGTAAAAACAAGATTCGAAGAATTAGGTGGCGAGATTGTCTCTGCCCAAGCGATCGATCCAAATAGTGTTGATTATAGAACTGAAATATTAAAAGCAGAAGAAAAGAATCCGGAGGCGTATTATATCGGTTCACATCCTAATGGGTTAGTCCTAGCGATGAAACGGATGAAGGAACTGGGGATAAATAAAACTGTATTTTCACACGGGGGCCTTGTGGGGAGCACTCAAACCCTAGGGTTAGGAGGGGATTTTCTAGAAGGGATAATAGCACCCTTTGTATATAACCCAGAGACCAACTTCAGGGATAAGTTTGTAGAAAAATTCAATGAGGAACCTGGCATAACTGCCGACTCTTCCTATGATGCAGTAAAGGTTGTGACAAAAATAATGAAGGAGGCGGGGAAAACAGATTCCGGAACCATAAAAGATGGTCTCTATAAAATAAAGGATTATCCTGGAGTATCTGGGAACATAACCGTTGATGCAAATGGGGATGTACACAGACCCTTAAGGTTGATGATTGTGAAAGGGGGGAAGTTAGTACCTTATTCGAATTAATTATTTTAAGTAGTTACAATACGATAAGAGTCTTGTAAATACTTAATTCTATTTTCTAGCATGGATACGGAAAAACAAAATTTCGGAGATTTTGTAAACATTTTAACAAGGGCAGGAATAATAGATGGAAGCTATCCCGTTAAGGGATGTTATGTATGGCTCCCATACGGTTTTAAATTAAAAGAAAAGGTTTTCTCCTATATAGAAAAAGTATTAGGGGGTAAGGGCTACCAAAGATATCAATTTCCAAGATTAATACCTGGACAAGCGATAAGAAAAGTAACAGAAAAAGTGGCTGATTTTGAGGATAGATTATTTTGGCTAAGGACAAAAGAGGGGACTAGCCTAGATTTATTTCTTAATCCAACTGGAGAGTGTGGCGTTTATACTATGTTCAAAAAATGGATTCGCCAAGAATCAGACCTTCCCATAAGGCTATTTCAAATCGGCAACACTTTCAGGCCGCATAAAAGGCCGAGTGTCATGTTAAACGGGGATGAATCAACGAATCTTCTTGAGGCGCATTCAGCATTCTCTTCGAAAGAAAAAGCTGACACTGAATTTTTGGAAATAATCGATTCATTTAAAGAAATTCATAAGACAATAGGGATACCTTTTTTAGCTCTTCGTAGGCCAATCGAGGGTAATAAGCCCGTATGTGGCGATATGATTTCTTTTGAAACCTATTTGCCCTCGAAAAATACTAGTTTTAACGTCGGGGTCTTATACAATCAAGGACAAATCTATTCAAAAGCATTTGATGTTGTTTTCTCGAATCAAAATGGTCAGAAGGACAACACGCATCAAGTAACCTTTGGTATTTCAGAGAGAGGAATTGCAGCTATGCTCGATCTTCATAGAGATGAACATGGGCTTAGAATTTTGCCAGATTTTGCCCCATTGCAGATTATGATCATCCCCGTCTACGGAGATGATGACAAGGGTGGTTTAGATGAATACGTACATAAGATTGAAGGGATTGTTAAAGAGAATTATTCTGTTGCCGTAGATGTATCAAACAAGAATTCAAGTAAGAAATTTGCAGTAGCAAGGCAAGGGGGGATTCCCATACGGATTGGTGTCAGCAAGCATAATATGGATAATGGAACGGTAAGAATGTATTTAAGAACAGAGGAAGAGCCCATCGAAGAAGTGGGTTTAGAATCTCTATGTGGGGTTATTGATAAATCATTCGTAAAAATCCAGGAGAAATTATTTCAAGACGCAGATGCTTTATTAAGCTCAAAAATTTACATTGCCTCATCTCTGAATGAGATATGTGAAGGCGTGAAAAAAGGATTGATTGCTAGAATGTATTGGTGCGGTGATCTAGCCTGCCTTTCTGAATTGAATAAAAAACTTCCCGGGGAACTTATAGGTACACAATTTGATTCAAATGAGGCTGGCCGTTGTTTTATTTGTGGGAAAGAATCATCTAGCCCGTCTTATTACGCAAAACGTGGCGACTCGCCTTAACTACTAAGTAACGAAAGATATGATAGTAGTGCAACTATTCATAAACGGTATTATAGCTGGGTCAATCTATGCTCTGGTGGCAGTTGGGTTTTCATTAATTTATAGCACCAACCGATTTGTTCATCTGGCTCACGGTGGTTTTGTTGCGGTGGGCGCCTATTTGCTCTATCTATTCTTTACTTTATTTGGTCTCAATTTTTACATCTCAGCCATATTAGCAATTATCGTCTCTGGGTTTTTGGGTTGGCTAGTCTATACGTTGGTTTATATCCCCCTAAAAAAGAGAAAGGCGTCTAACGCCGTTCTCTTAATTGCTTCCGTTGGGTTGTTAATTCTGTTGGAGAATTTGATGCTTTTAATCTTCGGCGCCGACATAAAAACTATAAAGTATATTCAAATCAGGAAGGGAATCGAGATTTTCGGAGGCGTGATTACCCCCTTACAAATTGTGATAGTGGTATTAACTGGTATCTTGTTATTATTACTATGGATCTTTATGAAAAAGTCTCATTTAGGGAAAACAATGAGGGCTGTGGCTGATAATGTAGATCTGGCTAATATTATTGGGATCAACGCCAAAAAGATCTGTTACCTAAGTTTTATTATCGGAACAGCCTTGGCTGGGATTGCAGGTATTTTGGTGGCTTTGGAGCAAAACATTGAACCGAGCATGGGGACTGGCTTAATAATAAAGGGATTTACAGGGGCCATTATTGGTGGGATTGGTTCTGTGCCCGGCTCTATTCTTGGTAGTTATTTATTAGGATTAGTTGAGAATTTCGGCATTTGGTTTTTGCCATCTGGCTACAAGGATGCCATTGCTTTTTCTCTATTGTTTATTTTTTTACTGTTTAAACCTGCCGGAATTTTAGGATCTAAAGGAAAATACGAAGAACCGAAAATATGATTGAAGCCTATCTCATCCATCTTTTAATAATTATCGGCATCTATATCATCCTGGCCGTTAGTTTAAATTTAGCTATTGGCTATACTGGCTTGCTTAATCTTGGCCACATCGCCTTTTTTGGTATTGGGGCCTATGTTTCTGCTCTCTTAAGTGTAAATACCAAATTGCCCTTTCTATTAATATTCATAGTCGCAGGGTTTCTAGCCTCTATTTTTGGATATATTTTAATGGCGGCCACCAACAAGCTAAAGGGTGATTATTTGGCCTTGGCAACTCTGGGATTTAATTTTGTCATCTATTCTTTATTTCTGAATTGGACTTCGCTTACTCGCGGCCCCTTGGGCATTCCAGGTATCCCAAGGCCATCTATTTTTGGTTTGATAATTCAATCCAATTTTGCATATCTAACCTTTGTCGCTATCGTTTGCTGTCTGTCAGTAGGATTTTTATACCTTTTAGTAAAATCACCCTATGGGACATTGCTTCAGGCAACTAGGGATAACGAACTGGCTTGTAAGGTTTTGGGTAAAAACACCTTTAAGATTAAGTGGCAGGCATTGGCTGTCTCAGCTTTTTTCGCTGGGATTGCCGGTTCTCTCTACGCTCACTATATTACTTTTATTGACCCATCTAGTTTTTCTTTATATGAAATAATCTTAATTCTTACCATTGTTTTAATTGGTGGATTGGCTTCTTTAAAGGGTTCGATTATTGCTACGATAATTATTTTACTTATTCCCGAAATATTAAGGTTTCTGGCCTTGCCCTCATCGATTCTTGGTCCTACGCGCCAGATTATTTATGCTTTAATTTTGATATTAATCTTAATGTTTCGTCCGAGAGGATTATTCGGAAAAGTGGACCTAAACTAATTCTATGCTAAAAATTCAGTCAATTTCTAAAAGTTTTGCGGGTACTCATGCCCTAAAATCCTGTTCGTTTGAGATTCCCGGGAATAAGATTACCGCTTTAATCGGACCGAATGGAGCGGGAAAAACCACCCTATTTGATATTATTTCTGGATTAATTAAATCCGACAGGGGGAAAATAATATTTAAAGAAGCTGATATCACTAATTTACCACCCTATCAAATATCCGATGCCGGTATTTCTAGAACTTTTCAGCAGGTGGAGTTGTTTAAAAATATGACGATTCAAGATCATCTTCTGATGGCTCAAGATGATCAGGATAGCAGGATGCTTTTTAATGTACTTGGTTTAAATAGGGTTAGGAGAGAAAAGGTAGAGAAAATGGAGGGCATCTTAAATAAATTAGAATTAAGTAAATCGTTAAAGACTATTGTTTCCGATTTGAGCTATGGCCAGAGGAAATTATTAGATCTAGCCATCGCCCTATTAAAGCCTCATCAACTTTTACTACTTGATGAACCAGTAGAGGGAGTTAGTATTCAGGTCAGAGAAAAAATCAAGAATATATTAGAGGGTTTAAAAGAGAAGGGAGAGACTGTTTTAATCATTGAACATGATATTGATTTTGTAACAAGCATTGCCGATTGGATTATAGTTTTAGATGGGGGAGAACTTTTATGGCAAGGTAAGCCAGAAGAAATTAGACAAAGGCCCGAAGTTATAGAGGCCTATCTAGGGAAATAAAATATGATGCTTCAAATTAAAAATCTTAATGCGGGGTATGAAGATCTGCCAGTGCTAAGGGGCGTCAATATGGAAATTATGGCCGGAGAAGTTGTTGCTTTGATGGGACCTAACGGAGCTGGCAAGTCAACGTTATTAAAATCTATCTTTAACTTAACCGAAATTAAATCGGGTGAGATTTTATTTGAAGGGAAAAACATCGTTGGCTTAAAGCCCCATCAACTTACCGGTATAGGTATTTATTATCTCCCCCAGGGTAGAATAAATTTCAACGATATGACAGTGAGAGAGAATTTAGAAATAAGTATAATAAATAAGGGGCGGGAGGTGGTGAGTAAAAACTTGGAGCAAGTATATTGCCAATTCCCAATATTACGGGAGAAACAAAATAAGTACGCATATACTTTAAGCGGTGGGCAGCAGCAGATGCTGGCCCTGGGAAGGGCTATGATGCAGGACCCAGAGGTATTGCTACTTGACGAACCGTCTTTGGGATTGTCTCCGAAGTTAGTTAAAGAAATATTTAGGAAGATAAAAGAATTAAACCAAAAATTTAACGTTACTATTTTAATAGTAGAACATAATATTAAAAGCGTTTTAGATATTTGCAACCGAGGTTATGTGATGCGATCTGGTGAAATTGTTTTTTACGCCGATGCTCAGAAGTTAAAATCCCCCGAAATAATGGATGAAGTATTCTTCGGCAAAAGAGGGGATGGTCGTGAAGGGGTCGCTGGGGAGGGATAAATTGACGGAGACAGCTTTTTGTGTTATCTTGCATCTGCTGTATTTAAGATGATCTTTTATAAACACCTCTAGCCAACCGAGAAAGGAAACGGCCATGGCAAAGAGAAAAGCTGCAAAGATATTTGTGATGGGTTCGAAGAGCTCGAAAGCTCTCTTGAGATGTGTAATTTCCAAATATAAGTTGGATGATCTTCGGGTCATCGCTGGCTCGCTTGACCTCAGCGTCGATTTCATCAAGAAGATATTGAGGGGAAAAGGATCGCTTTCAATGGTCCATCTCCACGCATTGTCGGGTGTGCTACAAATACCGTCCACCATATTGCTCGGAGAGGCACTGGGATCAGACGAATCTGGTGCAAGAAAGAAGAATGAAGGGGTTCGTTTAATGGACGGATTGATTAGAGAAATGCATCCGGAATATTTCACAAAGAAGGGGAAAAGACGCAAGACGGTTATCATCAAGAAGAAGCAGCCGCTTAAGTAGTGGCTAGAATATAGGGTTTCCAATAGGCCTCGCATGAACTGCGAGGTTTTTCATTATTTGGACAGTAGCGTCTGCGGGGGTCCTTGGATGGGTTTAGCCCTTGACAGGGTTCTGGTAATATGCTATCATACCAGCACGATTGAAAATTTAATAACCACCTAGAAAATTGATAATTATTTCGCATATTAGGAATCTCGTTCGCGGGAGAACCGAAGGATAGAAGCTGTCTCAATTGGAAGAAATGAAATCCTGCCTCTTATGGCAGAGAAGCTTTATACACATACGACTAGTTATCAGTTTTCTGGGTGGTGGTGGTTGAGTAGAGGGTTCGCGACTCTTTGCTCGTGGGTTTCCATCAGAAAAATTTGGCAATGCTAGGTCGGTGTTCAGACCCTTGTTCAGGGAACTATATCCGGCGGAGTCACGCACAAGTGGCTCTTCATCTGACGGCATTGTGGACCCGGGGAGCGCTCTCTGGATCCTAGGTATTGGTTGAAGACCTACACAAACATCAACTGGGAATCCACCCACCACCCCCATTGTCATGCGACAAAGGCGTGCCTGAGATGGCGCGGTAAAGGTGAAAGTGCCTCTTCACTGCTTGTAACCCCTACCCCGTGTAGGTGAATCAGGCTTGGAGATAAGCATTATGCCACCACTTTGTTGCCCTAGGGCGATTCGAGAGTTTCTGGAGGAACTCGAGTCGCCCTTCTTTTTTTACAAAAAGTTACATCACCCAATCTTTATTTAAAAGATATTTATGTTAAAATCAGAGAATACAAATTAATTTAAAATAATGAAATCATTAATTGTCGCCAATTGGAAATTAAACCCACAAACAAAAAGAGAGGCAGAGGAATTATTCAAAAAAGTGAAAGCTGGGATTAAATCAGCAAAGAACGCAGAGGTTGTTCTTTGCCCCCCACTTATTTATTCCCCATTATTTAAAGGCTTAGCATTGGGTGCTCAAAATTGTTGTTCCGAAGAAAAAGGTGCTTTTACTGGAGAAATATCCGCTTCTATGATTAAGAGTGCTGGATTAGATTATGTAATAATTGGTCACTCCGAAAGAAGGAAATATTTCAGCGAAACCGATGAGCTGATAAATAAGAAGATTAAGCTGGCCATTAGGGTGGGTTTAAATGTTATCCTATGTATTGGAGAAACAGCAGAAGAGAGAGACGCAAGCAAAAAGACTTTAATTCTGAAATCTCAACTAGAGAACGACCTGAGAAATATTTCTAAGGATGATATGAAACATATTTCTATCGCCTATGAGCCCATTTGGGCAATTGGGACAGGAAATAATTGCTCGGTCCAAGAAACAACAACTTCTTTGTTGTTTATAAAACAAACGATTAACAATTTATACAATAGAGAGACGGCAGATAAAACCAGAATCCTTTATGGCGGGAGCGTGAATGGAGAAAACTCCGGAGCATATATTAAAGAAGCGGGAGCCAATGGGTTGCTTGTTGGCGGAGCATCTTTAAGGGCAGATGATTTTGTTAAAATAGTTCGGTCAGCAGAATAATTAGTAGTAATTTTATCCTCCTTGACACTGATTTGCTTTTTTGTTAAATTAATAATCAGCACAAACTGAAAAACTGGGCAACTGACGGGAGTCGCTCAGCACCCGTAGGGGTGCTGGAAGCTTAACGAACGCCAAAGCGTTAGGCCTTCTAAACCAGGGCGCTACAAAGCGAAGGCTCCTAGGACCTTTGCTTAATTGGGTAGGGGAATCAACCCCAAGACATTATCGGCGGAACAAAACCGCCAGTCTGGCATCTGTAAGAGGGGCGATATGCCTCCACGGGAAATCCCTGCAGGGTCTTTCTCCCGTATCACAGGCACCACTGCCTGCGGATAGCCAATTTCGTCTAAACCCACCCGTCAGCCCCATTTATTTTTCCATGCTTGGAACCACTAAGGTTCTATAGCCCCACCAGGGACCGTGAGCTCGCATAGCTCTGGTCTCTTTTTTTATTTGTATAAAATTATTTTATAATGTAAAATTATTAAATGATTTCTTCGAAGATTAGAGAAAAATATCTGAATTACTACAAAAAGCAGGGGCATGCCATCATCCCAAGCGCTTCTTTACTTCCAGAAAATGATTCCTCCACATTGTTTATTAGCTCCGGAATGCAGCCATTGGTCCCATATCTGTTGGGAGAGAAGCATCCAGAGGGAACAAGGCTAACGAATTCTCAAAAATCATTCAGAGCAGAAGATATTGAGGAGGTGGGTGACGGAAGACATACAACTTTTTTTGAAATGCTTGGAAATTGGTCTCTGGGAGACTATTTCAAAAAAGAACAATTACCTTGGATTTCCGATTTGTTGTTGAAGGAATTAAAAATAGACCCAAAGAGATTCTATGTCAGTGTATTCCGTGGTGATGAGGCAATCGGAGTTCCAAAGGACACAGAATCGGTTAATATTTGGAAAGAGATTTTTAAAGATTACAAAATTGAAGCTAAAGATGTGGATTTTGCCGAAAGAGATGGTATGCAAGACGGCAGAATATTCTATTATCCGGCAAGGAAAAATTGGTGGTCTCGATCTGGCGAACCAAGCAGAATGCCGGTCGGAGAAATTGGTGGTCCAGATAGTGAAGTGTTCTACGATCTAGGCGCTGATTTAAAAAAACATGAAAACTCTCAATGGGCAGATCAACCCTGTCATGTAAATTGTGATTGTGGCAGATTTTTAGAAGTTGGGAACAGCGTGTTCATTGAGTATAAACGTACGGAAGGTGGATTTGAAAAGTTGGAACAGTTCAATGTAGATTTTGGCGGAGGGTTAGAAAGAATAACAACGGTGACCGAGGGATTGGATAATGTTTTTGAGACAGACTTGTTTATAAACATCATCAAACAAATCGAGAGGTTATCTGGAATCAAGTACAAAGAAAATAGTAAGGCTTTCGAAGTGGTTGCCGACCACTTAAAAGCAGCAACTTTCATAATGGGAGATAATAGGGGAATAACTCCAAGTAATGTTGGCCCGGGGTACATTGTTAGAAGGTTGATAAGGCGCGCAATTCGATTCGGCGGTAATTTGGGAATTAAGGAAAAGGATTGGACAAAGGAAATTGCCAAGATTGTGGCCGAGGACTATAAGCATGTTTATCCAGAATTAAAAAAGAATATTAATTTTGTTGCCAATGAATTATCGAAGGAGGAAGAAAGGTTTAGTTTAACATTGGAGAGGGGATTAAAAGAGTTTGAAAAGATGGAGACGATATCAGGTAAAGATGCCTTCAATCTTTACCAAAGTTATGGTTTCCCAATTGAAATAACAGAAGAGTTGGCGAGAGAAAAAGGTTTGGTGGTAGATATTGAAGAATTTATGAAGGAATTACAGGCCCATCAGGATCTATCTCGTACTGCTTCAGCCGGAATGTTCAAGGGGGGATTAGCCGATGCAAGTCTTGAAACTACGAAACTTCACACAGCGGCCCATCTTATGCTCGCTGGTTTAAGGAAGGTTTTAGGGGATCATGTTTTCCAGAAAGGAAGCAATATCACGGTTGAGCGATTGAGGTTTGATTTCTCTCATCCAGATAAGTTAACTCCGGAGCAGATCAATCAAGTAGAAGTTTTCGTTAATGGTATAATAGAGAAAGACCTACCCGTAACAATGCAGGAGATGTCCCTGGAGCAAGCGAAACAAGCCGGAGCCATGGGTGTCTTCGAGTCAAAATACGGAGAAAATGTTAAAGTATATAGTGTAGGGGATGCAAGCAAGGAAATTTGTGGTGGGCCACACGTAGAAAGGACAGGGGTTTTAGGAATATTTAAAATTCAAAAAGAGGAAAGCTCTTCCTCTGGCGTCAGAAGGATAAAAGCAGTATTAAAATAGTGATTAATTAATAAAAAATAATGACTCAAAAAATATTCGACATTATTCCGCCACATTTAGTATCTAATATTAAAGAAATGGTAGGGATAGAGCCTAAGCACAGAAAGGGTAAAAAGGAAGAAAAGAAAAGGAAAACAAAAACCAATTCCAGATCTCGTGGCATTTTGCTTTCGCTTGGAGTCGTTATTTTAGTAGTAGTCATCTATTTGTATTTTAGTCTAGCATCTGTCTCGGTTGCTATCTGGCCAAAGACAGAAGAGCTAAGTTTTAACGATAGGGTTCTGGCAGCAGATGGCTTAACAGAAGTTGATTTTGTCAACAAACAAATTCCAGCCCAATTTATCACAGAGGAGAAAGAGCTTTTTCAGGAATTTCCAGCAACTGGTTCTGGAACACAGTCGGGGAAAGCAACGGGGATCATTACAGTTTACAATAAGGTAAGTCCAGCAAAATCTAAATCCTTAATAGTCGGAACTCGTTTCATTTCCTCTTCTGGGAAATATTTTAAAGCAGTCAGTAAAATTACTATTCCGGCAGCGAAAACGGTTTCTGGAAAATTAGTTCCAGGATCAGTTGACGTCGAAGTTGTGGCCATGGAAGCAGGGGAGGAATATAATATTGGCCCTGATAAGTTTTCTGTTCCGGGATTAGCTGGCACGTCTTCCTACTACACAATTTACGGAGAATCCAAAGGAAAGATGACCGGGGGTTTTAAATCAACCAATAAGGTTGTTACCGATGACGATATCCAAGGCGCCAAAGACACTCTTTTGGACAAAGTTTCTGGGGATATAAAAACAGCTCTAGAGGCAAAAGCAAAAGCAGACGGCTTAGTATTATTAGACAATGCTCTTACAAAAGAGGTTGAGGAGGAATCTGCTTCAGTAAAATCCGGTTCAGAAGTTGATAGTTTTACCTATAAAGTGAAGATAAAAACAACGGCTCTAGTTTTTAAAGAATCCGATATAAAAGAGTTCGCCAAAAATTATATCACATCCAACCTAACCGACGGCTATAATCTATTAGAGAAAAGTTTAGCAGTGAAATATAATACAACGGCGGTGGATACTAAGAATGGGAAAATAAATATGGACGTTGATTTATCCGGAAACCAATATTTTAGTGTGAATCCAAATACTTTGTCTTTAATCCTTCCGGGGAAAACAACGGATCAAATGACAGAAGCTATTAGCAACGCCTACTCTCAAAAGGTATCTCAGATAAAAGTTAATCTATGGCCGTTCTGGGTAAAAACTGCTCCGAAGAACCAGAATAAGATAAAAATAGAGCTTAATTTTGAATAATTGTGCTAAACCATTGACCATTTTATAATAATTTGTTATTATCAACCAGTAAGAAAAATGAACATTATCCCATCTAAAGAAGTTATAAGAAAGGAAGGACAAGTGCTTGAGGCCTTGCCGAATACATCTTTTAAGGTAAAATTAAGCGACGGCAAAGAAATCCTTGCTTTTTTATCAGGGAAGATGCGAATGAATAGAATAACTATCTTGCCTGGTGATAAGGTTACAATTGAAATGACCCCCTACGACGATAGTAAGGGAAGAATCGTATATAGACTAAAATAAAACGAGCATCAGCGAGTTTTACCCCGCCCTCTATGCTAATGAAAAATCAATAGCCTAGAGGACGGGGTTCATGATATTATTCGCTTTACTCATAAATTATGAAAGTAAGACCATCAGTTAAAAGGTTCTGCGACAACTGCAAGGTTGTTAAAAGGAGAGGGAAGATATATATAATTTGTACAAACCCTAAGCATAAGCAAAGACAGGGCTAATCTTTTTATCTTTAAATAAATATCTAATAACTATGCCAAGAATAGCGGGAGTTAATATCCCAGATAACAAAAAGATAGACATTGCGATTACATACATCTACGGAGTAGGGAAGGCTTTAAGTAAAAAAATCATTGCAGGTACAAACCTAGATCCAAAGAAGTTAGCTAAAGATTTAACCCAGGCAGAGATAAACCTGTTGAGAGAATACATTGAAAAGAACTTTAAGATTGAGGGAGATTTAAGAAGACAGATAATGGTTAATATTAAAAGATTAAAGGATATAAATTGTCACCGTGGGGTAAGACATATTAAAGGTTTACCAGTAAGGGGTCAAAGGACAAAGACAAACACAAGGACCGTTAGGGGAAATACTAGAAAAACAATGGGATCCGGCAGAAGAGCGGCTGCTTCCCCAACTTAGAAATTAACACTACTATGGGAAAAAAACACGTTGTAGAACAAACAAAAGAAGAAGTAATAAAGGAAGCAGAAAAGATTGATAAGGATTCTAAGAAAGAAGTAAAGGTTAAAGAAAGTGCCCAAAGGTTTTCCGAAGGAAAGGTATTCATTTCTTCTTCATACAATAACACCATCGTCAGCTTAGCTGATGCAGTTGGCAATGTTTTAGCTTGGAAGAGCGCAGGCTCCGTAGGATTTAAAGGGACAAAAAAAGGAACAGCCTTTGCTTCTTCCAAGGTGGGAGAGACAATCGCTGCCATTGCTGTAAAAATGGGAATTGAGAAACTTCAGGTTTTTGTTAAAGGAATTGGTCCTGGTAGAGACTCTGCAGTAAGATCATTGGTTGCCCATGGACTAAACGTAATTAGTATTAAGGATATTACCCCAATCCCACACAATGGGTGCAGGCCTCCAAAAATAAGAAGAGTATAATATGCAAAAAGAACAATGTAGAGTTTGTAGGAGAGTTGGCCAGAAATTATTCTTAAAAGGGGATAGGTGTTTTTCACCTAAGTGTGCTTTACTAAAGCGTGCTTTTCCACCTGGACCAGAAAGTAAGAAGAAAAGAAGTGCTGCTTCCGGATACAAGATTGCTTTAATTGAGAAGCAGAAGTTAAAGAATTGGTATGGATTGCGAGAATATCAATTTAAAGCCTATGTTAAGGGTGTTTTAGCTGAAAGAGGAAAGATTGATGACATTGCCAATGAACTCATAAAACGTTTAGAACTAAGGTTAGATAGCACAATCTTCCACATGGGGTTTGCAAAATCTAGAGTAACTGCCCGACAACTTGTTAACCACGGATTTTTTCTAATTAACAAAAAGGCCATTGATATCCCTTCTTTCGCAGTTAAGAAAGACGACGTTATCACGATTAAAGAGAGTAAGAAGGGTAAGGGTATATTCAAAGACATCGCTACACAGCTTAAGACTAGAGCAATTCCTACTTGGATTGAATTAAATAAAGAAACACTGGTTGGTAAAATGAAGGGGGAACCTACCTTGGCTGAGATATTGCCCCCAGCAGAAGTATCAGTAATTTTCGAATATTATTCAAGGTAATTAACATATTATTCTGCAATTAAGCTGATTAAAGGTTTAAGAACAGAATAGTAATAAAGAGGTATGATAACTCTTCCTTTAGCGCCAAAAATATTACAGGAGGGAAAGAACAAGGCAGTTTTTCAAATAGAAGCCCTTTATCCAGGATATGGGGTTACCGTTGGCAATGCCCTAAGGAGAGTTTTGTTAGCTTCTTTAGCCGGATGCGCAGTTACCGAAGTTAAGATAAAAGGAGTTTCCCACGAGTTTTCAACAATTCCAGGAGTGCAAGAAGATGTAATAATGATAATTCAGAATTTAAAGAATTTAAGATTTAAAATATTTGAAGGAGAAACCCACGTAATTAGTTTAAAGGTAAAAGGGGAGAAGAAGGTGACTGGTAAGGATTTTGAAGTACCGACCCAAGTTAAATTAGCCAACCCAGAACTTCACATAGCCACTTTAACAACCCCTAAATCAGATTTAGAGATAGATATTACAATTGAGAAGGGAATGGGTTACGAGCCAAAGGATCAACGAAAGAAAAAGAAATCGGAAATTGGAAGCATGGCTTTGGATGCGATATTTACCCCAATAAAGAATGTAAGCTTCAAGGTAGAGAATATGAGAATCGGGGATAGAACTGATTTTGATAAAGTAAGCCTAGAAATAGAGACTGATGGAACAATTCTTCCCGAAGAAGCATTCTTAGAAGCTTGCAGAATCATTATTCAGCACTTTACCCTATTCTTAGAATCAGGTACAAAAGACGGTGAAGATAAGGTAGCTAAAGAAGCTGCAGGTGAAGAAACCCTGAAAACAAAGATAGAAGATTTGAAATTATCTACACGAACGATTGCATCCTTGACCGAAAACAGCATTAAGACTGTTGGCGGTTTGGTAAAGAAATCTGAGAAGGCATTATCAGAATTAGAAGGAATGGGAGAAGTTGGAATTAAAGAAATTAAGAAAGCTCTTAAGAAATTAGGAGTTGAATTAAAAGAAGAATAACATGCGCAAGAGAAACAAAGGAAGAAAATTTGGCAGAGAAAAGGATCAACGAATAGCTTTGTTTAGATCGCTGGCTCGTAGTCTTTTCATACACCAGAGAATCAAGACAACTGAAGCTAAGGGTAAAGAGCTAAGACCAATCGTCGAGAAAATGATTACTCGGGCAAAAACAGTAAGTTTACCAAATACAAGGATATTGGCTAAGGATTTATCACCTAGGGTTGCGAAGAAGCTAATAAACGAGATCGCTCCTACCTTTAAAACAAGACCCGGCGGATACACAAGAATTATTAGACTTGGGCAGAGGAAATCCGATGCAGCGCCAATGGTGTTTATCGAATTAGTTAAATAATATGAAAGGACAAACAACATATAAAAGAGAAAATATTGTAATTGATGCAGATGGCCAGGTTTTAGGTAAATTGGCCGTCCAGATTGCAGATCTATTAAGAGGAAAGGCTAAGCCAACATTTTTACCGAATAAGGATGAAGGTGATTTTGTAACAATTAAAAATGTTAGCAAGATGAAAATCACTGGGAAAAAGATGGAACAGAAAATGTATTATCATCACACTGGATATCTTGGTGGTCTAAAGACAACCCCTCTTAAGAAATTATTCCCAGAAGATCCAGGAGAAGTATTAAAAATAGCTGTTTCTGGTATGTTGCCAAAGAATAAACTACGAGCAAGATTTTTGAAGAGAATTAAGTTTGAGAAAGCAAAAGAGTAAAAAAATGGAAAAAACTATTAAAAAAGAAAAAATTGTAAAAGTCCCGGCCAAAAAGGTTGCTCCAGTAGCAGAGCCTAAATTGGTGGAACCTATGGTAGCACCAGTTGAAGCACCAGCTCCTATTTTAAGGAAGCCTGTTCAACTCCAAGACATGGTGGAGGATGATGGGATCACCGCCGCTGATTTTATAATTTCAGAAAAAGATTCTAAAATTGATAAATTCTACGAAGCTATTGGCAGAAGGAAAACCGCAGTAGCTCGCGTAAGATTACACACCAAAGGCGAAAAAGAATTTATTGTTAATGGGAAACCGTACAATAAATACTTTTTACATGCACAGACTCAGGAATCAGCCAGTGCTTCTCTGAAGAAAATGAAATCTTTGGACAGATTCAGAATTGTGGCTAGAGTAACGGGTGGGGGAGAACATGCCCAAGCTGAGGCAGTAAGGCATGGCATTGCCAGAGTATTAGTAGAATTTAATGAAAATTTCAAAAAGAGATTAAGAAAGGCAGGATTTTTAACAAGAGATCCGAGGATGAGAGAAAGAAAGAAATTCGGGCTACGCAGAGCCAGACGTGCTCCACAGTGGGCAAAGAGGTAAAGATTTTAAGGAAGCCGCCTTCGGGCGGCTTTTGTTTTGGTTTCTATCATTGACAAGATTTTCCCATTATGATATATTATGATCAGTATTATTTGATTAGGTTGTGGTCTTTCTCTCTGAGTGTACGAAGGCATGAAAAATGATTGCCAAATGTGAGGCGCGTAGCTTCACACCCCCTCAGCAAGGAGAACGACCATGGCGACGCACGACTTACCAGTTGTAGACGGCCCTGACATCGACGCGCTCTTCCATTCGCTGAAGACGCACTCGATCGCCGAGTTTTGGTGGATTCGCCCCGACGATGAGCGCGACCGCATGAAGGCGTACATCGGGAGCATTTCCGTCAAGCCTGGCAAGCGAGGTTGGTGGCTTGTCACGGGTTACGAGCCCGGTGCCGAAGGAGAGAGCAGTTTCTCCATCGAGTACCAGACTAAGAGCCGAACCGGAACCGTAAGGTTCTGTGTCGGTGGCCCGAGGGACTTCTAGTCCCACACTGGATGGAGGCACAGAAGCTTGTGCCTTCTTTTTTTGCGTTTCGATTCTTGACCTAAAGGAAACTTATGGTATAATCAATCGAAATTGCTGTTTGACATAGGAAGGAGTCTATATGGAACGCGTTGAAGAAAGAAACGCTGCTCTGCGTTTGGAGCAGGCGATTCGGCTTTATGAGGATATTGCTTTTTTGCAGGGCGCACACAATCAAGTGGATAGAATGCTCAGGCGCCCTGTTATCTTCCGTTCCGATTTGGCGGTGGCCAATTGGTCGAACCTAAGACCAACGATTTTAACCATTCGTCCGAATATGACTGATTTGGAAATTTATCAAACGATGGATCCCTTCAGGTTTCCGGTTCGACCCCAATCTAAGGGATCAATCATTAATCGTGAGAATTTTCTGGACATGATTCCACTTGTGACTGCACTGTGGACTCGGGATTCCCGGAGAGTTTTCCATATCAGCGAGGACCTACAGCTTCTTCTAGATGCAACCTCTCTTGAGGGGATAACCCTCCAAGATGTAAAATTCCCCTTTAACTGTTTTCTCATTTCCTTGGCTCGGCCAATCTCCGGAATATTGAGGCCAGAGGGCGTTGAAGTGGCCTTTGACACAATGCTTGTCACCAACACGCAAGAGCCCAATAGGGTTACTTTCTGGATTATAACGGGCGAGAATGACCGATTTAAATTCCTAACTGCTACCCAGCGACGGGAAATTCAGAAGTATTTAGGAAGGGGAAAAGCAAAACGAGCAAAGGTTTTGATTGATCGGCATCTGGAAGATTTTTCCTGGTGCACCGGATCGTCCTTCAATGTTAACGGGAAGATGAAGAGTACGCCGGTTACGGAAGTTGTTGACGCCATGAACCGGACCGATGGAGAATTTGGTGATAAAGCAATCCGAATTATTGTTGGCATGTGTCTGTATCTCAAATCCTTGCCTCCGGCAAGCCCTCATGTTTCGCTTTGGACACCAGTCCATCGAAATTTGTCTGGTGACAGATACGAGGGGGTGACCGACGCAAGTCATATCTGTCATGTTTCAACACAATTCAAGCTTACATCTGGTGAGCGGAAAATCTTTGTTGACCATACGGATGAGGTTATGAGGACGGGTTACAGGCAGAAGGTCCCACACTTCAGGTGTGGCTTCTGGGGCCGGCCAAAGGGACTTGGGCACGATCCCAATGCTCTGAAAACTGTCTGGACCAGGCCCACAATCGTCAATGACCATTTGCTCAAGCCAGGTGAGCTCCCCAGGGGAGCTGATACCGTTCTTCTTAAGAAATAAGTTCCTTAGAACATGAGGACCCAGGTGCTAACTTGGGTTTTTTCTTTACAGGAATATCATGTGCAAAAATATTGACATAATCTGTCGTTAGTGTTAATATACCAATGCACATTCACAACCTGTACAGCAACTATTCAGTAGGCGTTGGCGCAATCCTTCCCGGAATCGTGTTCTGGGAGAATTGGAGCGGTCCAACATAACCAAATTGCCTTGCTGAATTAATTCTGGTAGTGGCGCAAGTCCGAATATACCGAGACAAGCAAACCATTATCAGAAGCATCGTTGTCCAAGGCTTCTATCTTTATAGGGCCACGGACAGGAAGGAGTTCATCGTGAGTATCAAAATTATCAACGGAGCACTCGACGAAGGTGGAACGAGTAGCAGCGATTCCATCGTGATCCGGGGCATCATTGACCCGGTATCGCTGGACCAGCTGGAGACCGACACCTACCAGCGGGAGGTTGAGCCTCTCGCCAAGATCTCGGCCCTGGTGAAAGCCATGGAGGCCGGCGATCGCATGCCCGACGTGGAGTTGGGGATGCGCGGCAGCAAGACGGTCTTCCGGGACGGCTTCTACTTCCTGCAGGATCGGACGTTCATCGTCGACGGACTGCAGCGGATCACCGCGGCCAAGCAGTTTCGCCTCAAGGGTGGACAGCCGCGTCTCGGCGCCCTGGTCCACTTGAACACCACGGAGCCCTGGGAGCGCGAGCGGTTCCGCATCCTCAACCAGGAGCGGATGAAGGTCAGCTCCAACATCATCCTGCGCAATATGCGCCTGGATGTCGACGTGGTCCAGATGCTCTTCGCCCTCGCGCACGACAAGGAGTTCGTCATGTGCGAGAAGATCTGCTGGGCCCAGAGGATGCGGCGTCAGGACCTGATCAACGCACTCACGCTGATGAAGACGGTCGGAGCCCTGCATTCCCACATGGGGCCTGGCCGGTCCAACCAGTTGACGGATCTGGCCCGTGGCCTGCAGAAGATCCTCGTGACCGCCGGCCGGACCATCATGCGCGACAACGTCAAGACGTTTTTCGATCTGGTGGACTCGGCCTGGGGCATCAAGCGCGTGGCGTTCAAGGAGGGTGCGGCGTACTTGCGTCAAACCTTCCTCTGGTGCCTCGCCACCATCCTCAGCCAGTATGAGGACTTCTGGCGGGGGAGTCGTCTCTTCATCGAGGCGGACCTCCTGAGGAAGATCGCTCAGTTCCCGGTCGCTGACCCCGAAGTCTCGAGGTTGGCCTCGTCCTCCGGCAAGTCCCGCGAGCTGCTCCACATCCTGATGTTGGAGCATATCAACCGCGGCAAGACGACCCGGCGTCTGCGCAGGCGGCCCGATACCGCGGCCTCCTCCAACGCCAGGGCAGTCGCCACCAGCGAGTTGGTGGGAGCCGGCGCCCCTGCGGAGTAGCTCCCAGTTGCTGTACACAAATAGGCCCCGTGCGATCGCGTGCGGGGCTTTTCTTATACAAAAAAGTTTTGACAAAAATTACATTAAGTGGTATTCTCTTGATAGGAACTTGTCTTTTGAAAGGGACAAAAATGAGTCTTTCGGCACAGTGTCGGAAAAGTGCGGAGTTTGATATAAGAAGAAACGTCGGGAATAAGATTAAACAACTGCGACGGGCAGCTAATATCAAACTTTCTTGGCTTGCTTCTCATTTCGGTGTTGATAAGGGCACTATGTCCAGGTATCTAAACGGCCAGATTCTTTTTCCTCCCACTTGGGTTTTGCGAACTTCAGAGTTGTTGGGGGTAAAGCCCATGGTAATTGCTGAGCTCTATTTCGGGGAAACGGGTTGCCTAGCCTAAAGCACATTAATTTATTAGATTTCGGTGGCCGTCGACATTCTCGAGGGTTTTTTTCTTGTTTTATTATTAATTAGTAAGGGTTGACTTGTGCCGTAAAAAATGGTATTAATAGTTAGGCATAAATTAAGGAGAATCTTATGCTTAAGCACATCGGAACCGTGGCGGAACATGTTGGGTTCTTTTCCTTTCTGGGCGTCTTCATCGCCGTGGCATTGGCAGCAAGTGTCATTGCCCCGATGATGCGGGCGAACGAGCCGTTGCAAAGGAAGCGTGGCTCGTAGCAACCGATCTTCAGAGGATTGAGGAGCACTCAGATATGGGTCCCAAGTCTTTCGTGATGAACGAAGGTGGGAAACAGACCCTATCTGCTCTCTTCTCAGTCAGGTGGGTAACAGGCAAGCTCGGCTGTTACCCGCTTTTTTTTACATCAATATTTACACTAGACTTACAAAGGTGGTAGCATGGAAGAAGGGCAGGTAATTAATAAATAAAAATATGAATAAAAATAGTATTATAGCGATCGCGGCCTTAGTTGTAGTCGTCGGCGCAGTGCTCATTTTTTCTGGCAAGGGTGGTGTTACTTCAGATAATGGACAGCCAGCGGGATTAAAAACTGAAAATGGGAAGAGCACAGACTCTATAGAAAATGTGTGTGCATATTTTCCTAAAGAATTAATAGAAACAGCGATTGGCAAACCAGTTCTTAAGGTGGAGGGGCCATCATTTACTGGCACCATGAATTGTTTGTATTATACGATTTATGCTGACGACTATGATTATTCTCCATATACTGGTAAATCACCAGGTGGTGCTCCGGTTGTAGTCACCTATAGTACCGATATGGCCGAATTAGAAGCAGATAGGGCAAGTAATGAAAAAACTGGAAGTAAATATGAAAAAGATGCAAGTATTGCTATGGATAATTATGTAGTGCGTGATTTTGGTGGTACTATCTGGCAGGTAATTTTGATTTTAGAGCCGGGTAAATATGTTAGGATGCATTTTGTCCACAGTGCTGTTACGGGTCCAGAATTACTTAAAATTGCGATTAAATTCGCAGAAAGAATTCAAGGTAACTAATAAATATTTTGTAGAATAATTGTATTTAAAGATATGAGCAAGAATATATTAATATCAGTTTCAATTATAGCTGTCATAATAATCGTCGCCGTCGTTGTTTCTAGTAGTACTAATAAAAATACTAACGATAACCTTGGCTCAAACGGGACCGTGCCCGGAGGAGAAGATAAAGTAACCGTAGGCAGCAATACTAACGCGGGTGGTTCTGACATTTGTAGCGTTTTTCCAAAAGAAGACGTTGCTTCTATCACTGGGTTAGATATTGTTTCGAGTGAGGTTTTTTCTGTGGAGGGATCAGAAAATTCTAATTGTCGTTATTATGTTCGTGGGAAAAGCTACGCAGCTGTTTTAAGTATTGGCAAATATGAAAAGGATCCATCATTGGAAAGACAAAAATATGCAGATGGAGTGCGTTTTAATGGTTGGAGGACGGGAACTAATAGTCAGATTCCAATGGAGCATTTTATTACCTATAACGAAGTCCAGCAGCTCAATGACATCTATTTAATTAATGGGGCTAATGAATATTATCGCATTGCTTTGTACTCCCTAAGTATGGTCACAAGTAAGCAGATGGTAGAGTTAGCCTTACAAGTGGCTCAGAAGATAAATATATAGGTTACAAACAAAAACGCCCCCACATGGGGGCGTTTTAGATAATACCCCTTTTTACTGATAATATTTTCCTACGTTCTTATCCATCATTTTGGCGTAGAGGTAAATGGATATAAGATCAGCGACTACTATTATTATGAACAGGTTGAAGCCAGAGTTCATCATGTTTAGGGCACCACTCATAACCATGCTGATAGCGAGGCCGACTAAATAGGGCCAGAACAATATTTTAAAGAAAGTATTTAATTTATTGCTGACATACTTTTTCTGCCATCCGACAAAAGTTGGGTAGAATTTGGCTATTATGTACCCCGCGACAGCTCCTCCAATTATTCCCCAAATGGCGCTGTTTAATAGAACTCCAAGGTTGAATATTCTAGGAGCTATGGGCTGTCCCATGTAATTGCCCAAATATTGTCCCATCATGTTGGTGTATAGGCTTCTGGTGAAATAATATACTGCCAGCATTCCGGCAATGGACATTATTACGGCAGATACCCCGCCCCAAATGGCGCTTATTTTAATGGTATTAATTGTTTTTTCGTCAAATTTAGTATAGTAATCGTTTGACGGTACCGATGGTTTTGGTTGACTCTGTTGAGTTTCTTGATTTTCCATATTTAAAATTGTTAGATATTTCTATTGTTTCGACCTTTAAAAATGATATATTCGACTATTTTTATGGTATATTTTATTCCGAGCAAACGCAAGCAGGGGCCCCGGCACAGTCATTTCATTTACACTGGGCTCACCAAGATGGTAGTATAAACATATATTTAAACCATGGCATATAAATTTCCAGAAAAAATATTTCCAAATTCAATAAACACGTACCTCCAATGTCCGTTTAAGTTTAAGTGTCAGTGTGATGCGGACATTAAAGCAGAGTTTGTTGATACTCCTGAAAACTTTGTTGGCAAAGTAATGCATCTGGCTTTGCAAGATTTCTTCGACATCTCCAAAGTTCCGGTAGAAGAGAGGAAAAATCAGGATGTAGGGCAGCTATTGAGGCAGTCATGGGCAAGGATTCCAAAGAGTGGCTGGAGTAAGGAGTGCTGGGATGCTAAAGATAGAGCAAAATTGTTCGGATCCGTTGAGCAGGAGAAGGCCTTTGGGCTTCAATCAATCGCTGTATTAAATAACTATATCTCAGGCGCTGATTTATCGGTTGTCCCCCTATCTCTGGAAGATTGGATGGAGTGTAAGGTTGGTGAATTCAGAATCGCTGGTAGGATAGATAGGATAGATCAGGATTCTACTTCTGCAATTTCTGTTTGGGATTACAAAACGGGGAAGTTGCCGTTTCACGGCACCATGGAGAAGATCATCCAGGAAGATTTGCAGGTTCCCATTTACGCAGTGATTGCGTCTAAGCTTTTTCCTTTTGTAGAAAAAATTAAATCCGGGTTGATATATGTAAAATATTCAAAGGTTTATACAAAAGATTGGACGAAAAAGGAATTAGAGAAGGTAGAAAAAGAAATAATTGCTGCCATTAACAAGGCGAAGGAAGACGAAAAGCTTTTACCTCAACTTAATAAGTTGTGCCCATGGTGCGACTATATCAATGTTTGTCCGCTAAAAGACAAAGTAGAGGGGAAACGACCAAAAGTAGACGAAGTTAGTTGGTAGAAATATGACCCAAGAAGAAGCGCTCGACATAATGAAAATGGGGTACAATGTATTCTTAACCGGACCGCCAGGATCCGGTAAAACTTTTTTATTAAACAAGTATATAGAATATTTGAAGGAGAATCACCATCCAGTAGCAGTAACTGCCTCTACTGGAATTGCAGCGACCCACATGAATGGGGTAACAATCCATTCTTGGTCTGGCTTAGGAATTAAAGAAAGGCTTACCGATAAAGATATTAGGGGGTTAATGAAGAAGCCATATTTAAGAAAGCATTTTAGGAATACAAATATTCTAATCATTGATGAAATATCAATGCTTAATGCCGCCCAGTTTGATGCGGTAGACCGTACTTGTCAGTATTTTAAAAAGAGTTTTGAACCGTTTGGTGGAATGCAGATCATCTGCTCCGGGGACTTTTTCCAATTGCCTCCTATAAACAGGGATGGAAAATCAAAGCTTGTTTTTGAGTCTGGTTCCTGGAAGAGTATGGATATGAAAATCTGCTATTTAGAAGAACAACATAGGCATAAGGATAAGTATCTATTCAGTCTTTTAAATCATATTAGAAATAGCAACATTGGAGAGTCGAAGAGAATGTTGAATGATAGGGGACAGTTCAAGGATCATTTAGCAGCACCGACGAAATTGTATACCCATAATATAGATGTAGATTCTGTTAATAGCGAAGAATTAATGAAAATTGATAGTGAAGAGTTCATTTTCCACATGACTTCTTCGGGGAAACAAAAAGTTGTTGCGGCTTTAAAGAAAAGTTGTCTAGCCCCAGAAAGATTAATACTTAAGGAGGGAGCCAAGGTGATGTTCATAAAGAACAATTTTGAAGTGGGGTATGTTAATGGAACCCAGGGGAAGGTGACTGGCTTTGATTATGACGGTTTGCCGATTGTAGAAACTATCTCTGGGAAAAGCATTGTGGCAAAATCTTCTAGTTGGACGGTGGATGAAGAAGGAAAGATTATCGCTAAGATAAATCAAATACCACTAAGATTGGCCTGGGCGATAACAGTACATAAAAGTCAGGGCATGAATTTAGATAATGCTGAAATTGATCTATCTAAGTGTTTTGTTGAAGGAATGGGTTACGTTGCCCTATCGAGGTTGAGCTCCTTAGCTGGGTTGAAGCTGGTAGCCATAAATGACATGGCATTTTGTGTGGATGAGAAGGCATCTATTGTTGATAAAGAACTCAAAAAGTCTTCAGTAAAAGCAGGTGAAGAATTAAGAAAAATCTCCGGAGGGGAGATATTAAATAGACAGAAGCAATTTCTTGCTTCTTCCGAATTACATTTAACGTGGTAGCTTGGTCGCAAGTTAATCTTATGGTAGAATACGCAATATGTTAAAAGAAATAATCGACAAGTTTTATCTAGACAGTGAGAAATTGAGGAAAAATCAAACTAGTTTTTACATATCTGAGGCTGGAAGATGTCCACGTCAGATTTTCTTTAAATTCAAGAATGCACCGAGGAAAGAATTCGAGCCCGCCCTTCTAAGGTTATTCGATCACGGTGAGCACATGCATAGAATGATAATGAAGCCACTATTATCTACACGAGACATTCATGTTGTTGCCTCTGAGGTTGATATACCTCCGCAGGAGATCGTGCACGGTAGGGCGGATGCTGTTTTGTCGGATGGCAAAGAGCTGTTTGTTTTAGATATTAAAAGCATGAATAGTATAATTTTTAGGACCCTGCAGAAACCAAAAGACGAAAACATTCTGCAGCTTCAACTTTATCTACACTATTTAAAAATTCCCAAGGGTCTTCTCCTATATGTAGATAAGGATCGGTTGGAATTAAAAGAATTTTTAGTGATGTATAATCCAAAAGTAGCAGAATCATTAATAGCAGATCTTAATGTATTGAAGAAGCAGATTGAATCTAATATCATTCCCGAGAGAATAGAGGGGCACCCCTCGGTTTCGCAATGTAATTATTGTCAGTATAAGGTGGTTTGTAAGTTGACCAAAGATGAGCAAATGACTTGGCAACAGTTAAAAGACAAGATCCAGCCACCAACAGAGGAATAATCAAAAACCACCGCTCTCGGTGGTTTTTGATTCAGTATTATTTATTCTTCTTATCGGTGAGTGGTTCTGAAACGAAAAGGTTTTTTTCGTTCAAAATATATAGGATTTTGTTAGTTGTGTCAAAGTGTATTTCGGGATTTATTAGCGTTGTAACAGCATCGCTCTCTGTCGTAAGCTGCACTTTCAAATCAACTGTATTAATTTTATCTCTGGTGTCTATTTCGGATATTTTTAGTTTTCCACCAACATTATATATCACATAATCATTGTTCAGCCAGAAGCAGTCGTCAATTATCCCAGAGAATCTTATTAAGAATATTTTTTGGGTTGGAGCGTTTGTTTTTGCAAATAGTATTTCGTGATCGTTGAAGAATAGGAATTTTGATTTATCAGGCGAAAACTTCCAATCCTTCGCTTGGTAATATTTTTCAAACTTGTCAGTTTTTGTATTTAGCAAAGAGATATAGTCGGCATCCTTTACCAGAGTTATGCCATTGACGGTCACCGGCTGCACACTCAGAATCTCATCGGATGGAATTCCAGGTGTTTCTTCTGGGATAATAGTTCCTGTTTTTTTGTAGTTTATTGAATATATAATTTCCGGTGTTGTTTTATTGTATAATTTTACGGTTTCAGATCCGGTATTCCAAGAAACCACTAGGTCTTTAGGATTTTGAAGTGTGAATGTGTTTACTATATCTAAAGTTGAAGAATCGATTGTGTGAAAAGTGGCACTAGCTTCATTAGCCGTAAGGATGTATTTTTCATCCGGTGAGATGTAAAAGTTATCAAAACTTCCTTTGACATTTTGAAACGCTAAGCTTTCTTTTATTAAAGTAACATTCTCTAATTTCGTTACTTTATTGGCTTCAATATTAAGATTCTTATCCCAAGTAAAATATCCTTCTTTTTCTACCGCAATGTTATATTTTTTAGGTAAAAGGCCTTGAATAAGTTCGTCATTCGAAAAAATATTAGTTCGTCGTACTATTTTTTGGTCAATTAAAATATTTGTTTCTTGTGGCCAAATTTTTAAATCAAAACCACCGGTGCTTATAACCGTTCGGGTGTCGAAATTAAAGCGGTACCCCAATGCGTAATAAATGAGGATTGGGGCAACGATAAAGTACGTTATTACAAGGGAGATAAAAATAATTAACCTTACTTTTTTACTCATATTATTCTTAATGATATCCCAAAATCTCTCACTTGCCAAATGATGGAAATCAGATTAAGATAGAAATAATTCAAATAAATTATGTCAGATAAATTTATTATTCATGGGCAGAATTGCCTAAGAGGGGAAATAGAGGTTAGGGGATGTAAAAATGCTGCTGGCCCAGTGCTTGCAGCTACTTTACTTACAAACGAAGAGTGTATTATAGACAACTTACCTTTAGTCGAAGATATTTTCAATATCATCGATGTTTTAAAAAGCATTGGCGTAGAGATTGAGAAAGTATCAGAAAGGAAAATAAAGGTAATAGCAAGCAACCTAAAGGTAGAGGACATGGATTTTGAAAAAGTACAAAAGACTAGAATTTCGGTGTTGCTGTTCGGCGCTCTTTTGCCGAGAGCAAAGAGTTTCAGAATTCCACCGCCAGGAGGCGATAGAATAGGGGTACGGCCAATCTCGGTGCATTTAAGTGCCCTAGAACAAATGGGTGCTAAAATCTGGAAATCCAACGATTTCTATAAAGTAGAGTGTCAAAAATTAGAAGGCAAAGAAATCGTTTTAGAGGAGTTTAGCGTCACGGGAACCGAAACTTTAATGTTGGCAGCTGTTCTTGCCAAGGGCAGGACAACCATTAAGGGTGCGGCCTGCGAGCCTCATGTACAGGATTTGGGAAATATGCTGGTTAATATGGGGGCAAGAATCAAAGGGATCGGAACGCACACATTAATTATAGATGGAGTTAAAAAACTTAAAGGAGTTAAGCACACCATAATAGCCGATCCAATTGAAGCGAGTACTTTTATCATTGCAGCGGCTGCCATGGGGGATAGGGTTAAGATAAAAAATGTTGATTGCGATTATTTAGATTTGTTTTTAAAGAAAATGGAGGAGATGGGGGTGAATTTGGAAAAAGGCAAGGATTGTGTTACTGTTTTTAAGTCCCCTAAATTAAAAGCCACTAAAATACAGGCACTTCCTTACCCCGGTTTTCCAACAGATATTTTGCCAGTAGTGATCCCTCTGTTGGTTAAAGCAGAGGGTAAGAGTTTGGTCCACGACCCTTTATATGAGAATCGGTTTAACTATGTACAGGAGCTGAGGAAGATGGGAGCTGACATTGAAATAGTAGACCCACATAGAACTTTTGTTTTCGGTCCGAAGGAATTGAAGGGATTGACCATTGAGTCTTGGGATATAAGGGCAGGGGCGTGTCTGATAATCGCCGGGTTAATGGCCGAGGGAAAGACAACTATTGAAAATATTTTTCAAATTGATAGGGGATATGAAAAAATAGAAGAGCGCTTACAGAAGCTGGGAGCAGATATCAAAAGAGTTTCATAAAAATTATTATGCTTAGACCAAAAATTGCGATTGATCTTGGTACTTGTAATTCTCTTGTGTATGTAATGGGCAAGGGAATTATTTTAAATGAGCCATCTGTAGTGGCTGTGTCTTTGTCAGACAATAAAATACTGGCAGTGGGGGAAGAAGCAAAAGAAATGATTGGGAGAACTCCCGACGATATAAAGGTATACAGGCCCTTAAAAGACGGTGTTATCGCCGACTATCGAGTAACTCAGGCAATGATAAGATACTTTATCAGAAAGACTACAAAATATTTGAGATTTTTAAGGCCAGAAGTGGTGCTAGCTGTGCCAGCCTGTATAACAAGCACTGAAAGAAGAGCAGTAATAGAAGCCGCCTTGGCGGCTGGTGCTAGGCACGCCTTTGTGGCGAAAGAGCCAGTTCTTGCAGCCATCGGAGCCGGCATACCGATTAATTCCTGTTCCGGACACATGATTATCGATATTGGAGGAGGAACAGCAGAGGTTGCAGTGATTTCTTTGGGAGGTATCGTTACAACCCATTCCATTAGGGTTGCTGGGGACAAAATAGACATAGCGATATCAGAATATATTAAGAAAAAGTATAATTTAGCAATTGGGAATCAGACAGCAGAAGAGATAAAGACAAAAGTTGGAACGGCGATTCCACAACGGGAACCGAAATTTTTAGAGATACAAGGCAGAGACTTAGTTTTGGGATTACCAAGGAATATTAAAATCTCTAGTAATGAAGTCTGCGAAGCAATATCGGATCAGTTAACAGAGATAATCCAAGTAGTGAAACAGGTTTTAAGTGAAACACCACCAGAACTTTCCGCAGATATTATGAATAAGGGTATGGTTATATCGGGGGGAGGGGCTTTATTGCCGAAGTTTAATGAATTAATTGCCCAAAATACAGGAGTTCCGTGTTTTGTCGCTGACGAGCCGTTATTCTGTGTTGTTAAAGGAACGGGGTTGGTATTAGAGCATCTTGAGGAATATAAAAAGGTTATAATGTCAAAAAGATAAATTTATGATAGTAGGCCACAAAAAACAATGGGATTTTCTAAATAGAAAATTTAGTCTTAAAAAACTATCCCATGCCTATCTATTTGTTGGCCCAGAGGAAATTGGTAAAAAAAGTTTCGCGAAAGAATTTATTAAAGCAATTAATTGCAGGGAATCCTGTAACGTAAATAAGAAGGAACAGTGTCAGAGTTGTAGAATGGTAGACCAGGACAATAACCCAGATACACTTATTGTTAGTCAGGATGGTAATTCGGAAATCCAGATTGCTCAAATAAGGGCAGTTCAGAATTTTTTAAGCCTGAAGCCATATTATGGAGATTTTAAGGCAGTAGTCATTGATAATGCGGATAGGATGAATCAAGAGGCACAAAGTTGCTTTTTGAAAACATTAGAAGAGCCCAGGGGAAATACTATTTTAATATTAGTCTCAGCAAGGCCAGAAATGTTAATGACTACTATTTTATCCCGCTGTCAATTAGTAAAGTTTTTGCCGGTTGGCCATAGGGAAATAGAAAATTATCTTGTAGAAAATCATTCCACAGCAAAGAATGCAAAGGAATTAGCAATGATATCAGAGGGTAAAATTGGAAGAGCGATTAAGTTTTCCCTAGATGAGGGAAAAGTTAAAGAGGAGCAGCGCCTTTTGACAGATATTTTAAAAGTGTGTGATCAAGATCTTTCTTTAAAATTTAAATATGCTAAAGATTTGCCCGATGGGAAGCTTGGCGACATCCTGGCTGTCCTAAAAAGATATTTAAGATACGTCATGTTATCTAAGTTGGGGTTAGAAGAATTTGTTGCTAAAGAATATATGTCCGAAGTTATTGAGAAGTTTAAGGCTATGCCCATAGCTAGGATAAAAGAGACCATAAGGCTAATTGAGAAAATTGATTTTCAGCAAGCAACGACCAATGCCAATCCTAAATTATCTTTAGAAATATTATTATTAGAAGTTTAATTTTTATTAATTATGCAACAATTATATAAAAAAATATTAGAAGACGTAAAACCAGAGTTGGAAAAGGCCTATAAGTTTTTTGAATCAGAAGTTCAAAAATCAAGAACCTCTCATGCCTCGCCTTCCTTAGTAGAGGATATTGAGGTTAGTTGCTTCGGTTCCGTTTTCCCCATTAAACAATTGGGAGCAATCTCTTGCCCAAAGTCTAATCAGATTGTGATCCAACCTTGGGACAAATCATATATGGAACCTATAGAAAAGGCTATCAGCCAGTCTGGTCTTGGTATGTCGGCAGTTGTTGATAAGGATGTTATAAGGCTCAATTTGCCCTTATTGACCGAAGAATATCGCGAGGCAATGGCTAGGGCATTAAGTGAGAAGGCAGAGCAGGCACGTAAAACTATTCGACATTGGAGAGAAACCGCTTGGGAGAATTTACAAGAAGGATTTAAGGCGAAGACAGTAACCGAAGATGAAAAATTCAGAGGCAAAGATGAACTTCAGAAGGTAGTCGATCAGTATGGGGAGAAAATCAAAGAATTAATAGAAAAACAAAAGGCAGATATTATTTAAAATTATGATTTTAGTCATTGTTATCGCATTATTCAGTGTTATCGCCCTAATGGTTGCCCATGAATTCGGTCATTTTATTATTGCCAAGAGGTGCGGGATCAGAGTTGACGAATTTGGTATTGGGTACCCACCAAGGCTGTTCGGTAAAAAGATTGGACAAACTCTTTATTCCATAAATTTGATTCCCTTGGGAGCTTTTGTTAGAGTTCCTGGGGAAGATGGGGGAATAGAAGATTATCAGAGCTTTGTAAATCTATCAATGCGCAAGAGGGTTGCCATCATATTGGGGGGTGTAATAAGCTTCTGGGTGGTGGCGATAATTCTATTCTCTATTGTTTTTTCTTTGGGGGTGGATGTGCCAGTTGGGGATGAAGATACAGATGCTGCGACTAAAATTCAAATTACAAAAGTACTTCCAGATACTCCCGCTGCAATAGCTGGTATCCAAGAGGGGGATGTTATTAAGTGGTTAGCTCCGACCGGCGCTTCATACGAAGATCGGGCTGTTACGGAGATTACCAAGGTAAAGGGTTTCCAGGATTTTATTACTGGAAGCAATGGCGCACCCGTCACCATGGGAATTGAAAGAAATGGGAAAAGCGTTGAAATTAATGTTATTCCTAGGGTATCGCCTCCAGAAGGACAGGGATCGTTGGGCATACAATTAGAGAGAACTGCCAATCTTATCCCAAAGACAGCGTGGTATATGGCGCCATATAAAGGAATAATTTTTTGTGGAGATTTGACCTACAAAGCAACCGTTAGTTTGGTGCAATTATTGGCGAATCTTTTCTCGGGAAAAGGATTGCAAAAAGGAGCTGAATTATCGGGTCCAGTCGGCCTTATGGTTTTTATCGCGAGGGCAGCTGAAATGGGCGTAGGATTCTTCCTATATTTCATCGCAGCGATTTCTGTTCTATTGGCGATTTTTAATCTTTTGCCAATCCCTGCTCTAGATGGCGGAAAATTATTGTTCATGGCCATAGAGAAGATAAAAGGAAAACCAGTTTCGCCAAAGACAGAAAATTCTATCACCTCAGTTTTCTTTTTCGTGTTAATAGGATTGTCACTTTTTGTAACAGTAAGGTTTGATATCCCAAAGCTTATAGATTTTGTCAAAAATGGGTTTTAAGGTTGCATTAAAATATATTAGAATAATTATTAGATATTAGAAATTTTATGAAACGCAAAGGAATGAATTTATTTAAAAGATTTCTTGACTTCCTATCAATAGACATGGCCATCGACTTGGGAACGGCTAATTCTTTGGTGTATATCAAAGACAGAGGGATTGTTATTAACGAGCCATCGGTGGTGGCGATTAATAATAAAACAGGGCAAATTTTAGCAATTGGAGAAGAGGCGAAGAAGATGGTGGGGCGTACCCCGTCATATATATCTGCCACAAGGCCATTAGTTAACGGAGTTGTTTCAGATTTTGAGGTTACCGAACAGATGTTAAGATATTTTATCGAGAAGGGAGTGACTCTAGGCAAAAAGAAATTTGGGTTAGCTTTTTTGCCGAGAGTTATTATCGGTATTCCATGCGGGGTTACGGAGGTTGAAAGAAAGGCCGTAAGAGACGCAGCGAAAAACGCAGGAGCCAGAACAGTTTTTTTAATCGAAGAACCCCTAGCTTCAGCAATTGGAGCTCATCTACCAATTCAGGAGGCTGCCGGAAATTTTATCGTTGACCTTGGTGGTGGCACAACAGAAGTGGCCGTGATCTCCCTTGGCGGAATTGTTACCTTCAAAAGCCTAAGAATCGCTGGGGACAAACTTAATGATGATATTATTCAGTTTGCACAAAAAGAGTATAAGCTTTTGATCGGCGAAAGAACAGCCGAAGCCATAAAAATTGCCATAGGATCGGCACTACCAGTAAAGGAAAAAAAGGAGATGCCGATGCGCGGAAGAAATATAGTTACCGGACTTCCAGAAGAAGTGGTGGTTTTTTCAGACGACATCCAGAGGGCCTTGGAAAAATCTGTGAAGCAAATCCTTTTAGCTGTAAAAACAACCATTGAAGAAACTCCGCCAGAATTATTAGCCGATGTGATGACCAATGGCATCTATCTTTCTGGTGGTGGCGCATTATTGAAGGGGTTAGATGTTTTAATCTCTAGAGAAACTAAAATTGCTACAAGGATTGTTGAAGATCCTTTAACCGCCGTTGTTAGGGGAGCCGGGGTCGCTCTTGAGAATATCCAAACTCTATCAGAAATTATGAAGAGAGGCGAAGAGGATGAAAATGTACCTGAGTAAATAGCAATACTATGATAGAAAAAGAAGAAGTAGAAAGAATTGCGAAGCTTGCAAGATTAAAACTCACCGACGAGGAGGTTTTAGGAATGCAAAAAGATCTGTCTAGTATTCTTGACTATTTCAATCTATTAAAAAAAGTAACTGGCAAATCAAAAATTACTTCGACTAGTTTAACCGAGGAGATTTTGCGTATAGATACGTCAAAAAATCAACCAGCAGAGACGGTAGAAAAATTAATCAAAGAAATCCCGGAGAGGAAAGAGAGGTATGTCAAAGTTAAAACAATTTTAGATTAATGGATATTAATAGTTTAACAATTAATAAAATCCATCAGGGTCTTCTAAAGAAAGATTTCTCTTCCGTTGAGGTTACAAGGGAATACCTTGGACAAATAGAGAAAGTGGATAAATCCATCTCGGCTTTTTTGAGTGTTACGCCGGAATTTGCATTGGCTCAAGCAGAAAAGGTAGATCAATTAATTGCATCCGGAAAAGATATCCCAGCCCTAGCTGGTGTCCCGTGTGCCATTAAAGACGCCATTTTAGTTGAGGGCATAAGGTGTACGGCTGGCTCGAGAATATTAGAAAATTACATCGCTCCCTATGACGCAACGGTGATAAGGAAGATGAAAGAACAAGGGGCGGTAATATTGGGAAAAACAAACCTAGACGAGTTTGCCATGGGGGGCTCAACGGAGAATTCGGCATACAAGATAACAAGGAATCCGATTGACCTAGATAGGGTCCCCGGGGGGAGTTCTGGGGGTTCAGCAGCGGCCGTGGCGGCTAACGAGGCATGTTATTCATTGGGATCTGATACGGGTGGGTCTATCCGTCAACCGGCTTCCTTTTGTGGGATAGTCGGGTTAAAACCTACCTATGGATCGGTTTCCCGGTATGGGCTGATGGCCTTTGCTTCTTCCTTGGATCAAATCGGTCCCATGGCTAAAACAGTTGAAGACGTAAAGACTATTTTTAATGTAATCTCTGGCCACGATAGTATGGATGCAACCTCGCACATAGCCAAATCACCGGAAATTAAAATAGAGGAAAAAAAATTAAGAATTGGGATTCCCAAAGAATATTTTGTGAAAGGAATGGAGCCTGGTGTTGAAAAGGCCGTGAGAGATGCGGTTAAGAAGATTGAAGAGCAGGGGATAGAGGTACAAGAAATATCTTTGCCTCATACAGAATATGCGCTAGCTACCTATTATATCATCGCCACCTCAGAAGCAAGTGCTAACCTTGCCAGGTACGATGGTATTAAGTATGGATTATCGAAAAACCAGCAAGAAAAATTGTTAGATGTATATCTGCAAACAAGGGGAGAGGGTTTCGGCAGAGAAGTTAAAAGAAGGATCATGTTGGGTACCTATAGTCTATCCTCTGGCTATTACGACGCCTATTATCTAAAGGCCCAGGCAGTT
>Ga0268276_1000786_pt1 | contig 34532 bp, 43 predicted proteins | sample saktaG_4_FD_190145 | JGI IMG/M metagenome (GOLD analysis project Ga0268276, IMG submission 190145) | Saline water microbial communities from Sakinaw Lake, British Columbia, Canada - sak_2010_1_5_45m | ecosystem: Environmental > Aquatic > Non-marine Saline and Alkaline > Saline ...
CGGCGCGAAGTCAGCGAAGACGACAAAATCGCCGAAGAAATGACGACGACGTGGCGGTACGGAGAATGCCCGCCAAGGAGGAGGGTTTTTCAGCGGAATCTAGATTCTAGGTCTGACCCTGATAACCCTAAGACGACAAAATCGCCGAAGAAATGACGACGACGTGGCGGTACGGAGAATGCCCGCCAAGGAGGAGGGTTTTTCAGCGGAATCTAGATTCTAGGTCTGACCCTGATAACCCTTGACCCTGATAACCCTGATCAGTCATCCGTCATCCGTGGGCTTCGCACCAAATGGTGATGCCCTTGATTATGCACATGTCATTGGCATCCAACTGACACCTGATCACCGATCACTGATAACTGCTCTATTTGGGATCATTGAGACCGGACACGCCGATCATCCGTAGAGGCCGGTGGCAGCCAAACGAAACGGCCGGATGCGGAGGCATCCGGCCGTCGTTTTGAGTCTGCTGTCGTTCGCCTACGCCTGGGCGGCGGCGGGGGCTTCCACGGCCGTAGTGGCGGGGAGGGTGACCCACTCGATCAATGCCATTTCGGCGTTATCGCCGCGACGCTGGCCGAGCTTGACGATGCGCGTATAGCCTCCGGGGCGGTCGGCCATGACCGGGGCGACGGCGTCGAAGAGCTTCTGCACGGCCTCGGGGCTGTTCAGGCGCGAGGCGGCGAGGCGGCGCGCAGACAGCGTGCCCTTGCGCGCCAGCGTGACGATCTTTTCGGCGTCGCGCCGGGTCTGTTTGGCCTTGGGCAGCGTCGTCTCGATGCGATCCCGGAGGATCAGGTTTACGACAAGCGAGCGCAGGAGCTGCTCGCGGTGGGCCATACTTCGGCCGAACTTCTTGGCTACTTTGCGGTGGCGCATGATGATTCCACTCCGTCGGCGGCGTTCGAAGCCACCCGATCAAACGTTGTGTTGCGGTTACTCTTCTGAAACGACCGGATCGCTCGCGGGTTGCTCTTCCGGTTTTGATTCCGGGCGAGGCTCCAGCAGGCCGGGGTCGAACTTGAAACCCAGGCACAGTCCAAGATCGACCAGTTTGTCTTTGATCTCATTCAACGACTTCTTGCCGAAATTGCGGTACTTCAGCATGTCCGCCTCGGTCTTGCTAGCCAATTCGCCCACGGAGGTGATGTTGGCGTTGTTCAGGCAGTTGGCGGCCCGGACGCTCAGCTCGATCTCGTTGACGCTCATGTTGAGGACTTTGCGCAGACGTTCGCGCTCCTCATCGACCTTCCGTTCGGCCTCCTCGAACTCGACGATCTCTTCGCTGTAGTCCACGAACACATCGAGATGGTGGCGCAGGATCGCCGCAGCGGTCTTGAGGGCCTCTTCCGGGGCGACGCGGCCATCGGTCCAGATGTCGAGGATGAGCTTCTCGTAGTCGATCCGCTGACCCACGCGGGTATTTTCAACCGCGAAGTTGACACGCGTCACGGGGGAGAAGATGCTGTCGATCGGAATCCGGCCGATCTCCTGCTGGTCTTCCTTATTCCACTCGGCGGGGAAGAATCCGCGCCCGGTACGAATTTCGACCTCCATATCGATCTCGCCGTCGGCGTCGAGCGTCGCGATGGGCTGGGTCGGGTTGAGCACCTCGATGCTGTTGTCGGCCTCGAAATCACAGGCGGTGATGACGCATGGCCCCTTCTTGTGCAGGGCGATCCAGCGTGGCGCGCGGGTGTAACTCTTGAGCAGCACGTGCTTGAGGTTGAGGATGATGTCGGTGACATCCTCGCTCACCCCGGGCAGCGCGCAGAACTCATGGTTGGCCCCACGGATACGCACGGAGGTGATCGCCACGCCCTCGATTGAGGAGAGGAGCACGCGGCGCAGTGAATTGCCGACCGTGCGGGCATAGCCCACCTCAAACGGTTCGGCCATAAAGCGCGTGTACTGGGAGTTCGATCCCTTTTCTTCTTTCACCACCCGCTTGGGTATTTCAAAACGACTCAAACGAATCGGCATGTCTTACGTCCTTTCCGGCGCGTCCCGCTCGTTCAGGCGGATGCGCCGCAACAGGGTGTGCGCTTAACGCGAATAAAGTTCGACAATCGCCTGTTCATCCACAACAGGCGCGATTTGCTCACGGGTCGGGATGGCCAGCACCTCGCCACGGAAAGCCTTGGGATCCACGGAGAGCCACGTCGGCGTCTGCTGGGATGTCGCGGCATCGAGACATTTGGTCGCAAAATCGCGCGAATTGGGGCGGTCCCGCACTTCGACGACGTTTCCGACTTTGACTTGCATCGACGGAACCGTAGCCTTGCGGCCGTTGACGGTGATATGGCCATGCAGCACGAATTGGCGGGCTGCGCGGCGCGAGGAGGCAAACCCCAGACGATAGACGATGTTGTCCAAGCGCGTCTCAACCAGTTGCAGCATGATTTCGCCGGTGACGCCATTCCGCCGCAGCGCCTCTTCGAAGACGCGGTGGAACTGCCCTTCCTGCATGCCGTACTGGCGGCGCAGACGCTGTTTCTCGCGAAGCTGCTGACCGTATTCGGACGCCTTTCGCGCGCGGCGCATGCCATGCATGCCCGGTGGCGGATGCCCCTGATCGATGGGGCACTTCGCCATGTAACAGCGCGCACCCTTGAGGAACAGCTTCATCCCCTCGCGCCTGCACTGCCGGCAGACGGGACCCACATACCTACCCATTAGACTCTCCTCCTTTTGCGCGCCCGGCACCCGTTGTGCGGAATCGGCGTGCAATCCTTGATGACCGTCACATGCATGCCGGCCGACTGGATCGCACGCACGGCGGACTCGCGCCCGGCGCCCGCGCCCTGGACCCGGATTTCCACTTCGTGCATTCCCTTCGACACCGCCTGGCGCGCCGCGTCCTGGGCGACCATCGTTGCGGCAAAGGCGGTGCATTTGCGCGATCCCTTGAATCCCGCGCGACCGGCGGAGCTCCACGAAACAACCCCGCCGCGCGCATCGGCGATCGACACGATCGTGTTGTTGAAAGTGGCGCGGATAAAGGCGATGCCGGCCGGAATGCTCCGTGCCCGCGCCTTTTTCACTTTGCCATCAGCGACGACCTTGGGCGCGTCGCCCTCGGACATCACAGCCGCCGCCTCGCTGGAGGCGCTGGGTTGCTCAACGGCAACCGATCCGTTTTCTTGTTTAATCGCTTCTTCGCTCATCATCAGCCCCGACTCTGGCCGCGACCCCCTCATCCGTACCGGCACCGGCTTCCGCCGCCTGCGCAACCGGGGATGGGTAATCGAGCCCGTTAAGCTCTGGTTACTTCTTTATCGCCTGACGGGCGGCCTTGTCACGGACCGCTCCCACCGTCTTCTTGCTTCCCTTACGCGTGCGCGCATTGGTCCGCGTGCGTTGGCCACGACACGGCAAGCCGCGTTTGTGCCGCGACCCGCGATACGTGCCGATGCTGATCAGGCGGCGAACGTTCTGCGACACCTCGCGGCGCAGATCACCCTCCACGCGGTAATGCTCCTGAATGAATCCGGTAATGGAACGGATCTCATCCGGCGTGAGGTCATCGGCCTTTTTCGCCGGATCCACCTTGCACTGTTCCAGAATATCACAGGCCCGTTTCGGGCCGATCCCATGGATATATCGGAGCGCGTACTCGACGCGCTTTCTGCCCGGCACATCCACACCCATCATTCTCGGCATGGTCTCTCTCCTCGCTAGCCTTGGCGCTGTTTGTGGCGCGGATTAGTACAAATCACACGCACGACCCCTTTGCGCCGCACGATTCGGCAGCGTTCACAAATGCGTCGCACTGAACTGCGAACTTTCATGGTTTCTTTCCCCGTTCAAAAAAGGGATTCAGTTTACCCTGCCCGACCGCTTCTTGTCCATCACAAAATGAAAAAACATTAAACAGCCGTCACTATCTCCGCGCCGTTCTCGCATACGGCGATCGTATGCTCGAAATGCGCGGATGGTCGTCCGTCCTTCGCGACGACCGTCCAACCGTCCCGCAGCACCGACACATCGGGCCGGCCAAGGTTGACCATCGGTTCGATGCACAGGGTCATACCGACCTTGAGCACCGGCCCGCGCCCTGGGCTTCCGTAATTCGGTATCTGCGGATCCTCATGCAACTGTTGACCGATCCCGTGGCCCACGAACTCCCGGACCACGGAGCAGCCAGCCTGTTGCACCACCTGTTCGATCGCGTGCGACACATCTCCCAGTCTCACGCCCGGGCGCACGGACGCGATCCCGGCGTCACGGGCCCGTCGGGTGGCGTCGACCAACCGGATGATATCCGGATCGGAGACGCCGACCAGCACCGTGGTGGCGGTGTCGCCATGAAAGCCCTGATACAAGACGCCCACGTCGAGACTCACCACATCGCCCGGCAGGATGCGCCGGTCACCCGGGATGCCATGGATCACCTCGTCGTTCACCGACACGCACAAGGCGGCCGGAAACCCGCGGTACCCCAGAAAGGAGGGGGTGGCCCCCCTTTCGCCTATCAATTTCCTCGCCAACGCATCGAGTTCCCGGGTCAACACCCCGGGAACTACCGCCGCCGCCACCCCCTGGAGAACCTCGCCCGCCAGACGGCCGCTGACGCGCATGGCGTCAAGTTCGCGCCCTCGTTTGCACGTAATCATTCAAACGCCCGGATCATTCGCGCGGTGAAGACATCAACACCGCCACTCCCATCCACACGCTTCAGCACGCCGCGCGCGGCGTAGGCATCGATCAACCCTGCGGTCTGCCGGTGGTAGCCCTCCAACCGTTGAGAAATGGTCTCGGGGCGATCATCCTCGCGTTGCACGAGGGCGGCGCCGCAGGCGTCGCAGATGTCCGCCTGTTTCGGGGCGAGCGTCACAACATGGTAAACGGCCTTGCACGCGGGGCACACCCGCCGGCCGACGAGGCGTTCTATGAGCATCGCTTCATTCACCTCGATCAACACAACCGCTCGCAACACGCCGCCGCAATCGGCGAGGATGTCGTCCAAGATACTCATCTGCCCGTCCGTCCGGGGAAACCCGTCCAGCAAATAGCGCGCGCTGTCGGGACCGGCCTCGATCAGATCGCTGATCATCCGGCCGATCATAATGTCGGGAACCAGTGCGCCACGAATCATGTAGGTCGCCGCGTCGATACCGGTCGCGGTCTTGTGGGCGACGATGTCGCGCAGCATATCGCCGCTGGACATCTGGATAAAGCCCAGCTTCTGCACCAGGCAGGCCGCAGCGGTGCCTTTCCCGCATCCCGGGGGCCCCAACAAGACGACGACATCCATACCGTTTATCTCCGGGACCGCAGGCGGCCGTGTTTCAAAAACCCGTCATAGTTGCGCATCAGCAGGTGCGATTCCATTTGGCGCAACGTGTCCAGTGCCACGCCGACCACGATGAGCAGGCTGGTGCCGCCGAAGAACGAGGCCATGCTCCAGTCGAGGCTCATCCAGCCGTTGAGGATCTGGGGGAGGATGGCGACGATGAGCAACCCGATGCCGCCGATGAGCGTCACGCGGGTCATCACCGCGTCGAGATACTCGGCGGTGGCGCGGCCGGGGCGGATGCCCGGGACATACGAACCGTCGCGCTTGAGGTTGTCGGCGATCTGCATCGCGTTGAACTGGGTGGCGACCCAGAAGAAGCAGAAAAACAGGATGAGCGCCGAGTAGACGGTCAGATGCAGGGCCGAGGTTGAGTTGGCGAGGCTCTGGCCCAGATCCCGCAGCCAGGCGAGCCAGGGGAAGCGGTCGCCGTCGATGCGGGCCAGCGCCGCGGACGGGAAGGTGATCAGCGGACCGGCGAAGATGATCGGCATGACACCGGTATAATTCACCCGCAGCGGCATATAGGTGTTCTGGCCGCCGTAGGTGCGGTTCCCGACGACGCGGCGGGTCGAATGGATCGGCACACGCCGGACGCCCTGGGTGAGCATCACGGTCCCCATCGTAACGGCAAAGCCGAGGAGCAGAAGGAGCACCAGCTCGAAGACGTTGGCGGTGGGCTTGAGGTCACCGACGCCGATGTAGCGTTCCCAGGCGATCAGCACGGCGCGGGGGAGACGGCTGCAGATATTGATCATGATGATCAGCGACACGCCGTTACCGATGCCTCGGGCGGTAATCTGGTCGCCCAGCCACATGACAAACATCGAGGCCGATGTCATGGCAATGATGGTCATCATGACAAAACCAAAGCCCGGGGTCGCCACCAGATTGACCGGTCCGAAGCCGAGGCGCTCGGGGTTCTGGAACCCCTGAGCGAGGAAGAACGACTGAAACACGCAGATGCAGATGGTCAGGTAACGGGTGTATTGGTTGAGGCGCTGCCGGCCGGTCTCGCCCTCGCGCACCATCCGCTCCAAACCGGGGATGACCGCGGTGAGCAACTGCAGAATGATCGACGCGCTGATATACGGCCAGATGCTCAGGAAGCCGACCGAACACCGGCTCATGGCGCCGCCCGTGAACACGTCGAACATGCTCATCAGGCCGCCGCCGGCGCCGCTGGCCGACTCGCGGATCCGATCCATGACCTCTCCCAGCACGCGCAGGTTGACACCCGGTGTGGGAATCATCGAGATGAGGCGGCTGATAAACACCAACCCGGCCGTGAAGAGAATGCGTTTCCGCAGTTCCGGTATTTTAAACGTGTTCGCAAAGGTGGCCAGCATGGTTGCGCTCCTAGTAGGGGACCGGGGATCGAGGGCGGGGATCGGGGGCAGGCACGACCGGCGCCCCTCTCGATGCCCAATGACCGTCCCCTGTCATTACGTGTCGCTACTCCGGGTGTCTCCGGCGACGACCGCGATTCCACCCGCCGCCTCGATCTTCGCCTTGGCCGACGCGCTGAAGGCGCCGGCGGTGACCGTCAGCTTCTTGTCCAGGTCGCCGAATCCGAGAATCTTGACGCCTCCCCGATTGGCGCGGATGAGGCCGACCTGGAGCAGCTCGAGAGCGGTCACCTGACTTCCGTCCTCAAACCGGTTCAAGGACTTGATATTGACCGTTTGCCACGGGATTCGGTTCGGGTTCTTGAAGCCGCGTTTCGGCAGACGCCGTACGAGCGGCATCTGGCCGCCTTCGAATCCGAGCTTGTGCTTGTGTCCCTTGCGGGCCTTCTGGCCCTTGTGGCCCTTACCGGACGTCTTGCCGTGCCCCGAGGCGGGGCCGCGGCCGACGCGCTTCCGGCTTTTGCGGGCGCCCGGCGTATTGGTCAGCGTAGAGAGATCCATGGTTCAAACTCCTCGTGTCAGCGCTTCGGCGGCCGCCCGTGCCGAGGCCGGCCGTCTGTGGAATGGGTTAGCCGCGGATGGCCGCGATCTCCTCGGCGGTGCGCAACTGTTCAAGCGCGTTGATCGTGGCCTTCACCACATTCAGGCGGTTTTTACTGCCGAGCGACTTGCCGATCACGTCGCGGACGCCAGCCGCTTCGAGCACCGGGCGCATGCCGCCGCCCGCGATGATGCCCGAGCCGCCCGGAGCGGGCTTCAGCAGCACACGGCCACCGTCGCACACGCCGATCACGTCGTGGGGGATGGTCTTCCCATCCATTTTCACGCGCATCATCTCTTTCTTCGCGGAGTCGCCGCCTTTGCGGATCGCCTCGCTCACATCGTTCGCCTTGCCGAAGCCGAAGCCGACGCGACCCAAACGGTCGCCGACGACGACGACCGCGCTGAAGCTGAAGCGGCGTCCGCCCTTGACCACTTTCGAACACCGGTTCACGAACACGACGCGCTCGTCCAGTTCGCTCCCCCCGCTTTCGCGTTTGACTCTTACTTCGTTCACGTCGCCTCCTCAGCCGCGGGAGCGGCGTCCGAAATCCGCAGGCCCGCTGCCACGGCGGACTCCACGATCTGCTTGATGCGGCCGTGGTAGCGGAATCCGCCGCGGTCTACGACCACGACGGCGATTCCCTTCTCGGCTGCGGTTTTGGCGGCCTGCTCCCCCACCTCTTTCGCGGCGTTCAGGTTGCAGCCAACGGTCTCCTCCACGGCGAGCGTGGACGTGGCGGCCAGCGTATGCGAGGCCGTATCATCGATGAACTGCACATACATGTGCTTGTTCGAGATGTAAATCGCCATCCGCGGGCGCTCCGCCGTGCCTTGCACACGCTGGCGGAGGCGCATATGACGGCGCCTGCGTTGATCCTTGCGGTTCTTCACTATCATCAGCAACTCCCGTTCAGGCGTTAGGCAACCGTCTTGCCCTGCTTGCGGCGAATCTTCTCGCCAACGTACTTGATGCCCTTGCCCTTGTAAGGCTCGGCGGGGTAATATCCGCGGATGCGGGCCGCCGCTTCGCCGACAAGCTGTTTATCGATCCCCGTGACCGTCAACTGGACTCCCTGCTTCTCGGTGACCGTGATGCCGACGGGTATCAGATACTCTTTGGGGGACGCGAAGCCGAGCGACAGCATCAGCTTTTGCCCCTGGACCTGTGCTTTAAAGCCGGTTCCCTCGATGGAGAGTTCCTTCTTATAGCCGTTGAGCACACCCTCGATCATGTTCTTGACCAGGGAGCGACTCAGCCCGTGAAAACTTCTTTGTTTGCGCGAATCATCCGTACGCGCTACGCGCACCTCGCTGTCGGCGACGACGGCGCTGATGCCGGCGGGGAGCGTACAGGAGAGTTTTCCGAGCGCCCCCTTCACGTCCACTAGACCACCGCGCGCGGTGACGGTGACGCCTGCAGGGATTTTCACCGGTTGTTTACCGATTCTCGACATGACACGTCACCTCTTACCAGATGGTACAAATCACTTCGCCGCCCAGCTTGCGCTGGCGCGCCTCTTTTCCGGTCATCACCCCGTGGGAGGTGCTGACGACTGAGATGCCCAACCCGTTGAGCACCTGCGGAATATCCTGATAACCGGCAAACCGGCGCAAGCCGGGTTTGCTGATCCGGCTGAGCCCGCAAATCACGGGTTCGCCGTCAACCGTATACTTCAGCGTCAGCAACAGGACCCGCTTGGGGTCGCCCGCCAGCGTATAGCCGGCGATGAAGCCTTCCTGCTTGAAGATGCGGGCAATTTCGCCCTTGAGACGGGAACCGGGCATCTCCACTTCCTGAAGCCCGGCTTTCTGCGCATTACGCACCCGCAACAGCATGTCTGCGATGGGATCCGATACACTCATGGAAACTCCCTCACCAACTCGCCTTGGTCACACCCGGGATCTGTCCCGACACAGCCAGCTCGCGGAAACAAATGCGGCAGAGCTGGAACTTACGGATATAGGCGCGTGCGCGCCCGCACCGGGTACACCGGCAGTACTTGCGCACGGCGAACTTCGGCGTGCGTTTCGCCTTTTCCATCAAACACAGTTTGGCCATAGCACAACTCCTTATTTGCCGGCGAACGGCATGCCGAGCGCCGCGAGCAGTTCGCGGGCCTCATTGTCGGTACGGGCAGACGTCACAAACGTGATGTCCATCCCCTTTTCCACGTTCGCTCCAGCGGTGTCGATCTCCGGGAAGATCGTCTGCTCCTTGATCCCGAGCGTGTAGCCCCCGCGGCCGTCAAAGCCGCGGAGCGAAACCCCGCGGAAGTCACGGATACGCGGCAGGGCGTGATTCACCAGGCGATCGACGAACTCGTACATTCGGTCGCCCCGCAGGGTGACCTTGGCGCCGATGGTCATCCCCTCGCGCAACTTGAAATTCGAGATACTCTTACGCGCCTTGCAGGTCATCGGATGCTGCCCGGTGATCTTCGTCAGATCCCCCAGCAGGGCCTTCTGCTCGTCCTTCTCGACGATCCCGAAGCCCATGTTCACGACGACTTTTTGCAGGTGGGGTACCAGCATGGGGTTTTTCAGCCCCAGCGTCTCACGCAACTTGGGCGTGATCTGTTTGTTATAAAAATCTTTGAGTCTGGGCATGTCCGTCTCCTATCCGTGCAAGACCTTGTTTGTCGCCTTGGATACCCGTTCGAGGGTGTCCCCCGTGCGGACGCGCCGAATGCGGACGCCCTTTTTGGCCTCCGGATCGTAGGGCATCACCTTGCAAATCCGGATCGGCGCCTCGATCTCGATAAACCCGCCGTCGGGCTTGATCTGCGACCGGCGCACGGCCTTCTTCACCAGGTTCAGGCCCTCGACAAAGACGACACCCTTGCGGAGGTCGACCCGCTTGACCTTGCCCGTCTGACCGGCATATTCGCCCGAGATGGCAATCACCGTGTCATGCTTCTTAATGCGTGCAATGCTCATGCTTCTTTTCCCGTAACTCGCAACCCGCAACCCGCAGTTCGCCAGCCTTGCCCCGCCGGATTCGATCCGTACAGGCCAACGCTTACGCCATTGCGCGCGTGTTACTATGCTGCTGGCGTCAGACCACTTCCGGCGCCAGCGAGATGATCTTCATATAATTCCGGTCGCGCAACTCGCGCGCCACCGGACCGAAAATACGCGTGCCGATCGGATTCAGCTTGACATCCACGATCACGCAGGCGTTCTGGTCAAAACGGACATGCGAACCGTCGGAGCGGCTGATGGGGTGGCCGGTGCGCACGACCACCGCCGTGCAGACCTGCCCCTTCTTCACGGCGCCGGTGGGCTGCGCCTCCTTGATGGCCACGCGGATGACGTCGCCGATATGCGCGAACGACTTGCGCTGGCCGAGGATGCGGAAACACATGGCCAGCTTGGCGCCCGAGTTGTCCGCCACAATCAGTTCGGTTTGTTCCTGGATCATGACTTCGGCGCTCCTTCTGCGGACACCACTTCGACCACGCGCCAGCGCTTCATCTTGCTCAACGGGCGGCATTCGGTGATGACCACCGCATCGCCCACCCGCGCGGCGTTCTGCTCGTCGTGCGCGTGATACTTCTTGTGCTGGCGGATCACCTTGCCATACATGGGGTGACGCAGCCGACGCTCGGTTTGCACCACGATCGACTTGTTCCCGCTGCGGCTGATCACCACACCCTTGCGGATCTTTCGCGATCCGCGATTCTCTGTCGTCTCGGCCATTACTGTCCAGCCTCCCGCCCACGTTGAACTGTGAGCATGCGTGCGATTTCACGGCGGAGCGTGCGAATCCGAAGCGGCTTCTCCACGCTGGCACCGGAGTGATGCTTCAGGCGGAAGCTTTGCAGTTCCTGCGACTGCTCGCGAATCCGCTGAGCCAACTCCTCCGCCCCAAGTTCCCTTAATTCCCTAGCCTTCATTGTTATTCCGTTCTCCGCTTGGATTACTTACGGGTAACCAGCCGCGTGCGGATGCCCAGTTTGGTGTCCGCCAGGCGGAGGCATTCACGAGCGATCACGTCCGGGACGCCGGCGACCTCGAACAATACCTTGCCCGGAAGGATCACGGCGACCCAGAGTTCCGGATTGCCCTTGCCCTTGCCCATGCGCACTTCAATGGGCTTCTTGGTAACCGGCTTGTCCGGAAAGATCCGGATCCACAGCTTGCCCTTGCGTTTCATATGGCGGTTCACCGCCACACGGCACGCCTCGATCTGGGTGTTGGTAATCCAGCCGCGGCCGAGCGCCTTCAGGCCGTATTCGCCGTAGGCGAGCTCGGCACCCGAGGTGGCGCGCCCCGCCCGGTTTCCCTTGGATTGCTTGCGGTGCTTGACGCGTTTAGGCATTAGGGGCATGGCTTCTCCTCCTCGTCGCGGAACGCGCCGGCTGGAAATCATCCTTTGTGCAGATCCACACCTTGATGCCGATCAGACCTGCGGTCGTGTGCGCCTCAGCGAAACCGTAGTCGATGTTCGCACGGAGGGTGTGCAGCGGAACCTTGCCCTGCTTGCTCCACTCGACGCGCGAGATCTCGGCGCCATTGATGCGGCCGCTGCAGCGGATCTTGATTCCCTCGCAGCCGATGTCCATGGCGACCTTCTCGGCCCGCTTAATGGCGCGCTTGATCGCCACGCGGCGCTCGACCTGCTGTGCTACGCCTTCGGCGACCAGTTGCGCGTTGGCATCGGGATCGCGCACCTCGTGGATGTCGAGGTAGATCTCCTTGCCCGTCTTCTTCGCCAGGTCAGTGCGAATTCGGTCGACATCCTGCCCCTTGCGGCCGATGACCACGCCCGGCCGGGCTGAGAAGATGTTGACCCGCACGCGATTGGCGTAACGCTCGATCATGATCTTGGCGATCGCGGCGCCTTCCAAACGTCTCTTAACTTCCTCGCGGATCATCTGATCTTCCGCGAGCAACGTGCCAAAATCACGCTTTCCGGCAAACCAGCGCGACTGCCACGCATGGTTGACCGCGACTCGGAATCCAATAGGATTGACTTTTTGTCCCAACGTCCTGCTCCTTCCTGAAAAAAGACTCCGGCCTCACCGACCGTCGGTCAGGACCACTTTCACATGGCACAACCGCCGGGCAATCGGACTCGCGCTGCCACGGGCGCGAGGCCAGAACCGCCGCAAACGCGGTCCTTCGTCAAACACCGCCAGTTGGATGCGTAACGCGTCCGCATCCAGGCTGGCGTTATTCTTCGCGTTAGCCATCGCCGACTGGATCGTCTGACCCAACACGACGGCGGCCTTCCGCGGGCTAAATTGCGTCACCTTCAGCGCCTCGCCGACCGTCATCCCCTGCACCTTGCGGGACAGCGGGCGACCTTTCTGCGCCGAAAGCCGGACGTTACGGGTAATAGCCGTCACTTCCATAACTGATTTCCTCATTACTTCGCCGCCGCCTTGTTCGTGTGGAGGCCGTGCTGGCGGAATGTACGCGTGGGGGCGAACTCGCCCAACCGGTGCCCAACCATATTCTCTGTGATGAAAATAGGGATGTGCTGTTTGCCATTGTGAATTGCAAAAGTATGGCCGACAAACTCAGGCATGATCATCGAACGGCGCGACCATGTTTTGATCGGGGCCTTTCGACCGCTCAGGTTCATCCGATCCACTTTTTTCAGCAGGTGGGCCTCGACATACGGACCCTTCTTAATAGACCGCGACATGGGTTACTTTCTCCGCTTGACGATGAATGTACTCGACGTCTTCCGCCGGTTGCGGGTTTTGCCGCCCTTCGCCAGTTTTCCCCAGGGCGAGACCGGATGACCGCCGCCGGACGTGCGGCCTTCGCCGCCGCCCATCGGATGGTCAACCGGATTCATTGCCACACCGCGAACGGTCGGGCGGATGCCCATCCACCGCTTGCGGCCGGCCTTGCCGAGCTTGACTCCGCTCCAGTCGGCGTTGCCCACCTGGCCGATGGTCGCCAGACCTTTGGCGTTCACCCGCCGGATCTCGCCCGAGGGCAGTCGCAGGGAGGCGTACCCGCCTTCGCGCGACATGACCAGGCAACTGTTGCCCGCGGAACGAGCGAGTTGGCCGCCCTTCCCGGGAACAAGCTCGACGTTGTGCACGGTGAGCCCCAGCGGGATCTTCTCCAGCGGTAGGGCATTGCCCACGGTCGGCTCGGCCTCGATCCCGGACAGGAGCAGGTCCCCGACCTTCAGCCCCGTCGGCGCCAGGATGTAGCGCTTCTCGCCATCCACATAATTGAGCAACGCCAGATTGGCCGACCGGTTGGGGTCGTAGGCAATCTCGGCCACGCGTGCGGGAATGCCCGCCTTGTCGCGCCGGAAATCTACGATCCGGTAGCGCCGCTTAACACCGCCACCGCGGTGGCGCACGTTGATGCGTCCCGAATTGCCGCGACCGGCCTTGGAATGCAAGGCCTCGGTCAGCCGGCGCACCGGCTTCTTCTCGGTGATCTCCTCAAAGGTCTGCGCCACACGGTGGCGGAGACCCGGACTTCTCGGTTTAAAGGTTTTCAGACCCATGGATCCATTCCTCCGGCGGCGTTAGACGGCCTCAATGCGCTCGCCCGCCCGTACGGTGACGATCGCGCGCTTCCAATCGGGACGGCTCGTCCGATGGCGCGTGCGCGTCATGCAGGGCTTGCCCGCATAGTTTTGTGTACGAACGGCCAGCACATGGACGCCAAACTGCGCTTCGACCGCTTCGCGGATCTCCAGCTTGTTCGCCTCGGGGGCGACCTCGAGGAGAAACGCATTCTGCGCGGCCATTGCCGTCCCTTTTTCCGTTACTTGAATTTTTCGGATGATACCGGCGTGTTTCATGCCGTCACCTCCGCCTTCCCTGTCAACCGCGTTGTGAGCGCCTCAAAACCCGCACGCGTGGCAATCACGGTACGAAAGCGAAGCAGGGAGTATACATCAACATCACAGGCGCAGGCAACCTCAACCTTCGGGATGTTTCGCGCGGCGCGCACCAGCGCGTCGTTTGCCACATCGGTCACAAAGAGACCCGAGGTCCGCACATCGAGTTTCTTGAGCAACGCCGCCACGAGTTTGGTCTTGGCTTCGGGCAGGTTGAGTGCGTCAACCACGACCACCTGGCCGTCGGCAATCTTCGCGCTGAGCGCGCGTCGGAACGCGAGCTGCGCCACCTTGCGATTGACTTTTTGCGCGAAGGATCGCGATCGCGGACCGAGGGCGACGCCCCCTCCGCGCCAGATCGGGGACCGACGGCTGCCCGCACGGGCGTTGCCGGTTCCCTTCTGGCGGTAGGGCTTTTTGCCGCTTCCCGCAACCTCGCCTTTGGTCTGTGTTGAGCCCGTGCCCGCGCGCCGCGCGTTCAGGGTCGCCACGACCGTATCCTTGACAGCCTGGTCGCCTTTGTCCAGCACCAGCCGCTCATCCGCGAAGGCCAGCTCGCCGGCGGGTTCTCCCATCGCGTTGAAAATTTTGATCGTACTCATTGCTCGTTATCCCTTCTTCAGGGCTTTTTTCACAAAAACAACCGCGCCAGCCGGGCCCGGGACGGCTCCCCCGACCAACAAGAGATTATCCTCTTTGCGCACCTGCACCACCGTCAGGTTTTGCGTCGTGCGCGACACGGATCCCATGTGGCCCGGCATCCGCTTGCCTTTCTCGATCCAGCCCGGCAGATCGCGCGCGCCAATCGAACCGACACGGTTCTTGGAGTGGCCGCCGTGCGTCTTCGGCCCACCCGCCATGCGGTAACGCCGCACGACACCCGCAAACCCGCGCCCTTTGGTCACCCCCTGGACGTCGACAAACTTCACGTCGTCGAACATCCCGACGTCAACCGCTTGGCCCGCTTCGAGCGCATCGCCTGCATCCAGCTTGAACTCGTGCAGCACCCGGCACGGCGTCACGCCGGCCTTGGCGTAGCGCACGAGCGCCGACTTCGTCAGCCGATGCGCCTTCTGCGTCCCGAATCCAACCTGCGCGGCCACGTAGCCGTCCTTCTTCACCGTCTTCACTTGGATGACGGGGCAGGGACCGACTTCAAGTACCGTAACCGCAACCCGACGCCCGTCCTTGTCCCAGACCTGCGTCATGCCAACTTTCTTGCCAATTAAGCCTTCCATGGTGCCTCACCGTCCTTAAACTCGAATGGAGATATCCACGCCGGCCGGCAGGTTTAATTTCTTCAGCTCGTCGACCGTTTTGGCCGTCGGGCTGACGATATCGAGCAACCGCTTGTGCGTCCGCATTTCGAATTGATCCATGGACTTCTTGTCCACGTGCGGACTGCGGTTGACCGTGAAGCGCTCGATCCGCGTCGGAAGCGGAATCGGCCCCACCACCTGCGCGCCTGTCCCGCGGGCCGTTTCGATGATATCACCGACGGCCTGGTCCAGTACCCTGTGGTCGTATGCCTGCAAACGGATGCGTATGCGCTGACTTTGCATGCTTTCGTCACCTGTTCAATACGTGTTCTCTCACTGTCCGCGGCACCACGGCGAATGCATCGGGCTCCATCGTGTAGCTTGCGCGGCCACGCGATAACGACCGAATCACCGTTGAATACCCGAACAACTCCGCCAATGGCACCCGCGCACGCACGAGTTGCATGTTTCCACGCACCCTCATGTCGCACACGTGTCCGCGGCGCCCGTTGATATCCCCCATGATCTCGCCGACATGGTCCGGCGGAGTCACAATGTCAAGGGACATGATCGGCTCCAGCAACTCTGGAGCCGCCGCTTGTGCCGCCTCGCGAAAAGCCAGCACGGCGGCCGTCCGGAATGCCACTTCCGTGGCCGATTCCTCGTCCGCAATGCCCACCTCCGTGACGCGCGCCACGACATCCGTCAACGGGTAGCGCGCGAGCACCCCCGTCATGATGCCGTCGAGCAAGCCTTGCTCGATGCACGCTACCAGCGCCTCGTCGGGCAGGGCCTTGCGGCTGCACGCGATTTCCACCGCATGCCCGCTGCCCCGCTCACGCGGCGCCGCTTCCACCACGACACGGGCGTAGTGGCGCTTGCCACCAAAGTCGCGGTCAAAGACATAGTCGGCCCGCCCCGTCGCCGTCACGGTCTCGTAATACGAGACCATCGGGCGGCCGGTGTTGGCCTCCACCTTGAATTCCCGAAGGAGTCGATCCACCAGGATTTCCAAGTGCAGCTCGCCCATTCCGCTCAGAATCAACTGCCCGGTTTCGGAATCGGTCCGAACCACGCAGGTGGGGTCTTCTGCGGAGAGCTGCTCTAACGCGTCGTTCAATTTGTCGCGGTTGGCCTGCGTCTTCGGCTCGATGGCCATGAACATGACCGGCTCGGGGGCCTCGATCCGTTCGAGCGCGATCGGCTGATGCTCGGCACAGAGGGTATCTCCGGTCGTCGCGGCCTTGAGGCCGACGACCGCGCCGATGTCCCCGGCGAAGAGTTCCTCGACCTCTTCCTGGGCGTCGGCGAAGAGTCGCACCAGCTTCATCACCCGCTCGCGCCCCTTGATCCGCGGGTTGTAGACATTCTGCCCCTTGCGCAACCGGCCGGCGTAAAGCCGGACAAAAAAGAGCTTTCCCACGTAGGGATCCGTGGCGATCTTGAAGACCAGCGCCGTCAGGGGCGCGGCATCCTCGGGATTCCGCGTCACCGCGGCGCCCGTCTTGACGTCGGTCGCCCGCACCGCGCCGACATCCTCGGGTGACGGCAGGTAGGCGACCACGGCGTCGAGCAGCAATTGCACGCCGGTGTTGTGCAGGGCCGTGCCGCACAACACCGGCACCATCGCACGGGAGATGACCGCGCGGCGAATCGCGGGGCGCAACACATCGGCCGGGACGTCGGGGGTTACCAGATACGCCGTGAGCACCGCTTCGTCGACCTCGCCCAAATGCTCGACGAGCTGCGTGCGCGCCGCGGCAGCCTTCGCCTGAAGGTCGCCGGGAATCGGATGCTCTTGTATCGTTCGGCCTTCGTCAGCCCCATCAAATGTCAGCATCCGCATCTCAAGCAGATCGATCACGCCGGCAAAGGTCTCCGCCTGACCCCACGGCAGCATCAGCGGCACCGCCGGCGCCCCGAGCTTGCTTCGGATCTCGGCCACCACGGCGTCAAAATCGGCACCCATGCGATCCATCTTGTTGATGAACGCGATTCGGGGGACATGGTACGTGTCGGCCTGGCGCCAGACCGTCTCGGATTGCGGCTGCACCCCGCCGACGGCACAAAAAACGCCCACCGCGCCGTCTAAGACGCGCAGTGAGCGTTCTACTTCAATGGTGAAATCCACATGGCCCGGGGTGTCGATAATGTTGATCTGGCATCCCTGCCACGCACAGGTGATGGCGGCGCTGGTGATCGTGATGCCGCGCTCGCGCTCCTGGATCATCCAATCGGTCGTGGTGTTGCCGTCGTCTACATTACCCAGTCGGTGGGTGCGTCCGGCGTAGAAAAGGATTCGCTCGGTCGTCGTCGTTTTTCCCGCGTCGATATGCGCCACAATCCCGATGTTGCGCACGTCGGCCAAAGCAACGGCACGCGCGCCGGGCGTAGTGCCCGCCGCTTTGCCTTTCGACTCTTTAGCCTTCACGTCCATGACGCGTCGTACCCATCTTCCCGGTTTGTCAAAGAACAGGTGGCCGCCTGCCGGCGGCCGGTCGCGTGACTTACCACGCGTAATGCGCAAACGCCTTGTTGGCCTGCGCCATCTTGTGCGTATCGTCCCGTTTCTTGATTACATTTCCCTGATTGCCGTAAGCTTCCAATAGTTCTTGCGCGACCGCCTTGGGCATCCCCGCGCCGCGGCGGGCACTCGCGTACTGCACCATCCAGCGGAGGGCCATGGCCAACTGCCGCGGCGGACGGATCTCCACCGGCACCTGGTAGGTCGTGCCGCCCACCCGACGCGACTTGACCTCGACCTTCGGCCGCATGTTGCTGATCGCCATGCCCAGCACTTCCAACGGATCCTTGCCCGTTTTATCCGCGATCTCCGTCAGCGCGCCGTAGACGATCCGCTCGGCCGTCGTCTTCTTGCCGCTGATCATCAACGCATTGATGACGCGCGCAACGAGTTCGCTGTTGTACTGGGGGTCTGGGGTCAACACCCGCTTTTCAGATCTACGCCTTCTTGCCATATCCGTCTTGCCTCGCCACGCGTTAATTAGTTCGCTTCGACCTTCGGAATCTTGACGCCGTACTTCGACCGGCTGCGGTTACGTCCGGCCACACCCAGACTGTCCAGCGTGCCGCGGACAATATGGTAGCGGACGCCCGGTAAATCCTTGACGCGCCCACCGCGCACCAGCACCACGCTGTGCTCCTGCAGATTGTGCCCTTCGCCCGGAATGTACGCGCTGACCTCGTAACCGGTCGTCAGCCGCACACGCGCCACCTTGCGCAACGCAGAGTTCGGTTTCTTCGGCGTCTGGGTCTTCACCACGAGGCAGACGCCGCGGCGCTGCGGACACGCCTTGAGCGCGGGTGATTTGCTTTTGTTGCGCAATGGACTTCTCCCGATGCGCACCAGTTGATTGATCGTCGGCATATGTCCCTTTCAATGTCCCACAAAAAGGAGAGCGAGATTAGCAAAGCGGCGTGCACGATGCAAGCGTAAAAATGCTAACCCAATAAATCCTCGAGTTTTCGCTCCTGATCCGCATGATGTACGATGCCCAGATCCTCGTCCGACAACGGGTCGGCCAACGCCACCAACTTGATGTACCGATGCAGCGGGAAGCCCGTGCCGCCGGGAATCAGATGGCCGAGAATGACGTTCTCCTTGAAGCCGTTCAGTCCGTCCACGCGCCCGATCGTCGCCGCGTCGGTCAGGACGCGGGTCGTATCCTGAAACGACGCAGCCGAGATGAAGCTGTCGGTTTCCAGCGACGCCTTGGTGATCCCCAGCAGCGCGGGTTGCGCCTCGGCCGCGCGCTTGCCCTCATGTGTGACCCGCTCGTTGACCTCGATGAACTCCTGGCGGGAGACCTGCTCGCCCCAGAGGAAGTCGGTGTCGCCGGGGTTGGTGATGCGCACCTTGCGCAACATCTGCCGCACAATGATCTCGATGTGTTTGTCGTTGATTTCCACGCCCTGCATCCGGTAGACCTGCTGTACCTCGTTGACGAGGTATTTCTGCAGTTCCTGCGGGCCGCACACGTCGAGAATCTCCTGCGGCACCACGGGGCCTTCCGTGAGCTGCTGTCCTTTGCGCACATGGTCGCCCTTGTAGACGACGATGTGCTTGCCCATCGGAATCAGGTGCTCCTCGGCGGAACCGGTCACTTCGTCGCGGATGATCAGGCAGCGCTTGCCGCGCTGGTTCGCGCCAAAATCGACGTGCCCCTCGATCTTGGCGATCTCGGCCGCATCTTTCGGGTGTCGCGCTTCGAACAACTCCGCCACGCGCGGCAGACCGCCCGTAATATCGCGGGTCATCGCCTCTTTCCGCGGCGTCTTGGCGATCAACATGCCGGGGGTGACCAGATCTCCCTGTTTGACCATGACGTGGGCACCGGCCGGAATATGGTAGGATCCCAGCATCGCCTTGGTTCCCGGCGCAGTGACCACGACCTGCGGATGGAGGTCTTCCTTGGTGTCCAGCACGACCAGCGCGCGCTTACCGGTCTCTTCGTCACGGTCGCTCCGGACCGACACATCGTCCACGAAGTCGTAAAACGAGACCACGCCCTCCGCCTCGGCCAGAATCGGCACCGAGTGCGGATCCCAGGCCGCAATCATCTCGCCCTGCTGAACCATCGCGCCTTCCTCGACATACAGCACCGCGCCCATCTGCAGGGTGTAGCTGTCGACCTCACGGGTGGCCTCGTCCACCAGCACCACCAAGCCGTTCTTGTTGAGCACCACGAGCTGGCCATCACGATTACGCACCGTGCGCAGATCCCGATACTCGACACGACCCGGTGCCTTGGCGATTTGTTCCGGCGTGCGGGCGACCATCGATGCGGTGCCGCCGATATGGAACGTGCGCATGGTGAGCTGGGTTCCGGGTTCGCCGATCGACTGCGCGGCGATAATACCCACCGCCGCGCCAATCTCCACCGGCCGCCCGGTGGCCAGGTCCCGCCCGTAGCACTTGGCGCACATCCCCTGTGTGGCGTCGCAGGTGAGGCCGCTCCGGATCCAAACCCGCTCCACCCCCGCATCCTCGACGCGCCGGGCCAGCGTCTCGTCAAGCTCTTCGTTGGTCCGCACGAGGATCTCACCGGTCGTGGGATGGACAATGTCATAAAGCGCCGTCCGCCCCAGCATGCGCGTCCGGAGGTGGAGGACTTCCTCGTCACCTTCGATCACGGCCTCAATCTCGATGCCATTGACCGTGTTGCAATCCTGGATCGTGATGATCACGTCTTGCGAGACGTCCACCAGCTTGCGGGTCAGATACCCCGCGTCGGCGGTCTTCAAGGCGGTGTCGGCCAGACCCTTACGGGCACCGTGCGACGAGACAAAGTATTCCAGCACCGAAAGCCCCTCGCGGAAGGACGCGATGATCGGGCGCTCAATGACTTCGCCTGAGGGTTTGGCCATGAGGCCGCGCATACCGGCGAGCTGCCGGATCTGGGCCTTGGAGCCGCGCGCCTTGGAATCGACCATCATGAACACGGGGTTGGTCTCGGCGGGTGCCGGATTCAACGGGGACACGTTCAGGTCGATCGCCTTGTACAGCTCGTCGGCGACCCGCTCGGTGGTGCTGTTCCAAATGTCGCAGATCTTGTTGTGCCGCTCGCCGTCGGTGATCACGCCCAGATGGTGCTGCTTCTCGACCTTCTCGACTTCGGCGTTCGCGATCGCCAGCAGCTCGTCCTTCTCGGGCGGCCGGATCATGTCCTTGAGACCCATCGAAATGCCGGCCAGGCAGGCGTATGTGAAACCGATCTCCTTCAGTTGGTCCAACACGCGCACGGTGCGCTCATGCCCGGAAACCTGGTAGCAATGGAGGATGAGATCGCCGAGCTTGCTCTTGTCAATTTTATCGTTGACGAAACCGAGTTCGGCGGGCCAGATCTCGTTGAATACGATCCGGCCGACGGTGGTTTCAATCACGTTCGCCTCGCTGCTGCCGTAGCGCCGCACAGGCTTGCCGGAATCGGGATTGCGGAACCGGACACGGGTGTGCAGGGTAACGGCCCCCTCGGCTAGGGCCAGGTGCGCTTCGTCGGCGGTGCCGATGAGGGGCAGGTGCTCGCCGGTCGCGGGCTTGCTCTTGCCGGCAATCCGCCCCGCGAGCTTGTCCTGCTGGCTGGGGATCGTCAAATAGTAGATCCCGAGCGCCACGTCCTGCGTGGGCGTCATCGTCGACTTGCCGGACGCCGGCGAGAAGATCGAATGGGTGGACATCATCAGCAGGCGGCTCTCGAGCTGCGCCTCGACCGACAACGGCACGTGAACCGCCATCTGGTCACCGTCAAAGTCCGCGTTGAAGGCCGTACACACCATGGGGTGAATGCGGATGGCTTCTCCCTCGACCAGGATCGGTTCAAAACTCTGAATCGACAACCGGTGGAGCGTCGGTGCCCGGTTGAGCATCACGGTCTTGCCCTTGGTGACCTCTTCCAGAATGTCCCACACCTGCTCGTCATGGCGCTCGATCATCTTGCGTGCCGTGCGGACCGTGTGACAGATCCCTTTTTCCTTGAGCCGACGGATGATGAACGGCTCGAAGAGCGTGAGTGCCATCTTCTTCGGAAGCCCGCACTGGTTGAGCGTGAGCTCGGGACCGACGACGATCACCGAACGGCCGGAGTAGTCCACGCGCTTGCCCAGAAGGTTCTGGCGGAAACGGCCCGTCTTCCCCTTGAGCATGTCGGAGAGCGATTTCAAGGGGCGGTTGCCCGCGCCCGCGACGGCTCGCCCGTGGCGGCCGTTGTCAAACACCGCGTCAACCGCCTCCTGCAGCATCCGCTTTTCATTGCGGATGATCACATCGGGCGTCTTGAGCTGCAACAGGTTGCGCAGGCGGTTGTTGCGATTGATCACCCGGCGGTACAGGTCGTTCAGGTCTGACGTCGCAAACCGGCCTCCCTCCAACGGCACCAGCGGCCGCAACTCGGGCGGAATCACCGGCAGCACGTCGAGGATCATCCAGTCGGGATGGGCATCGCTGCGCATGAACCCGTCGCACACCTTCATGCGCTTGGTAATCTTCTTGCGTGTCTGCTTGCTGCGGGTGTTTTCGATCTGCTCTTCCAGGTCGTGCATGAGCTGTTCGAGGTTGGTCGACACCAGGCACTTGCGGATCGCCTCGGCGCCCATCATCGCCTCGAAGGTCTCGCCGTATTTTTCAACCGCCTCGTGGTAGTCGATCTCGGACAGCAACTGCTGGCGCTTCAACGGCGTGTCGCCCGGATCGGTGACGAGGTAGTCTTCGTAATAGAGCACGCGCTCGAGCACGCTGGTGGAGAGATCCAGAATGAGGCCGATCCGGCTCGGATTGCACTTGAAAAACCAGATGTGCGACACCGGCACGGCCAATTCAATGTGCCCCATCCGCTGCCGGCGCACGCGGGAGACCGTCACCTCCACGCCGCACCGGTCGCACACCACGCCCTTGTGCTTGATCCGCTTGTATTTGCCGCAGGCGCATTCCCAATCGCGGGTCGGGCCGAAGATCCGCTCGCAGAACAACCCATCGCGTTCGGGGCGGTACGTGCGGTAATTGATGGTCTCCGGGTTTCGGACCTCGCCGTGGCTCCACGACCGGATCGTCTCCGGCGACGCGAGAGTGATGCTCACCGCATCGTACTGCGCCGAATCAAACATCCCAAACAGTTCTCTGGCTGCGTAAGCGTTCAACGTCTACCTCCCTCGTCTTCGCCGGGTTAGATCAGATTCGTAGCGGAAGATGAGGCGGAAATCGCCATCTCCTGCTGTGGCGCGCCTTCGCCGCCGAGGAGCTTCATATCGAGACACAAGCCGCGCAATTCGTGCATCAGCACCGAGAAGGACTCGGGCATGCCGGCGTCGAGGGAGTTCTGCCCCTTGACGATCGCTTCGTAAATCCGGGTCCGGCCGGCCACATCGTCCGATTTCACCGTCAGCAGTTCCTGGAGCGCATATGCCACGCCATACGCCTCGAGCGCCCAGACTTCCATTTCGCCCATGCGCTGCCCGCCGTATTGCGCCTTGCCGCCCAGCGGCTGTTGCGTGACCAGCGAATAGGGGCCGGTCGCGCGGGCATGGATCTTGTCGGTAACCAGATGGTGCAGCTTGAGCATGTAGATGTCGCCCACCACGACACGCTGGTCAAACGGTTCGCCCGTGCGGCCGTCGTACAGCACCGTCTTGCCGTCGGTGTGGATCCACGCCTGCTCGCCCACCGTCTTTTCCTGCTCTTTGCGCGCTTTCTGCAGCAACGCGTCAATCTCGTGCTCCTTGACGCCATCAAACACCGGCGTCGCGGCATACAGCCCCAGCACGCGGCAGGCACAGCCCAGATAGGTCTCGAAAAGCTGGCCGATGTTCATGCGCGACGGAACGCCCAACGGGTTGAGCACAATGTCCACCGGCGTGCCGTCCGGCAGGAAGGGCATGTCACAGTCGGGCACGATCTTGGCGACCACACCCTTGTTGCCGTGGCGCCCGGCGAGCTTGTCCCCGACCGACAGGTTTTTCTTCTCGGCGATGAAGACACGCACCTGCTTGATGACGCCCCCCTCGCCGATCCCGTCGATTTCCGCGCCAAAATCGTCGTCGCTCTGCGCGTGGATCTCGGCAAACTTCGGCCGGTACTCCTCAATGATCTCGGCGATCTTCTGCTGCACCGGGCTGCTTTCGATCTGGATGTGGTTGTAGGACTTTGCCAGCCGGTTCAACAATGTCTTGGTGATCTTCCGGTTACACGGAATGATGATGTCGCCCGTGTCGATATCGATCACATCGAGCGGGATCTTCTCCCCCAGAAGGATGTTGCTGAGCGAGGTCGTGAGATTGTCCTCGACCTGCTGCAGCTTCCGTTTGCGCTCCACCTCAATGTCGCGCATCTCCTTCCGCGACTCTCCTTCCGCGCCGCTGGCCGCGCCGCGCCGGGGAACCTCCGCCGAGGCGGTGACGCGCACATCCATGACCATGCCGTACGTGCCGCTCGGAACGGTCAGCGAGGTGTCGCGCACATCGGCGGCCTTTTCGCCGAAGATCGCGCGCAGCAAGCGCTCCTCGGGCGCGAGTTCCGTCTCGCTTTTGGGAGTGATTTTACCCACCAGGATGTCGCCCGGCCGCACCTCCGCCCCGATTCGAATCACTCCGTCGTGGCCGAGGTTCTTGAGCGCCTCTTCGCCGACATTCGGGATATCGCGCGTGATCTCCTCGGGGCCGAGCTTGGTGTCTCGCGCGCCGACCTCGAAGTCCTGGATGTGGATCGAGGTGAACACGTCGTCGCGTACGACCCGCTCGCTCACCAGGATCGCGTCCTCAAAGTTGTAGCCGCTCCACGGCATGAACGCGACGCGCATGTTCTTGCCGAGCGCGAGTTCGCCGCCTTGTGTCGCCGGCCCGTCTGCCAACACCGTCCCGCGCTTCACCTTCTGCCCGACCTTGACGATCGGCTTCTGGTTGAAGCAGGTTCCGGCGTTCGAACGGCGGAATTTCTGCAAGACCACGCGCTGCACGTCTTTGGCGGCCTTTTGACGGGTGGCCGGCAGCGTCCCGTCTTCGGTCACCACGATCTCAGCCGCCGAGACGTAGGCGACCACACCCGCCTGCTCCGCCAAGACGGTCACACGCGAGTCAGCGGCCGCGCGCGTCTCCAGACCAGTCGCCACGTAGGGACGCTCGGTGCGCAACAGGGGCACCGCCTGGCGCATCATGTTCGCCCCCATCAGCGCACGGTTGGCGTCGTCGTGTTCCAGAAAAGGGATCAAGCTGGCGGCAATCGAGATCACCTGCATCGGCGACACGTCCATGTACTGGACCTTGGCCGGCGCCACCTCGAAGAAGTCGGCCATGTAGCGGACGTTGACCTTGGCCTCGGCCAGCTTGCCGTCGCTCGCCACGGCCGTGTTGGCCTGCGCGATGACGAACGCTTCCTCTTTGTCGGCCGAAAGATAATGGACCTCGTCGGTCACACGCCCGTCCCGCACCACCCGATAGGGGCTCTCCACAAAGCCGAAGTCGTTGATCTTCGCATAAATGCCGAGCGACGAAATGAGGCCGATGTTGGGGCCTTCAGGGGTTTCAATCGGGCAGATGCGGCCGTAGTGGGAGCTGTGCACGTCGCGCACTTCGAAGCCGGCGCGCTCGCGGCTGAGTCCGCCGGGGCCCAGCGCCGACAACCGGCGCTTGTGGGCCAGCCCGCTCAGGGGATTGGTCATGTCCATGAACTGGCTGAGCTGGCTGCGGCCGAAAAAGTCCTGAACCACGGCCGACAGGGATTTGCTGTTGACCAGCCGGGCCGGCGCCAGCACGCCCGTCGCCGGGTCGAACAGCGTCATCCGCTCGCGAATCAGCCGCTCGGTCCGGGCCAACCCCACGCGGCACTGGTTCTCCAACAACTCGCCGGCCGTGCGGATGCGGCGATTCCCAAGATGATCAATGTCGTCGACCGTCGCCCGTTCCATGTGGATGTTGAGCAGGAGACGGATCGCCTCGATCACGTCAATTCCGCTCTCGTCGAGGGTCCGCAGTTCTTCCGGAATCCTGCCGCTCAAATTGAGCTTCTGGTTGATCTTATGGCGGCCGACGCGCCCCAGATCATAACGACGCGGATCAAAGAACAGACGCTTGACCAACTGCTTCGCGTTGGAGGCCGTGGCCGGATCGCCGGGACGGAGGCGCTTGTAAATGTCCTTCAGCGCATCTTCCTCGGTGTGGGTCTGATCCACTTGGAGCGTCTTGATAAACGTCCCCTTATCCCACGAGATATCCACGACGTCGACGGCGACGAAGGACGCGGCGGCCATCTGCACCAGCACCGCATCGGTCACCGGATCGTAACGCCGGGCCAGCACCGCCTGCGAGTCGAGGTCGATGACGTCGTCCTTGAAACAATACTTTTCCAGTTCGTCGGAACCGGCCGCCTTCTTGACGTCCAGTTTCTTGAAGGTGTAGAACAGCTTCAGCAGCTCTTCATCGGTCCCATAGCCCAGGGCGCGAAGAAAGGTGGTCGTGTGGAACTTGCGGCGGCGGCGGCGACGGTCAAGGTAGACCCACATCACGTCGTTGGTGTCAAATTGGATCTCGATCCATGACCCGCGATCGGGGATCAGCCGAACGGAATAGAGGGTCTGGCCGTTCGGATGCGCGGCCTTTTCGGAACAAATTCCGGGGGAACGGTGAAGCTGGCTGACGATCACACGCTCGGCGCCGTTGACGACAAACGCGCCGTCCGGGGTCATGAGCGGAATCTCGCCCATGTAGACGTCTTCCTCCCGGATCTCGTCGCCGTCTTTGAGGCGGAACGTCGCATGCAGGGGCACCGCGTACGTCATGCCCCGGGATAACGCCTCCAAGGCGGGCACCTTCGGCTCGGAAAAATCGTATTTTACGAAGTCGAGCGTGTACCGGCCGTCGTAACTGTCAATCGGGAAAACTTCCTTGAAGATGGCTTGAAGCCCATTGAGCTCACGCTTGCCGGCGGGCACGTCGGCCTGCAGGAAATCTTTATAAGACCGGGTCTGGATGTCAATCAGATCCGGCGGTTGGATAACCGCCTTCAGCTTGCCGAATTCTTTGCGTTCAACCATGTTACCTGCCTCTTTGTTTTCGCCAAGATGAGACGACACCTGCGGTCTAGTGGAGTCAACAGGAGAAACACCTGAAACCGCCCGGTCGTCACACAGGCGGTCCCAGGTTCTGCCCGGCGGACGTGTTACTTCACATCGACCTTGGCGCCAACCTTCTCAAGCTGTTCCTTCAGCTTAGCGGCCTCATCCTTCGGCAGCCCGGTCTTGACCGGCTTCGGCGCGCCTTCGACCAAGTCTTTGGCGTCCTTCAAGCCCAGGCCGGTGATCGTGCGCACTTCTTTGATCACCGCAATCTTGTTCGCGCCCGCCTCCACGAGGATGACGTCAAACTCGGTCTGCTCCTCCACTGCGGCGGCGGCCGCGACGGGAGCCGCGGCAGCAGCCATGGGAGCGGCGGCGCTCACGCCCAGACGCTCCTCAAGGGTCTTCACCAGCTTGGACAACTCCAAGACCGTCAAGCCCTCGATCCAGGTGACAAACTCATCAAACTTCGGATTGGTTTCGCTCATGATTTCCTTTTCTTTCTGCAACCGCACGCGCCGGGCGCGGGCGGTGTACCGTATGCCAGGCTATCCGGACACCCGTCCGGACGGACTGAGCGGGGTTTTACGCCGCGTTGTTTTTCTTGTCTTCGATCGCTTTCAGGACGTACAGCAGGCTGCACACCTTCTGGTTGAACACGCCAACCAGTTGCGACATCGGCGCCGCCAGCGTCCCGGCCACCATCGCGTACAGGACGATCCGGGGCGGAATCGTGGTCAGCGATTCAACATCGCCAGCCGTGAGCAACTTGCCGTCGAGGCAGGCGCCCTTGACCGCGGACTTGTCGTGCGCCTTGATGAACGCGACCAGCGCCTTGGCGACCTCGGCGATATCGCCGGTTCCGGTCACCATCGCCGTCGGTCCCGTCAGACAGGGCGTCACATCCTCCCAACCCAGCGACTGCGTCGCTTTGCCGAGATAGGTGTTCTTGACGACCATGACGCGCGATTTCAACGGCTGAAGCGCCTTGCGCAGCACCGCCAATTCCGCGACCAACAGGCCGCCGTAATTCATTACAAACGCGAAATCGGCCTCTTGCAGACGCGTGGTGATTTCTTGAAGAATCGATTCTTTTTCAGCTCTCATGTGGCGTTACTCCTTGATGTCAACCCGGACGCCGACACCCATCGTGGAACTCAGCGTGCAGGAACGGAAGAAGGTGCCCTTGGCACCGGCCGGCCGCTCCGCTCGCAGGGCGTCCAACACCGCATGCACGTTGCCGACGATCTTGTCCGCGTCGAAACTCCGCTTGCCGCAGAGCACGCACACGTTGCCGCTGCGATCCATCCTGAACTCGACCTTGCCCCCCTTGGCCGCCGTGACAGCCGGGCCGACCTCGTCGGTGACCGTGCCGGTCTTCGGGTTGGGCATGAGTCCGCGCGGGCCCAGAACACGCCCGAGCTTGCGGACCTCCTTCATCGCATCGGTCGTCGAAATCGCCACGTCAAAATCGGTCCACCCACCCTTGACTTTTTCAATCAGGTCGTCATAACCCGCCTCGTCCGCGCCTGCAGCACGCGCGGCATCCGCCTGCGCACCCGCCGCGAAGACGATCACGCGGAGCGTTTTGCCGGTGCCGTTCGGCAGGCTCACCGTGCCGCGCACGGTCTGGTCGGATTTCGACGTGTCCACGCCAAGCCGTAAGGCCAGTTCAACCGTCTCGTCGAACTTCGCCGCCTGATTGGCCTTGATGAAGGCAACCGCCTGCTCCAGTGTCACCGGAACCGTCGGGGCCTTCTCCTTGATGCTGCGATATTTTTTTCCATGCTTTGCCATAGCGAGCCACCCCTTAGTCCACGATCTCCACGCCCATGCTGCGCGCGGTTCCTTCAATCATCCGCACCGCCGCCGCTTCGTTCGACGCGTTCAGGTCCTGCTGCTTCAGCTTCACGATCTCACGGACCTGCTCGCGGGTGACTGTGCCGACCTTATCGCGGTTCGGCACGCCCGACCCCTTGGCCAGATTGCCGAATTTCTTCAGCAACGCCGAGGCCGGTGGGCTCTTCATGATAAAGGTGAAACTGCGGTCCTGATAGACCGTGATCACCACGGGGATGATCATGCCGCCCTTGTCCTGAGTCTTGGCGTTGAAATCTTTGCAGAACGCCATGATGTTGACGCCCTGTGAGCCCAGCGCGGGCCCCACGGGCGGTGCGGGGTTCGCGGCGCCCGCAGGAATCTGCAGACGGACGATACCCTTAACTTTCTTTGCCATAATGAACGACCTTTGTCAGGTGCGGCCCTCCCGGTTCCCACCCGGTGCAAACGAGCCTGCGTTTGACGTCCGTTTCCCGGCCTTTAGGAGACAACCCGCTCCACTTGCCAGTACTCCAGATCGACCGGGGCGGAGCGTCCGAATATCGCTACCGACACCTTCAGCTTGCCCCGGTCAGGATCCACTTCTTCAACGGTTGCGGTGAAGTTCATGAACGGCCCGTCCGTGATCTTCACCGTCTCGCCCGGGTCGAAGACGACCTTCGGCCTGGGCTTCTCCTTCTTCGCCTCAATGTGGTTCACAATCGCGTCCACCTCCGCCGTTGAAAGCGGTGTGGGGCGGTCGCTACCCACGAACCCGATCACGCCGGACACTTCACGAATGAAGCGCCACGTCGGCTCCAACAACTCTTTCGCGTCGTCGTACAGCGCCAAGTTGATGAAGACATACCCAGGGAAGAACTTCCGCGTCACGATTGTCTTGACGCCGTTCTTCGTCTCGGTCACTTTCTCGGTCGGCAGGATCACCTCGCCGATGTAATCCTGCATCTCTTTTTCGCGGATCTGCGCCTCGATCGTGCGCTTCACCTTCTGCTCCTGACCGGTCAACGCCTGCAACACAAACCATTGTTTTGTCATCGGGTCCCCGCTCAGGTTTGAATCAACTGAAGCACCGCCTGGATCACTTTGTCGTAAACCAGAACAACGACGGCTAAAATGACAATGAAGACGATCACGACAACCGTCGACTCGATGAGTTCCTGGCGCTCCGGCCAGGTCACCCGCCTGAATTCGGCGGCGACCTCCAGCAAGAAGGCGCGCACGCGCTGACCCAACGTTCTTTCTTTGTTCATCGGAGCCCCCCGGCTGCGTTGCTGCATCAAATCGGCTTCCCGTCGGAACCGGTCTCCCGCGCGGAGAAAACGGCGGTCGCACAGAGCTGGCAGGCCAGGAGGGAATCGAACCCCCAACAACCGGTTTTGGAGACCGGTGCTCTGCCAATTGAGCTACTGGCCTGCGGAAAAGCCTGTTTGCGTCACTTGGTTTCCCGGTGCAACGTGCGCTTGCGCTCGGCTGAGCAGAACTTCTTGAGCTCCAAGCGGTTCGTCGTTGTGCGCTTGTTACGCGTCGTCGTGTAGTTGCGCCGCTTACATTCCGTGCAAGCCAAAATGGCTAGTTCTCTGGGCATGTTGCCTGCTCCGTTCCTGAACGCGATGCGGCCGGGCCCGCGCCCGACCGCATGCACGCTTGAGAACCGTTACTTCGTGATTTTCGCCACCGTCCCGGCACCGACCGTGCGGCCGCCTTCGCGAATGGCGAAGCGCATTTTGTCTTCCAACGCCACCGGCGAGATCAGCTTGACCACGATCGAGACGTTGTCACCGGGCATCACCATTTCCACGCCCTCGGGCAACGTGATGTCGCCCGTGACGTCGGTCGTGCGGATGTAGAACTGCGGGCGGTAGCCCTTGAAGAACGGCGTGTGGCGCCCGCCCTCGTCCTTGCTCAACACGTACACCTCGCCGTTGAACTCGGTGTGCGGGGTGATCGAACCCGGCTTCGCCAACACCTGGCCGCGCTCCACATCCTCTTTTTTGATGCTGCGCAGCAGACAGCCGACGTTGTCGCCCGCCTGCCCATGATCCAGCAACTTGCGGAACATTTCAACGCCCGTCACAACCGTCTTCGCCGTCGGACGCAGCCCGACAATCTCGACATCCTCGTTCACCTTGATCACGCCGCGCTCGATACGGCCGGTCACCACGGTGCCGCGCCCTTCGATCGAGAACACGTCTTCGACGGGCATCAGGAAGGCCTGATCCAGCACACGCACCGGTTCGGGAATGTAGGAGTCCAGCGCCTCCATCAGCTTCGTGATGCACTCGCACGCCGGATCGTCCTTGCTCGTCACCTGCGAAGCGGGCAGCGCGCTGCCGCGGATCACCGGAATGTCGTCGCCGGGATACTCGTACTTCGACAGCAATTCGCGGATTTCCATGTCGACGAGATCCAGCAGCTCGGGATCGTCGACCAGATCGACCTTGTTGAGGAACACCACGATCGCCGGCACGCCCACCTGACGGGCCAGGAGAATGTGTTCGCGGGTCTGGGGCATCGGGCCGTCAGCAGCCGAAACCACCACAATCGCGCCGTCCATCTGTGCCGCGCCCGTGATCATGTTCTTCACGTAGTCGGCGTGGCCCGGACAGTCCACGTGCGCGTAGTGACGGTTCTCCGTGGCGTATTCCACGTGCGCGGTCGCAATCGTCAGAATCTTGGTTGGATCGCGGCGACCGGCCGATTCCGAGGCCTTGGCCACCTGATCGTAAGCGATGAAATCACAATAACCCTTGAGCGACTGCACGCGGGTGATGGCGGCGGTCAGCGTGGTTTTGCCGTGGTCGACGTGGCCGATTGTTCCGACGTTGACATGCGGCTTCTCGCGTTTGAAGGATTCTTTTGCCATGATGTTTACTCCTGTGAACTTCCCAAGCCGTGTTGCGCGCTGGAGCCCACGAGCGGGATCGAACCGCTGACCTCGTCCTTACCAAGGACGTGCTCTACCAACTGAGCTACGTGGGCTCGAAGACCCCCCCACTTCTACTGTGGGGCAAAAAAACCCTTACCCGTCACATACCCCCCCTTCGGCGACCTTCGCCGTCGGTTAGTCCGATCAGAGCAGAGCCTTTTCTCGCCTGTTTATAGTGTTAGCCAGCTCCCGCCCCCACCAAAAAACCGTTCCGGCTAGAGCGAAAACCCGATCACTTTACACCAAACCGCCCGCGGCTGTCAACAAGGGAAAAAAGTTTTTTGAAAGGCCATTGACACCCCACGTCGGAAACGCTATAGTGCCGTCGTTTTCGCGTTACCCGTTCGCGCGGGGGATTAGCTCAGTTGGTTAGAGCACTTGCTTGACATGCAAGGGGTCACTGGTTCGAGTCCAGTATCTCCCACCATCCTCTATGAAAATAGAACTCCGTTATCGTGAATTCCTGACCGAATCGCGCCGGATTGTGGTCAAAATCGGAACGCGGGTCATCGCCCGGAAGACGGGCCGCCCCGACGTTCTCTACCTTAAACGGATCGTGCGGCAGGTGGCCTCACTCCGGCGGAAAGGGTACGAAGTTGTCGTCGTCACCTCGGGCGCGGTCGGCGCGGGCATGGAGTCGCTGGGCATCGCCAAGCGACCGACTCTGGTCGCCGACCTGCAGATGTGCGCAGCCGTGGGCCAATCGCGCCTGATGACCAAATACGAGATCCTGTTCGCGCACGAAAAAATGCGCGTGGGCCAGCTCCTGCTCACCCACTCCGACTTCCAGCACCGGGTCCGCTGCAGCAACACCCGCCGCACCCTCGAACACCTCCTGCGCGCCGGCGTGATCCCGATTATCAACGAGAATGACGTGGTCGCCGACGAGGAGATCAAAGGCGATCTCTCCTTCGGCGATAACGACTACCTCGCCTCGCTGGTGGTCAAAATGGTCCGTGGCGACCTGCTGATTATCCTGACCACCGTTGACGGCCTGCTCGCGCCCACCGGCCGCAACGGCGCCCTGCGCCGCGTTCCCTGCGTCGAGAAACTCGGTCCCGAGGTCTTCAAGCTCGTCACCCCGGGAAGCAACACCCTCTCCAAGGGGGGCATGGACTCGAAGCTCGCCGCCGCCCAGGCCGCCACCCAGTCTGGCGCCGCCGTGGTGATCGCCAACGGCCGCCAGTCGAAAGTCCTGACCGGCATCCTCACCGGTGCCGACGTCGGCACGCTGATCCTCGCTAATCCGCTGTGAAAGGCCCCCATGTCGGATGCCGCGCTCCATGATCAGATCCGACAAATCGGCAACCGGGCGCTCACCGCCTCGCGCGCCATGATCGGCCTCACCACCCGCCGCAAAAACGCCATCCTACAGGCGATGGCCGACGAGCTCGTCGCCCGCCGTGCCGCCCTCCAGGCCGCCAATGCCGCCGACGTCGCCGATGCCCGAGCCGCGGGGCTCTCCGCCGCGCTGGTCGACCGCCTGACCCTCACCGATGCCCGCATCGACGCCATGGTCACCGGCATCCGTGAGGTCGTCGCGCTCTCCGACCCCGTCGGCCGCCGTATCTGGCGCCGCACCCGCCCCAACGGCATCGTCATCGAAAAACGTCGTGTCCCCCTCGGCGTCGTGGCCATTATTTTCGAATCGCGCCCCAACGTCACGGCCGACGCGGCCGTGCTGTGCATCAAGACCTCCAACGCCGTGATCCTCCGCGGCGGCAAGGAGGCGATCCGCTCCAACCTCGCCATCGCCGAGGCGCTCGCCGCCGGGGGCGCCCGCGCTGGCCTCCCCGACCACGCCGTGCAACTCGTCCCCACAACCGACCGCGAGGCGGTGCGCGAACTCGTTCAGTTGGACGACTGCGTCGATGTGGTCATCCCCCGCGGCGGCGAGTCGCTCATCCGCGCCGTGGTCGAGCATGCCCGCGTCCCGGTCCTGAAACATTACAAAGGGGTCTGCCACCTCTATGTCGATGCATCGGCCGATCTCGACATGGCGCTGCGTATCGCCGAGAACGCCAAGTGCCAGCGCCCCGGAACCTGCAACGCCATTGAGAAGCTCCTCGTGCATGAACGCGCCGCACCCGCCTTCCTCCCCCGGCTGGCCGAGCTGGCCGCGCGCCGCGCCATCGAGATCCGGGCCGACGCCGCCGCCCGGACGATCCTCCCCGCGTTCCACGAGGCGGCAGAGGCCGACTGGTCCGCCGAATACCTCGACCTGATCCTCACCGTCGGCGTCGTCCCGTCGCTGCCAGCGGCCATCGACCACATCAACCGCTATGGATCCCATCACTCCGACGCGATCATCACCGCCGACCGCCGCGCCGCCGACCGCTTTCTCAAGGAAGTCGACTCGGCGGCGGTCTATGTCAATGCCTCCACCCGCTTCACCGACGGCGGAGAATTCGGCATGGGCGCCGAAATGGGAATCAGCACCGATAAGCTCCACGCCCGCGGCCCCATGGGCCTCGAAGAGCTGACCACCTACAAGTACCGCATCACCGGCGCCGGCCAGATCCGCTGAGGCGCTTGCAAAACCTCCTTCGTCGGTTCTGCAAGCGCAGTATTCAGAAGCCAGTATTCAGTATTCAGAATTAGAAACCGCTCACGCGCAATTATTCTGACTCCTGTATTCTGTATCCTGACTTCTCTCTTGCAAACACCCCGGAGGGGGTTTTGCAAGAGCCTCGAATTGCTGGCGCTGCGGGGGCGCATGGCAGTTCTGTTGAGGGTTATCCTCTCGTCGTAATCGTAATCGTAATCGTAATCTTAATCTTGCTCGCAATCCCCCAACCCTCGATGATTCGATCCGTAGACGGCTCGCGGCTCATGCACGCGGTCAGGGGATGTGCTGCGGATCAATCCGACCAGCATGG
>Ga0268276_1000790_pt1 | contig 34407 bp, 29 predicted proteins | sample saktaG_4_FD_190145 | JGI IMG/M metagenome (GOLD analysis project Ga0268276, IMG submission 190145) | Saline water microbial communities from Sakinaw Lake, British Columbia, Canada - sak_2010_1_5_45m | ecosystem: Environmental > Aquatic > Non-marine Saline and Alkaline > Saline ...
GGGGATTTGAACCCCGAACCGACGGATTATGAGTCCGGCGCTCTAACCGTTGAGCTAGGGGCCCTTTTCAGAAAGCGGGTAAAGTTATTTTGTTTTACCTTATAATTCAAGGAAAAATAACGCTTATTTCTCGTCAAACAACCATTGTGTCAGTGTGATAAATTCCGCAACGCTCAGTGACTCTGCTCGTCGTGATAAATCAATCGGACAGATCTCAGCATTTTCAAGAATCAGTCCGATCAGAGTGTTTTTCAACGTTTTCCGCCGCTTGCTGAATGCCGTTCTGACTGTACGATGGAAATCAGTTTTAAATTTATTATCAAGTGTCGATTGTTTTAATGGAATTGACAACATTGACGAATTCACATCAGGGATTGGTCGAAATACCTTTGGTGAAACATCAAAATCGATTTTTGGATTTCCATAGAATTGTGTAATAACGGAGAGTATGCCGTATTCTTTGCTGTTCGGCGAAGCACAGATACGGCGGGCGATTTCACGCTGTACCAGAAAATGGATATCCTTTATTATAGTGGCATTTTCGAACATTGTGAACAGCAGGGGAGAACTGATATTATAAGGAATATTACCTACGATCCGCAGTTGCTGTTCTCTATTTTGAATTAAAGATGTGTAATCAAAGGTCAACGCATCCTGGTGATGGATATTGACATTCGGATAACCGGAAATTTGCGATTCAAGTTCTGGGATTAGATCACCGTCAATCTCAATCGCATGAACAGTGGCTTGCGAATCCGCCAGAAACTTTGTCAATGCTCCCTTGCCAGAGCCAATTTCGATAATGATATCCTCTTTTTGAGGATTAATGGATTGGGTAATTTTCCTTAAAATATTTGGGTCAATCAGAAAATTTTGACCAAATCGTTTTTTAGCGTAGGGCTTCATGAATTGATATTGAAAAACCCTAAAGCGGTTTGAGTTGTGGTATTTGCGACAGTCTCTATTGACAATTCTTTAAGCTTAGCAATATTTTGGGCAATCAACGGAATGTAAGCCGGTTCGTTGATTTTTCCTTTGTGGGGGACGGGAGTGATAAACGGCGCGTCGGTTTCCAACATTATCCGTTCTAATGGAACGGCTTGTAAAACACGCTGGAGTTTCTTTGATCCGTAAGTGATGTTGCCGGTGAAAGAGAGTTGCAGTCCAAGTTCTATCATTTCCAGAGCAAAATTATCATCGCTTGAATAGCAATGCAGAACGCCATTGAAGTAATTTTGTTTGAGCAGAATCGATTTGATATCATCGTCTGCCTGGCGATTGTGAATTATCATCGGCAGCTTAATTGATTTGGCAATCTGGATTTGTTCGGAAAAAAAGCGTCTCTGGTCCTCTGGTTTAGTTGTTTCCCAATAATAATCAAGGCCGATTTCACCAAGAGCAACAACTTTGGAATGTTTCAGTAAATCGAGCAACTCGTTTTGCCAGTTGTCAGTGACATTCAACAGGTCAGTTGGATGAACGCCTGCAGCCGCGAATACTTCGGGAAACTCTTTGGCAATTTCTATTGATTTGACCGATGATTCAATGTCGGTGCCAATTGTAATGATTTTCCCGACACCGGCAGTGACGGCGCGTTCAACCACTGCTTTCCGGTTTTTATACAATTCCGGGAAATTCAGATGGCAATGGGTATCAATATATATTACTTTTCGGTTGATTAGCCGACAGGGGCGCCCGGTTCAATGTCATCGAATGTGGTAATTAACTGAAGTTGCTTACCTTTTTTAGCCGCCAGCAACATTCCATTACTTTCGATTTCCCTGATGGTGGCGGGCTGAAGATTTACAACAACAACGATGGTTTTACCAATAAGTTGTTCCGGTGTATAATGTTCGGCAATTCCGGCAACGATCTGGCGGGTATCCAGACCGGTATCAATGTGTAGTTTCAGTAATTTATTTGTTCCTTCGACTTTTTCTGCTTCAAGTACTTTCGCGGTTACCAGTTTAGCTTTAAAAAACTCATCAATTGAAATGAGATTCAGGTTTTCTTCTTCTTCAATTTTCATCTTTTTCTCTTGAACTGGTTTATCAGTTGCTGGCTGTATCCGTGGGAACAGGATTGGAAATTTGCCCAATTTCTCACCGTTCGTTAAACTTCCCCATGATTCATTTTTGCCATCTAATGGGAATGCTGATAGTATTTCGTTGATTTTAGTGGGCATCACCGGTGCGAGTAATTTTGCAGCGATGCAAAAACCCTGGGCAGCTGAGTAGAGAACAGTTCCGGCCATTTCCAGATCACTCTTCACCAATTTCCAGGGAGTTTTCTGCTCCATATAGCGATTAATAGAGCGAACATAGGCCATAATGGCTTCAATGGCTTCATTCAGGCGCAATTCATCAATAAGATTGCGAACTTCAACGGGAAGTTTTTCGCCATTTTCCTGAATCTCACGTTCATCAGTGCCCGGATTTATTTCTTCCGGAATTTTGCCATCAAAGTTTTGCCGAATCAGTGTGGCAATTCGGCTGGCTAAATTACCAAAATCATTTGCGAGGTCGGAATTATAACGCTTAATAAACATCTCTTCACTGAAGTTGGAATCCTGGCCGAGTACCATATCTCTCGTCAGATAGTACCGTACCGGATCCACACCGTATTTGTCGATCAAATCGAGCGGTTTGACGATATTCTGTAAGGATTTTGACATTTTGGTTTCATCAATCATCCACCAGCCATGGGCAAAGATCGTTTTAGGCATCGGAATGCCAGCCGCTTTCATCATTGTCGGCCAGTAGACACAATGGGTCGTGACAATATCTTTGCCGATCAGGTGATAATCGGCCGGCCACCATTTATTAAACTGTTCTTCATCTTGTTTATACCCAATCCCGGTAACATAATTTAATAAAGCGTCGAACCAGACATAGGTCACGAAATCCTTATCAAATGGTAACTCAATTCCCCAGCTGAGACGGGATTTAGGGCGCGAAATGCAAAGATCCTCCAGCGTGCCCTTCAGAAAGCCTAAAACCTCGTTCTTGCGGGTTTCAGGCTGTATAAAACCGGGATTCTCATTGATGTATTCCACCAACCAGTCCTGGTATTTGCTCATCCTGAAAAAATAGTTTTTTTCTTTTATGTATTCCGGTTCTTTCAAATGCTGTGGGCATTTGCCGTCAACCAATTCCTTGGTCGTATAAAACCGTTCACAACCCACGCAGTAATAACCGCCGTATTCGTGTTCATAAATCTCGCCCTTGTCCCACAAATCCTGCAGTACATCCTGAACGGCTTTTTTATGAAAGTCTGCGGTTGTACGCATGAAAAAATCATGGGAAATTTCCAGCTTTTCCCAGGCATTCTGAAAGTGGAGCGCCATACGGTTGCACTGTTCCTGAGGATCAATCCCGGCTTCTTCGGCGGCTTGCTGGATTTTCTGGCCATGCTCATCAACACCGGTCAGGAAGAATACATCATCACCCTGTGCGCGATGAAAACGGGCCAGAACATCGGCCAGAATCGTTGTGTATGCATGCCCGATGTGGGGCATTCCATTGACATAATAGATTGGAGTAGTTACGTAAAATGTCTTTTTTGAATTCATATTCGGAATCGGTTAGTTGGTCTGACTTAGTACTTTATAATTATTATCAAATTCTTTTAGCGGGAATTCTTTGATTTCGTCGCTTTCAAACTTTATTGTAATCATGCGCTGAAATATATCAATTTTTTCAATGGTTCCTGATTGTTCCTGAAAAGAAACTTTTGTACCATAAGAAGGGTACTTATCGAGAAACTCCTTGTAGAAATCGTGTTCATAGCGAAAGCAGCATTTTAATTTTCCACACAAGCCGGAGATTTTAGTCGGATTCATTGGAAGATTTTGTTCTTTGACGAGCTGTGTGCTGATTGGTTCAAAATCATCAATGAACTGATGACAACAAATCGGTTCTCCGCAAGGTCCGATACCACCAATTCTCCGGTTTTCTTCCCGTGTGCTGATCTGACGCATTTCAATACGGGTCTTATATTCCGCCGCAAGAATTTTTACCAGTTCCCTGAAATCAATCCGGTCGTCGGCAGTGAAAAGGAAAATGACCTTTTTCCGATCAAGCCGGTATTCAACATCGATCAGTTTCATTGGCAATTGGAGTTCTTCGATCCGCTGCCGACAAAACTCATGGGCGATTTTCTGGCGTAATTTATTTTCATTGTACTTTTCGAGGTCGTGGGGATTTGCTTTTCGAAGAATTGTCAGCTTATCCTTATCTGACTCCGATACGGATTTTTGTTCAGGATAGGTGATAGCAATACCAATATCTTCACCACGTTCTGCATCAACGATTATTGCATCATCGTTTTCGATGGGGAAATCCATATTATTGCGGAATAACTCTCTGCGACAACCTTGAAATTTTATTTTTACTAGTTTATCATCTCCGGACATTTATAGTTTCTTTCTTGAATTAAGTGATTGAAAAAGATTAAAAAACATGTTTAATAAAGCGACGTTAATATAGACATTGCGGTTTATGAAATCAATACAATTCTCGACGGAAGACAGGGCGAAATGGGGATCAAAATCGGGAAACGCATTTACAAATTTACCGATTTCATCCTGCAGATTTGAATGCACTAACTCTTCAGGATCCGTTTGAGATTTTAGCAGAATTGCATCCCTGAACCAGAAGGAAACGGAAAGTAAAATTTGAATAAACTGCGTACTGTCTTCACGATAAATTGCAGACAGAGATTCCACATAGTCGTAAATATTTTTCACATTCCAAACGGCAACAGCGCGCATAATATCCAGCGTCATGGATTCAAATGTTTCAATATCGGTATCAACGAGATTTAGTGCCTGATTGACATCACCGGCACTGAGTCGGATAATCAGGTTAATATGGTTTTCCGGTACATTTTTATTCAACAGGTAATCACGCAGATGATTGGGCGATAACGCTGGAAAAAACAACGGTTGACAACGGGAAACAATCGTAGGCAATATTGCATTGATATTGGAAGTTGAAAGAATAAACGTTGATTTTTCCGGTGGTTCTTCGAGTATTTTGAGGAATGCATTCGCTGCCGGTTCTGTCAGCAGATGAGCATCGAAAATGACGATGACCTTCCATCCTGACTCCTGGGAGCGCAGGTATGTTTTCCGTTTGATTTCACGAATAAAGTTGATCGGTATATGTTTGGCTTTCGGAACTGCGATTTTTAAATAGGGATTTTGAGCCTTTTTCTGAATGATTTCCTGAATTTCCTCAATCTCGGCATTTGAAAACTTTTTAAACGGGTCGGAGTCGGAACCCTGGTCTTTGCGGATAGGAATAGGGTAGACCATTTCCAGATTGCTGTGTTCGAGACAGCGCATTTTTTTACATGAACTGCAGGAACCGCATGGAGTTCTGGCCTCTGAATGACAATTCAACATGGCAGCAAATTCAAGGGCAAATCCTTCCGAACCGCTGCCTTCGGGTCCGTAAAAAAGATAGGCATTTCCAATACGCTTGTTTTTAATAACGTTGAATAAAAAATCCAGGTTCTTTTTTTGATTTATCAGTGGAAAAAGTGTCATGATCGGTTTGCCAGCCATTCTTCGGGATTGAGTTTTGTACGGTTGCTCCAGATTTCAAAATGCAGTAAAGCGCCGCTTAAGGTGCCGGAATCGCTGACTTCGGCGATAATCGTATTGCGCGTAATATACTCCTTTTCAAAAACGGTAACATTATCAATGTGGGAATATACAGTGTAAAATCCCGAACCGTGGTCAATAATGATTGTATTACCAAAACCGCGAATATAGGTAATTGTAGTTACAACACCGTCGAGAACAGCGCGGACGGGTGTGCCTTTACTGACTTTAATATCAATTCCGGAATTTTCGGTGATGGTTTTTAGGATCGGATGTTTGTGTATTCCGAACTTTGAAACTATCTGTCCCGTGACCGGCCAGGACAGATTGCCGCGACTGTCAAGAAAGGGATTCACGGTACGAACGCCTGCCATCTGACGCTGCCGCTCCAGTTCACGCTGAATTGTTTCCCGTTCTTTTTCGAGATTTCCAATTAAATTTAAAATTTCTTTTGCCGCTTTTTCTTCATCTTTAATCTGCGCGAGAAGATTATTCCGGTCCTGTTTTGCCGCCTTTAACTGACGATCACGTTGTTTATTTTGTGTGGTCATGGAGCGTTGATGATTGGTTTTCTCGGCGATAATGTTTTGCTGATCTTCCAACTCGGTAATCAGCTGTTCTTTTTTACCACTGATTGCTGTTATGTTCAGCCGGATGTTTGCAGCAGATTTTTTATCGATTTCAGAGATTGTGCGCATGTATTTATATCGGTAAATCGCCTGGTTTAAGGATTGGGACGTCAGGATAAGCTCCCAGTCATTAAAATCACCCTGTTTATAAATATGAATTAACCGTCGGGCAAAATTTTTCTTTAATGTTTCGAGATTCCCGGAAAGCCGTTCAATGGATTGGCGGGTTTGTTCGATCTGCTGTTCCTTTTGCCTTTGTTCACGATTTAATTGATTGATCAGTTTCGAAGTCAAACTGATTTCTCTCTCGGTTTCCTCGAGTTTGGATAAAATAGTATGCTCTTTTGATTTGGCTTTTTCCAGCTGTGCTTTATGGTTGGCAATTTCGTTACGGATTTTCTGTAGTTCTTCAGATTTATAGATAATTTTCTTGTCAATCTCTTCTTGAGAATACGTGCTGATCAGCAGCGCGGATATGAAGAAGATTAAGGAAATATATCTAGAAAATGTTATTTGATTCATAATTTTCATCAAAATAGTAATTGACCCTCCTAATTTCAAGATAATAAACAGGGACATCAATAATTTTATTTATTTGTACAAAAACAATTGTAAATTTATTCAAGACATATTAGGTTTGTTAAAAAAGAGAGAGTGCCATTATGAGTAATCCAATATGGGAAGCAGTAGAGTCCAGAAAGAGCAAGACTGCCGACGATATTTTCAAAGCCTTGAAAAATGTTCCGATATTTTCGGAGTTGAATCCAAGAGAAATGAATGAGATAGAAAAAATCATTCATCGCCGGGAATATAAAAAGGGTGAACCGATATTTCGTATGGGTGATCCGGGATTGGGCATGTATATTATCATCAAAGGACTTGTGAATATTGTTGAAGAAGATGAAGCGGGGAATACTACTACGCTGGCGGTATTGAAAGACGGTGCATTTTTTGGTGATCTGGCTCTGCTGGACGAAGCACCCCGGTCGGCGTCGGCAATTGCTGATGATGATAGTGATATTCTGGGATTTTTTCGTCCAGATTTTTTGGATTTATTATATCGTAAATCGAAACTCGGAATAAAAATTTTATTCTCCCTGGCAAAAATAATCGGTGAGCGCTTACGTCGTACCAATGAGCAGCTGGCCGTATTAAAAAAGAAATAAGGGTATCCATATGGATAATTATTCATATCAGTTATATAGTCAAATTCTAAAGCTGTTCTGGCGTGTGTTCCTGGCGATTTTTGGGATCGCAGCATTGATTGTGATATTCCCTTTTGTAAAGTCTGTCGTGGTTATGTTTGTGATTGCACTGCTGCTTGCGATGTTACTGAATCCTGCGGTTGATTTCATGGAAAGCAGGGGCATCAATCGCGGGTTGGCGATAGTGATCACAATGTTGTTGATTTTGGGCGCTATCGCATTTACTGTGAGTCTGATAATTCCTGGAATCATCAGCGCGGTTGAATCGTTGACCTCAAAACTGCAATCCGACGTCATCACCGATATTAATAAACGTGTTGAAGAATTTTTTGCCGTTAATTTCAACAACGCAGAACTGGCCCGGAATGTTACCAGCAAGGTAAACGAGTTCGGATTGAAATTACTCAGTAATATGGCGGAGTTTTTTAAAAGTGTTGGTTCTTTTCTGGCTTCGGTAGCGATTGTACCGTTTCTGACATTTTTTATTATCAAGGATATGCGCATATTTAAACGCAGCCTGATTGCACATATTCCTAATAAATATTTTGAGATGTCGCTGAATATTCTTCAGAAAGTGGGTAATCAGGTCAGTAAATACATACAGGGGCAGGCAACCGACGCGTTTATCGTGGGCTGTTTATCGGTCCTTGGCTTGTTTATTATTAACTTGGTGTTTGACAATCCGGTTTCACAATTTGTTTTTATTGGTATGATTGCCGGAGTGGCAAACCTGATTCCCTATCTTGGACCGATTGTCGGAGCCGTCCCGGCATTATTAATTACAATTATCAGTAATCCTCCAAATCTTGGCATTGTATTGCTCTGGATTGTCATCACATTCGTGTTGGTCCAGGTGATAGATAATTCGTTTGTTTCTCCGATGGTTGTCTCAAAAAGTGTCAATATGCATCCATTAACGGTTGTTGTAGTTGTGATTATCGGGGGAAACCTGGCAGGAGCAGTTGGAATGCTGTTTGCCGTTCCGGTAACCGGTATAATTAAAGTGACCTCAGCAGAAGTTTTATGGGGCTTAAAGAACTATAAATTAAAATAAACCGTCAGTTTCCATACAATGCCTTCCTATTATATTGGAAGGATACCACAATTATTGTGTGATATATACATGAACCCGACTATACAATCCGTGCCAGCCAAACGAAATATGATCGACCAGATCGTATTATTGGTACTGTTCTTAAGCGTGCTGTCACTGTTTCTGGAGTATGGTATTCATCAAACCAGAGCCATTTTCTGGATCACCAATATTCTCGATTATTTTATCATAATTCTTTTTGTTAGCGAAACAGCTATTCGAATCAGCAGAGCCGAAAGAAAAATCAGTTATATTCGAAATAACCTGTTTGATCTATTGCTGCTTACCGTCATTCTGACACTGTTTATCTATACTCGATATATGCGTTATGTATTGGGTTCGGCTGATGTTAGTCGATTATCAACCAACATTATTTTAATCCGAAACGCATTTAATATTCTGAAAATACTGGGCCGTGTCAAGCGGCTGAACGCGTACATTAAGTCCGTATCGAGTCATCCGGCTCAGACGATTGCTTTCAGTTTTATTATTATTATTTTGCTTGGCACAATATTTTTAATGCTTTCGATTTCTACCGCAGATAATTCCCGGCTCGGTTTTATTAATTCCCTTTTTACAGCGACATCTGCGGTTTGTGTTACCGGATTGATCGTCGTTGACACTGCCACAAAATTTTCACTGTTTGGCAAAATCACCATTATGATTCTAATCCAGATTGGTGGCCTTGGAATCATGATATTGTCCTATTTTGGCGCATTTGTCATCGGGAAACGGATATCCATCGAAGAAAAAATAGCGCTATCCTATTTGCTTAATGAACAGGACATGCAGAAGATTTCAACATCTTTAATGAAGATCATCTTCATTACCTTCGGGATTGAACTGGTGGGCGCATTGATTCTATATGGAAATTTTAACGACCTCTACGGCGATTCGGCACAGGCAGTTTTCTATTCAGTATTCCATGCAGTCTCAGCTTTTTGCAACGCCGGATTTGCGCTGTTCAGTGATAGTCTGGAATCCTTTAAAAGTGACGTCGCCATGAATTTTACCGTCGCCGGGTTAATTATTACCGGTGGAATCAGTTTTCCCGTCATTTTTAACCTGATTGAAAATTTTAAGACAAATGTTGAAACCAATATATTCAGCCGTCGTATCCGAAAATCCCAGCTGACACTGAACACTAAGGTTGTTTTAATTATGACAGTGATCCTGATTTTCAGCGGAATGCTATTTGTTTATGGAATTGAGCATAAAGGGAATCTTGTTCAGCACGATTTAAAAACCCAGTATCTCGCAGCTTTCTTTCAATCGGTGACATTACGGACGGCCGGATTTAATACAATCAATTTTGCGGCTTTGAGAGTTCCTACTCTGCTGATTATGATCCTGTTTATGTTTATTGGTGGCGCATCGGGATCGACGGCAGGCGGCGTCAAAGTCAATACGGTTTCGGTGATCTTTGCCTATTTAAAATCGGTTTTGTATAATCGTAAAGAGACGACGATGCTGAATAACTTTTTATCAAAAAGTATCATCAATAAATCATTCCTTATCGTGTTTCTGGCGTTGGGTGTTGTATTTGCCGGGACATTCATTTTAAGTTTGCTGGAGCCCTTTCCATTTGAACATATATTATTTGAAGTGGTTTCCGCGTTCGGAACTGTCGGACTGTCAACCGGTATTACCGGTAGTTTATGCATATTGAGCAAGATAACAATCATAATCCTGATGTTTATTGGCCGGCTGGGACCGATGACGCTGATCATCGCATTGTCGCAAAATCCGGTACTCGTCAGAGTAAAATATCCGGAAGGTAATATTTTAATCGGGTAATCCCGAAGTAAGGAGGAATAGATGGCCAAAGAAAAAGTATTTGGAGTGTTCGGTTTGGGAACCTTTGGTCTGGAAGTGTGTCGGGTCATTTCTGAAAAAGGGGGGAAGGTTATCGCTGTTGACTTTCAAACAGAACTGATTGAAAAAGTAAAAAATATGGTCACGCAGGCGGTTCTGATTGATAGTACCGATGAACAATCGTTGAAAAATGCACCCATTGAGGATATCGACGTGGCTGTAGTCGGAATTGGTCAAAATATTGAATCCAGTATTTTAACAACAGCGGTACTGAAAAATCTTGGAGTACCCTATATTATTTCCCGCGCTATTTCCGATATTCACGGCCAGGTATTGAAACAAGTTGGCGCCACCGAGATAATCAACATTGAGATTGAAGAAGGAAAACGGATTGCCAATAAACTAATCTCTCCGGACATCATCGATAAGGTGTACATCGGTCAAAATCAGATTCTGGCGGAAGTCATGTGCTCGAAAAGCATGATCGGAAAATCTATCATGGCACTTGATTTGAGAAAAAAACTTAATGTAAATATTATTTCTGTCAAACATACAAGCACCAAGATTGATGAAATGGGCAATCCGGTTGTTGAAAACAATGTTGATTTTCCGGCACCATCAACAATTATCCAGAAAGACGACATTCTGGTGGTTGTCGGACGGGAAAAAGACGTCGATAAATTAAAGGACATTTGATGTTTTTAATATCCAAATTCCGCGTATATCTGCTCTACATGTTTGCGGTGCTGACTATTCTTTTTATCGGAATTCACGGCTATGTGACCTTTTCTGAGATTGAAACCGGAAACGCACTGTCACTGAAATATTTTGCCGAGAATTTTATCTATTATGTCATCGTGCTTCTGATCATTCTGACAATTATTTTTGTATTGATGCTGTTAAAAAGTAAAAATATTTTTAAAGAACTTGAAAAGGTAATTGAACTTTCCCGGCAGGGAAAATATTCCAGTGGTACACAATTAAAAAAGTTGGGACGATTAGGCGGTAAAATCATTGAAATTAATACCCATTTGAATTCGTTGAATGAGATGAAGTCCCTGAAAATCAGCAGCATGTCCAATATAGTTAACTTTCTGCTTGATAAGGCGGAAATCCCAATGCTGTTATTGGATGCCCAGGGAATGATAATAAAAGTCAGCCAATATCTGATTGAACAGATGGAAATCGGTGAGAAGGATTTAATCAACGAATATGCGGAAAATATTTTTGATAAATTTAATTATTCGACTGTGATGATTGAACTGCAAAAATCCAAATATATTACACTTCAAAGTCCGTTGATGGTAGAGTCATTTGAGAAACCAATTGATGTCAATATTGTTGCTTTTCCGATCATGAATTATAAAAATGAACTTTCAAACTGTATCTGTACAATTATCACGAAAGAAGAGTTCTCAAAGTACGATGTTGTAAAACAAGAGCATAAACTGTCTGTAGATCCGCTGAAGATTCCAAAGGAAGTACAGGACCTGCCGCTTTTCAAACGATTTAAAGATATATTTCGACATCAGGAAGGAGAGATAAAAAAATGAAGATCATGCGAAAACGGTACAAACGGCCCGGGTTGCCGCCGGGAACTCTCGTATATGTTGGCGACAATAAACATGTTAAATCCACTATTAAAATTTTCGATTACAATACAGATAGCATCACTGAAACAGATATCAAGAATCCGGATGAGTTGGCGACCTGTCTGGCAGATAATACGGTCAGCTGGATAAATATTACCGGACTGAATGATTTGGGTCTGATTGAAAAGATTGGGAAAATATTTGATGTTCATCCTTTAGTTCTGGAGGATATTGTCAATACGGATCATCGTCCAAAATTTGAAGAATATGACGAGTATTACTACAGTATTGTTAAAATGCTGACCTATGATGATAAAAAGAAGGAAATAAACAGTGAACAGGTTAGTTTTATACTCGGCAAGAATTATCTGATAACCTTTCAGGAAATCGAAGGCGATGTATTTGATACTATTCGAGAACGCTTACGGAAAAACAAAGGCCGTGTCAGAAGAGAAGATTCAGATTATCTATGCTATACATTAATGGATTCCATCGTTGATAATTATTTCTATGTTCTGGAAACCATTGCCGAAGAGACTGAACTATTGGAAGGAATTTTATTAAAAAATGCCGACTCTTCCGTCCTGCAACGCATTCACCAATTAAAGCGGCAACTGATCTTTATACGGAAATCGGTTTGGCCGTTACGCGAGATATTGAATAATATTGATCGGCTGGAGTCTGATCTGGTAAAAAGCAGCTCAAAACTATTCTTCCGGGATGTTTATGACCATACGATTCATATTATCGATACGGTTGAAAATCTTCGTGATATCGTCACTGGCATGCTCGATATTTATCTGTCGACGGTCAGCAACCGGATGAATGAGGTCATGAAGGTACTGACAATTATTGCTACGATCTTTATTCCATTGACATTTCTGGCCGGGATTTACGGTATGAATTTTCAATATATGCCGGAATTGGCCTGGAAGTTTGGATATCCTCTGGCGCTGACCGTAATGGGATCAATTGGAATCATCATGCTTGTATTTTTCAAACGCAAAAAATGGTTCTGAAATAATAGGTCTAATGCATTTCGAAATGCACGACGACCGGGCTGGCTAAGCGGTTATAATCCTCAAATTTCATTTCGATAACATCAATGTGGTTACAGGCATTAAACGCTATTTCATCGTTATGAGCTAAATCCGAAGCCACATACGTATCCATATCATAGAGATTGCCGAAAGGTGGCATGGCGCCGGTTTCACAATCGGGAAATGATTTGCGAAACTCTTCTTCTGTTGCTAGTTTGACTTTTTTTGCATGCAGCTGACGGGAAAATTCTTCGAAGGAAATTCGGTCATTTGCTGGCAGGGCTGCCAACGCCATTTTACCATCGATTATTACAACGATAGTTTTTGCCAGTATTTTTCCAGGAATGTGAGCCGTCGCAGCCACTCTCTGGGCTGTATATGCTTTGGGATGCTGAGAGATGCTAAACTGCACATTATTTTCCTTTAAAAATGCTAAAATTCGTTTTTGTTGTGGCATTTTGACCTCCATAATAATTGCTAATAATCAATATACAGGTTGAACAAATAAACCGCAAATCCTGGACATGATTACGTCGATAATATCTTTTATTCCTTGTGAAAGGGATTTATATTTAACACAGATTTTAAATAGAGAAATTAACTTTTTCTGAAAGGAGCTAAAAATGCCAGTTGTCAATTATCAGAAATATGTGGCAATGCTCGAAAAAGCACATAAAGAAGCCTACGCATACCCGGCTATCAATATTACCACGACCGACACTATGAATGCTGCGATTGAGGGATTTGCTGCCGCGAATAGTGATGGTATCATTCAGGTATCTACCGGAGGAGGAGCACACGCATCGGGTAATCTGAAAGATATGGTGCTTGGATCGATCATGTTGGCTGAACAGGCCCACCGTGTCGCCGAAAAATATGATATCAATATTGCCCTGCATACCGATCATTGCCAGACCGATAAAATCGATTCTTTTCTGAAACCGCTGATTGAAGAAACAGCCAGACGTCGGGCGGCTGGTCTTCCGAATCTGTTCAACAGCCACATGTACGACGGCAGTGCAGTACCGCTGAAAGAGAACATGTCGAATGCGGTCGAATTGATGAAGATCTGTGCCAAAAATGAGATCATACTCGAAGTAGAGGCCGGCGTTGTCGGCGGTGAAGAGGATGGCGTCAATACGGAAAACGTGGGAAAGGAAAAATTGTACACCACTCCGGCAGATATGCTCTCTGTTTATGAAGCGCTAAGCACCGTTAAAGGTGCTAAATACATGTTTGCAGCAACCTTTGGTAATGTCCATGGTGTTTATAAGCCTGGGAATGTGGTTCTCAAACCTTCTATTTTGAAAGACGGCCAGGATGCGGTTATGGAAAAGTATGGAAAGGATGCCCGTTTCTTTCTTGTATTCCATGGTGGTTCCGGCTCAACTATTGAAGATATTCACGAGACATTGAATTACGGTGTAATCAAAATGAATGTCGATACCGATACTCAGTATGCTTTTACACGGCCGGTTGTTAATCATATGCTTGTAAATTATGACAAAGTGTTAAAAGTTGATGGAGAAGTCGGCGTGAAAAAACTGTATGATCCGCGCGCCTGGCTAAAAGCAGGACGTAAAGGTATGGCAGACCGGGTCGTTCAGGCCTGTAACGATTTGAAATCTACAGGTAAAAGTATGGGCCGTTAAAATGTTTATTAAACTTTGAGAATATCCCAAAGAAAACAATAAACCTGGTTTATGGCAGTCGCTGTAAGCCAGGTTTAAACGTGTGAAGCCTATGAAAGAATTTGAATATAGCCTGTCCCGGCGGTTTTTTGCGCAGCTGGCCGGCGGTGTGGAAGAACTTGGTAAATCCGAACTTACTGAACTTGGCGCCGGAGATGTGAAAAACGTCTATCGCGGTCTGTATTTTAATGCGGATAATGAAACATTATACAGGATAAATTACCGGTCCCGGCTGATTACCCGGGTGCTGGCGCCGCTCCTGACATTTGATTGCCATAGCGCTGATTATTTATATAAAACCGCGATGCAGATTCCCTGGAATACACTGTTTAACATCAAAAACACCTTTGCAGTATTTGCGTCGGTATCACACAGTAAAATCACACATTCAAAATATGCCGCATTACGCCTCAAGGATGCTGTCGTCGATTATTTTAAAGAGCAGACCGGCGACCGGCCGAATATTGAGAAACTGAACCCTGATATTTGGCTGAACTTACACATAGAACGGAATCGCGCTGTTATCAGTGTTGATACTTCCGGCGGTTCATTGCACCGAAGGGGATATCGGTCCCAGGCAGGCTCCGCGCCCATGCAGGAAACGCTGGCAGCTGTGATTATCCGTCTGACCGATTGGCACGGAGAAAAACCACTGATCGATCCCATGTGCGGTTCGGGTACTTTGCTGCTCGAAGCGTTAATGGTTTATTGTAATATTCCGGCCGGGTATTTCCGGAAGCGATTCGGTTTTGAGTTTTTACCGGACTATGATAAACAACTGTGGAGCATTGTCCGAAATGCCGCCGGTAAAACAATCCGTGAATTGCCTGAGGGACTGCTCTCAGGCAGCGATATATCCAGGTATGCGATCGAGGATATAATTAAAAACAGTAAGAATTTTACCAGTGGCCGGAACATTCAGATCAGAGCCGGTGATTACCGGGATATCGAAGCAATCGATGACAGTATTATTGTAAGTAATCCGCCCTACGGTATTCGTATGGGGAAAGAGAAGGATATGGGGCTGTTCTACCGGGAATTGGGTGATTTTCTGAAACAACGCTGCCGCAACTCAACAGCCTATATCTACTTTGGTGAGCGGGAATATATCAAGAATGTCGGTCTGAAACCGTCGTTTAAAATTCCGCTGGTGAATGGTGCCCTGGATGGACGACTGGTGAAGTATGAGTTGTATTAGGAATTTGAAATTTGTGCCGCAGGCATCCCTTGGGGAAACTCGAAATTTGATTAACCCTACAACGTCATTTAGGGGGTGTGATAAATCACCATGAATGTCAACTTTATTCTATCACACCCCCTGAAGGAAATATGATACGATATATAGTTCCAATCTAGTCCCGACCCGTCTGGATAAATACCCGCCTGACCATGTCTTTCGGGCAGGCTACATTTGACAGTTTCGTAAAAAGTCCTCCCGATACATCAGGATCATTCTGAGTGATAACGAAGAATCTCTAATTCCTTTACGAATAATATTATGGAGATTCTTCACTTCGTTCAAGAATTCCATTTGACCGGGGCGATTTTTTCTCTGACTTTGGGGTTGAACACCCAGTCTTTCTGGCTACAGGGCTCTGCTCTATAGCCGACCTAAGGAACAGCGGTACTTGATCCGAATATTAAAAGCGTCAATCAAATCAGGATATTAATCTCCGAAGCACACTATCATTTTGACAATTTCGAGATAACAAGTGCTTCCTATGAACCGTATGTATATTGTGATGATTTCAGTGATGATCTATATGCGACACGATCCAAATATTACTATAATACTGACAGCGAACGCATCATGAAAGTTGACCCCGATGGAATAACTCGTTATATTACAAATGATGGAAAAGTATTTGCGGAATATAATGGTGATGGCAACTTGAAATACAACTACATCTACGGGAATGGGCGGAAACTGGCGAAAGTTGATATATCTGAAACTGTAGAGTATTACCATAATAACTATCTTGGTTCAGTTCAGGCGATCACCAATTCGTCAGGTACAACAGTTTGGTCACGAGATTATCGTAGTGGAACGGAGATCCCGCCAAAGGGAAACACGGAGTGTCGGGACTATCCATTCGGCAGCGACAAGGACGCCAGCGGTACGGGGAATGACTATAAGTTCACCGGGAAGGAATGGGATGAGGAGAGTGACTTGTTTTATTCCTGGCACAGGTACTATGATCCGGAGATTGGGCGGTTTATCAGTGTTGATCCGATGTGGTATAAGTCGCCGGGATTAAGTCCATATCATTATTGCAGGAATAATCCATTAGTGAGAATTGATCCGGATGGAATGTTTGATAAATATACTTTTATGTATGGTCTAGGACAAGCAACTTTAGGTGCTATTGGAATCGGGGCTACGATAGCTGCTGGAAGCAATCCTGTATCTTCTCCGGCTGTAGCCTATCTTGCGCTAGAATACCCTTATTTTATGGCATCTGTTTCTATAGGAATAACGAATATGGCTGTTCAAGCCCCAAAAGACAGGAAACCAATTAAATTAATTAGTAGCGTTGCTGATGCTATTAATCAAGCTAATGATCATATTCAAAACTTAAAAAATACTCAAAATCAAGAAGACAATGAGAACGAACAGAATAACACTCAAGACCAGAATAATCAAAGTGAAAATGATACACAAAGTAAAACTGAAACAAATCAAGACAATAATCAAGGTGACTGCAGAAAAAGCAAAGAACCATTAGAGGATGTCTACGATTGCAGGCCATAAAATATATTGATAATTGGAGATCATATTATGCGTAACTTTGTATTTGAAATTTTATCGATAATTATTGATTGGGTGGGAATTATACCAGGATTTATAGTAGTATATCCTGTAATTAAAGATTCATTTAATGTTGTTCTTTTTTTTAGCTTTTTGGTTACACTCCATACATTTCTATCATTATTGATAAGTAAGAAATTTACAATAGGGAATTTGATTGTTGGAATTGAACTGAGTGCAATTGGGCATAGGAAATATTGGATATATAGAATAATTTTACGAGAATCATTTTATATAATAATGATTTTAAGTATGGTATGCACACGTGGTCACATAGAACATATTATCTTTCTAATGATAGGTATTTTTATTGTTGTTTTTCCAAGACGATTAGCGGATGGAACAAAGAAATCATATTTGGACATTTTCACAAAGACTCAATTTTCTAAAAAAAAGATCAGTTGAAAGGAATAGGTACCACCAGCGAACAGTTTAAATACGACGAAAACGGCAATCTGAAAGAAGATCTCAGGAACGGGCATAAGGCGACATATCTGTACGATTATAAGAATCGCCTGGTAGGAGTACGTCCGGAAAAGTGGGACGTCTGGAATCAAACTACTTACACATACCCTGAACCTGGAGATTTGCAATTGGAAAACGGTGAACTCAGTTTCTACGGAAATAATGATACCGGTTATAAATATGCTGAAAGAGAAATCCCAAATGTCACGCTCTCTATTCCGCCTAATCTGGTAAAATTGGGTTTCGATTTTACCCAGGCAAGCGGAATCGATATGGATGTTTTCTACTTTTATTTTAAAAACTCAGAGACAGGAGCCTATTTTAGAGTAATGTACTATGAACGGTCACGGGATTTATATATTGCTCAGTACTCTAATCAAAAAGGTTATCAGGTTATTTACGCAAATACCAACATCGATCTGCGCAGTGGGGCAAATTGTCGGTTTGAAATCCATTTTGGGACTGTAAATTTTTATCTAAATAACGTATGGAAAGGAAGCGCCTCATTGGATCCTAATATTAGTAGTGTAAATAGTATTTATATTTTATTAGGAGAAGCCCACTATCATTTTGATAATATTAAAATCACGAGCTCATATTTTGGCACACTATCAGACTTAAAGTTTGACGACGGTCCATACGCAGAATATGCCGATTACGTCTATAATACCAACGATGAACGGGTGCTCACGGTAACCTCGGCAAGTACTTCTTCCTATTATCCATATAAATCGTATATTTATGATGGAAATGGGAAAGTGATGGCAGAATACAAGTATAACAAATATGGAACAGGGTATTTGGTGAATAACTACGTCTATGGGAATGGGCAGAAACTGGCGAAAGTTGATATATCTGAAACTGTAGAGTATTACCATAACAACTATCTTGGATCAGTTCAAGCGATCACCAATTCGTCAGGTTCGACAGTTTGGTCTCGAAGTTATTATCCCTTTGGGCAGGATAGAGATGCAACTGGTACGGGGAATGAATATAAGTTCACCGGCAAAGAGTGGGATGAGGAGAGTGATCTCTACTACTTCTGGAAGAGATATTATAATCCAGAAGTTGGAAGATTTATCAGTATAGATCCGTTTTATTATTTATCTCCAAGTTTAACTCCTTATCATTATTGTAGGAATAATCCGCTTGTAAGAATAGATGTAGGGGGATTAACTGATATAAATATTTATATTGTTAGAATGTTTGAAAACAACACCGCAACTATGGGGAACCTTCTGGCAGTGAATTCAGATGATTTCAATATTCTTCATAGTGCAACAGTTGAGCTCCCAGGTCGGAATAACCAGGATGAAATAAGTCGTATCAATGCTGATAAATACGATGCTGAATTAAGCGTAAGATTTGAGGAAGGACCAAGAAAAGGTCAAAAGGTAATAAGACTGGATAATAAAAATAATAGAGAGGCTATTTTGATACATGAAGGGAGTTTAGTTGAATATTTAAAGGGCTGCATAGGTATAGGAAAAAACATGCCAGCATGGGGTCAAACCAGTGAAGGTGATAAGACAAGAAAATCCATGATAGATTATGTTACTGACATTATGGAAAAAGACAGAAAAAACAATGAAAAGACAACTATTAATGTTGAGGTGATCGATCCCAGAGACGACGAGGAGGATCCACAATGAACTGCACAATATTGAAAATCTTGTTATTATGTTTCCTAGTCTCAATAATTATGACAGCCAATATTAAGGGTGAGCAAACTGAAAGCGTAAGAACGGAACCAGAAATAAATAAAAATGTCATTAAGACGCTTCTGCTTGCATTACCTAGAGTATCAGGAGAGATACACCAAGTTTATCGAAACGATCTAGTCGTGCTTATGTTGATAATTCCAGAGGACTTTTTTAAAGTTGTGGTAGATCATGAAAATCAATTCAGATATTGGTTGAAAGAGATTCAATTATATTTCTGGTATACCGAAAGTGATATCACGTATGAAGAATTGGTCAAGGAAACTGATATTATGCTCCAAAGGTTGAATAACTTCAATTTTCAGGATGAGAGAGACAGATATAAAAACATGGTAATTGAAGCTCTTGAAGAGTTGCGGATCAGAAGAAAAAAATTAGACGAATAATTCATCAGATTAAACAAAGATTATGTACACCGATACCGAATCGCTATCGCTCTCGGAACAGGCTTATCTCGGCTCGGTGAGCGTTATGAACGACCCGAGAGACGAGGGATTACTATCCCTTCGGCGGTGATAAGGACGCCGTCGGAACGGGGAATGAGTACAAGTTCACCGGCAAGGAGTGGGATGAGGAGAGTGACTTGTATAATTTCTGGCATAGACCGTATGATCCATATATCGGGAGGTTCATACAGGTGGATCCGCTGTGGAGCAAGTATCCGTCGCTGTCGCCATATGCTTATTGTGCGAATAATCCGTATAAGTATGTGGATCCGGATGGAAGAGCTCCAATGCCGAAATATAAAGATTTGATAAGCTCGTAAAAAAGGCAAAATGCGTTTCATCATTCAGTTTTAACAGTGTCAGAACCAAACGAGAATTTACTTAGCGGGCTTTCATTATTCGCAGCATCGAGAGCAGAAAGAAAGAAGTATCGATTTTTAATATCGGCGTTCGTATCGATAATATACTGCTCCGATGAACCGGGAATCAGCGTACAAATTGATGAACCATTTGTAATGTCGACCGAATCGGCTGTCGAAGAATAAATGACAAAGTTGCGGATGAAATTGCCTTTTTCCTCAAGCGGTTTTATCTGCCAATTAAATACCAGTTTCTGTTCCATCTGGCTGATTGAACAATTCAGCGGAGCCGGAACAGCTTGTTTAAATTTCCAGGGAAGGGCGGGGGGAATAGCCGGGTTCTGGAATTTTTCATTTTTTAATGTATCCCACTGAGCGCTGTCCAGCGAACTCATTGCGAACAGTACCACTCCTGCCAAACCAGTTTCGCGGGCGTCATCGATTTCCTGGAGAATTTCCTGAAAGGGAAACGCCCAGACGCCTAGACCGGCGGCGATCGGCTGCTCAATATTCTGAAGACTTTGCCAGCGTTCAATCAGGGATTGAAACCGGCCGTTTGCACGGGAAGCGTATGTCATTGGAATAATCATATCGATTTTGCCGATTGACGCCCAACGTGCAGCATCCTGATATACCTCATGGTATCCATTCCAACCCGGTGCATTATAATTGCCAAGAACCGCCGCGGATACTTTGACCGAAGGCTTGATTGAAGTGATGGCGTTATATGCTTCCGCAATAAATTCAGTAACTTGTTCGCGTTGCCAGTCTTCCCAATCGAGGCGAAGCGGATTATCTTTCCTTGATTTAAAGCGTGATACACTGACGGCGTCATGGGAGTAGCCGTTTGCGGTTGAGCCTTCAGGATAGCGAATATAATCAAAATGAATTCCGTCAATATCGTATTTCGAACAGATTTCCATAACGACATTTTTAATGTGCCTGCGGGCTTCAGGGTTTCCGGGGGAAAAAGACACATAGTGATCAGATTTAGGCATTTGAACACCATTGCTGTCACATATTACCCAATCCGGATGGGCGGCGTAGGGCTGAGGAGGTGTCGTTGAAATTGGGTCATTGGTCCCTCGCCAGCAGGGAAATGTATTGACCCAGGCGTGCAATTCCAGGTCAATTTCGTGCGCTGCCATGACTGCATATTCCAACGGGTCCCAGCCGGGATCTTTTCCTAAAGTCCCGGTAAGTAAATGGCTCCAGGGTTCATAACTTGATTGAAAAAAAACATCTCCATTGCCTCTGACCTGGAAAAATACCGTATTGCAATTGGCATTTTTAGCAGTTTCAAATGATCCCCTTATATATTCCTGGATAACCTCTTTTTGAGTTGTACTCAGGTTCTGGGTATAATCAAACCGGCTCATCCAGACTCCGCGCAGTTCTCGGGAAGGTGGACTGATTTCTGGTTGCTTAAGTGATATTTCAGATGGTTTTTCAAAAATAGCTAAAATGATCAGAACAGAAATGATGATAATAAGTGACAATAAAAGGAATTTGAATAACTCTTTGGTGCTTTCTTTCATGAATCCTTCAAATAATAACTGTTTTCATAAGTTTACAAGATTAAATTTAGTCAAACGGAGGCAAATTCCAATGGTTAGTTATGGTATCTTACAAATATTTAAGATTTTGATATGAGAGTAACTTATATCTTGGTTACGCTTGCTTCACATATTGCGATTAGTTAAGTTTACCTGAAATTTGATATAGTGGAGAAAATCAACAGATGAAACCGATCCAAAAATTCATTGTGTCACCGGTGTTACCGGAGCGTTTGAAACGTCTACATGATCTGGCACATAATCTCTGGTGGAGTTGGGACTTTGAAACCCGTGAATTATTCCGACGTTTAGACCCTGATCTCTGGGAAAATGTCCGCCACAATCCGGTCCAGATGCTGAGTCAAATTGATCAGGAAATTCTTGAGGAACGTGCCAGGGATGAAAGTTATCTATTTCAGGTCAACCGGGTTATTGAACGATTTAATCATACATTAAAAAAAACACCCTGGTTCGGTCAGTCTAATAAAGAAGAGACAGAACTGAGCATAGCCTATTTTTCGATGGAATACGGGATAACAGAGAGCCTGGCAGTGTATTCCGGCGGTTTGGGCATTTTGTCCGGTGATCATGTAAAATCAGCTTCGGATCTCGGGATACCGCTCTGTGGTGTTGGATTATCTTACCAGAACGGTTATTTCCAGCAAAGAATAAATATTGATGACTGGCAGGAAGAAGAAGTAGCTGCCAACGATTTTTATAATATGCCTCTCGATCTTGTCAAGGATCAGGAGGGCAACCGACTACTGATTAAGGTTCCTTATCCAGGACGATACGTATATGCCCAGATATGGAGAGCCATGGTTGGCAGAACTCCGTTGTACCTGCTTGACTCAAATATTGATGAAAATGCCGACGCAGATAAAAAAATAACCGCTGAATTGTACGGTGGAGATGGGGAAATGCGCATTCAGCAGGAAATCCTTCTTGGTATGGGAGGTGTTCAGGCATTGAATGCTATTGATAAACCGGCTAGTGTTTATCATTTAAACGAAGGACATTCAGCATTTCTTGGACTGGAAAGAATCAGAAAGCATGTTTCCGTCAACAAGTTGTCCTTTTACGAAGCGCTTGAGTTGGTTAAATCCAGTTCGATTTTTACCACCCATACTCCCGTTCAGGCGGGGATCGATTTATTTCCGGCCAGCCTGATCGAAAAATATTTTAAAGACTACTGCAAAGATGTCGGGATAACCATCAATGAACTCCTTGCTTTGGGTGGAAAAAATACAGCCGATCCAAAAGAAGATTTTTCCATGGCGATTCTCGCCCTGAAATTATCCTACAAAGCAAACGCTGTCAGCGAGTTGCATGGAGTGGTTGCCCGTCAAATGTGGCGCTCCTTGTGGCCTGAAATATTAGCGCCTGAAATTCCGATTATCAATGTGACAAATGGTATTCATCAGCCTTCCTGGACATCGCGGGAGATTACTGATTTATATGATCGCTACCTCGGCATGGAATGGCGAACCAAACCTTCCGGGAAGGAAATATGGGATAATGTTTTTCAGATTCCCGATGGTGAACTATGGCGCACCCATGAACTAAGAAGGCAACGGCTGGTTGAATTTGTGCGACGAACCCTAATCAAACAGTATAAAAACCTGGGAAAACCCGCCTATGAGATTGCCCGGGTTGAAAGTGTTTTGAATACTGAATCTCTCACGATTGGTTTTGCGCGTCGCTTTGCGACTTATAAAAGGGCAGATTTAATTTTTACTGATCCTGAACGGCTTGAGAAACTGATTGGCAAAAAAGCGCGTCCGGTTCAGATTATTATCGCGGGAAAAGCCCATCCTCAGGATAATGAAGGGAAACGATTAATTCAACAAATTTTGAAGCTGTCACACGAAGAACGGTTTTATCAATCGGTAGTGTTTATTGAAAATTATGATATGAATGTTGCCCGGTATCTTGTCCAGGGATGTGATCTGTGGTTGAATACCCCCCGGCGCGGGCTGGAAGCCTGTGGGACAAGTGGAATGAAAGCCGCAGTTAACGGGGTCATAAATTTCAGCACCCTGGACGGCTGGTGGGATGAAATCTATAGTCCGGGAATCGGATGGGCGATCGGGAACAGGGAAACGTATGAGGACAATGCTTACTGGGATGAACAGGAAGCGATGAAACTGTACAATATTCTCGAGAAAGAGATTATTCCCACCTTTTACTATCGTGATAAAGATGGACTTCCCCGGGACTGGATTCATAGAATGAAGAATTCAATTGCAAGTATCTGTCCGGTTTACAATACAAACAGAATGTTGAGTGATTACACAAATACCATGTATTTTTCTGCCGCTGAAAGGTCTCAGAAGATGCGTATGAACTCTTTTACGCTGTCAAAAGAGCTGGCCCAATGGAAGAAACATATGCGGGACAACTGGAAATCAATCAGGTTTTTAAAAGTCGAGACAAGCTCAACAAAGGAACTTTCTGTTAAAAATAGTTTAGAATTAAAGACTGAAATTTTTCTGGATAGCATTAATCCTCACGATGTTGAATTACAGATTTTTTACGGGAAAATCGACAGCATTGGCGGAATATCCGAAGGTTCTTTTGTTTCTATGGACCTTGAGACTGAAATGGGAACGAATAAATTCAAATATAAGGGCACATTGAACAATTGGCAAAGTGGACTGAACGGATTTACGATCAGAATCATTCCCAAACATCAGGATCTTGGCAATCCTTTCGAGGATGGATTAATTCATTGGTTTGAGGGATAAAAGACAATATATTTGTCTAGTAATTTATTCTGAACGGAAGTATTGATTAATGATTTTATTGAACGATGAACGAGTTATTCAGATACTGAAAGAAGCAAGAAGATTTGTTATTTTAACCGGAGCAGGAATATCTGCCGAAAGTGGTATTCCGACTTTTAGAGGTGAAGAGGGACTTTGGAAAAAATTATCGCCGGAAGAACTGGCCAGTTTTGAGGCATTTTATAATAATACCGGTGTTGTTTCCGAGTGGTATCAGCATCGTCGTGAGATTATCCACAATACCGAACCTAACGCCGGGCATTTCGCTTTGACTGAACTGCAGAAATTGGCGCCAACTTTTGATCTGATTACTCAAAATGTTGATGGATTACATCAGCGGGCAGGCAGCAGGGACGTCATCGAACTCCACGGTAATATAATGGAAAATTACTGTATCAATTGCAACCTGCAATATTCCCAGGATGAATTTGATAAAATCTATCGCCATAATCCCAATCATATTCCGCATTGTTATTGTGGTGGTTTGATCCGGCCGAATGTAGTTTGGTTTGGAGAAGCGCTTCCCGAAGAAAGTATCGAAAAAGCCTATCAAGCATCGCAGCAATCCGATGTTTTTCTGTCTATCGGAACCAGCGCTCAGGTATCACCGGCTTCTAATCTGCCGCGAATCGCCAAACAGAATAATTCATACCTTATTGAAATAAATAAAACCAGTACTGCAATCAGTGATATTGTGGACCTTCATCTGGAAGGACTTTCCGGTGAAATACTGCCGATGTTGATTGATGATTACAAATTATTGCTGAATGATAAATAGAAATACCGGTATTATTGTGATTGAATCGAGGAAAAATTTCTACCTGATCGTATTTGCCGGTTTTTTGTCAATTGCGCTGGGTTCATGCGCCTATTACAATACATTTTACAATGCCGAGCAGTATTTCAAAAAGGGTATTGAGGAATTGGAAAAAGCCGGAGACGGAAAAATCACTGCCAATGTCAGAAAGAATTTCAATACTGCAATTGAAAAATCCAATAAAGTAATTTTAGCTTATCCGGACAGTCGTTGGACCGATGATGCTGCTTATATCATTGCCATGTCGCAATATTATAAGACCGATTACTCTGCTTCGCGAAAAAGCTTTGAGCAATATTTTGCCACCTATCCGGCCAGTGAATTGCGTGCTCGTGCGGAAATCTGGTATGGTCGTTGTTTGTGGAAAATGGGTGAAAAGGAGCACTCACTCCGACAATTGAAAATATCCAGTCAGAGAGAGAAAAATCCCATAATGAAATCCGAGATATTTTTTGCATTGGCCGATCTTCACCAATCTTCCGGAAATCTGGATTCAGCCCTTATTTATTACCGTTATACAACTGAAGCCGGACGAGACATTCCAATGGCAGCGCTGGCCCAGTATAATATTGCCGAAATCAACTTGAAAAAGAACAATACTGAACTGGCAATTACCAATTTAAAGAAAGTGAATAATTTTGCGCCTTCCTTGGAATTGAAAAATAAAATGCAGATTCTGCTTGCCCGGATTTACCGCGAAGCCGGGCGTTTTGACGAGGCACGGGATTTAATAAATGCCAAATTAAATGATATTGCCAATGAAAGTGTATGGGGCGATCTTGAGTTTCAGTTGGGTCTTCTTTTTCTGGCTGAGGGTGATTATGAATCAGCGGAGTCCCGGTTTAGTCAGGTTACTGAAAAATATCAGGGCAAACCGGTCTCTGCCGAAGCATATTATCAACTGGGACAGTTGTATATGGTTCATCTTGGCGACTATGAGAAAGCTCAGAAAAGTTTTGAAACGGTTAAGCGTGAGGATAAAAATTCCAAATATATTCTGGATGCACAGAATAAAGTCACTGAAATTAAACGATTTTTCAGTCTGAACACAAAGTTTAAGGAATCCTGGAAAAACGTCAAACCCCACATTGATCAGATCGAAGGAAGAATTGACACAAGTGCCATTGATATTTCCAGTGATGAAAAGCCGGAAGTACTGAAAAAAGCCATCGAGCAATACGAAGAAAAGAAGCTAAAGATGTCCGATACGGTGAGCGTGTTCCTCGATTATTATCAGGTCATGTACGAAATTGGCGAACTCTATTATTTTGACTTCAATAAAACTGACAGTGCGTTTTATTATTTTAACCGGATTTATTCGACAAATTATTACAATACGATTCGGGATAAAGCACTGTACGCGGTTTATTTTTTATTAAACGAATCCAGAAAAAGCGATCTGGCAAACACATATCTGGATACAATGAAATCCGAATTTCCGGAATCACGTTATCTCAGGTTTATTGAGAGCAGGGATATCGAATTGCCGGAAGACAATATTCAGGCCCGTCAGATATTTCTCAATGGGGAAAAATACTTCAACTTTCAGCCCGATTCATCCATTGCGGTTTATTCCGGTATTATTGCTGACTTTCCGACCACACTTTATGCTGAAAAGAGTATGTTGTCAATCGCTTGGATAACTAAAAATCGGTATTATGATCTGGATAAATCCACGTATTGGTATCAGAAATTTATTGAGGTTTATCCGAAAAGTGATATGCTGAGTTATGCTCAATCAGAACTCGCCGAACTGAAAAGTATTGCCGACTGGTTGATAGAATCAGAAAAAGATACAGTCAAGGATACAACGAATACGATACTGCCTGCCGAATTAGGTGACAAAGAGACGGATGAGCCGGTTGACAGGAACAACGAATGAAATGTCTGACGAGCGGAATTGTTGTCGATAATCATGCGATCGCCAAAAATATATACAAGGCTGTTATAACAGCACCTGTTATTGCCAATCAGTGCTTGCCTGGTCAGTTTGTGAATATTTACTTTCCGGATTCAATAAGAATATTTCCTCGGCCATTCAGTGTCGCCGGGATTGATGACAATGCCATTCTTCTTGTTTATAAGGTTATTGGTTCACAAACAACGGTAATGAGCGGTTGGAAGCCGGGTGATAGTGTCAAAATTCTCGGACCGTTGGGCAACAGTTTTAATTATTCCGGACAGAAAAATGAACCGATCCTGCTGGCCGGAGGCGTTGGAGCAGCACCGCTGATGTTCCTGCGTGATCGACTTTATCAGGAAGGTATCAAACCTGCCTTTTTTCTGGGAGCCCGTACGAAATCCCAATTGCCTTTTTTAAGTGACCTAAAATCAGAATTAATACTCACTACCGATGACGGTTCAACCGGCAGTAAAGGCTTAATTACAGATAAACTGCTTGAATATCTTCAGAAGAATGATAATCCAGTATCAGTATTTGCATGCGGTCCCGATCCGATGATGAAAACACTAAAATCAATGCCATTTCCCGAAAACCTATCCGTTTATGTGTCTCTGGAAAAAACAATGGCCTGTGGTCTGGGATTGTGTCAGGGGTGCATTGTGAAAAATTCATCTGATAATGACCATAAGCACTACTCTTTGGTTTGCACGGATGGACCGGTATTTAAGCTAAATGATGTTGAATTTGATGATTGATTTACGAGTTGATCTGGGAAAAAATCTCGTTTTATCAAATCCGGTTCTGACGGCATCCGGTACATTTGGGTATGGTGATGAACTGGTGGAGATTTTAGATATCAATCGGTTTGGTGGCATTGTAACAAAATCCTTGAGTCTCGAACCGCGCATCGGCAATCCATCTCCGCGAATCGTCGAAACGGCATCGGGAATGATCAATTCAATCGGTCTGGCGAATATTGGGCTGGAAGCATTTTTAGAACAGAAAAAACCATTTCTCAGGGAATTGAACTGTAAGGTCATTGTCAATATTGCAGCAAAAACCGAGGAAGAATTTTGTACTGTAATTCAGAAACTGGATAATGAGGACTGGATTGCCGGGTATGAAATCAACGTGTCTTGTCCTAATGTTAAAGAGGGCGGGATTGCTTTTGGAACGGACTCGCAAGTTCTTGATCGTCTTACCCAAACATTGCGCAAAACGACCAAACGGTTTCTGATAATTAAATTATCACCCAATGTGACCGATATAGCCGCGATGGCGAAAATTGTTCAGGACAATGGCGCCGATGCCGTTTCGTTAATCAATACGGTTTATGGTGCAGCAATTGATATATACACACGCAAACCGAAAATAAATACGATTATTGGCGGACTATCAGGCCCGGCAATTAAACCAATCGCAGTGGCAAATATAATAAAAGTCCAGAACTCTGTTGATATTCCAATTATTGGAATTGGTGGAATCAGTTCCGGTGAAGATGTTGTTGAGTTTATTCTGGCCGGGGCTTCAGCAGTTCAACTTGGGACAATAAATTTTATGAACCCTTATGCAGTTAATGATATTCTGGATTTTTTGACTGCCTATATGAAGCAACAGAAACTGACGTCGATCAATGATCTGATTGGTCAGCTTAAAAAATGAAAATATTATCAATTATTATAGTGTTCGTAATTCTTGTAGTTACCTGTACTCCGGCACCACGGTATCACTATTCTCCACCTTCAACGCAGCAACCACAAAAACCATCTTCACAAAAACCTGACAAGCAAAAACCGCCGCCAATGCTGATTCAGGGTGCTCAACATACAGCTATGTTTATCGCTTCATTTTACGGTTTAAATGATGGGTTCGACGGTAAGAAGGCAGCGAACGGTGAAATATTTAATAAAGACGCTCTGACGGCCGCCCATAAATCACTGCCCTTTGGAACGATATTAAAGGTGACTTATCCGAAAACCGGAAAATCGGTTAATGTAAGAATCAATGATCGAGGACCGTATATCGCCGGGAGAGATATCGATCTGTCTTATGGCGCAGCGGTTCAATTGGGATTAGTTAAGCATGGAGTCGGCAAAGTCAAGGTAACTGTGGTTCAATGGGGAACAGGAGAGACGAAACATCATGAATAAGGTAAAGGGATTGAATAATTTTGCGACGCGAATGATCGTCAACGTACTGGGAATACCGGCAATTTTACTACTGATCAGAACAGGTAGAATTCCGTTCGCCACGTTTATTGGCCTGGTTGTTGTCTTGGCGCAAATCGAGTTTTATAATTTGATGATAAAGAAAGGATTTCAACCCTGGATTCCGGGTGGGCTTGTCGCAGGAATTGCCTGGATTGCTGTTGCATATTTGTCACCAGGGCTGTTGTTCCCCTTAATGATCCTGATTTTTCTGATGTTTCTTGGTATTATGCTTTTCAAAACAATCGACAATGCCGCCGCTAACATTGCCGTGACAATGCTCGGATTTCTGTATATTCCGGTAATGCTGTCGATACTTATTATTTTAAGAGAAAGTCCAACCCAGTTCGGTGGAAGCTATCATGAGGGCAGTCAGCTGGTAATGATTGTATTTGCAAGCATCTGGATTTGCGATTCACTGGCATTTGTTTTTGGGAAATGGCTGGGAAAGAAGAAAATCGCAGCTTCGATCAGTCCCGGTAAATCCTGGGCAGGGTGTATTGCCGGATTAATCGGAGCAGTGATAACGGTTGTAATTATCAATTATCTTAATTGGAAGCCCGAATATCTGAATTTATCTGACCTGATTATTATCGGAATTATTGCCGGAGTTTTTGGACAAGTTGGCGATTTTATTGAATCGGTGTTTAAGCGTGATGCTGCTGTTAAGGATTCCGGAACTCTGTTAATGGGACATGGCGGCGTACTGGATCGGTTTGATTCCTTTCTCTTTGCGCCGGCATTTGTGTACCTGTATTTATTGTTCTTTATTTAAAATTTTTCTTCATAGAATGGAGTGTTAGATGTCGGCTGATACAAATGGTGCTAATATTGAAAAATTAGTCAATTTGAGCGATTCTCTGGAAGATAATGGCCAGCCGGTCGCAATTATCCTGGCTGCCGGGCATGGAAAACGGATTAAATCGGAACGGTCAAAGATGCTGCACGAAATCTGGGGTGTTACGACCGTTGTCCGTGTTGCCGAATCCGCGGCCAAAGGTCTCGAATCAGAGAATCAGGTGATCATTGTCGGGATCAAGGCCAATGAAGTGGCTGAAACTGCCGGAAAAGCACAGCACCGTATATTCGTACTGCAAAAAGAACAAAAGGGGACCGGTGACGCTGCCCGGGAAGCGCTGAACGCATTAACTGGATACAAAAACATTGATGATTTATTTATTTTACCCGGCGATATGGGACTGATCACGGCAGAGGTAATTGCAGCATTTAAAAATGGATTTAAAGTCTCCAAATGCGGTATGAAAATTCTGACTGGAATCTATCACGGAGATCCAAGTGGCAATACATACGGACGTATCATTCGGGTGCCTGCGAAAGATAAGGACGGACACAATTCCGGCGACGATTATGCAAAAGTAATAGAGATTAAAGAACACAAAGACATTTTAGCAATCCCCGACGGATACTGTTATATCGTGGATTACAACGAGAGAAGTTATTCATTTTCAAAAGATCAGTTGCTTAAAATTGATGAATACAATACCGGTATATATGCTGTTAAGTATAACTATTTAAAGAAACATATCGGCGATATTACTTCTGATAATGTTCAGGGTGAACTGTATCTTACCGATATCATTTCCATCTTCAATAAAAATGGCATTGCCGTTGGCGCCGACCCGGTGGATGATGATAATGCCGTGATTGGTTTTAATGTCAAGAGTGTCCTGAAAGAGATGGACGGCATTTATCGTAAAAAGGTTTATGAACAGCTCCGCGATATCATTGTTATTGAAGATGAGGACAATTTTTTCATTGCAGACGAGGTTGTTGAACAGATTTTGGCGCTTGACAAACAATTTCCATCACTGGATATTTATCTGCAAAAAGGCGTTCATCTTTCGAAGGGAGTAAAACTCAACCGCGGCGTCAGTATCTGGACGAATACAAATATCCGGGGAAATGTTGAAATAGGCGAAGGCACGATCATTCAGGATAATGTCTCGATCCGGACCTACCCACACCAGCAATTGTATATTGGAAATAACTGTATCATTATGCGGGGAGATATTATCAAGGGTAATTTACGAATCGGCGATAACACCCGGATTGAATCCGGTGTGAACATGACCGGCAGTGACGAATATCCGACTGTGATCGGCAATAATGTTACGATTAAAGGAACGACATACATCTTTGGTTGCGTAATCGAAGACGATCTGTTTATTGAGCATTCGGTACTGAAATGTAAAAAAGTCGAACGTACCGTAAAGAAGGACGGCGCCATTCAACCGGTTCGCTGGGTCATGCCGCAACCACAGGGATTGGATATTATTAGTGATTTATAAAGATTTTAGTTCATCTGGCTACAATGCTTGGCGTGATAGCCTATAATACGTCACAACGTAGGAGTACTATGACGAGGTTGTTTGATAGGCTGGTCAAATTGCTCCCCGTCTTAACATTATTTCGCCGGGCTGGTCGCGTTGTAACTCTGAGTCTTCTGTTATCTTCATTGCTTGTCGCCGGGCAGATTACGATTACAGGCCAATACGTCGATAAAAAGAACAATCCCATCGTCGGTGCATCAGTCGAGTACTTTGCCAATATCGCTCAACTGGACAGCACCAGCACCGATGAAAACGGCAACTTCATGCTCACTATTAATACCGTCGGCATTGAAACCGAAGCACTCCCGGATCGTTTCTACCTGGGCCAGAATTATCCCAACCCCTTTAATCCCGAAACCCATATAACTGTTGAAACACCCTACCCAGCAACCATGACAATCTTCAATATCCGTGGTCAGTTTGTGGATAAAATCAAGATTCCGGTTGGCTCAAATGATATTATCTGGGGCGGCCTGGACCGATATAGCAAGCCTGTCGCAGCCGGTATTTATATTCTCTATTTTGAAGCCGATGATTTTCATTCGTCAAAGCGCATCACACTGCTGGATGGCGGCAACGGATCACGATTAAGAATTGCACATACTCAAACTGCTCTGAAATCAACTGAACTTGCCAAAGCTAGCACCGTTGATGAGATTCATTTTATCAAACCGAATACAACAATTAAAGTTATCCAATTGACGACCATCACCCAGGACACCAGTCTGGGAATCATTACCGGGAATGTCGGGCCAACGATTCTGCAGACTATTCCTTATGATAGTTGCGGCCAGGTGGAATATATGACTTGGGATTTGGATCAACTTATCTACAATGATGGTGACAGTCGTTATTCATTGAAAGATACAGCCGAGTTTGAATTTCATCCTCACTATCCCAATATCCTTGAATTCCTGGCTTATCCCATGGGCACCTTTTCAACGACTCTGTTCATTGAGGATATTACCGATCCGTTTCTAAATGATTCCATGCAGTTGAAGTACAAGACCTTTTATGTTGCGCCGCCCTGGACATTACCCATTCAGATTGCTGATATTTCCGATATATCCATTGCCGAAGATGATACATTATTCCTTAATATGCAGCATTACGTAGAGGATAATGACCTGGATATTGACGGCTACTGGATTGACTCACTACCGAATGCGACCTATTATACCAGTCGTGACAGCCTGTGGATCATCCCGGAGCCGGACTTTTATGGTAGCATTGACAGTATCATTATCCGGGTGATGGATGGCTACTATCCAGACAGTGTTTATCTGAACCCTTTTAATCTGACGATCAATCCCATCAATGATGCACCGCAAATAATGATTAACCCGATCATGACAAATGTCGATGAAGATCATCAGGGTGAAGTGATAATCGCTGATTTCAGTATTACCGACATAGAGAACGATCCATATACATATGAGTTTTACAATTCCATGTCGGACTCAGTCTTTCTGAGAATCGATGGCAGTACAATAATCCTGGACTCACTGGCAGCCAACTATAATGGAACTATCTCGTACGGAATATCTGCTTCTGACGGTGACCTGGAATCAAATAAGACCGATGAATTGACAATCAATGCCATACCCGATGTGACGTTGAATATCAGAACTCTTAATTACGCTGGCACACCTATAATGGATGATATCGTTAGCACTTTCCAAATTGGTGATTCTTCATATCAAGCAACAGGAAGCATTACAAAGCAATTAATACCAGGTATAAGCTATGAGATATTCGCGTTTAATGACAGCATAGGTTTCTTTGATACTACGGGAACTAAAACATATGAGAGTCATATCGCAATTAGAACTCCAGGCGGGAATCCCTTAGTAACGCCTGCTTTGGAAACAAGAGCCTGGGGTGATCAGAGTTCAGCCCTGATTTTTAATGGAAATGATGCTATACTAGATTTGTATGTATTTGGAATGAATGTTCCTAATTATAAAATAATGAATGATATAATAAATAACTGGATGCCTGCAGGAATTGACAAGCCAAACACTGCAACACCTGAATGCTATATTGACACTTCATCTACTGGTTATTCAAAGCCATCACCAGAAACAGTTGCAAACGCACAACACATAATCCAAGATTTACTACCAGAAGTCTCAGAAGGGAGATACACACCTATATGGATGGGCTTTGGTGATCCACCAAACTCAAATCCAGACGGAGAAACAGTATTGACAACCTCGTAAAAAGGTAAAATTGGTAGAATTCAAAAAACATACTCACAATCATAGATTTTACCGGAATTGGATAAAAACTTACTAACATAATCATAAATTCT
>Ga0268276_1000791_pt1 | contig 34344 bp, 37 predicted proteins | sample saktaG_4_FD_190145 | JGI IMG/M metagenome (GOLD analysis project Ga0268276, IMG submission 190145) | Saline water microbial communities from Sakinaw Lake, British Columbia, Canada - sak_2010_1_5_45m | ecosystem: Environmental > Aquatic > Non-marine Saline and Alkaline > Saline ...
ATAGAACACCGGGACGGCCGCTTTCTTTCGGCCATGAAACCCGAAGCTTCTTTTGATAATGAACACAATATAATTACATTGGCTAACGGCAACTTTCGGATCAAATTTTCCCAGATCGCGGGTCTGATTGCCCGACGTATTATTTGCCGCTTGCAACCCAGTCAGGTGGTGACTGCGGGGGAACGGTTCGGACTGATCATGTTCGGTTCCCGGGTGGATCTGATCCTGCCGGCCGTGGTGGTCTTGCGGGTCAGCATCGGGGACAAGGTCCGGGCGGCCCAAACTATAATAGGAGAGATCGTATGCGACTGAAACGCTCGTTTATTCCCAGTATATTTACCATATTCAATATGTTTGCCGGTTTTTTAGCCATTTTGCAGATCGTTCAGGGGCACTACATCACCGCCGTGGTCCTGATCCTGGCGGCCATGGTATTTGATTCCCTGGATGGCAAGGTTGCCCGCTGGCTGCAACAGCAGTCGGATTTCGGCGTGGAATTTGACTCCCTGGCCGATATTATCTCTTTCTGTTTGGTTCCGTCCCTGATGGTCTATACCCTTTATGTGTCGGATATGGGCATTATGGGGGCGATGATTGGTTTTTTCCCCCTGCTCTTCGGGGGTGTCCGGCTGGCCCGCTTTAATCTCTCCGCCACCCCTCAAAAAAAGGACTACTTTACCGGACTGCCGGTGCCGGCCATGGCGGCCACCATCGGCTCTTTCGTCTGGTTTAGTAAAACCGTATTCGGCCACTACGGCGATCCCAAACTGGCCCTTTCCCTGGTCCTGGTGCTCTCCTTTATGATGGTCAGCAATATCCGCTTCAGTTCAACCTTTCACATTACTTTCCGCAACGGTCCCTTCGGCACCTTTCGGAGCATTTATATCCTTCTATCCTGCATCATTGTGATCATTTTCAGGGGTTATGCCATTTTTCCGGTTATGAGTATTTTTATCATCACCCACGTTCTAGCCTGGATCGTGGGTTATGAGGAACCCAGGGCCCATTTTTCCATGCGTAGAAAGGATAAATAGTCATGTGGAAAGCCAAGATTATTGTGACCTATAAACCGGGTATTCTGGATCCTGAAGCCAAAACCATTCAGCACGCCCTGGGCAGCTTGGGTTACGGCAATATCCAGGACATCACGGCCGGCCGGTTCTTCGAGCTAAGCCTGGATGCCGGCCTGAGCCAGGCCGCGGCCGAGGCCCAGACCCGGGAGATTTGTGAAAAGATCCTTTCCAACCCGGTGATCCAGAAATACAGTTATGAACTCAGCGAGACAGTCTTATGAAATTTGGGATTGTGGTTTTTCCGGGATCCAATTGCGATCACGATACCTATCATGTGATCCGAAAAGTGTTGGGTGCCGACGTGTTCTATATCTGGCACAAAGAGACCTCCCTGCGCCTCTTCGATGCCATTATCCTGCCCGGCGGTTTCAGCTACGGTGATTACCTGCGGGTCGGAGCCGTGGCCCGGTTTTCTCCGGTCATGAAAGAGATTGTACAGTATGCTAAAGAGGGCGGACCGGTGCTGGGTATCTGCAACGGTTTTCAGATTTTGTTGGAAAGCGGACTCCTGCCGGGGGCCCTGATTCCCAATGAGAAGATGCGCTTTCTTTGCCAGGATGTGCACCTGAAAGTAATCAATCATGCAACCCGGTTCAGCAAGCAGTATACCGAGGGGCAGGTACTGCGCATGCCGATTGCCCATTACAGCGGCAACTATTTTGCCGATGATGATACCCTGAAACGCTTGCAGGACCAGGAGCGGATTGCCCTGCAGTACTGTGATGCCGAGGGGAATGTCACGGCGGCGGCCAACCCCAATGGGTCCAAACTCAATATTGCGGGAATTTACAACGAATATAAAAATGTTCTGGGAATGATGCCCCATCCGGAACGGGCCGCAGAAGCAGTTCTGGGTTCCGAAGACGGGCTGGGAATGTTTAAATCCTTACTGGAGAGAAATTGAGATGGAGAAAAATCCCAAGAATCGCTCATTAATCATGGTAATTGGCGTCCTGATTCTGGGTGCCATGCTGGGCTCCCTGGTGGGTGAGGTGCTAAAGATGGCCATGCCCGACGGGGTGGTCAAAGAGGTCTTTCTGTACACTATAGAACTGACGGTCGGTCCCGGTGTTCTGAATATGAAAATGCTATCCGTGACCATCGGCTTTTCCCTGAGCCTGAACCTGGTGGGTATTCTGGGGATGGTGGGCGCGTATTACGTGTTGCGGTTTTGGAGATAATACAAGTAAAATAGTGAAGGAGTTTGTATGGGTAGCCTTGGTGCTGGCGAAATTATTTTAATCCTGGTGGTATTCCTGTTGCTCTTCGGAGCCAAGCGGCTTCCGGATTTTGCCAAGAGTCTGGGTAAGAGTCTGCGGGAGTTTAAAAAAGCGACTAAAGAGATCTCTGATGAGATCGAAGATGCGGCCGGTCCGACAGATATTGGATCGCAAACAGCCCCGAAAAAAACCAGTAAAAAACCGAAGGCCTAGAGTTCAGGTCCCGAATACCGGCTCGGTCAAGAGCTTGTGGAAACGGGTACCCTGTATCAGCGTTTGGAGGAAGATCAGGATTCCCTCCATACCGGTTGAATTGCACAAGATCTGTTCAGCCGCTGCCTATAGGAAGACGAGTGCTGAGCGGCGACGATGGTACGGAAACAATTTCAGGCCTTGGGCATTAGATAGAACGACATTTTTCGGGATTGGGATCGTAGGTTTATGATGTGGTATTTTGCCGACTGGGGATATATGCTGCTGTTGCTCCTGATACCGGGACTCTGGTTCTGGTACCGACGCCGTGGTCAAAGGCGGGAAGCGACCATCCGCTACTCCTCCATTCGGGGGATCAAAGCGTTGGCGGGTCAGCGGCAGGGCTGGAAGGCGGAGTTACTCTTTGCTCTGAAACTGGCGGCCCTGGCGCTGCTGTTTCTGGCCCTGGCCCGGCCACAGAAGGGGGACACGGTCCGGGAATTCAGCACCGAGGGTATTGATATTATGATGGTCCTGGACATCTCCAGCTCCATGCGGGCCGTGGATTTCCAACCCAACCGCCTGGAAGCCGCCAAAACCGTGGCCCGGGAGTTCATTGAAGGCCGACAGGCCGACCGAATCGGGCTGGTGGTGTTTGCCGCCGAAAGTTTTTTGCAGTGCCCCCTGACGATTGATTACGATGTGTTGAAGCAGCTGCTGGATCAGGTGGATATCATCGAAGAAAAATATGACGGCACGGCCATCGGCATGGCGATTGCCAACGGGGTCAACCGGCTCCGAGAGAGCCAGGCCAGGAGCAAAATTATGATTCTCCTGTCCGACGGCCGTAACAATGCCGGTGAACTGGACCCCGAGACCGCGGCCGGAATGGCCCAGTCCTTTGGAATTAAGATTTACACCATCGGGGCCGGCAAACTGGGGCAGGCCCCCTACCCGGTGCAAGTCCCCGGCGGTCGGATCCAGTATCGCCTGATTGACGTGGAGATCGATGAGCCTGTGCTCCAGGGTATTGCCAGGAGCACAGGCGGACGCTACTTCCGGGCCACCGATGAGGCCCACCTCTCCTCGATCTATGAGGAGATCAGCAAGATGGAAAAAACCGAAGTTCGTGTGAAAGAGTACGTCAACTATCACGATCTCTATCCCGTATTTCTCCTGCCTGGTTTTCTGCTGATCGTGTTGACGATCCTGCTGGAGCTGGCCGTCTGGAGGCGCTTTCCCTGATGGTTAAATTTTCCTATCTCGGGCTGATCTGGTTTCTGCTCTTAATCCCCCTGGTCTGGGGCATCCAGTGGCGTTTCCGCCGCGGGCAAAAGCGGGCTCTGACGGAATTCGCCGGCACAGAACTTTACCCCAAACTGCTGGAGAATACGCAACTTCAGCGGGTGCGCCGCAAACAGCAATTGCGGCTATTGGCCCTCGCCCTGATCGGTCTGGCCCTGATCGGACCGAAAATGGGCCGTAAACTAATGGAGGTCAAGCGCAAGGGTATCGATATTATCATCGCCTTCGATACATCCGTCAGCATGAATGCCGAGGATGTGAAACCCAACCGCCTTATGCGGGCCAAGTACGAAACCGGCAAGTTTATCAATCTCCTGCGGGGCGACCGGGTGGGGCTGGTGGCCTTTGCGGGGATCAGCTACCTGCAATGCCCCCTGACCCTGGATTACAGTGCTGCAAAACTCTTTCTCGATGTCATTGATACCGGTGTCATCGGCACCCAGGGAACGGCCATTGCCGATGCTCTGGAAACCAGCCTGAACGCTTTTAAATCCAAGGAGAAGAAACATAAGGTTATCATCGTTATTTCCGACGGTGAAGACCATGAGGGGGATTTGGAATCCGTGATGGAACGGGTGAAGGACGAAGGGACCATTATCTACTCCGTTGGGGTGGGCAGCCTGACCGGTTCAACGATTCCCATGGTGAATGCCAAGAGCGGCGAATTTGAATACAAACGGGACCGGGCCAACCGGGTGGTGACCACTGCCCTGAAAGAGGCGACGCTGCGGGAAATTGCGGCCCTTTCCGGGGGTAAATATTATAATCTCGGCGCCGATGCCGATGTGTTTAGCAAGATTTACAAAGAAATTCTGCAGATGGAGCAGAAGGATATCCGCTCCCATGAATATAGCGACTACCAGGAGCGCTACCAGCTGATCCTGGCTCTGGGCATCGGGCTCTTTCTGATCAGCTTACTCCTGTCTGAAAAGGGCCGGCCTGCGACCGAAACGGATGATTAAATGAAGCATTTATTTGGATATACCCTGCTGATCATGCTGCTGGGACTGCCGGCCCTGGCCGGGGATGAGGCCCAGCGGCTCTATGACAGCGCACAGTATGAAAACGCGATCCGCAAGTACGACCGTATTCTCAGTGAACATCCCGACTGGGAAGAAGCCCATTTCGGGCGGGGCGCCGCACTCTATAAAGCGGAACAGATCAACGAGGCCATGCGGGAATTTGAACTGGCGATTCCCAGCAAGAATCCCCGGCAGAAATCCGCCGCCTTTTACAACCTGGGCAACGCCTTACTGAAATCCCAGCGCCTGGAGGAGAGCCTGCGCTTCTACAAACGGGCCCTGGAACTGAACTCCCGGGATTACGATGCCAAACACAATTTTGAGCTGGCCCGCCAGATGCTGCAACAGGAGCAGCAGCAACAGCAACAAAATCAGGATCAGCAGAACCAGGAACAACAGGAACAGCAACAGCAACAGAATCAGCCGGGTCAGCAGAATCAGCAACCCGAACAGAAACAAGAGCAGCAGAAGCAGGAATCCCAGCCTCAGCAGCAGCCCCAGCAACAGAAACGGGAACAGGAGAAGAGCCAGGAGGAGGCGGCCCAGGTGCTGGATGCGCTGAAGGACACCGAGAAGGAAATGATGCAGGAACGCATGAAAACCAAATATTCCGGCATGAAAAAAGAAAAAGATTGGTAAATTACCAGCTTATGAGACCAATGCTCACCAGGATTATCCTCTTCCTGTTCATACTCAACGCCGGGCTGAGAGCCAAAGATATAACGGTCTCGGCGTCGGTGGACCGCCAGCGGATCGATCTGGATGAGGTAATCAGCTTTATGGTAAGCATTGAGGGCACCAGCGACTTTCCCGATGTCGCCCCGCCCCGGAGCGACGGATTCGTGATTATTTCAGGGCCTTCCCAGTCCAGCAGTATTCAGATCGTGAACGGGGCCATGTCGGCTTCGAAAACCATTCAGTGGCGCTTGGCGCCTACCCGGACCGGCGCACAGACGATTCAGGCGATTGACATTAAGTACGGCCGGAAAACCTATAGTACCCAAGCCATTACCGTGACCGTGAACGTAGCGCAGTCTCCGGCGGTAGCAGCTTCCCGGACGCCTACCCCGGGTCCGGCACCGGGGTCCCCACCCGCCCGCTCTGTCAGCAGCCCTTCGGATGGACTCTTTCTGAAAGCCGAGGTGCCCAAGATCACAGTGTACAAGGGCGAGGAACTGCCGGTCTCCTTTACCCTCTATTTTCAAAACGTGCGCAATTACGCGCCCCAGAAACTGCCCGACGCCAAGGGCTTCTGGACCGAACTCTTTCCCGAAAAGCGCAATCCCAGCGTCAGCACCGAGACGATCAACGGTGTCGCCTATAAAAAGGCGACCCTGCGCCGCCTGGCTCTCTTTCCCACCACCACCGGCGACCTGACGATTGATCCCATGCAGATCAGCTGCGAGGTACCGGCACCCAGTCAGCGCCGCCGTTCGGTCTTTGATGATTTTTTCGACGACTCCTTTTTTAGCGATCCCTTTTCCGGCACTAAAACGGTCCAGATTCAGTCTGAACCCCTGAAAATCCGGGTCCGGGAACTCCCCGGCACCGGTCAGCCCGCCGGCTTCAGCGGCGCCGTGGGCAACTACGTGATCGAGAGCAGTATCGATACCCTGCAGACCCGCCAGAACCAGGCCCTGACCCTGCGTTACAGCATTTCCGGCAGCGGTAACATCAACTCCGTCAAACTGCCACCCCTGGAACTGCCATCGAACGTGGAAATATTTGAGCCGAAAGTCGAACGGCGGGTTAATAACCAGGGCAAATCCATCCGGGGCAGTGTCACGTATGAGTACGTACTGATCCCCCGGACCAGCGGCCGTCTGCGCATTCCGGCGCTGAATTTTGTTTTTTTCGATCCCGCCGGTGGCCGCTATCAGACCAGCACGGCCCAGGGCTACGCGGTCAATGTCAATGCGGTGGATCAGGCGGACTTCGCTTCCAGTGCGGGCTTTCGCAAAGAGGAGATTTCCCTCCTGGGCAGCGATATCCGCTTTATCAACCGGGACGATCCCCATTGGCGCCCCATCGGTTCCTCGGTGTTTAAACGCGTCTGGTTCTGGTTATTCAATCTGATTGCCCTCGGTTTGGTGGCCGGCAGCAGCGGTTTTCACTGGTGGCTGGAAAAGATGGCCGGCAACAGCCTGTTCAGCCGTCGTCGCCGGGCCCTGTCCCGGGCCCAGCAGCTGCTGAAAGAAATCCAGACTGAACTCGGTCAGGAGCAAACCGATGCTGTTTGTGGAAAACTAGACCGCAGTCTCAGGGGCTTCATTTCCGACCGATTGGGCTTGGCCCCATCGGGCCTGGGCCCCCGGGAGATTCAGGCAGCCTTAGAAAAGCACCGGGTGGATCCCGATCTCAGGGAAATAGTCATAGCCATTCTGAGCGAACTGGAGCAGCTGCGTTTCCTGCCGGGCAGTCTGGGTCTTGAGGATTTTGAACGTCTGTATGAACGGGTGAATGAACTATTAATGAAACTGATTAAAGTATTATAAACAATGCAACGATTCGAACTTTTTTATATCCTGTTGCTGGCCTTGATACCAGTCCTGCTGCCGGCGCAGGGGGCTGTGGATTTTCATTTTCAGAAGGGCAATGCACTCTACCTGGAAGAGCAGTATCCCGAGGCGATCCAGGAGTATGAAGCAGTGCTGCACAACGGTCTGGAAAGCGCTGAACTCTACTACAATCTGGGGAACAGCTATTACAAAGCCGGCCGTCTGGGCAAGGCTATTCTCAATTATGAACGGGCCTTGAAGCTGCGTCCCAAGGATGACAATATCCGCTTTAACCTGCAGCTGAGCAATTTGCGGGTCAAGGACCGCATCGATGTGCCCCCGGATTTTTTTCTCTTGCGCTGGAACCGGAATATGGTCCAGACTCTGACGGTGCGGGGCTGGGCACGGCTGTTTACCCTGCTCTTGCTGATGACCAGCGGCGTGTTTGCGATCCGCCAGATGCTGAATCTGAACCGATTCCGGAGACTCTGCCGGAGCGGCCTGCTGGCGCTGGCCATCGCCACGTTCCTGACCCTGTTGCCCCTGCTGCAGCGCTACGGAATGGAGCACAGCCGGGCCTACGGGATCATTCTGCAGAGCAGCACGAAAAGTTTGGCCGCCCCTCAGGAGGGCAGTACCGAACTCTTTATTGTACATGAGGGTACCCGGGTCCAGGTTCTGGACTATGACGGGGACTGGAGCAAGACCAAACTCATTGACGGCAAACAGGCTTGGGTTCGGAGTAGGGATCTGGAAATAATATAAGGCAGAAATCCCGGACATATTTTTTAATAATGAAGATAATTTTGTATATTTCAGGCAGCTGATAATAGGATTATGAAAAAGCGATTATTCGGAATACTTTGGCTGGCGCTCTGGGCGCCCCTGTGGGCCCAGGAACCGGCGGCGGTCGTGGAACAGGATGAAAGTTTCGATCCCCTGGACCTCTACGAGCCCTCTCTGCCGATCCTGGACGGTTCCATGATTTATGAAATCATCACTGATATCAAGGAGCCTTCGGCAACGGACCGGCTGGACCGGGATAGCGCCCGGGTAGTGGAAAAAATGGGCTGGAAGGTGCAGATCTATTCCACCACGGATTTTTATCAGGCCGACACCCTGTTTCTCAAGGCGGTAGAGGATTTTATCGACCAGGAGCTGGTCAAAGAGTTCAATTCCCCTTACTATAAGATCCGGGTTGGAAACTGTAGCACCCGGGAACAGGCCGAGGAGTTGCTGGACCGGGCGATTGAATTGAAGTACCGGGAGGCCTGGATTATCCGCACCCCGGTGAAAACGGAAGAGAAGTTGTTTTTGTATATTTATTAAATCTCAATGAGTTTATGAGGTCACTATGTCAGGTCACTCAAAATGGAGTACCATAAAGCGTAAAAAGGGCGCCGCCGATGCCAAACGGGGCAAGATATTTACCAAACTGATCCGTGAAATTCAGGTGGCGGCCAAAACCGGCGGCGGCGATGAAAACGCCAATCCCCGGCTACGGTCTGCCATTCAGGCGGCGAAGATTGCCAATATGCCCCTGGTCAACGTGGAAAAAGCGGTGAAAAAAGGTACCGGCGAGTTGGATGGGGTCGTCTATGATGAGGTCATTTATGAGGCCTACGGACCGGGCGGGGTGGCCATATTCATCGAGGCCATGACGGACAATAAAAACCGGACAGTCTCGGAAATCCGGCACATTCTGAGCAAGGCCGGCGGGAATCTGGCCACCAGCGGCAGCGTGGCCTGGATGTTTGAGAAAAAGGGCATTATCACCGTGGACAAAGGCAGCACCAGCGAGGACGATCTGCTGCTGATTGCCACCGATGCCGGGGCCAACGATCTGGCGGAAGAAGGCGATATCTACGAGGTGGATATGGACCCCGGGTTTTTTGAGAATGTCAAAGCCGCTCTGGAAAAGGCCGGGATTGAGCCTCTGGAAGCTTCCATCCAGGCAATTCCTAAAAATGTGGTGAAGGTGGAGGAGGATCTAGCCGCCAAAGTCCTGAACCTTATGGATACCCTGGAGTACCACGATGACGTTCAGAATGTCTATGCCAATTTTGACATTGATGATGAGATTATTACTAAACTGCAGGAAGCTGCCTGATGCTCTCTCCGATCAGGGTAATCGGCGTGGATCATGGTCTGCATCACACCGGCTATGGACTCCTGGTTAAAATGAATAAGCAGATCAGCTGTTTGGCCTGGGGCACGATTGACACATCCCCCAGGATCCCCTTTGCCCAGCGCCTAAAACAGATTTATCATGAGTTGATCGAGGTCATCGAGCGCTGGACCCCCGATGTCATGGCCGTTGAATCCGCCATCTACGCCCAGAATGTCCGAACCGCCCTGCTCATGGGCCATGCCCGTGGTGCGGCTCTGCTGGCGGCGGCCAATTCGGACCTGGAAATTTTTGAATATTCCCCGAAAAAGATCAAATCCGCAGTGGTGGGCAATGGGGCCGCCACCAAGGAGCAGGTGCGCTTCATGATCACCCGGATACTGAATCTGCGGGAAACGGATATCCCCTTTGACGCGTCCGATGCCCTGGCCGTGGGCATCTGCCACCTGAACCAATTGCAACTGAGGTAGACCGTGATTACTTATCTCGATGGTATCGTCACCCATAAAGAGCCCACCCGGGTCTGGCTGGACCTGAACGGTGTGGGCTATGAACTCTTGATTCCCCTGTCCACCTATGAACGCCTGCCCCGGCTGAAGGAACGGGTCAAACTGCTGACCCATTTTCACGTCCGGGAGGATGCCCAAACCCTCTACGGATTTTATAGTTCCGACGAGAAGGAACTGTTCCTGAAACTGATTGCCATTTCCGGGATTGGTCCCAAAATGGCCATCACCATTCTCAGCGGCGCCAGCCCGGCCCAGTTTAAGAGCCGGATCGTGGCCGGGGACGTCAAGGCCCTGACCCTGATTCCCGGCATCGGTCAGAAAACCGCCCAGCGGATTATCGTGGAATTGCGGGAGAAATTCAGCGGGGCTGATGAGCCGCTTCCCGATGGATTTGACGCCCTGTTCAGCGGCAGTATCAGTGATGAGGCCCTGAAGGCCCTGTTGTCCCTGGGCTACCGGCGGGCTGAGGCCTTGAATGCACTCAAGAAAGCCTCTCAGGAACTGGGTACTGACACCTCAGTGGAAGCGATCCTGAAGAGCGCCCTGAATAATATGTAAGCGAGGATATTTGATGGAAACTGACAAGCAAACGCCTTTTTATCAGCAGCATCTGGCCCTGGGGGCCAGGATCCTGCCCTTCGCGGGCTATCTCATGCCGATCCAATACAGCGGCATCATGGATGAACACCGGGCCGTGCGGAATACCGTGGGGGTTTTCGATGTGACCCACATGGGTGAATTCGTGGTCAAAGGCCCCGACGCCGAGGCCTTTTTAAACCGGCTGACTGTGAACGATGTGACGGCTCTGGACATTGGCCAGGTACAGTATTCGGCCATGTGCTATCCCGACGGCGGGATTGTGGACGACCTGCTGGTTTACCGCTTTAAGGATCACTACATGATGGTGGTCAACGCCTCCAACATTGATAAAGATTATGCCTGGGCGAAGGAAAACCTTCTGAAAGGTGTGGAACTGTGCAATATTTCCGAAAAGACGGCGCTTCTGGCCATCCAGGGGCCCGATAGTTTTGCCGTGCTCCAGAAACTGACCGAGCTGGCCCTGCACAATATCCCCTTTTATCATTTTGTTGAAGGGGAACTGGCGGGTTTTCCGATGCTGATTTCCCGCACCGGCTATACCGGTGAACGGGGCTTTGAACTCTATCACGATCCGGCCCACAGTGTCCGGCTCTGGGACGCCCTGTTTACGGCGGGTCGGGATTACGATATTCAGGCCGTGGGCCTGGGGGCCCGGGACACTCTGCGACTGGAGATGAAATACTGCCTTTACGGCAACGATATCGACCAGACCACCAATCCCCTGGAAGCGGGGCTGGGCTGGATCACCAAACTGAACAGTGGCGATTTTATCGGCCGGGATGTGCTACTGAAGATCAAGGAAAACGGACCGGAGCGCCGGCTCATCGCCTTTGAGATGAAGGATAAAGGCATTCCCCGTCATGGCTATCGGATTTTCGCCGGTGACAGCGAGGTCGGCGTCGTGACCAGCGGGACCCAGTCACCCAGCCTGAACATCGGGATCGGTTTGGGCTATGTCCGGAGTGAATTCAGCCGCCTCGGTGCGGAACTGCTGATCGACGTCCGGGGTAAAAAACTGAAAGCAGAACTGGTCAAGCCACCCTTTGTTGAGGCACGAACGGTATGAGTATGAAACGGCAGGAAATCACCGGTCTCTTATTGATCGGCCTGGGAATTTTGGTATTCCTGAGCCTGATCTCCTACAACTCCCTGGAAGAACCGACAATCTCAAAGAATGTGGTCATCGGCAACTGGATGGGCATTCTGGGGGTGTTTATTGCCCATTACCTGATCAAGTATACCATCGGTGCGGCGGCTTTTGTGCTGCCCGTGCTGCTGGTCCTCTGGGGTTGGTGGATGTTTGCCCGGCGAAATTTTAAAGTCCTGATCCGGTTTACAATTTATGTCCTTCTGCTGGCCCTGCTGGCCGCCGTAGCCCTGGCCCTGCCGGCGGTAAAAGCGCGGATTGTCGGCGCCATGGGCTTTCGCTACAGCGGGCTGATCGGCGGCATGATCGCCAAAACCACTGTGGATTTTATGGGTCTGTACGGGGCCATTGTCTTTCTGAGCGTCCTGGCCCTGGTGACGATCCGGGCCTATTTTTCCTGGAGTTTTTACGGACCCTTTGATTACCTGCTAAATCTTCGCAAAGGGCGCAACGCGAAGCGACCGGCCGAAAAAGCCGCCGCAAAGGCTGCCAAAAAGGCCCTGAAGGAAAAAAGAAAAAAAATAACCCTGCCCAAAGTGCCGGAAAAACCGTTGCAGAGCGGCGAACCCAAACGGGAAATTACGATTGCCCAGGAGGATCTGGACCGGCCTATAGAACCCCCCAAACCAAAACCCGCCCCCGGGAAGGCTCTGCTGGATACCGAAGAGGCGCCGGTTTTTACGGTGGCTAAAGCGGTGGGTGACAAAGACATTGAACATGTGGACAGCCTGCAGGAAAAAGCCGCCCGCCGGGATTATATCCTGCCCCCCCTGGATTTTCTGGATTTTCCGGAAGAGACCGACCACGAGGTCAGTAAAGAGGAGATGATTAGCAACGCCAAACTTCTGGAGGAATCCCTGGAGACCTTTGGCGTCAAGGGGCATGTGGTGCATGTTTCACCGGGTCCGGTGATTACCCGCTATGAAATTGAACCGGCCTCGGGCGTGCGGGTCAGCCGCATCGCCGGCTTGGCCGACGACCTGGCCCGGGTGCTGAAAGCCAAACGCATCCGCATCGTGGCGCCGATTCCCGGAAAATCCGTGGTGGGGGTGGAGATTCCCAACCGGCATCCCGCTATCGTTTACCTGCGCAGCATCGTGGGCTCCCGGCTCTTTGCCGAGTCCGAGTCCATCCTGACCATTGCCCTGGGCAAGACCACCTCCGGTGACGTCAGTGTCCTGGACTTGGCCAAAATGCCCCACCTGCTGATTGCCGGCGCGACGGGTTCCGGCAAGAGTGTCTGCATCAATACCATTATTACTTCGATACTCTACCGGGCCAAGCCTCATGAGGTCAAATTTGTCCTGATCGATCCCAAGAAACTGGAACTCTCGGCCTACCGGGCCCTGGAAAAATATCACCTGATTACCTCTGAAGATCTGGACGAGTACGTGATTACACGGCCCGACAACGCCATCGTGGCCCTGCGGTCCGTGGAAGCCGAGATGGAACGCCGCTACGATATTCTGGCCGGGGCCACGGTTCGCAACATTGCGGAATACAATCTGAAAGTGGAAAAGGGCCAGCTGGATCAGGAACACCTGCCCTATATTGTCGTTATTATCGACGAATTGGCCGACCTGATGATGACCTCCGCCAAAGAGGTGGAAGAGCCGATTACCCGTTTGGCGCAGATGTCCCGGGCAGTGGGCATTCACCTGATCATTGCCACTCAGCGTCCCTCGGTGGATGTGATTACCGGGGTGATCAAGGCCAATTTCCCGGCACGGATCGCCTTTCAGGTGGCCTCTAAGGTGGATTCCCGTACTATCCTGGACCTCAACGGTGCGGAAAAACTGCTGGGGCGAGGTGATATGCTGATTACCACACCCCAGACACCCGAAACCACCCGTCTGCACAGCGCCTACATTTCCCTGGAGGAGCTGGAGAAGATTCTGGGCCATATCCAGAAACAGCCCAAATCCGGGGAGCTGGAATTGCCCTCGGTCCAGGAGCAGAGCAGCGAGGATTTTGGCGCTGCCAGCAACGGTGAACGGGACGCCCTGTTTTATGAGGCGCTACGCCTCGTTGTGACCCATCAGCAGGGCTCCATTTCCCTGCTGCAGCGGCGCCTGCGGATCGGTTATTCCCGGGCGGCCCGGCTGATCGATGAACTGGAAGCTGCGGGCATTGTGGGGTCCTTTACCGGCAGCAAGGCCCGGGATGTGTTGGTTGACGAGACCTATCTTGAGGATATCGACACCAGTCAGTTTGATTGAAGTATCCGCCCACGAATCGTGAGCAAGATCACAAGGATAGACAGACAGAGAACGTAATTTAATCAACTAATTTATGATGATGAAAAATCGCAGCCTTACACTTGTCCTGACCCTGTTCCTGGGTATGTTATTACCGCCCCGTCAGCTGCCCTCCCAGGAGGGGCAGCCGCTGCTGGACCGGATGTCGGCCCGTTATCGGGCCCAGACCCCCTGTGTCCTGAGTTTTGAAATTGTCCAGTATTACGACCGCAATGCCGAGGACTATCAGTCGTCGGTGGGGAGTTTTTACATCGCCGGCGCTGAGCAATTCCGGGTTGATTTCATCGGTCAGGAGATCATTTATGACGGCCAGTGGCTCTGGAGTTACGACAAACAGAACCACCAGGTCATTATCGAAGTCCTGGATCCCCAGTCCAGCCTGAAGTTTATTTTTGACATGCTCTTTGGCAACTGGGCCAATTTCCGGGTGGTCTCCGTGGAGGCCCCCAAGCGGGGTGAGACCAGCTCCCTGGGCTTGAAGACCCGGGACGACAACGACTATTTTAATGCGATATTTTTAAAGATCGGCCGGGAGTCCGGACTGCTGCAATCGGCCACCTATCTGGATTTTAACAACATGAAAACCGTGATCCAGTTCAGTACTCCCAAAGGAATCCAGGCAGCAGTAGCGGAGATTCTTTTTGATACTAAACGGCTGGAAGCCGAAGAACTGATTGATTTACGCCCATGACCGCGACAGCCACCCCAAAACGCCGCTTTCTGAATATAAAAACCCTCCTGGGAATTGCCGTCAGTCTGCTGGGGCTCTGGCTGGGCTTCCGCAAATTTGACGCAGTAGAGTTCATGTTATCACTGAAAGAAACCAATGTGACGCTATTTCTGCTGGCCATGCTGGTCATGGTCTTTCAGATATTTCTGCGGGCCATTCGCTGGCGCTACCTGATTTTGCCCCTGAAACCGGCTCCCCTGAGCGCTGTCTTCGGGGCCCAGATGGTCTGCTATTTCGGCAACCATGTGTTCCCCCTGCGCTTTGGCGAGATCCTGCGCTCCTATGCCCTGAATAAAACCACCGGGATTTCCACGGTTTCCATCTTCGGTACCGTGGTGATCGAGCGCCTGCTGGATGTGCTCTTTTTTATGGTCCTCCTGCCTATCACGATTCTGGCGTTTTTTCCCGTATGGCCGGAGTGGATGCGCTGGAGCGGGGCCGGGGCGGCGGGAGCGCTTTGTCTTTTCCTGCTGTTGCTGCTCCTGTTGCGCCACAAAGAGGCCGCCCTGAGCGGCTATTTCAGCGGCAAACTGGCGAATAGCAACCGCTATCGGAAACTGATTCAACCGATCCGGAATTTTATAAAGGGCTTGCGCACCCTGCGCCAGACGCCCCATCTGGGCATGATCTCCCTGATGACCATGATTGTCTGGGTGATGAGCATCTTTAATGTCTGGGTGACCGGAACGGCGCTGAATGTTTTTTTCAGTTTTCAGAACCTTTTATTGCTTTTTTTCGTAACTTCTGCTATTATAGCAGTGCCTTCTGCGCCGGGATACGTGGGAACCTATCACGCCGGAGCCATCGGAATTTTGCTTTACATGGGCTATGAACTGAGTCAGGCACAGGCGATTGCGGTTATTTTACACGCCGTGGGATTTATCTCACTGACCAGCATTGGATTCGCCTATTTTATCAAATACCACATTCATGTGAAGGATACAGAAACCAAGAACGATATAAACCAAGAGTTAGGTGCATAGATGGAAGGAATGAACGGACAGGGTCAGAGACCGGTGGATTTTCAGGAAAACGAAGTATCCCTGCAGGACTATTTACGAATCATTTTCCGGGGCCGCTGGATCATTGGGATCTCCTTTATCCTGATTATGACGGCCACGGCCTACTATACTTTTACGGCCGCGCCGGAGTATGAATCCTCAACTTTGCTGATGCTGGCCGGGCGTCAGGGACAGACCTCGACGCTGTTCCAGAATCCCTTCATGATGGGCAATTACATGAAAGTCAACAACGAGATCGAAGTGCTCAAGAGCGACTACCTCAGCCGCCGGGTGGTTCAGCGCATGAAACAGTCCGCCTTTGCCGACAGCCTCTATATCCTGGGTACCCGGAAGTACCAGCAGAAAGGGGTCAGTCTCACCGATGTGATGGGTGCCGCCAAGACCGGCATCAAGCGCCTGCTCCTGGGAGCTCCAAAGGAGGAACTGGCCGTAGTTGACAGTCTGGATCGGGCGATCGTCCGGGTCATCAAGGCTTCCATGACCGTGGAACCGATCCGGGATACCGAGGCCATTCGTCTGAAAATCAGTTCCATCGATCCCTATGAAGCCGCCTTCCTGGCCAACCTGATTGCCGATGAATACCTGCGTCTCGATGAGGAGTTTAACTTGGGTGAAGTAGTGGAGATGAAGGACTTTCTGGAGGAGCAGCTGGAGGACATTGAAAAAGATTTGACCGAATCTGAGGAGGCCCTGACGGAATTTCAAAAACGGACCGGGGTCTATGTGCTGGATGAAACGGCCCAGACCCTGATCGATCAGCTCTCCACCTTTGAAGCCATCTATTACACCTCCCTGGCGGAATTGCAGGTCTCCCGGCAGAAACTGAAAAACCAGCAGGAGATGCTCAGTGAACGGGAGAAGTGGATCGTGGATGAGGCGATTAATACCACCAATCCTCTGATTGCCCAGTTGCGTCAGGCCATTGCTGAAACCGAAGGCGAAAAAATTACGGTCATGATTGTCCAGGGTCTGAAGGCCGAACACGAAGCCATCCGGGAGATGGATAAGCGTGGTGTAGAATTGAAAGCCAGGCTCTTCAAAGAGGCCCAGAATCTGACCAATTTAGGTCTGTCGCCCCAGGAACAGTCCCAGATTTCCCTGGAACTGCTGCGGGATGTTTTGTTCAGCACTGTGGAAATTATCGCCCTGGAGAGCAAGGGCAACGAATATAAGCAGCTGGTGGACCAATACAATAGCCGCTTGAACGAGCTGCCCGAACGCAGTCTGGAATTTGCCCGGCTGGACCGGGAGCGCCAGGTCAATGAAAAGTACTACATCCTGATGAAGACTAAATACCAGGAATCCCGCATCACCGAAGCCAGCAAGATCAGCAATATCCGCATTGTAGACCCGGCGACCCCTCCGGAAAAACCGATCAAGCCCAAAAAGAAAATGAACCTGCTGCTGGGGATGTTCATGGGTATTGGTCTGGGCGTGGGAATTGCCTTTGTGAAAGAGTATATGGACCACTCGGTACGCAGCAGCGAAGATCTGGACAAGCTGGGTTTGACGACGATATCCATTGTGCCGAAGATCGATATTAAGAGTTCCATGGAAAAGACGCGACAGGCCGCCGGTAAGATGGACGAAGAGGAGTACACCCTGAAATCCAGGATGATCTCCCACTACGATCCCAAGTCCACAGTGGCCGAGGCCTACCGGACCCTGCGCACCAATATCCAGTTTATGAACCCGGATAAACCCTTCAGCAGCCTGGTGGTCTCCAGCGCCGGGCCCGGCGACGGTAAATCCACCACCGTGGTGAACATGGCCATCACCTTTGCCAACCTGGAGAAAAAAGTGCTGCTGATCGATGCGGATTTGCGGAAACCCGTGCTGCACAAGGTCTTTGAGCTGCCCCGGGCTCCGGGCTTGACCCAGCGCCTGGTCCAGGATTTGAATGACCAGAATGTGATCCGGGAAACCGAGGTGCCAAACCTCTACCTGGTAACCTGCGGGGACCTACCGCCGAATCCCTCAGAACTGCTAGCCAGCCAGAAACTCAAGGATTTTATAGTCCGGATGAAGGAAAAGTTTGATATCGTACTGATTGACTCACCGCCGATTATCGCGGTCACCGACGCCAGTATTCTGTCCAAGATGACCGACGCCATTTTGCTGGTGGTCAAGGCCGGCAGTACGGATCTCCGGGTGCTGCGGCGCTCCATCGATCTGCTGAAACAGGTCAATACCAACCTGATCGGCGCGGTGCTCAACGGCGTCAATATCTCCAGTGGTTACGATTCCTATTACTACTACTATCACTACTATTACTATTACGCCGATACCGGCGAGAAGAAAAAGAGCGATAAAAAAGCCCGCCGGAAAAAACCCCGGCTGATTGATAAACTGCGCGGTTAATTGCCCTTGACCTGCCTGTATCCGGCGGCTGCCGGACAGACAGGGCGGGACCGCTGCAGGAACAGGTAAAACTATTAATTCCGAGACTATGCTGGAATTCGATCAGATATATCACCAGGATTGCATTGCCGGGATGCCGCAGATGCTGGATAATTGCATTGACCTGATTGTCACCGATCCCCCCTTTGCCATCGATTTCAAAGCAGTGCGGGGAAACTATAATCGAAAGGCTTCCCGGGTGTTGGAGGGATACAATGAAATCACAAAAGCGGATTATTCCGGGTTTACGGTCAGTTGGCTGGAGCAGGCCTGGCGCATTCTGAAACCAAGTGGCAGTATGTACGTTTTTTCCGGCTGGAACAACCTCAAGGATATTCTGGTGGCCCTGGATGAGATCGGTTTTATCACCATCAATCACATTATCTGGAAATACCAGTTCGGGGTAGTGACCCGGCGAAAATATGTCAGTTCCCACTACCATTGTCTTTACGTCTGTAAGGACGATAAACTGCGCCCCTTTTACCCCTTTTCCCGCTATCAGAAGGATGACCGGGACAGCGCCGGCCGCAGTCAGCATTACCGTGACAAAGAGGACGTCTGGACGATCAAGCGGGAGTACTGGGCCGGGGATCAAAAAACCCCCACCAAACTGCCCCGGGAACTGATTGAGAAAATTTTGAACTATTCCAGCATCCCGGGGGATCTGGTTTGTGACCCCTTTCTCGGCTCGGGCCAGGTGGCCTTTATCAGCCGCCTGATGCAGCGCCGCTATATCGGTTTTGAGATTAATAAAGAATACTACGATTTTGCTAAAGCCCGCCTGGACAGCGGCCAGTATCGTCTAAAAACGACCGATCAGGGAAATCTATTTTAGTTTTAACAATGGCAATACTATACAGTAGCAAGTGCCGGGACCGGCGACAGATTCTGGAATCCTTTTATCCTTTCACGAAACCCGCTGTGATTGAAGGGCTGATTATCGGCAATGATCTCGACGCTCTGCTGTCGGCGGCCCTGCTGAAGCAGCGCTACGGCTGGGATGTGGTGGCGGTTTACGACTATCGGAAACTCTGGGTGGACCAAAGGATTGCTGACAATGTGATTCAAAAACTGAAAAGCGGTGTCTATCTGGCTGTGGACCTGGATATCTACCGTAACGCTGTCCCCAGTATCGGTCATCATATTCTGCAACTCACTGAAAAAGACCGCCTGGAACAGCACGAGCAGACCCTGAATCCCAATCTCATCTTCGGCGTGGACTGCCGGAATTTCCGGGCCAAGTATCCCCTGGGAACCATCCATTTTCTGCGCTGGCTCTTTGAAATGGAACTGGATCGCCGGGGCGAGCTGCTCTGCTGGCTGGCGGATTCCGCCTATATCAATGCCCAGAGCCATCGCTTTCGGGAGAATGTATCTAACTGGCTTTACCGGCTTTTCGACTGGCCGCCGTTCTGGGAAATTTTCATCCTGCTGGATTCTGCGGATTATGAGGAACTGCTGGTCCGGGAGATTGGCCGGACTCTGGACAAGATCCTGATCACGCCCGGCAGCTGCCGGGGACAGGTCAAATCCCGCCATAAATCCCTGAGCGGCTGGCAGTGCCAGTGGTCGGACCCGGGTGCCCAGGCGGAACAGATCCGGCAAATCTTTTCATTTATTCACGAACTCAGCGGCTGGTCGATTCCGGAATTGCCCAAGTTCTACAGCTGTATTACAGGCCAGCGGAAACGGATTAGCGTGGCGGAACTCCTGAAAGACTACAGAAGCCTGGATGAATTCCTAAATCGCGAGCATGTTTTTTCATATGCCTTTACCCATGCGCAGCTGCTGAACTATACTCAGTTTTCATCGTCTCCGGCCGGTAAAACCTAAAAACGTGCACTTTTTGGGGATTTCCAGTGACAATTATCACCGTGAATGATGGATTTTCGTTTATATTTAACAGTGTATGAATGGGTCTATAATCAATCGCAACAAGAACCAAGAAGGCAGACGTATAAATTTATTTCCCTTGAAAGGGGGCTGTATGAACAGTTTCAAAGTTACAATTTTAGTCGTTTTGTGTGTCGGATTGCTCGGCTCGCTGGTCCTGGCCGAACAGCATGACTACGCCGACTTCCCGCTGCACAACTGGGTCATGATCGGTTTTCCGGTCACACCCACCGAGCAAAATCCCGATTCCGTCTGGGGACCCTTTTTCGGCGGTTCGCAGGGAGATGACCAGGCCACTAATACGCTCTGGCGTTTTTCCCGCTGGCTGGCTGAATACGATACTTATATCCGCTGGGGCGAGCTGGAACGGGACACCGCCGGGGTCTATACCAATATCGGTGATCCGACAGCGATCATCCCCGGCTGGGGCTACTGGTTCTACCAGACTCAGGTTAGCGATACAACCTTCATTGTTAGCGGTGATGAAGCCCCGGATTCCAATTACTGGATTCCTATCGACCCGCCGCAGAGTGGTCATCGCGGCCGCACCATGGTGGGCAATCCGTTTACGTTTCCGATTGACTGGAAAAATACCCGTGTAATCGTTAATTATTCGACAGACACGCTTACTATGGACCTTTCTCTGCTTGAGGCGAATGATATGGGTTTAATTGACCAGCATGCCTATCCCTGGAATATGGGACTGATTTCCGGTCAGGATACAGGCTATATTCCCTACAATGCAACTACCGGCGGTGAAATTCCCAAGTTACAGGGTTTCTGGGTGGAACAGTTAAACGATTATGCTCAGTATTTAATAAAATACCATGTCAATCATATCCAGAACGACCGGATTTGTAAATTTCATCAGGCCTGCCACGGGCATCCCAGTGATCAGGACGATCTGGGAGCCGATGGCATTCCCGAGACCGACCGCTTTATCATGGTTGTGCGAAGCCCGGTGGATGATATTGAGGTTACTACTAAAGCATCTGGTAACGCTTCGGTGACCTTTACCAACTGGCGGGACCTGGCGGACGGGACCAAACTGACCAACAGCGATGGTTTTGAAATATTTTTAATTGAACGCACCGATCATGGCAATAATAAATACACGCTTACATTCGATGTGCGTGCCACCATTGACGAAGATTTGGGCTGGGACAAGGCGATGGAACAGGTGGAATTTGATTTTGGCCGCAACAGTACGGTACTATATCCTGTTGCTCCCAATGCTAACAACCAGGAGTATCCCATTATCCCCTGGAGTCCGACGGGCAACGGCAACGCCGGTTCCTATACGGCCCTGCGGACTATTGAAAATCAGTTGGGGCAGTCGACCAATCTGTCACTCACCCTGAAAGTGCCGCCTACCGATGTCAGCCTGCAGAAACGGGTGCAACATTATACTCCATACTCTGTCATCGAGACGGTTACGGAGCGGGATTGGGTCATGCCGATCGGTATCTCAAGCACGGATGGCCAGTTTACCGATAATTTTAATGCTATCGGAATTCTTACCGATGCCTGTGACGGTTATGATGTAAATGATGTCACCCAGCAGAGTCCGCCGGATGCCTATGTGGAGATATACTTTCCCCATAACGATATTAATGATTATTACCATTACTGGTTTGAAAGACCGGTCAGTGTCTGCTACGACATGCGCTCCGATTCGGCCCATAAAGGCTGGAAAATGGCAGTCGGCGCCTATGACGCGCCCAATCAGCTGTGTACCATTCGCTGGGACGCATCGGTGGTAAATTCCGAATGGACATTGACATTGTATGACAGTGATTTTAATGTCCTGATTGAAGATATGAAAACCGTCAGCGAATATACAGTAACGACTCAGAATTCCGCAAGCAGTGTCGATTATTTCTATATTGCCTCGAATTTTGTCCCTGGCCTGCTGGGCGTGAATTCCGAGACTGTTCCTGAAACTTACTCGGTATTGCAAAACTACCCGAATCCGTTCAACCCGACGACCACTATCCGGTATTATGTTCCCCAAAATGACTGGGTAGAGCTGGCGATCTATAACCTGCAGGGTGAACTGGTGAAAACCCTCTGGTCCGGCGATAAGGCGGTTGGCGATTATCAGGTTCAATGGAATGGAACTGACAATCAGGGACGACCGGTTGCCAGTGGTGTCTACCTGACAAAACTGCTGACGCCCACGATGGCCCGTTCGAATAAAATGCTGTTACTGAAATAATCAATTGAAATCTAATAACATAAAGGAATTTGTTATGAAAGAGAAAATCTTAGAAAACCAAAAAGTCGATGAAAAGTTTGAATATGATGCACCGCGGATTATTCAAAAACGGGAGATCGTGATTGAACTGCAGACCAATTATATTCCCGATGAACCGCCCCCACCTATGTGAGATGGGCCGGGATGATTGAGACAGATTCAATTCACGAAACCAATGAAAGAGAGAATATTATGAAGAAAAAAGCATTCTATACAATGATTCTGATCGGCATGATGCTTCTGTCCGGCTTGGCGTTCTCCCAGCAGCAGACCATTACCTATGAAAACTATCCCAAAGCAAAGATGATGCTGATTGGGATTCCACTGAACTTTACCGATGACGATCCTGGTGCGGTGCTGGCACCGGTATTCGGTACCGGTGACAGTGTGGGTGAGTGGTGGCGCTTTTCCCGCTGGAATATTGGCGACCAGACCTACTACCGCTATGGTGAGGCCGAATTTACCTGGGATCACGCAGCCCAGGACTGGGCTGCGGAGAAGACCGAACAGGGCAGTCCTCATGACATCGAACCGGGTTACGGTTACTGGCTGGCCCAGAGTTCAGGCAATACGGTGGACACTCTTTCGCTTACCGGTACACCTGCCGATCAAAATGCGCCGGTATATGTGCCGGTTGACCCACCGGAAACGGTCCAGGGCAATGCCTATCCCGGTATCACTATGGTATCGAATCCATTTCTGTATACCATTGACTGGGTAAATGCCTATTACCGGATAAATAGTGGAGATGAAGTCACGCTGGAACAGGCCGTCAATATGGGATTGGTGTCCCAATATGCCTATCCCTGGGATGGTGATCAGTACACCCCGTTTAATATGACTGACGGTGGTAATCTGGCAGTCTGGGACGGTTACTGGGTGGAACAGTTGAATCCCGAACAGACCGAATATGTGGTCTATGATGTGGCCTGTGACATTGAAGGCAGCGATGGCGGTGGAGACGACTGCGGTACCTGTCCCGATGATGACATGGGGCAGGTCAGTTGGTTGCGGTTACGCTATGATGGAGATTCGAACAATCCGAGGCAGGCATTAATTAAAGTATATGATAAGAATTGGCATACTCTCTATTCAAATTACGTGAATCCCGGAGGCTCTTTTGATTTCGAAGGTGTATATAATAAACAGTCAATGGGGTCCAAGATATATGTCTATGTATATTGTATCGGAAAATGTGACCCACCTGATCATTATATCGAAATTCACACTAGTTGTTCGGTAGCCATTGGCCCGGGACAACAGTGGGGATGGTTCACAATAATGGAGGGTGAAACGAAGAACGGTTACACTCTCTGTCCGGTTGGTGAGACCACGAAACCGATTATCAAATTTTATGATGCCGAAGTCAATGGTTCGGACAACGATCTGGGCGAAGGCGGCGTGATTGAAACCAACCGGTTTCTGATATCCTTGACCGGTAGCGATAACGACGAACTGTCCTTCAATACCTTTACAGTGAATGGTGATTCCTCTGACTGGATTGCCCTAACTACGGAAGGGACCGCGGTTTCTGACGGGCAGGGATTTACGGTTAAGCTGGTCAGCGAGGATGGCGATGATTATATTATCGATGTGGTCAGTACCGGGACCCAGACAGCGGCCCTGGAGGCAGTGAAATTCCGTTTTGGCGATGATCAGACTCTTGATTCACCGGAATGCGGCGAAACCTTTACTTCGACCCGGCAACTACTGGGCGGTGTACAGGTTTCAACACTTGAATTGAAAACCCCACCCACCAATGTGGGCGGTGGAAAACTGGCAAAGTCATCAGAAAAAATTCCTCATCCTTTGAAATCCGAATCGGTTGCCGAATGGATAGTACCAATAAGCGTGAGTAGCAGCAGCGGTGAACTGATCGATAGTTACAACGGCTTTGGCGTCAAAGAGGGCGCTTCGGCCACATTTGACCTGCTAGATGCCCGTAACTTTACGCCCAATCTGGATGCCTGGGTAGATATCTACTTCCCCCATCACAAAGAAAATGATCCGCTGAATTACTGGCCGCAAAAACCGATGAAAGCCGCCTATGATGTACGTCCGGAAGCCGATGTTATCTCCTGGGATATGGAAATGTCTTATGTTAATGCCGGCAGCCAGAAGTTTACGATCAACTGGGATGCCAGTCAATTCCCGGCGGATCTGGAACTGACGTTTGTTGATTTTAGCACCGATGAACGAATTGATATGCTGACAGTTTCGGAATATGCGGTGACCACGCCGGCGGATCCCTACGGTACGCTTTATTTTGCCGTAGTGGCCGCTCTGCCCGAAGAGGCCGTTGGAATTGATCGTGATATCACCAAACCGGCGGAATTCCGTCTGCTGGCGAATTACCCGAATCCGTTCAATGCGACGACGCGACTTCTGTACACATTGCCGGAAGCTGCACAGGTAAAACTGACAATCTATAACCTGAACGGAACTTTGGTGAATACTCTGGTGAATGGAATACAGCCGGCCGGTTATTATGGAATGGATTGGGATGGCCGCGATCAGAGCGGCGCAATGGTCAGCACCGGCGTCTATATCTACCGGCTCCAGGCCAATGGCCAGGTATCAACCCGCAAAATGCTACTAATGAAGTAAAGATTGGATCAGTATTTTATGAATCGTGACCAGCATACACATTTGAAAATGCCCTATATACCGCCCCGAATTACGGAAAAAACGAAACTGAAGATTGATATTCAGACCAATTCGGTGCCCGACGGCGGGTATCACATCCGAAAGGACGGATAGCCGCCGGCTTGGAAAAACCGATTCAGATAAAATCCAATGGTAACAGCATGCTCCCGGCGATTCCGCCGGGAGCATCGCTGTCGATAGAGCCGGGAACATTCAATCAGCAAAATCCCAGGCCCGGTGAAATTGTGGCCTTTCGGCGGGGCGCGGGGCTGGTCTGTCACCGCTTTTACGGGACCATCCGGATTGGCCGCCGGCGCTACGGTATCGAGCGCGGGGACCGGAACCGGATTGCCGGACTCTTCCGTCTGGAGGAATACATCGGGCGTCTGATATCGGCGGATGCACGGGCAGGCGCCGAACTGTTCCGAACCGTTAAAACACCCTCTGTATTTGCACTGTTTGGGGGCCTTATCCGGGAGCGGCTGGACTGGATCGGTCGGAAATCCGTCTCCCGCTGATCCACTGGTATTAGTAAATTCTTTTCTTTTCCTCTTAAATTTTCCTGATTATATTAGTCCAATGACCGATTATAAAGTCAAATTATTGACACTGTGCCGAATTATCAGCGGAATTCCTGTTTCTAAAGACAGTCTCTCAGGGAGTGTATCTGGAGATGATCGTCCGCTGCTTGATCTGCTGCAGTACCATCAGGTAGCGGCCTTGGCCTATTATTACCGGAAACCGCTGGCCGATACCGGAGTCCACTTTGATCCGGAGACACTGGCCAACTTAAAAAGCTATACCCTGTTGAACATCAGCCGGGTGATGGTCTATGAACATTATTTGAAGCATCTGGATGATCTGATGCAGTCCTATTCCGTTGATTATCGTCTGCTCAAGGGCATTGTAACAGCCAAATCCGTCTATCCCGAGGATTACCTGCGGGCCTTCGGGGACGCGGATATTTTAATCCGGCCGGAGAATCTGAAAACCGTTGAAGCCCTGCTGGAAAAGGACAGTTTCAAGCATGCCGACGATCTCTACCGGGTTTTTCCCGATGAGATTATTCAAAAATACTCCTTTGCCCAGCACTTTCTACGCAGTGAGCCGAACAATGTGGCCGTGGATCTGCACCTGAACATGAGCGGTCGCCTGCACCCCTTTCAGTTTGATTCCGATGATTTCTGGGACAGCAGCATCTCCTTTCAGCTGGATGGACACGAACTGAAGACTTTTGATCCGGAACACCAGGGTGTGTATGCCATTTACCATGCCTTTAAGCATTATTTTTTCAAATTGATCTGGTTTATTGATGCCTTTCTGCTGCTGGACCGGGCCGACTTGGACCGGAGGAAATTTCAGGCCCTGATAAAAAAATACAAGCTATCAAAGTTGCTAAATTATTACGTATCCATCACTCTGGAACTGTTCGGACGCCTGCCGGCTGTGATTGGGGACTATAGAATCGAAGACCGGGAAGAACACAGCCTGATCAACAGCCGGACAATTTTATCCGGATTTTTACCCTATTCGCCTTCCCGGGCCCGCTTGCTGCTGCCCATGTATTATCTGAAAGGTCCATTCGCGCGCTTTGGTTTTCTGTGGCGGCAACTCTTTCCGCCCATGGAGACCGTGCGGGATTTTTATGTGGGTAAAAATTCCGGGAAAGGTGTCTTCAGGTATGCTAAATTGCGCTGCAAGGCCATTTCAGACCTCTGCTTAAATAAAACCAAAGAGGAGTACTCAAGTTGAAGTACATACATTGCGACAATATCGACTGGAAAGAATTTGATGACGAGAGTGTGCTCCTCAACCTTTCGACCGGCTACTATTTTCGCCTGAACCAGGTGGGCACTTTTATCTGGCCGCTGATCAGCCGGGAGCATACTATTGGCGGCATTGCCGATCGCGTGATGGAAAAATTTGACGTGTCCCAACGCCAGGCTAAAACCGATATGCACGATTTTATCGAACAGTTGCTGGCGGAACAGCTCATCCAAAAAGCCTGATGCAGATGCCAGCTGATTATCGCTTTACTGAAGAACTACCCTTTTTAGATTTCCGGATTCGCTGGCATTCCAATCAGCAGCTGCCCATCGATATCCTGGGGGAACAGTTTCTCTACAGCAGTCTGTCAGCCGGTGCCGATGTCCGGGACAGTTTTGATTTTTACATCGATATAATCGAGGATTCCGACAGCGATGCCTCATGGAATACGGCGCTCCAGCACCGTTACGATGCTAATGAAAAATTGCTGTATTTAAGCTATCTCGACGGGGCCATCCAGGTTACCGTGGATTATGGGCCGAAGCGGGTCACGGCTAAAATCATGGAGCGGGCCCTGGTTTACCGGGCGGCGCTGGGCAACTGGGTGCTCACGATCCCCCTGAGTGAACTGCTGAAACTGCACGGCATCTACCTGATGCATGCGGCCTGCCTGGTGAAGGATGGCAAGGGGATTCTGTTCGCCGGCCGCTCGGGCGTCGGTAAAACCACCCTGGCCATCGGTCTTCTGACCATGGGCTGGCAGCTGGTCTCCGACGATGAAATCTTCCTGCAGTCCAACCCGGAACTGCTGGCACACGGAGGCCCCGAACGGGCCAAAGTCAGCTGGCCTACCTGGCGGCGCTTCAGTTATTACCTGGGGGAGCAGGACCGTTATAACGGCAAGCAAATTATCCATCTGGGCGATCATTTTCCGGGACAGGTGACTAATCGTCACGCCATTACGGCGGTCTGCTTTGTGGGGCAGTCTGACCGCGTAACCATCTGTCCTCTGGATCCCATGGATGCCTACCGGCGGCTCCTGTCGGTGGCCTTTCTGACGTCGGAACCGGCCCTGACCCGGCAGAACAATGATTTTCTCTATCGCTTCAGCCGGGAAATTCCGGCCTACCGTCTGCATACCAGCCTGGATTTCAAGGCCCTGGATGCCCACCTGGCCCAATCTATCCTGCATCAATAAATTTTCTTTGCATTTCTAAAAAAATCAATTTAATTTCAAGCGCAAACGGGCAAGTTCTATAAAGAGGTTTTGAGGTGCTTAAACAGTGAGTTTGAGTAGTTCGTTGAAACCTTATAGATTGTAACGCTTATGCAAATAGGAGTGTGGAGGGGATTATGGTTCATCGTAAATGCCCCCGTTGCGGGAGCAGGCAGTTTCGCAAAGTGCGTCGCAAGCGCTGGATGCATTATATACCGTTTTCATACTGCTGGGAATGCCGGGAATGCTATTGCAAATTCCTGGAGCTGTTCGGAATAATTGTCTGGCGGCAATATAATACCTGATGCCGGGATTTTGGAAACACCGTAATGTGACGGAAATTACAGATATTGATACTGAACATTTGGAAAGAATCTAACTATGCGCGGGGAGACTGTTTATTTAATATGAAGAAACTATTGGAATTGTTTATTTTACTTAGCAATGCCGGCGATTTATTGCCGCTACTATAGTCTTTGTAAATTCTGCAAATATTATTGCGAAAACCGCATATTATTAGTAACATAAGCGCAGATTGTAGAGACTTGAAACGGGATTCATTTATTGATATTTTTTACTCCGATCTAATATAAATTTATGACGAAAAAGATTTGGACATTCGGTAAAATCGCGGCGTTGAATAACGCCTTTAACGGAGATGTATTATCCGGTGATTTTTATCACTGGATTTAAATAAAAATAAGTAGAAATTATAGGTTCTACCATTTGCCCGCTCAGCCCATGTAGCTGAGGGGGCGAAGCCCTGCCCCGGCGGATGCAATTCCCCGGCCGGGAAAATGCGTAAGTAATTAATAATAGGAAAGATATGAAAGTACCCCTGCTGGATCTGAAAGCGCAACTGGACACAATCCGCGAAGACGTGAAAGAAGTTGTCAACGAGGTTCTGGAGTCCACCCGCTATATCATGGGGCCCAAGGTTACGGAACTGGAAGAACAGATTGCGACCTATTGCGGCGCCCGCTACGGGATCGGCGTATCTTCAGGGACCGATGCGCTGCTGATCGCCCTGATGGCCCTGGATCTGCAACCCGGTGATCTGATTCTCACCACACCCTACTCTTTTTTCGCCACCGCCGGCGTCGTGTCCCGGCTGAATGCCATTCCCGTCTTTGTGGACATCGATCCCGGAACCTATAATATCGATCCCGGTCAGATCGCCCAATGGTTTACCGATAATCCGGATAAAATTGAGCGGGTCAAGGCCATTATTCCCGTGCATCTCTACGGCCAGTGCGCCGATATGGACCCGATTCTGGAACTGGCCGAAACATATAATATTCCCGTCATTGAAGACGCGGCCCAGGCCATCGGCGCCAGATATCCTTCTAAGAATGGATTGAAACGGGCCGGATCCATGGGTAGCATGGGCTGTTTTTCCTTTTTCCCCAGCAAGAACCTGGGGGGGATCGGTGACGGCGGCATGGTGACGACCAATGATGAACAGCTGGCGGAAAAACTGGTCAAACTCCGCAACCACGGTTCCCATCCCAAGTATTACCACGCGCTGATCGGCGGCAATTTCCGCCTGGACCCGATTCAGGCGGCAGTACTGTTGGTAAAATTAAAACACCTGGATGCCTGGCATGCCGGGCGGCAGGCCAATGCCCAATATTACGACGAGCATCTGCGGGTCGCCGGAATCCAAAAACCGCTGATCGCCTATGGGCGGGCTTACCATATTTACAATCAGTATATTCTGTCAGTGCCGGAACGCCGGGACGCCCTGGTGGAATACCTGCATGCCCGGGACATTGGGTGTGAAGTCTACTACCCGGTGCCCTTTCATCAGCAGGAATGTTTTGGGTACCTGGGCTACCAGACCGGGGATTTCCCCCACAGTGAATTCGCCGCGGAACATACCATCGCCCTGCCTATCTATCCGGAACTGACCGATATGATGCAGCAGTATGTGATTGAAAAGATTCAGGAATTTTATAGATAAAGTGCTGATATTTTTACATCAACATCAGCCATATCTGGTGCAACGGAAAATCAGCTCAAAAAAATAAAATAGAAGGCGCGCATGGAAAGAATCATCAAAATCCATATTGAGCAATTACCGGAAGGCGTGTTTCTCGCAACGTCTGATGAGATTCAGGGCCTGGTGGCACAGGGTCGTACAATTAATGAAACTCTGGAAATTGCCCGGGATGTGGCCAAAAAATTATTGGAAGCTCAATCAGATTTATCGGAAACATTAACGATTTTGAAAAAACCGATCGATATGTCAATCGTATTGGGCATCTGAATGGGAAGACTGGCAAATCACTCTTACCGGAAAGTCGTCGAGAAATTAAAGAAAATTAGGATTTCAATTCTATCGCCAGGCTGCCGGCAGCCACGAAATCTGGTTTAATCCCAATAGCAATCGATACACTACGATCCCAAATCACCCTGGCGATATACCCGAAGGCCAATTAGGGCTATCTTAAAACAAGCACAAATATCTATCGAGAAATTCCTTAAAACCTGAATAGTTTAAACAGCATTATCCAAATCCGATCGGACAATCATCACTCAGATTTAATAGCATTTAACCAATAAAAATCTGGTTTATTATGAGTATAAAAAAAGATTTCTTTGTTCACGAATCTGCCTATGTGGATGATAATGTGACGATCGGCGCGAGGACCAAAATCTGGCACTTTTCCCACATTCAGTCGGGTTCAAAAATCGGCCGGAAGGTCTCCATTGGCCAGAATGTCAATGTGGGCAATAATGTGAGCATCGGCGATTTTGTGAAGATTCAGAACAATGTCTCGGTCTACGAAGGGGTGACCCTGGAGGATTATGTCTTCTGCGGCCCCTCCATGGTCTTTACCAATGTGATCGATCCCCGTTGCAAATATCCCCAGCGGGGGGCGGAATTTTACCACAAGACCCTGGTGAAAACCGGGGCCTCTATCGGCGCCAACGCCACGATCGTTTGCGGCAATATCGTTGGACGGCATGCCTTTATCGGCGCCGGGGCGGTGGTAACCAAAGATGTACCCGATTACGCCCTGATGCTGGGAGTGCCGGCGAAACGGGTCGGCTGGGCCTGCGAATGCGGTGAAATTTTGCCGAAGTTTGACCAGCACGTGAACTGTCCACGCTGCGGGATAACGTATAAGTTACAGGGAGAAATTCTTCTCGCAAAGAGTGCAGAGTAGGCAAAGAACGCAAATCACGATGAGATTATTAAATAACTTCGCGGATATTGGAACCTTAGCGACCTCTGAGAGGTAAAAAATGCATGAAAATGAGATATCTAAAATCATTCTCGATTGTGCATTTAAAATCCATACAGACCTTGGTCTTGGATTATTTGAATCAGGATATGAGGAAATTTTATATAACGAGCTTGCTAACAAGCAGCTTATCATTGAACGTCAGAAGGTGCTTGCCATTCAATATGGTGGAATTTAAGTCAAAAATGCGTTTCGGATTGATTTAGTTGTAAATAATAAAGTGATTGTTGAAAAAAAATCAATAGAATCCATTTTACCAGTGCCTAAAAAGCAGTTATTGACGTATCTTAAATTGTCGGACTTGAAGCTGGGCCTATTAATTAATTTTAATGAAGCCTTCCTGAAAAACGGTATTACAAGAATAGTCAATTATCTGATGTAGCGAACTTTGTTAACATTGCGTACTTTGCGAAAGATATTATGAAAAACATAGCCCTTATCGGCTGCTGGTGGATTGCCGGGAAACACCTGGAATCCATTGCCCCGTTACAGCCTGAAGAGCGCGGACTTTATCTCGCTCCGGCGGGAAAAAGCCAAAACAGCACTTTTTAAAATGAACCAAACCATACTCAACCGTTATCTCTCGGAAATCCGAAAAATAATCGAGAAAGAAATGCAGGATGAAAATGTTGCCATTGCCCTCTTTGGCTCTTTTGCCACGGGTAATCAGCAGCCTGCATCGGATATTGATATTGCACTGATTCCCAAAGGGAAATTGAATAAATCCAAAGTCTCCAACTTACGCGAAAAACTGACCGAACTCACGGTTCCTTATTCCGTCGACCTGGTTGATTTTGACCTGGTCTCAGAACAATTCAAGAAAATAGCGTTACGTAACGCCCAATGGTGGAGGAAATAGCCGTGCAGATTATTGTTGAAAAATTGAAGCAGGCCAAAAATGCGCTGATCACTCTTGAAGAAGCATTGAATGCGGATTTTTCTCTGTTTGTTCGGGATGCTGCCATCCAGCGGTTTGAATATACCGTGGAAGCGGTCTGGAAGCTGTTACAGGTCTATCTGAAAGAATCGGAAGGGTTAATCTGTGCTTCGCCTAAATCTGCTCTACGGGACGCCAAAAAAGTCGGTTTGTTAAATGATTCCGAGACAGAGCGGGCATTAGAAATGATCGATGACCGCAATTTAACATCCCATACGTATCACGCGGAAATTGCGCAGGCTCTGTTTAAACGCTTACCTTCCTACTCAGAACTGATGAAACATGTTCTAGAAAGAATTGAGAAAAGCTAAAGCCGCCGGAACTGAGCGGTGGCTGTTTTCTCCATTGAAACCATTTATATGATTATGTAACCGTCAATGCGACATCACATAATCGGGTTCGATCCAGTCAGAAATTACTAAACAAGCATATACAACTTTATAGACGAGATTAATCCATGAAAACCATTGCCCTTATCGGTTGCGGACGGATTTCCGGAAAACACCTGGAATCCATTGCCCAACTGAAAGAAGATTTGAAACTGATGGCCGTCTGTGATATTCTCGAAGACCGGGCCAAAGCCGCCGGTGAGAAATACGGGGTCAGCTGGTACACCGATTACGATCAGATGCTGGAACAGGAGGATCTGGACATCCTGTCCATTTGCACCCCCAGCGGCGTGCATCACCAGCACGGGGTTGCGGCGGCCAAACGGGGTCTGCATGTGATCGTGGAAAAGCCCATGGCCATTACCCTGGAAGCCGCGGACCAACTGATCCAGGCCTGTGACAAGGCCAAAGTGGAACTGTTCGTGGTGAAACAGAACCGCCTGAACACCACCCTGCAGATGCTGAAACGGGCGGTGGACAAGGGGCGCTTTGGCAAGATCTACATCGTCCAGTCCAACGTCTTCTGGCAGCGCCCGCAGAACTATTACGACATGGCCAAATGGCGGGGAACCTGGGAGTTTGACGGCGGTTCTTTTATGAATCAGGCCAGCCACTACGTGGATGCGATTCAGTGGCTGATCGGTCCTGTTGAGCATGTCATGGCGGAAACCGCCACCATGGCCCGGCAGATTGAGACCGAAGACACCGGTTCGGCGATCCTGAAATTCCGCAACGGGGTGATCGGGACCATCAATGTGACCATGCTGACCTATCCCAAGAACTTCGAGGGTTCGATTACGATCCTCGGGGAAAAGGGCACCGCCAAGGTGGGGGGCGTTGCGGTGAATCATATCGATAAATGGGAATTCGAGGATTACGACGACGATGACCGCCTGATCGAGGAATCCAACTACAACCCCCCGAACGTTTACGGACTGGGGCACCTGCCCTATTATAAAAATGTGATCGCCACGCTGAAGGGTGATTCCGATGCCGATACCGACGGCCGCAGCGGGCGCAAAAGTCTGGAATTGATCATCGCGATTTACCGCTCCGCCCAGCTGGGCAAAAAGATTGCCCTGCCATTGAAGTTATAGAAAATTCTCGCAAAGGACGCGGAGGTGACGGAGGACGCAGATTAAATGAAATTTCAAAGATTATCCTGGATGCCGCGAAGAATATTTATATCGATTTGGGACTGGGATTATTTGAATCTGTTTACGAAGAATTACTAAAGTATCGATTAAGACAAATAAATTGAAAGAGATATTTCTCCAGAAGGACACAGAAAAGTTAGAGAGTGCTAATAAAATGATAATTTTAAATGACTTTGCGGACTTAAAAACCTTGGCGACCTCTGCGAGAAATCAAAAGGGAATTTATGAAGGATATTAAAATCTGTACCATTGGATTGGGCTATGTGGGCCTGCCCCTGGCCGTGGAATTTGCCAAGAAACTGCCGGTGATCGGTTTTGATATTAACCGGGGCCGGATCGATGACCTGAACGAAGGCCATGACGCCACCCTGGAAGTGGCCGATGACAACCTGAAGTCGGTGCTGGTGACGGAAATCGGGAACTGGAACCGGGACAGAGGCCTGTATTTGACAGATCAGTTGGATGAAATTCGGGACTGTAACTATTATATTGTTACGGTACCGACCCCCATCGATAAGTACAAACGCCCGGACCTGAGCCCCCTGATCAAGGCCTCGGGCACCGTGGGCAAAGTCCTGAAACCGGGGGATATCGTGATCTATGAATCTACGGTCTATCCCGGGGCGACGGAAGAGGACTGCGTACCGATCCTGGAAGAGGCCAGCGGATTGACATTCAATGTGGATTTCTTCTGCGGGTTTTCCCCGGAGCGCATTAATCCCGGCGA
>Ga0268276_1000793_pt1 | contig 34312 bp, 32 predicted proteins | sample saktaG_4_FD_190145 | JGI IMG/M metagenome (GOLD analysis project Ga0268276, IMG submission 190145) | Saline water microbial communities from Sakinaw Lake, British Columbia, Canada - sak_2010_1_5_45m | ecosystem: Environmental > Aquatic > Non-marine Saline and Alkaline > Saline ...
TTTTGATACCAATAATGACGGTTATTATTTCGACAGGAACTCTTATGATTACCAGCTTGGTATAGCTCCATACGGCCCCGAAAAGATCCCGCAGGCCTGGGCGTGGGGTTACGCTCAAAAAGCTCCGGAAGATATATCTTACGCGGCCAAGCTTACCAAGGACGGCTACATAGTGGAAGTCCAGATACCTTTTGACGCCATAAATAACTTCTTACCCGATAAGGATAGATGTGTGGGTTTTACTATCTCCGTCCACGATAGGGACGCCGATGGGAAGAGAAAGAAGCTCACCTGGAGCATAGATTCCGCCAGCCAGCCGGGGAAGATCATCTTCGGCATCCTCCAGCTCGCGGATTAATTTATCCTTGTAGAAGATCCTGCATTACCCTTAATTAAAGATTATAAATAAAATAGTTACGGCTACAATAACTAAGATTATTGCGACATGGAAGAAGTATTTATGCCTTATTATCTGCTCGAACATCTCATACCTCAGTTATTCCATCCGAAATCGCAAGACTTACTTCCTATGAACCAAAGAATGCTCTATCTCTCCAACTTTTAAATATAGGTTGGCGATATAAAACGTCACACTGATGATCCATATTGAAATAGTGATAACAAGCAACTTTATGTAGATGGATTTGACCGGCTTCATCTCTTTCTCCTCCCAAAAATAGGGGACAGCGCCCTATTTCCTCCATGCTTAATGAACCAGATTTTTTTCATTTTATATTATTTCTACTATGTTTTACGAAGTCTCAAGGCTAATCTCTCCAATAAAAGAAACCTAATAACACCGCTATGATTACTATAAAAATAATTACATATACATACATTCTCGCAACTCCGTTACTTTCCGAAATTCTTGGCTGATGGATTGGTTTGTTGGTGCTTCTTCTTCTCTGCGTCGGCTTTTGCTATCATTGCTTGCTTATCGTGTTTATGTTTATTCTTATCTCCTTTATCGCCCATTTGTTCCTCCTTTATTTTGGCAACGAAATCTCAAGGCTTCTTCTTTTTGTGTTTGTTTGTAAACTTAAAAATTGTTACCACAATGGCAATAATGATTGCGAGGAAACTAATGAGCAACATCCCTATTACTGTTTTAAATAAAGTCTCATTCATTATCACCCCTCCGTTATTTCATTGTTATCATTAGCCCTATTGCCGCACCGACTATTGTACTTATAATTGGATTACTTATTAAAGGACAAGTTCCCGAAGAGCATTTGCCGAAATATCCTATACCGAAGCCAATAGCACCACCTATGATCACACCTAATATCATCTTCATACCATTCTTCTTATCCTGTTTTTTCCATTGGCTGACCACAGCAAACAAGTTCTCCGCCACCCACTTTTGTTACTACCACTTCATTGCCACAAACATTACAGCGATATTTTTCTCCAACTTTTTCAACATTCATCTCGCACCTCCGTTTGAAACTAGGGACAGACACCTATTTCAGGAAAAATCATCTTCGGCGTCGGCCAGCTCGCGCATTAAATATTTATAATTTCTTTAGGCGATGGATAAGATCGTTATAAATCTCGTCATCTCTTCTAACACCAACCTTTATAACAATAACCGTGACCTTGTTCTTTATTATTCTGTAGATCACTCTATACTGAGCTACCTTAAGCTTCCAATACCCCCTATATTCTCCTGATAGCGGGCCTCCATAACTCTCGGGATCTTTACTGAGTTTCTTGTAGATCGATTTAAGAACTAATCGGCGAGATGAATGGTCTACTCTTTTAAAGTCCTCACTCAAAACAAGCTTATGTATAACTATATTCCACATAGCATCATCTGATCTTTTTATATGCTTTTTCTATAGGAATATAATCATTTCCGGATGAGGCCTTTTCTCTTTCTTTAGCAATGCGCCCGAGCTCCAAATCCTCTATGCGGTCGATAAGCATCTCCATCGCGTTATACTGATCTATCGCGATCAAGACTGCCACTGGCTTATTCCTCTTCTCTATAATGATCTTATGGTGTTGAGCCTCTTGCAATATCTTGTCTATCCTATTCCTAAGCTCCGATACGCCCACGAGAGTCGTGTCTTCTTTTACGGTATACATATCACTTCCCTGCCTTTCACTAATAAGTGTACCATATGTCATTTGAATATGCAAATGAAATGTATATTCAAATGTTTAAGGATGTGGGGTAATCGCGAAGACAACTATCTCTCCCCGGGCTTTTCCGTAATAAAAGAAAATGCGGTAAGCTGCCGGGGTATCCTGCTCGGCATAAGCCTCAAAGACCTTTTCTCCGTTTAGACCGCATAAAGAAGTATATGGGTGTGTTCGCAGGCCCGGATGTCGTGGATTATCCGCAAGGAGTTTTAAGGCTTTAGAAACAGCTTTGAAACGTTTCTCCGAATCAGCGGATTTTTTAAGCTCTTTTAAGCTTTGCTTTGCGCTAGGAGTAAAGCTTAAAAAGAAACTCATAGATCGCTTAAAAAGCTTTCCAAATCATCGGCTTTCTCTATCTTATCCAGAGCGGCCTCTTTTAACCCTTGGCGTATCTTACCGATAACTTTTGGGTTACGGTATACCCACGCCTCGCTGCTGGGAACCGATACGGCGGGCCGGAGCAATATATCCCCACTCTTACCGATGAATACCTGGTAAGAATCAATATCCATCTTGCTTGCCAAAAGTTTTTGCAACCTTCCCCCCAGCGTTATGCGGTGTTTGGAATCAAGCGGCCTGGTATCTACGGGCATAAACACTTCCCGAATCTCAAAGGCGTATTCTTTCTTTTGCGCGGCTTTTATGGTCTTCATTCCACTGCCCTCCTTTTCTACTTAAAGTATATCATATGGTGGGAATATTGACAAGTGGGAAAGTGGGATTTTTCTTAAAATAGGGCGCTGTCCCCTATTTACGAATCCTTACTGCTACTACTATATCAAGAAATTAGAACCGTCCCTATTACTCCCTAATTACTGGAGTATATATAAAACTATGGATAGCTGTCTCTACTTAACTTTTCAATTTTGTTTTCGTAACCAATACCAATCAAAATTTCTTTTAAAACTGTCGATAGCGGAATCCATATTTATCGCAAGAGATTCTATTTTTAAAACAAACGGCTTACTATATCCTATGATCAATCTTTCCCAAATCATTTTGCTGCTGGTACAATCATAGAATCTTAATTTTGCTTCAACTTTTGCCACTGCATCAACTAATGGAATCAATAATCCTGCCGCTTTTTCTTCTTGGCTAGGTATATAATATGTTGTAATGTTACCCCGCAGAATACCATCAACATGTAATCCTTCCCTAGCGGCCCTTAGATTTTCTATTTTAATATTACCGTTAACCAACAACCCTTTTTCAGCAAGATATTTATCAGAATAATCTAAATCCAAAACTACTATATTCTTCTTTGACCGTAGCACATCCGCTAGCGCTTTTCTTAATTTAAGTTCATCCGCAATTCTACCCGATAAATTTCTCAATGGTAAAATCGCTACTTTTTTAATGGCGCCTTTGTATACTTCATTTTCATAAGCGCTTACAACCGAGCATGTAAAACAGACGTGTAAAAAAACAGTTGATGCTAAAATTATATTTGTCTTTTTATCTAACATGGCCTTGGATGACATTTTGTTCCGACGTTATCTCAATAACTGTACCATTTTCTATAAATATCTTTGTTAAAGTACCCTGTGAACCTAATTCGTTAAAAAATTGACCTACGAAGTCTCCCCTGACGGCATAATTCATCCCCCTAGATTTATCCCATTCATTTTGTTCCCAATAATACCATATTTCAATACCATCTTTTCTTGCAAGTATTTGTCTAGGCCTGCCTCGTGATGCTATAACATATTCTTCGGAATCTCCTATTGCTGGATATTTCCTTTCTGCATTAGGATATTTCTTTCTTATCTCCGCAACATATTTGCCAGTGATTGAGGCGTGTTTTTCCTGAAGGGGCTTTGTTAATTCTTCGATTTCCTCTTTGGGCGTACTTTTCCCTGTCAACACTTCGCTCCGCTTTTCTTCGATGGCCCTCTCTTCTCTTAACCTCTTTTGAGCAATTAAATTTTGTACATTGTCTTCTCTGTCTAATGCAAATTTCTGCTCTACTATCTTTGCTTTATTTACATATATTATAACCAACCACTCGCCTATTAAGTCCTCAGCAATATCCTTGCCCTCAATATTGAATGCTGCACCGTTTGTAGGCAAAAATGTGGTAAAATTTGAGGCAAAAAACTCTTTTTTGGGAGTTAGCCAATATATTTGAACCCTCGGACTTGTGACACCAAAAAATGACTGAAATTGTCCTCGCCAATATATTTTTTCGGCACCATATGCTATATGTGTAATGCCATCTGAATCTTTAACTGCCTCGATATCTTTATTTGATGTTTTAAAGCAAGAACTTAAGAGGGCTTTAGCTTTTTCGCTATCTACAGCATCATTTGCTACCTTCTGAGCTAACTCCTTATTTTTTATCTTAGCTTCTTCTTCCAATATAAATGCTTTTTTCTTGTGGGATTCTTCACGAGTCTTTGATATATTTCCATCCCGCTTTATTTTTGATTCGAGCAAATCTATATCACCTTGGACGATCTCCCTGGCGCCTATTTCGATAAGATAAAAATATTTATTATCTATTACAACATCCTCATATGTAACTTCTGCCTTCCATGGACCAATCAGAGGCCTCATTTTATCCTTATCAATAGAAAGCGATGTCTTTAAACCAGAACAATCTAGAAATAACATTTTTGGAATTTGTTTTTCATATAAATTGCCATCTGGCGAATACCAATAAACAACATAGTCTTTATTGTTGTATGAGCCTAACCCGCCCCTTATGCTGGCTGACCATGTGATTTTTCTATCTTCGAGTACAAATGAGTCTTTTTTATTTTTGATGTTGACACAATCAGTGGGGCTCATTCCAATTCCGTTAAAAGAGGCATCTTCGCTGATGAAAGATTTGAGGATTTTGGATTTTTCTGTTCCGGCAAAAATAGTACAGGAAAAAATGATAAGGAAGGAAATAGCTAGTGCAACTACTTTAACTTTTTTCATTATTTAACATTACTAATATCATCTTTCGTTAAGGCTTTTATGATGCACTGTTCTTTTTCAGTATATATTTAATACTTTACTACCACCTTGCCATTTTTGACTTCATAAACCATTCGATCAAGCGACACGAATGATATGCCCTCTTTTAAAGCCTTCAATCTTTTAGCTGCTTCTCCATAATTCACAGAACTACCCTTGTATTTATCCAACACTGCCTGATATACTTCTTTAGCTTTTTCAATATTACCCATTGCTAAATAAGTATCGCCAATATAAATTTCCGCTTCGCAGACATAAAATGGCTTCGGGAACTCTTTTTTCATCTGCTCATATGCTTTAAAGGCTTTCGCATAATCTTTCAGAACCGTTTTATATAACTTACCTATTTTGACAAAGATGCGCCGAAATATCTTTTCACGCTCAAATTCATCTATATCTTTGTTATCTTGCATAAGCCCCAACGTTGCCTCATGCATTTCAATACCTTTTTTATACTCTCCTGCAGCGGTATAACATGAGGCTATCGACTCTTGAATATTAACAAGATACCTCAATTCTTCGTTTAACGCCTGCTTATCCGTCAGACCATCTCTCTCCCAGTAGGTTTTATTTTTGAAGTATTTATTATTGAATGCTTCTAGCTCCTTCTCATACCATCCCCTTGCTTCATTAAACTTTTTCAAGTAAAAATACGAGTCACCAATTCGGCCCAAAACATCAATATCTTCTAATGCCTCTTTTGGATAAGCTTTAGTCAGATATAAATTTGCTCGCGAGGATTTCTTCCAGGCATTTTTAGAAAATGAGGCGTTAATAGCTTCACCAAAGGTTGGAGCGAAAAACATAACATCTTCTCGCTCTTGCGCCTTATTAAACAAGCTCTTCGCATATTCTTTTTGTTCTTTATATGTGCTATATTTTGGCATATACGATAAAGCCATGTTTAAGCCGACGGTTAAAACAACTATTATGCTACAAACTATCGCTATTTTTTTCATTCCTATAATCCTTTTAGTTTGTAAAGATTCCGTTCTTTTCTACGATGGTCAATATTCTAGGATCTTTCCACATAGCTCCGTGAGAAACGGTTGTCGACACATCATGTATATTTGAGAATAGGTAGCTTAGTTCTCCGGAAACGGGTCGCGATCCAAAGAATTGTGCATTGATTATATTTCTCAGCAGCGGGTTACTTGATGCTGCCCCCAGCACCCCTGATTGTAATATATTCATATCATCGCTTTTGTTGTATAGATTCACTACATTTGTCACATTAACAAAGGCGTTGGAATCATATGTTGCTTTACCGCTTTGGATGAAAAACCCTAGTGGAGAACCCATCATATAGACATTACGAATACTAATTTCCGGATGCTCGCTTTTAAGTTCTCTTATAGCCTCATAACCTGCAACGGTACCCAAACTATGCAATGCAACATCGAAAGGAATACCGCGCGCTTGAGCCTCTTGCCAACCAGTCATAATGTCATTTTTTACCAAATCTATTATATATCTTCGCTTATCTCCGCCTTGCCAGTATTCTGTTAAGCCATCTCCCTTAATGTAATCACTGGTTCCTTCCTTGTTCCAGCTATTCGCTGTCAAAACGAAATTCTGTCCATTAACTTTGACACCATTAAGATTATCGGCCCATCCGTCTTTGTGTGGCGTCATTCCATGAATAGCTGTAAGCGAGAAGCCATATTGACTACTAGGGCTCTTTAACGCCATCCATGCCGCAAGCTCATCAGCCGTTGCGATATCATAGTAGTCATTGGGACTAATTAAGGATTCAATGCGCAAGCGGGCGTAATCCATAAATGACGTATTTTCATCAGCTGTCAAAGACCCAAGTAAGCCAGACGCTTCACTACCATATGTTACTTGGAATTTAGCTGATGTCAACAGAATAGAGCGCATGGCCACTTCCCATGCCGACTTGCCGAATAACTCCTCACCTGAGAAGCGTAAGTTAATGTCATCAAAAGTACTGTCAAGCAACGCTTCGGCATTTTCGAGGTTAGTCTTATTTGGGTCTCGCACATAAGTTGGCGCCGGCGTGGTGTCACTTCCCAAAATATCTAAAGAGGTGAACTTCATTTCACCATTTTCAACATAGAATTTTATGTTGTTTTTTACATCTTCCAGTATATAGTTATAGATGTTGCCATCCTTAAGCCCTACTGAGGATTGTCCGGATGGCGGCAAGGTTCTATATGCAGCATTCCCATCTTTATCAAAAATTGCCATTCCTTTAAGATTATTTTTCTCATCAAAAGTAGATACCCTCTTTTGATTATCACTAAACGCTTCTTCAACAGTTCTTCCCTTCAGCATTAAATTGCCACTTGAATCTCTTCCGTATTCTTGCTTTGTTGTAACATCCACGCCGCCTATACATTCTTTCTTCTCTATAACAGCGTTGGTTGCCATATTTATATCAATATAATATTTCTTCTGGTAACTATCATATAGTCTTTTCCTCTGAATTCCATTAGCATCAGCAAAGACTTCGGATCTACCAGTTACCATATCTAAAATACCGCCATTTTTAACTATTGTATTAACAGTTTGCTGGTGGAATATGCTTGTAGCATAAGCCTCTAAGGCGGCAACTAATCCTTGTTCTTGAACCATCTTGGAGAAGTCAAGGATCCTTGCTAAATACGTTGCCTGGCCCCAAGGATCATTGCTATACCCACCAAGTGTGAACATGCTAAAGATACCTTCTCCAAATCGTGTTCCTATATTTAAGAATATATTTTGTCTATTTAATGCTGCCTCAAATGCGGCGCCTATGACATTGGCTGTCATCGCGCTTAATAGCGGATTTATTCCATTCTCATTGTATGCCCATTGCAAGCCCACTGAGACAATGCCTGCCTTTAGGCCGTTCATAGCGCTCGTCCAAGAATCTATAGGGTTACCATTAAGATCAAAACCTGGATTTAAATAACTCCTTATCCCAATCCCAGCAAGGTAGGATATGCGAGGGTCAACTCCTAAGAGCTCCCCTGCTTTTGTGATTCCATAAAAAGAGAGTTCGCCTGCGACGGTATTCTTTATAGTTGTATTTAAAACATGCCCTATTGCATCTGTGCCTGTTGCAAGATATGTGCCGATCTTTAGACCTGTTTCTGAATCAAACATAGGCACTTCTACGCCGTTTAATCCTGCCCCTATGAGAGAGCCTGCGGTCATACCTATGACGTTTGAAAGTATCGGATCTATGCCTAATCGAGGCGCTAATTCATTTACACCCTGGATAGCAAGCCCTTGCAAGCTGCCTGTGATAAACGATAATGTGGAGAAACCGCTATTGAATAACCCTGCTACGCCGCCGGTGACAAAGGAACTTAATAATCCTGATATAGTTGAATTTACGCCGAGGGATTCAAGGCCTTTAGACATGCCGATCGATAACGCCGTGGTAACTATGGTCTTGCCGATCGCGGCGCCGAGACCTGTTACATTAAAGCCTGTAGATGTGATGATCCCGCCGAGGCCGGTCGAGCCAAAGATGGTACTGCTTACGCCTCCAAGCCACGTACCGAATTGGCCGATACCGCCAAGCAGGCTTGAGCCGACAAATTGTATGGCGCCGAATATCTGAGCGCCCATGCCTATCATGAATTGCGCGACGCCTGAAACGAGCGCTCCGATGCCTGTAATGATAGGCGCGAGTATTGCAGAGATCCCGGTGACGATCGCACCGATAACGCCTACGACTACTGTGGCGGCGCCCGCGATGGCGCCAAAGATCATTCCGAGGAGCGGAAAGAGGAATGGCAGACAGCTACCTTTAATATGCTGAGAGGTCTCGACCGAAAGAATTTTAGAAGCGGGTAAACAACTGCTGCCCGATATAGGAAGACTTTTGATGGGTCCTTTCACAATAGTATAACCTGTCCAGGCATTTTCAAAATCTTCTTTGGAAACTGTCTGAGCATATCCATCCTTACCTCTATTATGCTCAACATAGGTAACATTACCTTGCGAGTCAATACGAGTAACAACCACGAAGTGGTTATTCTTCAAATGAGCAATGGCATTGAAAATGGGGCCCCAAGAAAAGTAGCCACACCACTGCACGGAAAGTCCCTTTAGATCGGCGAAGGTAAGTTTTGTACTGCAGAAGTTAAGGCCGTACAGTGCGACGGTTTTAGTAAGAGAATACATTGATAATTCCAGTAAAGTGCCTTCGCTGAATTTATTCAACGAGCCTGTAAATACATCAATAAGTATTGCCTTCAAAGCTATGTTGCTAAGGTTATAGACTATATTCTTCTCTTTTAGCAGCGCTTCCAGCGAAACAAAGGCGCTTCTGCCAAAGTGGATATTTTGCTTACCAAGAAGAGAAAGAATTGATTGCACATCATTCGCGCCGAGGTTGACAGTATCGACAGAGGTAAGGCCGAGAGCCTGAAGAGCCAACTCTTTCTCCGCATCGTCCTTCCCTATATAATCATACAACGCATCCTTGATACTGTTCTTCAGGCCTGTGACAAAAGCCTCCTGGTCTATGCGTTCTTGCGAATTCATTAAAACGTTCTTTAGCGCGTTAACATCTATCTTTGAATCGTAACTAACCGTCGCGAGCCAGGCATTGGTCTCTGCATCATCCGGATCGCGGCCGAGGATCGAACGATAACAATCAAGTATCACCGGCACCGTCTCTTCCTTGATTATCTCGGCCTGGAAAATATTTTCCTGATTACCTACTTCAGCCAGAGCGACAGTCTCGTCTTGTTTTAAGCTATCTTCGGCCGCCGCAATTTCACTACTAAGCTGGGCGTACGCCTTCGACTCCTCGTTATTTAATTCTCTCTCCTGCTCATTTAATTGATTTATCGCGTCACGCACGCCCGGGACCTCTACGGTCTCTCTGTAAGTCTCCCACCAACCGAATATCCACCACCCTACCCATCTGGACTTCGTCACCTCCTGATATAGTTGCGGCTGCAATTGTGAACGCTGCGCATCGATCTGGTTGCGCACCACCTGTACCTGGTCACGGATTTGTGTATACGCGAGCCCTTTTTGCGCCGATAGATCTCTTAGGTAATTCGCGCGCTGGGCCGCTATCTCCAGCCGCGCATTTGCGACCTGAGTATCCACAGAATCCCGGGCGTCAGGCAGTCTTACGCTGGCAAGCTCGCCACTCTCATCATAGGTATACTCCATTATCAATTCTACGTGGCCATCATCATATTTCTGATGGACAGAATTTATCCTGCCGTCGATCAAATATGTGAATTTATCGTCTCTACTTATCTGCAGGGCGACGTTGCGGCCAAGCTCGTCTTTGAAACTCTTTGTCTGGATAATAACGTCGTCTGGCAGGAGTCTAGACTCTATTTCTGCGGGTAAGCCATTAAATTGAGCTGAGTCGATCTTTAATCCGTCAAGTTGCGGCGCTATAGGCAAGTCCGGGGTAGTGAACGTAATGTATTCTTTGAATAGTAAATCATCGGGAGGAGCAGTAGCGTCAAACGTCTTATTATAGGAATAATCGAATTTAACAGCATAGTCGCCGATTGAACTGATCGATGGTGTTTTGGTGACATCTGCCGTTTCAAATATCGCTTGATACTGAATATATTTATTTACAGGCGAATTTATTTTATATTCCGAAGCATTATTTGTCGTCTCTACCCACCCGCTCCAGGAACCATCACTAACATCGGAAGACGCTCCTGTGCGGGTCTTAAACCTTATGGCAGTACCTGCAGGTGTATTGGTGTTGGATAATATACTGCCAATGCCCGTTGCGGTAATCGCAATCGGCGTCGAGACGAATAAGCCCTGCGAATCGTACGGTACTTGAACCATGTAAGGCGTTGACGTCGGCACATTCCCGGTAAATGTGCCATAATCTATACGAATACGCCCATCACCACCGTGCCCACCACCGTTACCACCAATAACAGAAATACTTCCTGTCACATTGATATTCTCACCCTCGATCCAGACAGTGCCGCCGGAGCCGCCCCCTGAGTTGCCTGAGCCATTGCCGCCATTAGATGAAATTATTCCTTTCACATCTATGCTCTTAGCGCTTAATTTAACTATCCCGCCTCCGCATCCACCCGCATATCCTTGACAACTAGCGCCTCCCGCAGAGCCCATATACATTGTAGATAAGCCTGGATCTCCGTAAACACTACCCGCGGACGCGACGCTAATATTAATTGCGCCGCCTGGCACTGATATACGGCCTCCACCTATGCCGTTCGCGCCGCTGGTTCCATAGCTTCCTCCGGCGCCTGTAGCAATTATGGAACTATTGTAAAAACTGCCAAAACCGCCGCCTCCTCCGGCGCCATAATTTGCCGAGGCTGAACATCCGGAGCTTCCGATAAACGACTCACCTTGCATTCCGCGCGCAGAACATATGTATTGAGTGCTCCAAACCTGATTACCTGACATGCCCCTGTATCCCTTTGCATCTACTGTTATCGAGCCTTCAATAACTACTGACCCTAAACATTTTATGCGCAGATCCCCGCCTGCGCTTCCATTCCATGGGATAACAGTTAGAGTAGCGCCATATGCAACATATATGCTCTTATAATTTTTCGTTCCATCGATCACAACCGTCTGCCCCGCCTCAACCCGCAGATCACCATCGGAGCCGTTTCCAAAATCGAAATCGTAATCTCTATACAGCTTTATCTCTAGATTATTCAAACCATCCAGAACAACGTTATTTTTAGAAAAAGCGGCCATATCGCTCAATGAATTATATTTTATTTGATTAAATAAGGATATAGCGCCTTGATTATCTATATAGTTAAATAAGAACTCTTCCCCGATCTTATTAAGAACATTTACAAGCTGATCTGTATTATTATAGAAATAATTATTTTCTTCTGCGTCTATAAGCTGCTGCAATAGGCCGTTTTTATCATACCTATATGTCAGATCATCTTTTTTGGCCAATATATAAGCCACTTGATCGGAGGCGGAATATTCGTAATCATAGTAAGTAATTTCACCGATAGTATCGGTGAAAGATGTTATTAAGCCGCCTGTGCTGTATTTAATTATGACGCCATTCTGCCGGACCTCTTTTATGATCTTATTATTTTCTATAAAATATTTAATACCGTCCTTTAAAACGGCATATGCCGCGGCTTTATTATCGGCAGAAATGATAAGATCGCTCAAGACTGTCCCGTCCGGCTTCACTATCGACACCAGGACGCCGCCTTCATAATTGGCCACTGAACCGTCTTCATCCTCAACGCTTATGAGCTCCTGCACCGTCTCTTCCCCCGCGGCCGATGCTGTATTGTAAGTATACGCATAGGTCTTCCCGCCCTCTTCGAGAAAAGTCAGCTTATCATCCTTATTGTAAGTCCTCCTTATACCGTCCATATCCTGGATGATCTTATTATCGCCTTCATATGTATAGTTGTATTGATTCATGATCTTATCCAGATATGTGATGGTGGATTTAAATATCTTTTTACCGCTGTTATATTCATATGCCGTAATGAGCCCGTCTTTATCAGTAATGGATACCAATAGCTCATCCTTATAGCGCTTAAAATCACCTGTGGCGATATCTTCTATGATCGTAATCTCTTCAGCATCAATATCAAATTCATATGAATATCTATAGATGAGCGTTTCGCCCTTATAGACGCGGCGGATCCTGTCATATTCGTATTCTGAGAACGTAGGCACAGGGTCTTGCTCTGTCGGCAGGACTTCCGCTTTTACTATATTGTTGTTCTTATCATAAGTGGTTATAGTATAGCCGTCCGAGACTATCGTAGCGGCCAGCGGGTTGCTTGTGTATGAATAGCCCAATACCGAGCCGTTCTTGCGACGGGCCTCAATAAGATTCTTGTCGGCATCATACTTCTGATAGACGATCTCTTCGGCATCCTGCATTAAATCGGCATTCTCCAGATTTGCCACAGTAAATATCTGCCCATCCTCTTCACTGGTCGAATATATATATGTCAGGCCCTTACTATTAACAAGTTTTTCTATATTACCCGAAGCATCATAATAAAGATCGCTCCCGTCAGGCTGTCTGGCCTCTCTAAGCACTCCGCCGCTATAAATGGCCCGCATTCCGCCGGGGTTAGTTATGCTGGCGCTCACTATATTATTATTGGTGTCAAAAATAGCGCCCTCCACTATAGTGCCATCCTCTTTTTCTATCCGCGAAACAACGCCATTATTAAAAAATGTTGATATGCCAGCGGCGGAAATATTCGAAAGATTGCCATACTGATCATAGATCCTCTTTATGCCGCCGCGATCAACAGAGATCGAATTGATATCGCCTGAACCGGTTAAACCATAACTATAATTCGCGCTAAAACCTATACCCGATATGCCATTAATGAGGTCATCCACGGACGAGACTACCGAGCCGTCCGGCATGCGTACTTCTTTTATATTTTTGTTATTCCCGTATAGAACGGTGTTAAAATAAGGCATATCCGTAAAATTATTTGTAGTAATGAGCCGGCCGCGCGCATCGAAGATGCCGCCGGCAGGCAGTGCGACAGGACCATCAAAGCCCGCATCCGATAGGTTGCCGATCGCCGGCCTTACGCTCTGGCCGCACGCCTGATCGAGCGAGTCACTGAGCGCCTGCGGCAGGAAGGCGCCCTTTCCGTATGCAGGCGAGCTCTCTCTAACGGAATAATTTTGAGAGGCGGGATTGATGAAGAGCGGGCTGGTCTTGGCGTTTCCGTTAGTCTGGTTCAGAACGGCGGGCGGCAGGCACTTGCAATAGTAACCGCCGCGCTCTACGTTATTATAAAGGATATTTCCCTCCACTATCGCGTAGCCGTCCGAAGGCAGGCCTTGAGCGTATTTAGACCAGCAGAACTCATATATCGACTGAAAGGTCGAGCCGGTTATTATATTGTTACGGATAACCGGCGTGGGCCCATTAAGAATGTTGATTGCTATGTTATTATTCACAAAAGTATTGTACTGTATTGTGGTACCAGAATTGGGCATTTGGACGGCAAGGGAGTTATCTTTAAATAAGTTTTTTTCTATTCGTATATTCGCGCCGCTCCAGATATGCAGCGCATAATCCCGGTTATCAGTGATGGAGTTATTTCTTATACTGACATTGTCTCCCTCTATCCTGATGGCGCTGGAAGGAAAGCCTGAATACGCGCCGCTTCCGGATATGGTAAGATTCTCGATGCGGTTATTACCCAGCGCTCTTATAACGTCTACCCTTACCTGATAATCGCCATGGATGATCGTATTGCCACTATTCTCACCGACGAGATTTATGCCGGATAAAAGGACGATATGCTCGCGGTACGTGCCGGAGTGCAGATAAACAGTATCGCCCGGCAAAGCAGAATAAATCGCCTGCTGCACCGACTCCTTCTCATAGACATGACGGGTATTAACGCCACCTGCTGATGTAGTTCTGTATATACGGCCGCCTTCGACCAAAACGCTCGTGCCATCGACATAGCTTATAGTGCCGCTAATAAGACCTCCGGTCCCATCCAGCTGAAAATCGCTCAAAGACTTACCGGCAAAGCAGATCTCGGCTATATTATTATTATCTATAGAATAATTGATACCGGAATCTATGATCAGGCTGAGGCTCACCGCGTATTCTATACCATTGGGGCCCGCAGTTTCTCCTTTTTCATAAACATAAGCCGTGCCGCTGGCCTCGGTAATCCTCCGGATAATCCCATTATCATATTCGATCCTTTTGCCGGAATTAAATTCCACCTTCTTTATCTTATTATCATTTCCATAATAAACGGTCTTATCGGTATCGCTCAATATTGTCTCAATAACGCTGCCTTGACCATCCTTAATATAGCTGTATGAGGTCACGCTTGCACCATCGCGCGAAGATGTAATGACCCCATCGCCATCATAGTAGTATTCCGTGCCGGTCCTTATCGTCCGGCAGAATATTCTACCATCTACAATACGCACAAAAGAGCCATCCGGATAACTTAATAACGCGTTTTTAAGCTCATTATTCTCATACATCTCTATGCCGGTTATAATCGTGCCGTCTTGCCTCTCGATAGAGTCTATACTGCCGCCTTTATAACGGATGATGTCGCCTGTCTCTGTAGTTACCTTTATAATGGCGGAATCTTCGCCGGATGAACCGGCCTCGGAAATAGCCTGTGCCTGAACGGGACTCTGCATAACTATGGCGGACCCTGCATCGCCACGCGGCCCATTAAGGTCCAGAGATTCGACAGTTGAAGAATTACTGATATTTACTGAAAGGCTGATATTTTGCGCGGTAATAGCATCGCTTATATCCTGCTTTTGACTGATTAGGCTTTCGGCTGAAGACTGCTGATTTTGTAAATATGCGGGCGCGAAGGTCTGGGCTTGATCCTTATACTGCTGCTCCAACGCGGCATTGATCAGATCGCCTGCCCAAGCGATCTGATTCCATAAAAAAATCCCAGCCATTAGGGCTGAGATAATTTTGAAAGATTTTTTTCTTTTATTCTGTAAGGCCATGGTCTTCTCCTGTAATAATAAGTATTACAGGAAGTATACCATGCGTTTTCAGATTTGTCAAATTAAATTTGATTATTCATCAAATCTTATACTTCTCCACCTCTCTTCTCAGGACGGAGACCTCTTCGTTTAGCTTATCGAGCGCCAGATCCAACGCGGCGTTATTAACTGGCTTGGCTGTGGCAAGCCTTCTTAAATTTTCCATAGAGATAGATATGCTGGCGATGGCGGCACTCTCTTTGCTCACAGTCGATTTCATGCTGTCGATCACTTTGTTTACCCCGCTGGCAAGAGACATGAGCTCATCGTTCCTTCTTAGGGTCAACGGTATTGAGAGATTACCATCTGCCATCGATCCGAGAAACTTCTCGATCCTGTAGATGGGGCCCGCTATCTTATGCGAGGCGTATATCCCTATCATCACTACGATAGGCGCCACTAAAAGCATGCTAAAGAGTATCCTTAAATTCACCATATTCACTATGGATATGAGTCTTCCTTGAGGATATACGTTGGCGAGCTTATCACCCATCGTAAGCATCATGGTGTAGTATATGACATACGAGCACATTATGGCTGTCAAAGATACCAGCAGCAATATCATCCCGATATACTTTAACTGAAACTTCGTCGCTATAAGATACTGCGTTCTTTTATAAGTAGCGCCCTGTCTTATCATTACATTCCTCCTTTTCCCCACATAACCATGTCTTTTCTTACGGTCAGATTAACTCTGCCTTCTTTTGATTCTTTGATCAACGCGATCGCCTTATTTAAAGGCATATAGCGTGTCGAATCACCGTTTATTGCCGTGATAATATCACTTGGCTTTAATCCGGCTTCGGATGCGGTAGAGCCTTCCTTAATATCAGATACCGTGAGGCCGTCAAACTGCATCGACAAAACTGCTCCTATGGACTCTCTCGGCCTTACCGCTACGTTAACATTGCGCTCCAGAGTGATCTTGGTCTCGAGAGAATTCTTTTCCAGTAATGTCTCAATAACCTCTTTCAGGGACATATACCCGACAAGCCTGCCCCATATAGCCACCAGCGTATCGCCGGTTTTAATGCCCGCGCTGTCGGCCGATGAACCGGCCCTGACACTTTCGATCTGTGTAATGCCGCCCATCGGCTTTAATGTTATACCGGCGTCTGTCCGGAGCTTCTTCAGATCCTCATTAAATTTATCCTCATCGCTTTTAATATCGGCCTTTTCGCCTCTTAGCTCATATTCGTTATGGCGCCTTACAACGTCTTCCTTCTGCGACATATCTTTTTTGAAGAGGTATCCCTGTAAAAATACGATACCGTCTTTGGCGGCCCGAGACCCGGGGTTTAATTTGAATGCCTTATCGTAATAGACAAAAGCCTTTATGTAGTCATTCTTATCCCTGGCCTGTTCGGCGAGCTTTATCAGATTCTGCTCTTCGGTATCGAAATAGAGCTCCTTAACATCCGATTTCATAATGACAGCCTGGCCGTCTATAGTGGAGAATATGACCCTGTCCTTATAGTCTTCTATTATGATGCCCTTTAGCTCTTTTCCGTCTTTTGTATAGACGGTGTCGGCGGCGGCATAACTTGTTACGAGAGACAGCAATATGGCAACTATTGATAAAATATATGACATTTTAGATTGCCTGCCTGCCGGGCAGGCAGGCTTCGCTCCCTTCGGTCGCTCACAATGACGAGCCTCATATTTAGCTTCTTCACAAACCTTCTTCAGCGGCACGCCTCTGGCCCTCGCCGCTTTCACGCATTCATCATATTCGGGCGATACTGTCAATATGCCATCCGGCCCTTTACTTAATTTCACCCTGATATCTCCATATCTCGTATCGACCTTCACCATCTCGCGCTTCAGCTTGAACCTATCGACCTCATAGTATCTTATACCGATGGAAGTGGTCTCGCTGAATATAATAGAGCATAGCTTTTCTAATTTTGATCTATCAGATATAACTGTCAGCTTAAAAGCGGGTCTCGACTTTTTCATCTGTACCGTAGTTGTATACGCGTCCAGGGCGCCCTCTTTCAAAAGCTTCTCAAAGAGATATTCAAAGTTCTGCGGATTCATATCATCGATGTTGGTATCTATCACGCAGGCCTTGTCCTTCTCAAACGCAGCGACGCTCTCGCCTATGATCACCCTCAGCATATTAGGTATTTCGCCTAATTCTTTCGTCCCTGCGCCATAACCTATCTGGGACACCTTCATCTCGGGCATGTCGCCGAATCCTTTGGAGAGGACCTTTAGTATGCCGGCTCCGGTAGGAGTTACAAGCTCCGAATCTATGCCGGATATCTTGACCGGCACGCCTCTTAATATCTCGATACTTGCCGGGCTCGGCGCGGGAAGGACGCCTCCCTTAGTATTAAGCATAGTCCTGCCGAAGCTCAGTACGGACGAATATATCTCATCGATCTCTAGCGCATCTATAGCTATCGCTACCCCTACTATGTCGACTATAGAATCGATATCACCCAGCTCGTGAAGATGAAGCTTCTTATTATTGCTGATACCGTGTATCTTCGACTCGGCCTTGCCTATTGTATTGAATATCTTTTTTGCATTCTCTTTTACCGTACTCTTAAGAGAGCTCTCATCTATAATTTTCAATATCTCTGATAGAGACCTGTGGGAGTGCGCGCCGGAAGAATGCTTCACAATGACATCGAGCTTAGTTCCGGATAAGGCCTTGCGCATCACTTTCGCCGTCTCCAGCTTATAACCCTTTACCTTCAGCTTCTTAAGCTCTCTCGACAGAATATTCAGATCGAGGCCGGCGTCTATTAAAGCGCCAAGCACCATGTCTCCGGCTATTCCGCTGAAGCAATCGAAGTATAGTATCTTCATAATTTTAATTATTTATCATCGAAGCAAAATATGCCGCTCCGAAGCCGTTATCTATATTCATTACAGCCACACCGGGAGAGCATGAGTTCATCATCGTTAATAGGGGCGCTATGCCTTCGAAGCTGGCGCCATAACCCACACTGGTCGGAACCGCTATCACCGGCCTGGAGACGAGTCCGCTCACTACACTGGCCAGCGCGCCTTCCATGCCGGCTATCACTATCAATACGTTCGCGTTCTCTAAAACATGCTTCTTATCGAGCACCCTGTGTATCCCGGCGACCCCTACGTCATACAGCATCTCTACCGGGTTACCCATAACTTCCAGAGTGATCCTCGCCTCTTCGGCTACGGGCAGATCGGCCGTCCCCGCAGTCACCACTACGACCGTTCCTTTTTTCACGGGAGCCCTGGTCTCTCTGTAATATATTATCTTTCCGAGATCGGAGTACTTTATCTTCGGATATAATTTTTTAAGCTTTAGATAGACCTCTTTACCGGTCCTCGTTACAAGCAATATACCGTGGTGTAATATTATCTTCTTTGCTATCCCTACGATCTGCGCGGGCGTCTTGCCTTTACCGAATATTACCTCAGGGAACCCTCTGCGCCTCATCCTGTGGCAGTCTACCTTAGCGAAACCGATATCGTCATAAAGAAGATTTTTTATCTTTGGCATAGCGCTTAAGATCTCAATATTATAAAGAGCAGCAACGCAACTATCAAGGCCGAAGCTATATAGAAGTCATTGTAGTGTATAAAATCCTGTATCTTCTCCATAAAGCTGTAGTCATACTGCCTCACGGCGGGTTCTCTCTTTTTAGTGTCCCGCTCAAGATCTGTAAATGGATGTGTGGGATGACCCTTCGAATCTAGCTTGACATCGACGCGGCCCGGATCGGCCTTCTCCACATCCGAGATCTCGGACTTCACGGCGTCGACCTGTTCTTTGCGGAATCTTAAGAAACTATCTCCTATCTTATAGGCCGGCATCTCGCCTATATCCACCAGGCGCTTAACCTCATCTTCTGAGACACCCAGATAGGCCGCCACCTCTTTAATATTCAATAAATGTTCCGGCATATTATCTTATCTTTCCTTGAGCTATCCAGTCGTCTATCTTCGTGCGCTCGAATTTCCAGGCGTCGCCGTCTTTAGTTCCGGGCAATCTTCCGGAGCTGGCCCATTCATAAACCAGATTGGTCTCGATCTCCAGGTATTTGGCCAGATCGTCCGGCGTCATGGCGTTATCAGCGATATCGTCCGCTTTGCTCAGCATCCTCGAAGTGCCGTCAAATATGACGCCTTCGGCTATGCTTAATAGCGGTGATCTGATATCCCCGATAACCCGAGCCGGCGATATAAGCTTCAGCTCTTTGAGCGCCGTCACGTTGCCGGTTACTTTACCCGCTATTACGATCGACTCTCCCGTTATGTCGGCATTGACCACCGCCCGCTCGCCGATCATGAGACTGCCTTTCGTATTCAATATACCTTCGAACGTTCCGTTTATCCTGAGGTTCACAGAATCTTTAAAGATGAGAGTCCCCTGCATAGAAGCGTCTACATCGAGAACTTTTTCAGTCTCATGCTTCTTATCCCTTCTCGTCATCATAAAGTACCCCCTTCCAGGTTAGTCGACTTGCCACTTAACGCTCTTAACACCATCTAATCTTGCGATCTCTTCTATCAGCTGTGTATTGTTCTTGTTCGTAACGAGCTTAAGGCCGAACTTTAATATCATGCTCGATCCGTCTTTTGAACGATCGGCTTCCAGATCATTGATCTCGCTTCCGTATTCGGACAATGTTTCTCTTATCTTCTTTAACTGCTCCAGGCCGTCTTTCGTCTCTATGATGATCGTCTTATACCAATTCTTACGTATCATAACATGTTCGAGCCTGGAAAAGAACATTAAAGCGACCACGGCTATAAGAGTCGTGACGAAGGCGCCAAAATAGAGCCCCGATCCCACGGCAAGCCCAATACCCGCGACGACCCAGAGGCTCGTGGCGGTCGTAAGACCTCTCACCGAGGCCTTGTACCGCATTATAGTGCCGGCGCCCATGAACCCTATGCCCGTCACTACGCCCGCGGCAAGCCTGGCGGGATCTATGGGCACTCTGCCCGAATAGACATCGAAGATGTGGATGGATGTAAGCATTATCAGCGTCGAGCCCACGCACAAAAGAATATGCGTCCTGAAACCCGCCGCCCTGCCGTGAAACTCTCTTTCAAAACCGACTATGCCGCTCAAGACCGCCGCAAATATCAGACGAAATACGATTATCCACTCACTAAGCATTCAATACCTCCAGGTTGGGCTCGGCGCTCAAATAAAGGTCCGACCGATGCCCTCTTTTATATAATTGCTCTCCAAGCACTCCGACCATCGCGGCATTATCCGTGCAGTATTTTTTTTCAGGAAAATATACTTTTATGCCGCCCGAAAATCTCACGGCGTCCGTAAATTTTTCCCTTAGCCTTGTATTCGCCGCCACACCCCCGCCCACCACTATACTCTTTACCTTATAAAGCTCGGCCGCGCGCATCGCTTTTTCTACCAATTCATCGATGACGGTCTCCTGAAAAGAATAACAGATATCCGCGGCTTCGTCATCCACATTCTTTGACTTCCTCGCATAATACAATACCGCGGTCTTGATGCCGCTGAAACTAAAATCTAAAGAATCCTTGCCAAGAAACGTTTTCGGCAGCTTCACTCTCTCCCTGCCTTGAGAAAGTTTTGCCGTCCGCTCTACCACGGGCCCGCCCGGATATCCGAGCTTCAGTATTTTGGCGACTTTATCAAATGCCTCGCCGACCGCGTCATCCTGTGTCTGGGACAAGAGCTTCTGTTTATAGCTGTCCCGGCAATAGAATAGCGCTGTATGCCCGCCTGAAACCACAAGGCCGATAAAAGGAAATTTCGGTTTTTCGGCGCCGCTTAAAAAGGCGCTGTAGAGATGCGAGAGAACATGATTCACGCCTATCATAGGCACCCGTAAAGAGAGGCTTAAGGACTTCGCCAAAGATACACCTGTCAGAAGCGCGCCTACAAGCCCTGGGCCATTGGTTACGGCGATAAGTTTTATATCTTCCAGGCGCTTGCCGGAACTTTCCAGCGCCTTATCCAAGACTTCCAGTATATACTCAACATGGAACCTCGAAGCTATCTCCGGCACCACACCGCCGTATTTCTTATGAAGCCGTACACTTGAAGATACTATATTCGAAAGGACGTTTTCGCCGTCGGTAACCGAAACGCTCGTCTCGTCGCAGGAAGTCTCTATAGCCAATGTCAGCATCTTATACCTCGATAAACTCTGTATAACCCTGAGCAAACGAAGTGCGTCGAAGGGTTATTTCACCATCTCCGATAGATATACGAACCGTATCCCCTCTTCGGCGAGCTCCGGCATCATCTTGCTTAAAACGGCTATCGTATTCTTCCTGTCATGGCAGACCGCGATAACGGAGCCGTATTTAAAGGCCATTCTCCTCAAAGAGAGGAGCTGCTTCTCTATGTATTCCGGGCTATTCTCATTGTCTAAAAATATATCTCTCTTGGCGTACGGGACACCCGCCTCGGCCGCAGCCTGCCGGCATACCGACCTATCGGTAACAAGGCTGTCGAAGAAATATAGCCCCGCCTTCCTGAGGCCGGATAATATTATGGCCATAGAGCGCTTGTCTTCCGTAAACTTCGAGCCTTGGTGATTCGATACGCCTCTCAATCCCGGAATAGCCGATATGTCCTTATCGAGCAGTGCCAACATATCTTTTTCGCTCATGCCGGTCTCTATAGTGCCCTTCTCGGCCGGCGCGGCCGAATCTATCGATTCCAGCGGAAGATGCAGGATCACTTCGTAACCCTTCGAAGAGGCGAGCTTGGCTATCCTCTTAGAGTACGGCAGGTTAGGCAGTACCGAAAACGTAACAGCTTTTTTTATGGCAAATAGGCTCTCGATATTATTCATATTGTATCCAAAATCATCTATGACTATCGCGGCCCTGGGATTGGTATATCTCTTTTGTATGGCTATAAATCTTCTTTTCCTTGCGGGCTCTTTCGTCGGGAGATGAGCTTTCTTCACTACGACCACCTTCCTCTTCGGAGCATGAGAGCCTCTCCAGAATATGAACACGACGCTCGCTATCAATAATACGGTAACCGCTATCAGAATTATTTTTATTTTCATAGTCCAACCTGTTGATTAAAGCTTACAGCCTATTCTCCTAAATGCTTCTTAAGTATCTCATTTACCATGGCCGGATTAGCCTTGCCTTGAGTCTGCTTCATGACTTGCCCGACAAGAAACGTAATAGCCGTCTTCTTGCCGCCCTTATAGTCGTTCACGGATCTTTCATTCTTGGCAAGCACTTCCCTTACCACCTCTTCTATCTTATCCTTATCGCTGATCTGCGAAAGCCCTTTAGAACTCACTATCTCATCAGCTCTCTTTTTAGTATCTATCATCTCGACCAGAACATCTTTGGCCGTCTTACCGCTGATCGACTGGCCGTCTATCATCTTCAATAGCCCCACAAGATCTTTTGGCTTTATGCCCAGCTCCAATATATTGACGCTCCTTGCGTTCATCTCGGCCGCTATATCACCATTGATCCAATTGGTCAATGTCTTCTTATTCGCATACTCTCCGGCGCACTCCTCAAAATAGTCCGCCAGATCTATCTGGCCGGTAAGAACGCGGGCGTCGTATTCGGAAAGACCGTGTTCCTTGATAAACCTGTTGGCGCGCGCTTCGGGCAGTTCGGGCAGAGCCTTTCTTATATCTTCTACGATCTTCCTATCTATAATGAACGGCACCAGGTCCGGCTCCGGAAAATAACGATAGTCGTGCGCCTCCTCCTTGGACCGCATCGAAATAGTGACAAGTTTTTCGGCGTCCCAAAGCCTGGTCTCCTGGACTATTCTCTCACTAGCTTCCGCCAGCGCTATCTGCCTGCCGGTCTCATAATGAAGAGCTTCTCTGACCCACCTGAAAGAGTTCATGTTCTTAACTTCCACTTTTACTCCCAGCTCTTTCTCGCCGGCTTTTCTTATGGAGATATTTGCGTCGCAGCGCAGACTGCCCTTCTCCATGTCGCAATCAGAGACTCTCAGATACTGCAATATAGCTTTCAAGGCCGTGAGATAATCATAAGCTTCCTCCGGAGAATTTATATCGGGCTCGGTCACTACTTCCAGGAGAGGCATCCCGGCTCTGTTAAAATCGACAAGGCTGAAGCTCGATTTGGCGGGATGCATCAATTTACCGGCATCCTCCTCCAGATGAACGCGCTTTATATGCACCCGCTTACTCGTTCCGCCGGCCGAAATAACATCGACAAATCCGTCATATGAAAGAGGCATGTCAAACTGGGATATCTGAAAATTCTTAGGCAGGTCCGGATAGTAATAATTTTTTCTGTCGAACTTTATTATATCCTGTATCTTGCAGTTAAGAGCAAGCGCCACTTTTATCGAATAGAGAAAAGCCTTTTCGTTCAGGACAGGCAATGCCCCGGGAAATCCCAGGCAAACCGGGCAGGTGTGGCTGTTCGGCCTCTTGCCGAATTCCGTGGAGCATCCGCAAAATGCCTTAGTCTCGGTCTCGAGCTGAAGATGGACCTCTAACCCTATAACTGTTTCGTATTTGGATGTCATAGGGCGGGCTTTCGTTTATGATGGTCTGTATTCTGTTCAAAGGTATATGCCGCCCTGAATAAGGTCTCTTCGTCAAATGGCCTTGCAAGAATATGAAGCCCTATAGGAAGAGAGTCCTTAGAGAATCCGCAAGGGATCGATATGGCCGGTAATCCGGCCAGATTAGCGGAGATGGTAAATATATCCGACAGATACATACTGAGAGGGTCTTTAGTCTTCTCTCCGATCCTGAATGCCGGGGTCGGCGTTGTCGGAGTGACAATAATATCGCATAATTTAAATGCGTTGTCAAAATCCTCTTTTATCTTGGTCCTCACCTTTTGAGCCTTCAGATAATAGGCATCGTAATAGCCTGTGGATAGGCTATATGTTCCCAGGAGGATCCTCCTCTTGGCCTCATTGCCGAATCCTTTCGAACGCGTCTTAATGTACATGTCTATCAGGTCTTTTGCGTCCTGGACCCTGAATCCATACTGCACGCCGTCGAAGCGCGCCAGATTGGAGCTCGCCTCAGCGGGGGCGACTATATAATATGTGCTTACCGCGTATTGCGTGTGAGGCAGAGTTATATCCACGATCTTGGCACCCAGGTCTCTTAGGACATCTATAGATCTACGGATACTCGCCTCAACCTCACTGTCTATGCCTTCGATAAAATATTCTTTCGGAACGCCTACCCTTAAACCTTTGACATCTTTAACCAGCGACTTTGTATAGTCGGGGACCGGCATATCGACGCAGGTGGAATCCATCTCATCGTATCCGGAGATAACATTCATCACGAGCGCAGCGTCGGTCACATCTTTTGTGATGGGCCCTATCTGGTCGAGGCTTGAAGCGAAAGCGATAAGTCCATATCTGGAGACCCTTCCGTATGTGGGCTTCAGCCCCACAACGCCGCAGAGGCTTGCCGGCTGCCTGATAGATCCGCCCGTATCGGAGCCGAGCGCCAGGATCGTCTGGTCGCTGGCTACCGCAGCAGCGGAGCCTCCGCTCGAGCCGCCCGGTATCCTCTCCGCGTCCCAGGGATTTCTTGTAGGGCCGTAGCAGGAGGTTTCGCAGGACGATCCGAAAGCGAACTCATCCATATTGGCCTTCCCGATGAGTACGGCACCTTCGGCTTTAAGTCTCTTTATGACCGTCGCGTCGTATGGCGGCTTAAAACCTGCCAGTATTCTGGACGCGCAAGTCGTCTCTTCGCCCTTGACGCATATATTATCTTTTATGAGTATGGGGATGCCGTATAACTTGCCGGATCTATTTTTCTCAATACCTGAAGAGGCATTCTTGTTCAGATATACGAAGGCTTTTATCTTTTTATCGACAGAGGCTATTCTTTCGAAGAGTGAATCCAATATACCGGAGGGAGACAGGCTAGACTTATCTATTTTTTCTTTCAGTTCGTGGGCGGTCAGCGAATAAAGTTTCTCCATCTACTTCCCTTCTATGACCTGCGGAACTTTGAATAGATCGCCTTCTTTAGACGGCGCGTTACTTAGGACATCTGATACGTCGAGAGAGCTCTTGAGAGAGTCTTTTCTGAAGACATTCTTGAGGTTCGGCAATACGTGGCTCGTAGGCAGGACTTCTTTGGTATCTATCTCATTCAGCTTGTCTATATATGATAATATAGCGGCTAATTGGGTGGAATAGAGCTCGGTCTCCTTCTCATCTAGTTCCAGCCTCGAGAGAAGGGCGACTTTTGTGACTGTTTTCTTATCTATTTGCATGTATAAGTCCCTGCCTGCCGCACGTCGGCTACGCTTAACGGTAGGCAGGCTTATCTAAATATAAGTTACCACATGAATCTGGCTTTGTCAATTTTTACAACTATCCGAAAGGTGCCAGGTCTACCCCTAAAAAGCGCCTGACCCCTTTTCTCAGCTTACTGCGTTGGCGATGCTCGCAAATGAGGATAGCGGCAGGACTTCCGGCCTTATGGCAGGATCAATATTGAGTTTATTTAATATGGCTATCAACTCCGCTTTGGGAATATTCAAGACCGCTTCGCGGGAGAGTGAATTGATTATAGACTTACGCCTTTGGTTGAAAGCGCCCCTGATTATCTTGAAAAAGACCGTCTCATCCTTCACCTCGAGAGCCGGTTTATGGAGAATATTAAGCCTCAAGAGGCTGGAGTCGACCCCCGGCACAGGATAGAACGAATCCCGATTTATCGTACATAAATATTCGGGTTTCGTATAATATTGCACAAAGCAGCTTATCGAACCCCGGTCTTTAGAGCCCGCGTCGGCAAGCAGGCGGTCGGCGACCTCTTTCTGCATTAATATCAGGGCGCTATCTATGATAGCTCTATTCTCGATTATATATTCTATGACAGGCGTCGTTATATAGTACGGGAGATTGCCTACTACCTTTATCTTACTACCCGTAAAGATCTTATTGAGATCGTATTCCAGGATATCTTCGTTGAAAATTTTAAGATTTGGCAGGCTCTCTTTTACGAGATCTTTAAGTATCTCGAAAGCTTTTTTGTCTTTCTCTATGGCGTAGACCGCCGCCGAGCTTGAGGCCAGATCGAGTGTGAGCGCTCCGAAGCCGGGGCCTATCTCCAGGACCGTATCGCCCGGGAGAGCTCTCGCTTCAGATATTATATTATTCTTGATATTACCGTCGATAAGATAGTTCTCTCCGAATCTCTTCAGCGGCGAGAAGTTATATTTATGAAATACGGCTTTTAGCTGTGTCTGTGTGAGCATATTATCTTTTAGAGAGTGAGCATGCCAATAGGATCGCTTCCTTCATCGACGTGGGATCGGCTATTCCCTTGCCGGCTATATCGAAGGCCGTTCCATGGTCCGGAGATGTTCTTACGAAAGGCAGTCCGAGCGTCAGATTAACGCCGTCGTTAAAATATAGCGTCTTGAATGGTGCGAGCGCCTGGTCATGATACATCGCCACGACAGCATCGAACTTACCCTTAAGCGCTTCGTAAAATACGACGTCGGCAGGAAGCGGGCCGTAAATATTCTTTATTCCGATGGACGCCTTTTTGATGGCCGGGATTATCACCTTCTCTTCCTCGTCGCCGAAGAGGCCGTTATCGGACGCATGAGGATTTAAGCCCGCCACGGCTATCCTGGGATCCTCAATGCCAAAGTATTTTTTAAGATACTCGTACGTAAGCCTTATAGTCTTGCATATAAGCTCCGATGTTATGGCGCCGGGCACATCTTTTAGAGCAATGTGCCTGGAACAGAGCGTTATCTTTAAGTCTCTTCCGACGAACATCATCGCGAACTCATTCCGGCCGGAGACCTCGGCAAGATATTCGGTATGCCCCTCGAAATCTTTAAATCCCGCGCTTCTTATGGAAGATTTATTGACAGGCGCCGTGACCAGCGCGTCGGCTTCGCCGGACTTAAGAAGCACGAGCGCCTTATCGATATATTCCATCGCCGCTTTCCCAAAAGCGGGCCCCTGGACTCCGAAAGCGAAGTTTGTGGACGGAACATTGGCGAGATCCATGAGAGATATTTCAGATCTTGCCTTTAAGATCTTTCTTATCTTATCTATTACGAGGAAGTCCCCGATGACCTGGAAATGAGCTGACTTTGAAATGCGCGGATCGGATAACGCTTTGACGGTAACCTCCGGCCCGATGCCGGCAGGATCACCCATAGTGATGAGGATGCGCTTTTTACTTGAACTCAATGTAGGCGCTCTTGGCGAGAGAGTCTATCCAGCTCTTTAACCTCTGGCTCGCTTTTTCTCTGTAGAGGAATTCTTCGACATCCTGACGGACCTCCGCCAGCCCTCTCGTACGGCGGACCTTCTTCTCGTCTACCTTGAATACATGATATCCGAGAGGTGATTTTATAATACCCGTTATCTCGCCGTCTTTTAAATTAAATACTATATCTTCGATCTGCGGCATGAGATCGCCTCTTTTGACATACCCCATCAAACCGCCATCATCTGTGCCCGGACCGTCAGAATACTCCTTGGCCAGCCCTTCAAAGCCGCCACCTTCTTTGAGGCGCTTCATGATATCTCTCATGGTATCGAGAGCTCCGGCATCTCCACCCCGCTCCGGCCTAGGCTTTATCAATATGGTCCTCAGCTTGATCTCTTCGGGCTGCATAAAACTTTCTTTGTTATCGTTATAATAATTCTTAACATCGAGAGGAGTTATGATTATCCTGGCTCCCACCTTCTGGTCTATCATCTTGCGTATCATTATCTTCTCTTTGTATCTGGCGCGAAGCTCATTAAGCGTGAGATTCTGCTCATTGAGCATAGCCTCAAGATCTCTCTCGGAGCCTACCTTGCTCTTCATCTCATCTATCCTTGCGTCGACCTCTTTCTCATCGATAACTATATTAAACTTCTTCGCTTCGCTGAATATCAGCCGGTCTTCTATGAGCTGCTTCAATATCTTTTCTCTGACATCTTCGAGCATCCTTATCAGCTCTTCACCCTTATACATATTCCTGTACTGGGCATATACCGGGGCAAGCATGATATCCACTTCTCTCTGCGTGATGATCTCATTATTGACGACCACCACTATCTTGTCGACGACCGCGGCGTATGAGAACACCGTGACCGCCGTGACCGCCGCGAGCGCCGCAATAACAATTGACGCAAAGACTGTTTTCTTCATGATCTATTTTGCCTCGAGAGACTTCATCGCATCGGATTCGATCCGCACCCGGTACTTCTCCTTCAGAGAGACTACCAGTTCGTTAAATAATTCATCTCTTTTTTTGAGCTTCAACGCATTTTCTATCTTAGGCTTGGCGCTTTCGTAAGGCTCGAGCTCTTCGCTCTTCTTATCGGTCAATTTTATTATATGGTATCCGAACTGTGTATGCACTATGGCGCTCGTCCGGCCTACGCTAAGGCCGGTACAGGTATTTTCGAATTCCGGCATGACCTGTCCTTTTCTGAAATACCCCACATCCCCGCCCCGTCGTGATGTCGCGTCTATGGATCTGGCGCGCGCGACATCCTCAAAGACGCTGCCTTTCGCAAGCTCAGCAGCTATATCCTTGGCCTCGCCTTCACTGGCGACAAGTATATGCGAGGCGCGCCACATCTCGGGCGCCTTAAACTCCTCTTTATGCTCCTCATAAAACGCCTTCATTTCTTCTTCGGACACTCTTACCTTATCGTCAACTTCCGTCTTAATAAATTTGGCGATTATTATCTTCTTCTTCGCCTCTATCAGCAGATCTTTTATCTCTTTATCCCTGCCGAGGCCCTTCCTGACGGCGTCCTCAAGGAATAACGACTCGACTATCATATCGTCGAGCAGGTTCTTCTTATTCTTATCAGCCACAGCCTGATAATGTTTGGGAAGCTTCGAAAACTTATTCTTAAAATCTTTTACGGAGATGGATTTATCGGCTATGGTCACGAGAGCCTTATCCTCAAGCGATGGCTCGCGCCCACAGCCTGCAAGGATGGCCAAAGGCAGGATCACGAGTAGCGCAATGTATCTATAGAGTCTCATATTGGATATGATTATATCACTTAGTCTTATAACTTTCAATGGCACTCTTTAAAAGCCTGCAGTACAGGTCAAAGCCTACGGAATAGATATATCCGTGCTGCTCGGTCCCCAGTATATTGCCGGCGCCTCTTAAGCCCAAATCCTCCATCGCAAGCTTAAATCCGGCTCCCAGCTCCTTGAATTTCTGTATCGCGTCAAGCCTTCTTTGCGATTCCGGTGTCATGACCAACTGCTTTGGTATCAATAGATACGCGCTGGCGGCGCGCGTAAAGCGCCCGACCCTTCCGCGCAGCTGATAAAGATCCGCCAGCCCGAACATGTCCGCTCTGTTTATTATCAGCGTATTGGCATTCGGTATATCGATACCCGATTCTATTATGGTCGTTGATATCAGACAGTCCAGCTTGCCTTTTATAAATCTCATCATCGTCTCTTCAAGCGACTTCTCGTGCATCCTGCCATGAGCTACTGCAATGCTCACCTCGGGAACCAGCTGCCTTATCTTTTTAGCTATCGATTCTATATCTTCGATCCTGTTGTGGACAAAAAATATCTGTCCGCCGCGCGCCTTCTCCTTTAAGATAGCGTCGCGTATCAGATTGTCATTGTAGTAGGTAACTATAGTTTCTACAGGCAGTCTTGCCGAAGGCGGTGTATTTATGACGGATATGTCACGCCCTCCCATAAGCGCAAGATATAGCGTTCTCGGTATTGGAGTCGCTGTGAGGGTGAGCACATCCACCGTGAGTCTCAGCTGTTTAAGATACTCTTTATGGCGGACGCCGAAACGCTGCTCTTCATCGATGACGACGAGCCCCAGGTCGCGGAATTTTATATCGCCCGATAAGAGCCTGTGCGTTCCTATTACTACATCGACAGAGCCTCTGCCGACACCCTTGACTATCTCATCCTGCTCATGTCTTGTCTTAAAGCGGGAGAGCATCTCCACCCTTACGGGATAGCTCTTCATTCTGGATGTGAAGGTATTATAATGCTGTTCGGCCAGGATCGTCGTAGGCACCAATATCACCACCTGCTTATTGTCCATGACCGCCTTAAAAGCGGCCCTCAAAGCAACCTCCGTCTTGCCGTAACCTACGTCCCCGCACAATAGCCTGTCCATAGGCCTGGCGGACTCCATATCTCTCTTCACCTCTACGGATGAACGCGCCTGGTCAGGGGTCTCTTTATAAGGAAACTCTTTCTCGAAATCCGCCTGCCAGTCCTTATCCGGTGAAAATTTAAATCCTTCGCTGGCCTCACGCTTTGCCTGGAGTTCAATAAGTTCCATGGCTACCTTATTAACGCCCGACTTCACATGTTCTTTAAGGCGCAGCCAGGCCTTGGTTCCGAGCTTATAGAGTTTGGGAGGCTTCCTCTCGAATCCAAGATATTTTTGGACCTTATTCAGGTCGGCGAAAGGTACATAGAGCTTGTCGGCGTCGGCATATTCTATGACAAGGTGCTCGACGTAATTCTTCTCTATCTTGACCTTTTCGACGCCGATATACCTGCCTATACCGTGGTCCACATGGACGACGTAATCCCCCGGCTCGATATCTACGAAATTATCTATAGGGGAATCTTCGATTGCGCCCAAAACTCTCTTCTGTAATTTCTTCCTGGCGATGCCTCTGATGGGAAGTATTATTGCGGCGTTATGATCCTCTATAGGATCGTAAGTGACGGGGTCCAGGCTTCTTATGCGTTCTACTTTATTGCAGTTAAGCTCTATTCTCAGCGGGTAGGCAAATGTAAGCGGGTATATTGTTACCGTATCGCCCATGCGGGCGAAGTCGCCCTCTTCGGAGACCCTCTTACTAAAATGGTAACCGGACTCTACCAGATCGGCGAGCAGTCTATCGATATCTATCTCTTCGCTTAAATGGATCTTTATAGCGTCGAACATTCACTACATCTTTTTTGGCAGAGAGACTCCGAGCAGTCCGAGGCCATTGGCCAGCACGATCCTGACGCAATTCACGAGAACGAGTCTCGCCTTAGAGAGATCGGGATCATCGCAGACTACCCTGTGCTTATTATAGAACGAATGGAATGCCGCGGCGAGATCCTGCAGATATTGAAGGATTACGTACGGCTCGAGCGAATTGGCGCTTATGATGACTACCAGAGGAAATTGGCGCAGGATCTTCAGTATAGAGAGCTCCTCCGCCTCTTTTAAGAGGCCCGACTTGAATTCGGATGAAAGATCGGTATCCTTACTGAAATCGATTATAGACCAGATGCGCGCGTGGGCATACTGTATGTAATAGACGGGGTTCTCCATCGACTGCTCTTTGACTTTATCGAGGTCAAAATCGAGATGGCTCGAGACCTTCCTCATAAGAAAAGCAAATCGCGCGACATCTTTACCCACCTCGTCTATCACCTCGCGCAGTGTCACGAACTCGCCTGCCCTCGTAGACATCTTCACTACATTGCCGTTCCTGTAGAGCGTGGCAAGCTGCGCGATGATAACCGAAAGAGAGTCTTTCCGAAAGCCCAGAGCCTGAATGGCGGCCTTCATACGGGGTATATAACCATGATGATCCGGACCCCATATATCTATGAGGCTGTCGAAACCGCGTTTGTATTTATCGAGGTGATAAGCTATGTCGGGGGCCAGATATGTGTAAGAGCCGTCGGACTTTATCAGGACCCTGTTCTTATCATCTTTAAAATCCTTAGAGCGGAACCATGCCGCCCCGTCCTCCTGGAATATATAGCCCTTGTCCTTAATAAGCTCCAGCGCCTTGTCTATCTTGCCCGATTCCCTCAAACTCTTCTGGCTGTACCATACATCGAAATTCACCGCGAAGTCTTTCAGGTCTTTTTTAATATCATCGAGTATCCACGTAAGCCCAAACTCCCTGAACGCGTCTATAGCTTCTTCGGTATGTTTTTCGCCGTATTTAGTCCGAAAATCCGCGGCTATATCATTTACATATGTGCCTTTATAACCGTCAGTCGGAAAATCTTCTTTGATTCCGCATAGCTCACGATAACGCGCGCGGATCGAAAGCCCGAGCGCGTTCATCTGATTGCCTTCGTCATTCACATAATATTCCCTGCTTACTTTATAACCTATGTACGCAAGGATATTGGCAAGAGAATCGCCTATCGCGGCCTGTCTGCCATGAGCTATGGTCAGAGGGCCCGTGGGGTTGGCGCTTACGAATTCCAGTTGTATATTCTTACCCCGGCAGATGGCCGTCCTGCCATAGTTATCTTTTTCACGCTCTATATCGAGCAGAACGCTATAAAGATATCCGCTGCTTAAGAAGAAATTTATAAATCCGGGAGGCTTGATCTCTATCTTTTCTATATCGGCTTTGAGGGCTGATGACGCTAAGAGGTCATTCATCTTATCTACCAAAAGCCGCGCGAAATCGATGGGGCTCTTGGCGCCTGAAAGACGGACCAGCTTCATCGCTATATTGGTCGATATGTCGCCGTGTGATCTCTCTTTGGGGATCTCTAGTGCAGGGATCGTTTCGTGAGGATTAGCGGCAGGCCGTCCGGAGAGAGCGAGAACTTCTTTTAAGGAGTTCTCAACTAATAGGACGACCTCTTTTTCGATTCCGCCATAATACATTTTGCCTCTTTTTTTTGCCGACAGCTCTCTTAACGGCTTTTTTAGGTCTGGTCCGCATGCCCACACGCGGCTTAGCCTTAGCTTCCGTAAACCTCTTCTTTGGAACGCCGCCCCAGAGCTTCTCCAGCTCATAGAAACGGCGCGTCTGGTCAAGGAATACGTGCGCTACGACGTCGCCGCAATCAAGAAGGATCCAAAGGGCTTCACGCGCGCCTTCGGTATGCCAGACCCGCTCGCCCTTCTCTTTGAGAACATCTACTATGTTATCGGATATAGCCCTGACCTGTGTAGTGGATGAGCCGCTCGCGATCACAAAATAATTAGAGACGCTCGGGATCCTGCGCATATCGAGCGTAACTATATTGATCGCCTTCTTATCGGAAGCGGCTTTAGCTATGGCCAAAGCCTTGGATTTAGACTCTATAAAACTCTACCTCTTTCTTAAAAACATATACTATTTCATTATCTTATACATGCCCGTGCCGCAGCTTGTGCACTTGCCCTTCATCGCCTTACGGCCATTCTTCATTGTGACGTTCTCTGTATCCTTCATCTCTTTCTTCGCCTTGCACTTTACGCAATATCCTGTCTCTGCCATTTTGAATCACCTCCCTTTCGTTAAACTTTTAAAATTATACACTACAAATCGCTCTTGGTCAAGTATAGCTTGCGATCCGATATATACCTGCGCACCTTTTCAGTTACCAGATAACGTATAGACCTGCCTTCGGAAAGACGCTTTCTTATATCCTCGGAGGATACCTCTATGGGAGTAATAACGACGGTGTCTACCTCTTTGGGCACATCCTTTATCGGATATCCGGGCCTGTTGGCCACTATGAACTTCGATATCTTGAATATATCATTTATATTCTTCCAGGAGAAGAGATCTTTCAGCGAATCCGAACCGGTTATAAAGCATAGCTCGGCATCGGCTCCGTATACAACACGGAACTCTTTCAGCGTATCTATGGAATAGGACCTCTTCTTTGAATCTATCTCAAAGGTCGATAGGCCGAAAGCCGGATTATCCTCTATGGCAAGCCGGACCATCTCTAATCTATCCTTAGCGCTTATTATTTCGGATGAACTTTTATGCGGCGGCACAAAAGCGGGAACGAATACCAGTTTGTCG